>JAEEGL012226867.1_pt1 | contig 85407 bp, 82 predicted proteins | sample 9134231 | NCBI WGS metagenome assembly JAEEGL01 (sample SAMN16246548, study PRJNA631951) | gut metagenome | biome: gut microbiome; feature: rumen; material: fiber-attached | host: Bos | place: Iran: Karaj | collected 2018-10
CAGCCGATGTCCACGCCCACCACGTTGGGCACGGCCTTGTCGGTGATGGTCATGGTGGTGCCGATGGTGCAGCCCTTGCCGGCGTGGACGTCGGGCATGATGCGGATCCGGCTGCCGGCGGTGATCTCATAGTCGCACATCCGGCGGATCTGCTCGATGGCCTCGTCCTCCACCACCTTGGCGTAGCAGAGGGCGGTATTCACTTTTCCCTTGATCTCGAACATAGTGGTATTCTCCTTTCTTCGGAATAGAAAAAGGCCGCTCGCCCCACAGGAGGCAAGCGGCCTTTGCGTTCGGATGCACCTTATACAGGTTTGCCTGCGGCCCGGTTTGCCTGATATGGGTATGACAAAGCGCTGCGGGAATCCATGCGATCCCACAGAATCCGCTCCGGGTATTCAAATGAAAACAGATTGCGAAGCATGTTCTTTGTCCTTTCCGGGCCGCGCCCTTTTTCCTTTCGTGGTTACTATACCATCCGTCCGTCGGTTTGTAAAGAAACCGGTGGTATAAAATCCGGGCGGCGGGCTGATCCTCTGCATCCCGCCGGAGCGATCGGCACGTGGATACCTCACAGCCGGCCGCCGCCCGGGGCGCCGCGCAAGTTACTGCCCTGGTGCGTTACGGGGGAAGTGTTAACGCGGCGCTCTCAAAACGCGTCCCGCAAAAGCACGGTAGGATCGCTCCCCTCTGACCGGTCCCGCGGGACACGTTTTAATAAATCCCGGATACCGCCCGGGCTCCGAAGAAGGCGGCGCGGAATCCGGGCGGCGGGCAAGTTAATCTCCAACTGTATGAGTAGTTGAAAATTGTTAACCCGCCGCTGTGTGCGCCGTTTACGGAGGAAGCACGCTCCGGAAAACGACTTCAAACCTCGATGACTTCGCAGGCGGGCTGAAATGCTTCGCCGCGCAGCTGCTCAAAAGATGGTTGCCGACTTACGCTGCGATGGGCGCGTAGCGCTCCGCGCCGACGACGCTCATCATGCAGCTGTAGGGGTCCATTTCCCCCTCCATGACCAGGGAGAAGACCCGGGGAGAGCAGCCGGACACCAGGGCCACGCCCCGGTCGTCGACGGTGACGGGCTGCTGGCGGTGGCGGCTGGCCACGTTCCAGAAGATCACCTGGGGCAGCTTGTAGCCGTGGCTCTCGAAGAGCTGCCGGGCGTACCGGAAGTTGCTGAGGTCCGCCCCCTCGGTGCAGGCGTCGAACTCCATGTCGGAGATCAGGTACAGCTTCGCGGGCAGCTCCTCCTGGGGCACGCCGTTCTTCACGGCCGCGTCCAGGATCAGCTCGAACACCGCCTTCAGGTCGGTGTTGGCGACCTCGTTGAAGGAGGCGATGTAGGCCAGCCGGTCGGCGAAGGTCTCGCCCTTGACCCGGATGAGCTGGGGGGTGCGGGAGAACTCGATGAAGTGGTTGTGGAAAACGCCCCTGTTCCGCTCGGCGAAGTAGAGGCCCAGGGACAGGGCCACGGAGGCGGGCATGGGGTCGCTGTGGCAGTACATGGAGCCGGAGGTGTCCACCACCGCCAGGGCGTTCTCGCCGTCGGTATAGTCCGGCAGGGCGCTCCAGGTGGCGTTCAGGGCCTTCTTCTCCCCGTCGGAGAGGGGCCTCATGGCGCAATGATTGTACCAGCTGCCGTTCTGGAACAGCACCGGCTCCACGATCTCATAGGGCAGCAGGGTGTCGGCGTGGAGCTTGGCCTCGCCCCGCTCCACCCTGCTCAGGAAGTCCAGATACCGTTCCTGGTCGTTGCGCAGGAAGGCGCGGCGGTACTTGAGCATGGCCTTGGAGGGCTGCTTGCCGTAGTCGAAGGTGTAGTCCCGCTGGCGCAGGTTGTTCTCGATGATGCGGATGCGCTCCCGCAGGGCCGTGACGGCCTTGCGGTAAGCGGCGTCGTTCATGCCGAAGGCGCGGGCCACCCGCTTGGCCAGGCGCACCTTGTCGCCGCTGGAGGCGTTGACGGAGGGCAGCCACTTGCCCAGCAGGGACACCTCGCCGCCGCTCTTCAGAGCGGCCATGTCGGCGTCGAACTGACCGCGCAGCACGGTCAGGGCCTCGGCGGCGCAGGGGGTGTCCAGCAGCACCAGCAGGTCGTCCCAGCGGCCGTATTCGGCCACGTAGGGCAGGTTGCGGACCACGGAGGCGGGGGCGTAGACGGCCAGGTGGCGCAGGATGGTGCGGAACACCCTCCGCTCGCCCAGGCCGCCCCGGACGTCCCGGGCGAAGAAGAGGATCTTCATGGCCACGTCGGGATCCTCGGTATAGGCCCGCATGAAACGCTTGACGATATCGTCGTCGCTCTGACGCCGGATGGCGCCGATGGTGGCAAACAGATCCACGCAGTCCTTCCCGCTGGAGCGGTTGGTGACGGCGCCGTTCTCGGTATAGGTTTTGTTTGCTTCGTTCTTCAGGTATTCAAGCATGGTAAGTTACTCTCCTTTACAGACGTTGCGGTACAAAGCGCGTCGGTTATTGCGTACCGGGAACATAGCCCGGACTCCCCCTGATATCGGCGGTTTGCTGTGCGCGCTTTTGGTCAAGGTGTGGCCCGTTTTATGGGCGATTGACCGCGCGGAATCGCGCGGGGGGGAGCGGTGTGCTCCCGATCAGTTCATATGCTGCCGTTCACACCTTTTTGGGGAACAAGGTACGAGGGAATGTGCTTTTCCGGCCTGTGGCCGTCCGATTAGTTGATCTTGTTATAAATGCAGTTTGCTGTCCGTACCTTTCGGGAGGGATGGTTACACAAGACACACGCCCCGACGGGGCAATCGAGTGCGGGAGTCGAACCCGCTGACTCCTGGTCCGAAACCAGGCGGCGCTCCCCGCGCCTACTCATCCAATATGGTTTGCTGTTTGTGTCTTTCCTGCTTCTGCGGGATGACAAGGCACGTACGGGCGTTTTCAGCGCCCCGCTTGCCAAGCCGATCAATGAATCGCTGTCTGTGCCTTTTTTGATGATGGAACATGCCGGTTTTCCCGCCTGCAAGGATACAATACCAGTTTTTCTCCCCGATTTCATGGAAAAAAAGTTGCGAACCCGGGAAGAGTCCGCAACTTTCGGTTGGTTTTTTTCACGTTATTCCCCGTTTTCCAGGGCGATTTGCCGGGCCAGCCGCTTCCGCAGCTGCCCCACCAGCTCCTCCGGCTCCAGCAGCCGGAGCATGGGGCCGAAGGACAGGATGCGGATCAGCAGCTCCGTCTCATCCTCCTTCCGGTAGCGGAGGGTGATGCGGTAGTGCTTGTCGTCCAGCCGCTCCGTCTCCTTCTCCAGGTCGGAGAAGTGGAGCATCACCCGCTCCAGGGCGTTGCGCTCGTCCGTCAGCTCCATCACCAGCCGCCGCTCCGGGAAACGCAGGGGCTTCACCGCCTCCGGATCATAGGGCTCCAGCAGTTCCGCCCGGTACAGGCGGGCCATGTTCACGGTCAGCACCCGGCCCCGCACCCCGGAGAGCAGCCGGAACTTGTCGTCCTTGGCGGAATACTCCAGCCGCCGGGGAACGCAGGTATAGCTGTGCCGGATACCGCTGTGGCCCAGGAAGCGCACCTTCAGCAGCCGCTTCTCCCGCAGGGCCGTCAGCACGGTGCGGAAGTTCCGGACGTATGCCTCGTCTTCATAGGGGTCGCCGTCGCCGTACCGGTCGAAGTACACGAAGGTGTCCGGCCCGTACAGGGGCTCCACGTCCTCCAGCCCCGCCGGCGAGGGGTCGAAGAGCCGGATCCGGGGATCCCGGAGCAGCGCCTTCATCCACCGCTTTTCCAGGGTGGTCAGCGGCATCGACGGGGCGCGGCGCAGGGCGGTGCCCATATCCGGCGTCAGCAGGGGCCAGGCGCCGTCCTTCAGGGCGGCGGGGATGGTCAGCACGCTCTCGCCGAAGGCGTACTGCCGCACCAGCTCCGTCATGTCCGGCCCGGTTAGGGCGCCGGCGCAGGAGCGCTCCAGGATGGCGGCCACGGCCCGGAAGTAACTGCCGTAGATCTCATGGAACAGCATGGCCGTCACCTCCGTACATGGTCTCCATAGCGGCCAGGTCCTCGTAGAACCGCCTGACCGCGAAACTGTTGCTGCTCTCCAGCTTCACGATGCGGCCGATGAAGGTCCGCAGCCACGGCAGCATCTCCCCGGCGTCGTACACGTCCGCCGAGAACCGCCAGAGTCCTTCGCCGGTCTTCTCCACCCGGCCGCAGCGCTTCTCCCGCAGCAGCCGGTCCACGATGTACTCCTCCCCCTCCTCCACCCGGAGGACCATCTCCAGGTGGTCCAGGGAGTGCATGGCGCCGAAGGAGGTGCCCCACAGGTTCTCCCGCAGCTTGGCGTGGAAGGAACGGTACTCCTCCGGGTGCTTCTCCACCGCGCCGGCCTTCACCCTGCGGATGTTGTCCAGCCGCAGGAACATGGGGCGGCGCAGCTTATAGTGATAGCCCAGCAGATACTGCTTGCCGTTCTGGGTGCTGACGTAGATCCTGACGGGAAACACCGTGTTGGTCTTCTCCCAGCCCCGCCGGGCCACGAAGGACGTGACCTCCACGCACCGTCCCTCGTCCATGGCGGCCAGGATCCGGAACAGGATCTCGCTGTCGATGGCCGGCAGGAGATAGTGGTGCTTGAAACCGAAGAACGCTGGCACTTCCGCCGTACGGTCCAGCAGATAGGACCCGACCACGCCCAGGGGGTCCGCCTCGGAGAAGAAGGCCGCCGCCTCCCGCCAGCTGTTCTCGTCCACGCCGTCGGCGGACAGGCGGTAGTGCAGCTCCCGGCCCGCCTTCTCGCTGCGGAGGAGCCCCAGGGCCTCGTACTCCTTCAGCTTGTTGCGGACGGTGGAGTCGTCGGGCGTCATGGCGCTCTCCACCCGGCCCAGATAGTCCGCCGCCAGCCGGTCGCTGATCTGGCGGACGGAGAGGGCCTCCCCGCCGGAGAGCATATCCAGGATGGCGAAATGCAGAGTGATGTCAGTATCTGTAAAGCTCTTTGCCTTGAAGGCCTGATAGAGGGGATTGTGGGCTACGGTGCGGTTGTCCACGGAGAGGAAGACCCGCTTGCCGCTCTCATTCTGCCGGAAGGACATATAGTCCCCCAGCCAGCTCTCCATACGCCGCTTCTCGTTGTCGTAGCTGCGCTCGCTCTTGCGGTCGTATTCGCTGCGGCTCTTGAAGCCGTACACGTAGAACTCCCGCATGTAGTCCCGGATCCGCTCAAAGCTCTTGATCAGCTCGCTGTATGCCACGCCTGTCACCTCCTCCGGCTGTCGGATTTCTCGAAAACGCAAAAAAGGCAGACCCCGGGGTCTTGGGGATGACGTCTGGCCGCAGAATGCGGAGGTCCTTCATCCCTGTTCCCGGAGCCCGCCGTCGGGGTCGTAGTGCCAACCGCGCCGCATGAAGCGGTAGCCGCTGGTACTCGCCCGATGGCAGGCAGTTTATCACGCGCCCGCCGCCCTGTCAAGCAAACGGGCGGTATACCTCACGCCCCGGCCCCGTTGGCCAGCGACTCCGCAAACGCGCCGCACATGGCGAGGATGTCCTCCCGCCTTGCCAGCACGTCCAGCCACCGGGCGGGGATGCTCTCCTGGCCGTAGGTCAGGCCCGCCAGGCCGCCGGCCACGGCGGCGGTGGTGTCGGTATCCTGACCCAGGTTCACCGCCTGCAGCACGCAGTCGGCGTAGGTCTCCGTCTTCAGGAAGCACCACAGGGCCGCCTGGAGGGTGTGGAGGACATAGCCGCCGCTGCGGATCATCTGCTCCGGCCAGGAGCCGATGGTCGTGAGGGGGCGGAACTTGTCCATCTCCCCGGCGAAGGCCGTCTGGCCGCCGTAGAAGGCCAGCGCGTCACGGACGCCGTTCTCCACGGCGTCCCGGGGCTCCTCCCCGGCGCACAGCCGGAAGGCCACGGCACAGTAAACGCCGCAGGCCATCATGCAGCAGGGATGGCCGTGGGTCACGGCGGAGGAGGCGTGGATCAGCGCCGCAGTCGCGGGGTCCAGCTTTCCGCGGCCCGTACCGTACAGCCAGAGGGCCAGGGGCATGATCCGCATCAGGGACCCGTTGCCGCAGGAGTTCTCACCCCGCGCGCCGCACTGATCGAGCGGCGTGCCGCGGCAGAACCGGTCGATGGCGGAGCTGCAGGTGCCGCCCACGTCAAACACCTCGCCGTAGGCGGTGTACTTGCCGCTCCACAGCCAATCCACGTAGCAGCGCATCTGGTCCTCCGGGTCGAAGCCCTTCCGGGTCAGGGAATCCATCAGCGCCAGGGCCATGCTGGTGTCGTCGGACCAGGTGCCGGGCTTCTGGTTGTGGAAGCCGCCGTCCCGCATGCCGGTGACGGGGTCCGCCCTGCGCGCCTCCCGCTCGTAAAACTCCACGGGCACGCCCAGGGCGTCCCCCACGGCGACGCCCAGCACGGCGTCGGCGATCCTCTTTTTCAGATCCATCCTCTCTCCTTTCACTTCGCGAACAGCTTCTTCACAAGCTCCAGCTGCTCCCCCGCCGTCTTCGGCGCGGGGCCGTAGTCACGGTGACGCCCTTCCGCGTCCCAGCTGCAGAGCATATCGCACGCAAAGCTCTTCTCCACGGTATAGTACGCCCTGCGCTCCCCGTCTCCGCCGCAGCAGAAAAAGACCCGCCTGCACTCCGTGATCTCCTCCGGCTCCGGCATCTCAACGGCGATAAAGACCGCCCCGTTTCCGTCTCCGTCGGTCTCGGGCAGGACCGTAACGGTAAAGTCCTCCTCCCGCCAGGGACAGGGACGCCCCATCCCCGCCGCCCGGTAAGCTTTGACCATGGCGGCTCCGCGGTGTTCGATCAGGTCGGTCAGGAAGAGCTTCCCGTGCCGGGAGAAGAGGAGGATCGGGATCCCCCTGTGCTCCGCCACGTATCTGAAGTTCGGCTCCAGACCCACTCTCTACTCCTCCCCCCGGTGATCCCTCGTAAAGGCCAGGGCCTCCGCCAGCGTCGACTCGTCGAAGCCGAAATCCCGATAGCCCTGCCGGCACACGTCCACGTAACCGCCGGTGGGAAGCCCCAGGGAGCGGTCCTCGTGCATGATGTACAGGAAAGCGTTCAGCGTCCGCACCTCTCCGGTCTCCGGATCCCGCACCGGCAGGGTCATTCCCGTCTTGTAGTAGAAGGTGGGATACCCCTCGTAGCGGTCCAGACTCCTCTCATGGGCGGCGGTGACCTCCCAGACGCCCACAGGCGCCGTGCAGCCCTCCTCCGGCTCCACGGTCAGATAGGAGCCGGTGAGACTTCCCTTGAACATCAGGCGGTAGTCCTTCAGTTCGGAAACGCCCACCACCCTGGCGCCGGGGCAGCGTTCCGCCATCTGCTCCTTATTCAGGTTGGATCCGTAGGCAATGTAGTAACGATGTTCCATCGCGATTCCTCCTTTTCCATTCTCAATTCCAGCCGCGGGCATAGAACCTGTCCACGATGTCCTTCAGTTCGGCGGTGAGGCGGGACCCGGCCTCCTGCCAGATCTCCTCCGGCACCCCGTAAAGCGCCTCCGCGAAGGATCCGGTGATGGCGCCGATGGTATCGCTGTCGCCGCCCACGCTGATGGCGCCGCGGACGGCGTCCTCGAAGCTCTCGCTCTCCAGGAAGGCCGCCAGCGCCACGGGCATGGTGCCCATGCACGTCACGTCAAATTTGTATGTGGGGCGGATGTCGTCCAGCCGGGGGATGTGGTAGCGGGAGGCGGCATAGCGCCGGATCTCCTCCCGGTCCGCCCCGTGGCGGGCCATCCAGACCACAGCCGCGGTAACGCCCGCCGCCTTCAGCCCCTCCGGATGGTCGTGGGTGGGCATGGCGGTCAACTCGCCCAGCCGATAGGCGTCCTCCGCCGAGGCGCCCGCAAAGCCCGCCGGCGAGGCCCGCATGGCGGCGCCGTTGCCCAGGCTGTGGTAGGGCTCCGGATCCGCCAGGAAGATCCACTTCTTAAACCGTCCGCCGTATCCGGCGTGGGGGTATTTCCTGCCCAGCTCCTGCATGGACCGGGTCATCCGCTCCACGACGGAAGCCTCGTCTCCGGACGCCTCCATCAGCGCCTTCGCCGCCGCGCAGGTCATGACCGTGTCGTCAGTAAACCGGCTCCGCTGCTGAAACAGCGGAAACTCCTTTGTCTTGATGTTGTGCCACTCGTAGATGGATCCTACGATGTCGCCGATGATGGCTCCCTTCATCCTCTTCCCCCTTCTCCGTTCCGTGTCCGATGGTATGACCCGACCCTGTCCGCCGGAGATCCGTGGGCAGGGTCGGGGAGTCTGCGTGTCAGCGCCGCACTTTGTCCGCAAAGGCAAAGTACTCGTCCAAAATGAGGTTGAGCACCTCGTTCGGATCCATGCCTCCCGGGTTGTGGAAGGCCGTCTCGTGCTTCAGCCGGTCCGTGTTCTCGTAGCTGACCATGTGGGCGTACCCGCCGTCCTCCGTCTTCCAGTATCTCTTCTTCTGTCTGTTGTCCATGTGGCGATACCTCCTTCTCCATTCTGATTCCATGTTGTGGACAACGATCGGCCGATCTCTTCTGTTTCTACGAATACCACCTTTTCTTCGTCTTGTCAAGCCCCCCGAAAAGTGCGGAAAACCACAATAAATATATTAAAAAATATATTTATTGTGTCGGTTCCCTGCTCTTTTTCACCGCTTCGGCAGATCCCGCCGGCGGGGCGCTTCTCCGGATGATACCCAGTATACCGGGCGTTCTGTCCCAAAATCCGGACAGCGTGGGAAGCGCGTCCGGCGAGCGTCGAACGGCCCCTCTCCCCTTCGCCACTATCCTACCGCATCTTCTCCCGCAGGGCGTCAACACGCGGTTGACATTTATAAAATGTGCGCCGCCGGCCCCGGATCGGAGCAAAGCGGTTGAATCCGCGCCCCCGGCCGTGATATACTGTCGGCAACATCATATGAACGGAGGATCCCCTATGAGCAGAAAGGATTTCGGCGCGAAGCCCCTGAGTCTTCCCCAGCCGGTCTGGATCATCGGCACCTACGATGAAAACGGCGTGCCCAACGCCATGAACGCCGCCTGGGGCGGCATCAGCGAGGAGAAGGAGGTGGCGGTCTGCCTCTCTCCCGGCCATAAGACCTGTCTGAACTTCGCGAAGACCGGCGCCTTCACCGTCAGCATGGCGGATGCGAAGCACGCGGCCGCCTGCGATTACGTGGGCATCGTCTCCGGCAACAAGACGCCGGACAAGTTCTCCCGGGCGGGCTTCACCGCCGCGCCCAGCACCCTGGTGAACGCCCCCGTCATCAACGAGCTCCCCGTCTGCCTGGAGTGCCGGGTCATCTCCTTCGACCCGGACAGCTGCATCCTGCGGGGCGAGATCGTCAACGTCAGCGTGGACGAGGCGGTCCTCACCGGCGGCAAGCTGGACATGGCCAAGGCCGCGCCCCTGTGCTTCGACCCCTTCAACCACGCCTATCACATGATCGGCGAGAAGGTGGGCGACGCCTGGAAGATCGGCGTACCGCTGCTGTAACGCTCTGCCCGGAGCCCGTCCCGCCGCGTCCGCCTGTTGGCGGCGCCCTTACCGCGATATGAAAAGAAGCCTGTCTTACCCGACCGGTAAGGCAGGCTTCTTTGTTTCTCCGCTGTCAGAACGGCAGCTCTTCCCCCGGGTCCGCGTCGTATGGCTCGTACCGCCGCCGTTTCGGCAGGGCGGCCAGGAGCCCTCGCACCGTCTCCCGGTGCTCCCGCATCTCCCTGTTGTCCGGGTCGACCATGAGGGCGTAGCCGATGCGGCCCAGCAGATGGAGCAGATATCTCCTCTGCATCACGCGCTTTCCGTCCTCCGAGTAGATGTTGTCCCGGATAAAGTCCGTCTTCCCCGAGCGGAGGATGTGATCCCGCACGCCGTACTTCCCGCAGTAATACACCTCCTGCCGGATGGCCCGCCTGTACTCGGCCGGCAGCTGGACCTTCTCATTGACGACCACGCCCGTGACGATCTGGCGCTGCCCCCGCCGGATGACCTGGGTCTTCCCGTCGTTCAGCCGGAACCCGTCCCGGCGCAGCAGCCTCCGCACCTGCCGGATCAGCTCTCCGGGCTCCATGTCCCCGGAAAAGGTCAGGTCGTCGCTGTAACGGGTATAGGTGATCCCCCGCCGGGTACACCAGTCGTTGACGGCCTCGTCCAGCGGGACCATCACCAGGTTGGAGATAGCCGGCGACGTAGGCGCCCCCTGGGGCAGCACGCCTCGGCAGCAGCACAGATTCGCCAGGATCATGCCGATCTGCTTGGGAAACCGGTCCTCGCCGAACACCCGGTTATACACCATTCCAAAGGTGATCGTGCCGTAAAAATCGTGGATATCCAGCTTGACGACCACGGGCTTTCCCACGTGGGGCGCCGCCGCGTCACGCAGATTGCTCCCTCTCACGTACGCCTTGGCGCAGGGGTGGACGGGCATCCCGGTGAGGATCTCCTCCAGGATCTTGTCCTGGAAGAATTTCAGCCGGGCCGACGGAATGTCCAGCCGGCGGTATCCGCCGCTCCGCTTGGGGATCAGGACCCGGTAGTATTCCTTCTCTGTCCAGTTGGACATCCGGTAGACCCTCCGGGCCATCTGCTTGTATCCCAGCGGGGTCTGACTGGGAAAAAAAAGATCCGTCAACCGACGGAGATTCGGGATTTCGGGCCAGCCCCGCTCCTCCCGTGATGGACTCATATCATCCATCAGGTCGGAAATGCTTCCGTACCTGCCGGGGATCTTTACCGCCCCCAAACGGCTTCTTTTCTTCTTTTTCATAAAAAGGATCGGCGGAGCAGCACACTATCGGAAGGGAACCTTCCAATGCAAACAGATGGTTCATCCATCTGTTTGCGCGCAAGCGCGCTTATATGAGGGATCGTATACAACGGCAGCGACTCGCTGCCGCCCGTAGCCAGGGCCCTGAATTGCTGCTGCTCCGCCTTTCCTCCTTTCGCATTTTTTCCGGATGATGCTGTGCTGTTAATTATGCCATACGCGGCCGCCTCTGTCCATACGGAGACGGCAAAAAAACGCCGAAAATGCAGGGGGCGTTTCCGTCATTTTGCGGGGCAGGCTCCTCCCGCCGGCAGCCTCCGGCCTCAGGCGCCGAACACCCTCACCAGCTCCTCGCTCAGCCGGCGCAGATCCTCGTCCGCCCCCTCCTCCGCGGCCAGGGCGGGGAGCTCCCCGATGGTCACGTGATGCTTCAGGGCCCGGGCGATGATCTCCACCTTGAAATGGTAGTCTTTGGAGCCGTACCAGTTCACCGGGAACCTGTCGTCCTCTTCGATCTCTCTCTCGTCGCAGGCCTTGTTGTAGCGCAGCTCGGCCAATACGTACAGCTGATAGTCCATCTCGCCGTTGGGATAGTGCTTCACGGCCATATCCTCCCTCCTCCGCGTCAAAACCGCATGACCGGATAGAGGAGAAAGGCCATCTGCAGCCGCTCGTCCAGATCCCGGTCGCACATGAAAACAAATCTCTCGATCCCGCCGGAGGGCCCCTGGTCGCCCAGGGGCTTCAGGTTGAAAACGGCCACCGGCTCCCCGGGATTCGCGCAGTCCCGGATCCGGATAACCCTCTCGTCCCCTCCGATCAGGTAGCGATCGTTGTAATACGTCTCCTTGTGGTCCTTCAGCTGCAGGATCGCCGCCGTCCGACCCGTTTCCACGTCCATGATCGTCCGCTCCATGCCGGGGAAGATGGTGGTTTCGGCGTCGAAGGACGTACACAGCGTCAGCAGAGGCAGCCGGTCCACCCGCCGGATCACGGCGGTCTGGATATCTCCGAAGCGCATGCTGTCGATGGTGCAGTACTCCGTGTCCGTATCGTAATAGTGATAGACCACCGCCTCGTTCTTCGGTACGCGGATCCCCATGATGATCATCGTCTTCTCTCCTCTCTCCCGGCAGCTCCGGCCGCCCGCGTCTACCGTTTCAGAAACGGCTCCAGCTGCCTGGCAAACGCGGGATGGCGCAGACGCCGCAGCGCCTTCATTTCAATCTGCCTCACCCTTTCCCGGGTGACGCCCATATCCTTTCCGATGGACTCCAGCGTCTCCGCGTCCTTCTCTCCCAGACCGTACCGCCGGCAGATCACCGTCCTCTCCCGGGGCGTCAGGCGCCCCAGCAGATCGCTCATCGTCTCCCGCAGGATCACCTTGTCCACCTTGTCCTCCGGGAGGATCGCCCCGTCGTCGGAGATGAACTCGATCAGCTCGCTGTCCTCGTCCTCCCCGGTAGGCGTGGACAGCGAAACGGTCCTGCAAAAGCCCTTCTGCAGCGCGCGGACCTTTCCCTCGCTGATCCCCATCCACCGGGCGATCTCCCCTTCGTCCGGCAGACAGCCGTTGGTCTGCTGCAGCACGGCGACGGCCTGACGGTATTTTGTGATCTTCCCGGCCACGTGGACCGGCTTGCGGATGACCTCGCTCTTGTCGTCGATCGCCCGGGAAACGGTCTGCCGGATCCAGTGGGTCGCGTAGGTGGAAAACCGGAAGCCCTTCCGGTAGTTGTACTTTCTGACGGCCTTCATCAGCCCCAGGTTGCCCTCTTCGATAAGATCCAGAAACGGAACTCCCCGGTTCACGTACCGCTTCGCCACAGACACCACCAGCCGCAGGTTGCTCACTACCAGCCGGTCGAAGGCCTCCTTGTCGCCCGCCTCGACCCGCTTTGCCAGCTCGATTTCCTCCTCATGGGTCAGCAGCGGGGCCACGCCGATCTCCCTCATGTAGGTCCGCGTCAAATCCACGACCACCTTGCGGTTGTTCGGGCCGCTCCCGCGGTAATCCGCGTCCTCCCACTCAACGCTGTCGCCGGCGTCCAGGTATTCCGTGATGTCCCGTCCGCTGGCCTCCCAGTCCCGGCAAAGCCGCTCGATCTCCTCCTCGTCCTCTTCCCTCTCGTCGCTCTCCGCAGCGTAAGACATCGCCGCCAGTCCGGCCTTGTCCTCGTCGCTCCAGCAATCGATGTACGTCTCTGTCATAACACGCAGCACCCCTCTCTCTGTATATGCCGTCTCCGCTGCCGCGGCTCCGGCTCTAACGGGCCGCCGCCCCTCCGGGACGCACTCCTCTCCTCCGCCGTATCCGGCCGCTTTTCGTCCCCGGGCGCATATCCCTCTATTATCATTATACAGTTTTAAGGATGTTGTTATGTAAACTAATCGTCCGTTTTCGCGTTTGTTTACAAAAATTTCACAATTTGCGACTCTTCCGGAGGCCGCGCCCCGTCAGGACTTCAGGAAGCCACGCTGCCGCTTCCAGATACGCCGCACGACGGCTCCCACCAGAAGCTGCGCCGCGGACAGGGCGCCGCAGCACATGGACAGCAGGAGGCAGTCTCCCTCCAGCTCCCCCACGTCGGCGAAATACAGGAGCAGCCGCATATCCTTCACCATCCGGATCCAGAAGGCCGGCATCGTCAGGAACACCAGGATAAACGCCCACATATTTTCGAATCTCCGGCAGGCGGGGACCAGGGCGATGACCGCCGGGATCAGGACCAGCGCCGCGGCAAAAAGCCAGTAGTGGCGGAAGTATGCCCCCGCCGCGGACGCCAGGACCGGCAGCAGCAGGAGCAGGCTCCCGGGTCGGAAACGCTTCATCTGAGCCACCGGATCACCTCCCTGGCAAACACGTAGACAGTCGCCGGCACCACAAGGTAAGAGAGCAGGGCCAGACAGGCGGCCAGGAGCGCCGCGTATCCGTTCAGCCCCATCCTCCGCAGCCTCCGGCGGCGCCGGGCGCTGAGAAGCGTCTCGATGGCGTCCCCCACGTAGTCGCTGTTTCCCAGCAGCGCGCCGATGGCGGAGCTGCCGTCCACCCCCCGTATCAGCGTCATATTGGTGATCCCGAGAGCGGCGTTGCACAGGCCCGCCACCGACAGGACGCAGCTGAGGGACCCGCTGTGGTCCAGGAGCCGCGCCGCCGCCACGAACACGCCGAACAGCAGCAGATTCATCTTCACGCCCGCCAGGTGGAAGGAGATCTTCCCGAAGCGGGACCGGATCTGCTCCTCGTTGACGACCACGTAAGCGCACGGCCGGAAAAAGAGCAGCATGACCCCGGCCTCATAGAGTCTGGCGCCGTGGGCCAGCGCCGTGAAGGCATGGGCGCACTCGTGGAGGGGCATACCCACGGCGAGGCCCAGGAGGATCCCCAGCAGAAGCTGTATCAGCCCCAACTCCGACCCGACCCGGAGCCAGGCCGGGATCCCCCAGGCGAAAACCGGGATCCAAAGCAGCCGCAGCCCCGTGTCGAGGATCCGGGACGCCGTCCGCTTCGCGGTGGGTCCGAAGAAGAAAAGCGGCAGCGTGTATGAGCCGAAGCCCGTCCGCTCCACGGGGGCGGGGCAGGTCAGAAGCTCCTCGTCCAGCTCCGCCAGGAAGGAGTCGATCTCCTCCCCGTCCATTCCGCAATCCACGGAATGAGGGTCCGTTTTCCCGTCCAGCCGGCTGACGAGCAGGGCCTCCCTCTCGTCCAGGCGAAGCCTCTCCCGGAACAGACCGTCCTCCAGGAAGGCGTGCCCGTCCGTCTCATCCCGCTTCAGCTCAACCCAGGACCGCAGCTTCACTCCCACAGCGCTCACCTCCCCCTCTCCCGGATCCGCCATTTTATGCAACCATATAACTGAAACTGTCCGGAAATCCGGACAGTTTCAGTTATATGGTTTTTTATAGGGATCAGCCGAATCTGCTCGGCTCTGTTTCGACGGAAAAGCCACCGCAACAAAATCAGTTTATCAGCCCCTGGACCGCTTGTCAACCGGGAGAAAAACAACGGCCCGGGCGCTTATCTCTTCCCACTTTTTGGGCTCATATGCCTTGCACTTTTCCGTCGAAAAAGGTATACTTATTTATATACTGGAAGGGTATCGTTTTCGAAAGGAGACTGTTTCATGTCAGTTGTCATCGGCCTGGATTTCGGTAATTTCAATTCCTACCCCAGTTATATCGAAGACCTTAACGCGGAGCAGAGCCGTCTCGGCGGCAGGGCTGTGGATCTTCTCCCCGCCAGCGAGCGGGAAGGCGTCCCCAGCGTGTTCTTTTATGACGGGAAGGGCCGCTTTCTCGCCGGCCGGGCCGCTGTAACAGGCGCCGCCAAACCGGCGCGCAACCGGGTGCGCTATCTCAAGCGCTCTCTGGGCAAGCTTCTTCGCATCAACGGGAATCCTGTGGTCATCGGCGGAAAAACCTGGATGTATGACGACGCCATCCGAGAGGTGGTTCAGAGCGTCCTGCGGGAAGCAAACCGGGAGCTGGGCCTCCTCACCCGCGAGTCCACCAACTTGGTTTCTCTGGCCTATCCCGCAACTTACAGCTCCGGTCAGCGGGAGCGGCTGATCGAGCTCGTCAATTCCGCCACTCTCGAGGACGGCACACACTTCCGCGTGGTGGGCACGATCATGGAGCCGGCCGCCGCCGCCCTGGACTATCTGGCGCAGAGAAAGCATACCGACAACACCACGGTCCTGGTGTTCGATCTGGGCGGCGGCACCTTCGACCTGAGTCTGGTCACCTGCTACCCCAAGGGAAAGATCCGCAGCGATAAGTCCGTGGCTTACTACGACATTCACCTCTCCGACGGGCTGCCCAGCACAGGCGGAAACGAATTTGATGAGGTGATCTTTCAGCTCCTCCGGGCCAAAATGAACGCCTTTCTCAAGCAGAACGGGCTGTCGATGACCGCGCATCTGGAGGAGCAGCTGCGGCTGAACGCCGAAACCGTCAAAAAGGAACTGACACTTGCTGACCGGACTGTCTACGAGTCGTTCATCCCCGCTCTGGAGGACACCGTCCCCTTTGAATTGACCCGGAAGGAATTCGAGCAGGCGCCGCGGGTCGTGGAAATGCTTCGGCAGATGACGGATAAGGCCCGCAACCTGCTGGAAACGGAAAAGCTGCCCAAGCCGGAGACGATCGTACTGACGGGCGGCTCCTGCCGCATGCCGATGATCCGCGCCGCCTTGGTCGCGGCCCTGCCGGAATACGCCGGGCGGATCGGCAGCATCCTGGAGTATAGGCCCGAGACCGCCATCTCCTACGGCGCCGCTCGCTACGGCGCGCCGGAACCCAATACCGATACCGTCTCTGTCACCATCAAGGGCGACACAAGCGTGATCAAGCGGGCGGCCTATGACATCGGCCTTCGCTACTACCGCGGCAAGGACGATAAAACCGGCTTTATCTCATGCCTGATTCCCCGGGGCACGGAGCTTCCCGTCTCCACCAGGTGGAACACCGGCCATAAGCTCAACGAGAGCGAGACGTCCGTCAAATATCTCTATGAGGCCAGAACCATCACGCCGGATCGGAACATGCCGGAACGGGACTATCGCCTCATCAAAAAGGTTACCGTTCACTTCGGCCAGGTCGTACCGGTCGGAACAACCTCCGAAACACGCCTGGTGGTGGACAAGGACGGCCTTGTGACGATACAGGCCCGGAAGAACAAGTCCTCCAAGCCTTTTGTCGCCGAGGCGAAGCTGACCACAACATTTGATTGAGAAACCCGCGGACAAGGCCCTTTTCCCCCGCTTTCCACTATCGACAACTAAGAGCAGAGAGGTTTTTATTATGCCAATTGTCATCGGACTTGATTTTGGAAATTTCAACTCCTATCCCAGTTATATCGAGGATCTGGACTCGGATCACCGCCGTCTGGGCGGCAGAGCTGCGGATCTTCTGCCCGCCACCGAGCAGGAGGGTGTCCCCAGCGTGTTCTTTTACGACGGAAATGGGCACTTCCTGGCGGGACGGGCCGCTGTGTCAGGCGCCGCCAAGCCGGAGCGAAACAGGGTCCGCTATCTCAAGCGCTCCCTGAACCAGCCTCTGGAGATCGGCGGCGCTCGGGTCGTTATCGACGGCAAAGCTTGGACATTTAACGACGCCATCCGCGAGGTCGCCCAAAGCGTTCTGCGGGAGGCGAATCAGGAGTTGATGTATACCACCCGTCAGACTACGAATCTGGTCTCTCTGGCCTATCCCGCCACCTTCAGCAGCGGCGACAGGGAGTGTCTCATCAGGATCGTGGAGTCGGCTACGCTGGAGGACGGGCGGCATTTTCGCGTGGTGGGCACCATCATGGAGCCTGCCGCCGCGGCGCTGGACTATCTGGCCCAGACCAGACACAAGGAGGACACCACCGCGCTGGTATTCGATCTGGGCGGCGGCACCTTTGACCTCAGTCTGGTCACCTGTTACCCCGACGGAAAGGTGCGCAAAAACAAGTCCGTCGCCTACTATGATATCCACGTCTCCGACGGTCTTCCCCACACAGGCGGCCGGGAGTTCGACGAGGTGATCTATCAGCTGCTTCACGCCAAGATCAAAGCATTCCTGAGTAGTCGCCGTCTGCCCATGGTGCAGTATGTGGAAAACCAACTGCGGCTGAACGCCGAGAAGGTGAAGAAGGAGCTATCGAACGCTGACCGCACCGTCTATGAGGCGTTCATCCCCGCTCTGGAGGACGATTTTCCCTTTGAGCTGACCCGCAGCGAGTTTGAAAACGCGCCCCAGGTCGTGAAGATGCTCCGGCAGATGACGGACAAGGCCCGCAACCTTTTGGAGAACAAGCGTCTGCCCCGTCCGACGACGATCGTGCTGACAGGCGGCTCCTGCCGCATGCCGATGATCCGCGCCGCCCTTTCAAAGGCCTTGCCGGAATATGCCGCCATGATCGATGGAATCCAGAAATACAAGCCCGAAACCGCAATTTCCTACGGCGCCGCCCGCTACGGCATACCGGAGGACGACCCGGATCCGGAAGAGGTCACGAAGACGGGAACCTTCGTCACCGGCGGCGAGAAAAACGTGATCAAGCACACCGCTTACGAGATCGGCATCCGCTTCTTCAGAAAAGCCGACGACGATAAGGGCTATATCGACCCGTTTATCGCCGTCGGTACGGAGTTGCCCTGCACCACCGCCTGGACGCCCGGCTATCTGCTGGCCAAAAACGAGTACATCCGCTACCGGCTCTATGAGGCAAACACCACCACGCCGGTTCGCGATGAGCCTGACCGGGATTATCGGTTCATCAAGGACGTTAAGGTGCACTTTGGGACCGAGATGGATCCCGGCACCCGAAGCGAGATCCGCCTGGTGGTGGATAAAGACGGTCTGGTCACCATGGAAGCGAGGAAGGACAAGCGCTCCTCCCCCTTCACCGTCCAGGCTCAGCTGACGCAATTCACTTGAGCGCGGCCGCTCTATCTATACCGAAAGAAGGAACTGTCTCATGGAGTATCGTCCCAATCGTACGGAATACCGCCCGGTCATCGGGTGTGACATCGGCAACGCCTTTGCGTATGCCTCCATCGCCCGGGATCGGATTGTCGACCCGCTTTCACTCATGCCGTCCGAGATCGACAAGGTCGGCATGCCCACAGACGCACAGATTTCTCTTGAAGGAGACATCAATGTCTATCCCCGTGATCCCAGCCGCGCCGCCCGCGCAGGCGGCGTCGTGCATACGATCAAGCGAATGCTGGATCTGCAGCGCCTGCCGCTGCCCGCCGTGGAAAATCCCGTCACCCCCTGGGATGTCTACTCGGCCATCGTCCGGGACCTGGTGCGTGTTGCCAACGAGACCGCCGTCAGGAAGGGTTATCCGGCTGTCTGCGACCTGGTCTTTACCTATCCTGCGCTGTATCACTCCCCGGAATACCTGGATCTGCTTAACCGGATGCAGAGCCACATTGAGGCGGTGGAACTGGACGGTCACAAGCTGAACGTGGTGGGGCGCCTGCCGGAGCCGGCCGCCGCCGCCATTCAGTATCTGAATTACATCCAGCACGTCGCTCCCCAGGGCGTCCGCTTCACCGGAAGCGAACTGAATGTGCTGGTCTATGATCTGGGACACGGAACCTTCGATCTGGCCCTGGTCACGGCCCGGGACGACGTCACCTATGAACTGCATCTGCAGGACGGCGACGATACAGTGGGCGGCGTGGACTTCGACAACGCGATTTATGAGGAACTGTGTGCCCGTCTGTATCAGGCCTATCAGTTCCGTCCCGTCACCGCTCTGCAGAAGGAGCGCCTGAAGACCATCGCGCGGACTGTGAAGCTGGAGCTCTGCACCCCCGGCGTAGAGGAGATCCCCGTCAAATACGACGTATTGGTGGACGGCGAAGAGCAATCCCTGGAAACAGGCCTTACCCGACAGCGGTTTGAGGAGATCAGCTCTCCGCTGCTGCTGAAAACCCTGGAAAAAACCGCCGCCATGCTGGACGCCGCGGAAAAGAAGAACCTGCGGGTTGACCGGATCATCCTCACCGGCGGCGCCAGCCAGATGCCTATGGTGCGCCGCTCTCTGCAGGAGCTGATTGGCGACCGGTTCTCCGTGGAGGAGCCCTATCAGCCCAGCCGTGCCGTTTCTTTCGGAGCGGCGCTGTACGGCGCATTTCATAATCTCCGCCAGAGGACCCAGCACACCTACGGTGTGATGGTCCGCTCCGGCAAAAAGTCAACCGGATTCCGGCTGCACCCCATGATCGAGCCCGGCGTGGAGCTCCCGGCCAGGTCTCCGGAGCCTCTCGTCATCAAAGCGCCTCCCTCCGGGACTCTGCTGCTTCGGGCGGCATACAGCGATGACGGAAAGAAACCTGCCGAGCGGATGCAATACTTCAATCTGGATGGCTTGCCTGTCGAGGGCACTCTCGAGGTGACTTTGAGCGTAGACGAGAGTCTGAACCTCTCGCTCGTCTGCAAAGCGCCGGATGGCCGGACATTCAGCGACAGCACCGCCCGCCGCTGACCCGTTCCGGAGCGGAACACGGTAAGTGGCTTTCAAAGAGAAAGGAGCAGCTATGGCAACAGAACGAACCGCTGCGCAAGTCCTCAGCGCAGGGCCGCGCAAGAGCTTTACTGGATTTGTCTCCAAGGATAGTTACCGGGAATATTGTCGGGACCTTTACGTCGCTCTCAAGCGGGAGCTGATCCAGGACGGGCAGAGCCCGGCCCTGGAAAGATTACTCTGCGAGATGAAGGATCTCTTCACCCGCGGGGATATAAAGCAGATCTCGGCGACCAAGTACGCCCCCTACTTATCTGTCTGGTATACGTACCTGGATCTGGTGAACCATGACGCGCAATCCGTTGAGCAATATCTGTACGGTCCGTTTATCGGGAAAAACGATTGGCGCTGGGCCCACCTGGAGGGAGATAGACTGCTGCCCGTTCGCGTCTCCGCCTATATGGGCTACACAGAATCCCTGATCCGCACAGCCAAAGACGCCTATCGGAATCGCCAGCCGAAACAGGCTCCCGTCCAGGTAACCGTTCACCCGGCTCCGTCCGGGAACCATGAGGATGAATTCCCCTCTCAGGAGGATGCCTCCCGGTTCGGCCGGCAGCCGGAGGAAACTTCACCGCCGCCGGACAGTCCGGAGGCAGCCCGAATCTTGGCGGAAGCCCGAAAAAAGGACGAGGAGGCCGCGAAGAAGCTCAGAGAGGCGGAGCAGTTGTTGGAGCGCGTCCGCAGCGAGGCAAAGCGCAGCGATAGCCTTCGGGAGCAGTTTGCTTCCCTGCTCAAGGAGAACGATCAGGCGGAGGATCTCGTAAAAAGCGCAAGGGCCGCTGCGGACAAGATGCTGGCGGATGCGCGGGAGGAGTGCGCCTCGATCCGGAAATCCGCCGAGGACTACTACGAAAAATCCGTGGACAACGCCTGGCAGCAGGCCGGCAAGATCCAGCAGACCGCCGAGGAGCAGGCCAGGCAATCCGCCGGGGCTTTGATAAAGCGGTATTTGCGCGCCGGGATCGCCGACAACACGCCCCCGGAGACGGTTTTCCTCTCCGACCGTTCGGAACAGGTAAGTCTCAGCAAGGAGGCGGCCATTGCGGGCGCTTACCAGATAGAGCGGGATCTCCGGGAACAACTGGACAGCTTCAAGCATGAGATGCAGGTACAGCTCAATGACTGGCGCAGAAACCTGTACGGTCAGGAGTACGCTCCCCTGGCGGAGTACTACCAGACTCTCTACCGCCAATTGGGCGGCGGGTCCAAGAATGTCCAGGCCATCGTCTCCCAGATCTCCCGTCTGGAATCCATGGAAGCCCCCACCCCGGAGGATCGGGATCTGATTCTCCGGCTGCAGAAACTCCAGAAAGAGCTGACGAGCCTGGTGGAGCAGCTGGGAAAAGTAATGAGCGGCCTGGGCCTGGAGATCGTACTTCCCCGCCCCGGAGACCCCTTCGACCGGGAGCTCCATATCGACGAGGAGGCGGAGAGCGGCAGCGACTTTACCGACGGCGAGATCGAGACGGCCCGCTACCCTGCCGTCTGCGGCCGGGATGCCTCCGGAAACCGTATGCCGCTTCGTCTGGCAGCGGTCACGCTGAAGAAAAAAACCATTGATGAGGGTGAAGACCAATGAGTGAACAGCAAGTATGTCCTGTCTGCGGCGCTCCCCGGGAAGCCTCCGGCGGTCCCGCCTGCGGCGTGTGCGGTTTCCGCGCCTCCTTTGTCTCCCTTTTCGCCTCCCCTGCGGCCGAAGCCTTCTGGCGTTCGGAGGTGGAGCGGAATGCAAAGCCGCCGCTGCCGGCGATTCAGGAGCTGTTGGCAGACCGGTTGTCCTTCGGCGGGAACACTGTGGGGATCCGCTTGGACGACGCCTACTATCTTGTTGACGGCGTCTATGGAACGACCTCACGGTACGAGGACGTGCTGCAGGTCAGTATAGGCGCCCATCACACCGCCGTCCTCAAATGCGACGGCACCGTTACCGCCAGCGGCAGCAACAGTTTTGGCCAGTGCGACGTGTCGTCTCTGCACGACATCCGCCAGGTCATCGCCGCCGCAAGCTGCACTTACGCCCTGCGTCAGGACGACATTGTACAGGTCGCCGGAAAGACCGACTCGCCGGAGCTTGTCACGCAAGCTCTGCCCGGCGAGATGCTGCCGGCCCTGGAGGGATGGGACGACGTTTTGCGTCTGGCATACAGTCCCGGCCATCTCTCTGCGCTGCACAAGAAGGTCCACGTCTCTTCCAACGTCCGCCTTCAGATGCACGACCTGACCCACCTGCTTCACGAGAATGATATGCAGAAGGCTATTGCCGCCGGGCGGGACTACACCTTGGTTCTGCGAAAAGACGGCACCGTTCGCTACGACGGTGAGAAAAAAGACGTCGGCAGCGCCGTCAAGCTCTGGAAAGACGTCAGGGCCATCGCCGGCGACAGTCTTTACGCCATCGGTCTGACCCCGGACGGGCGTCTCCATCTGGCGGGGGGATCCCCCTCCAGCGTTCTGGCGGCAGGCCGTACGGACGCCGCACAGTGGGAGAACGTAGCCGCCGTCACCTGCGGTGATTCCGTTATCGCGGCGGTCACAGCCGACGGTGAACTTCTCCTGGCAGGAAACGCGCCCAGGCGAACGGAGCTTCTGGACACGTGGGCGCGGGATGTCCGCCCGGCCCTGCTCCACATGATTTACAGCCTGAATTGAGCCCAGGCTGACCCGGACAGAGCGCTCCGGGAACAGCGCGCAGCTTTTCAACGCATTTTTCGGAATACTGCCGGCCACAGGGCCGATTAATCCCAACCACACAGGAGGTACAGCCGATGGCAAAACAGATAGCAAGGTGCCGCGGGATCGGCGCATTGGCCGGGCTCTGGGCCCGCCAGCGCAGCGACGCGGGCGCCGCGCCCACGGGGCTGCGGATTCTCGTCGATCTGGATGAGGGCACCGTTTCCACCGTAACCTGGAACGGCGAAGGTCTCGCGACAACGGGTCAGTTCTGGCGGGGACAGGGCATTCTTACGCAGCTTCTGCAGACGGCGGCTCCCCTTTTCGGCTCGGACCAGGCCTCCCTGGCGGCATTTTTGCTGAACAGGGATGCCATGGAGGAATATAGCCGATGCATCGACGACGCGCTGCTGGACGATCCGGAATCTGCCTGTCTGGAAATGAACGGGCAGAGCATCCCGCTCAGCAGGATCTTTTCAGCCCTGGAGCCTCTGAATGAGGCCATCGATGCCATGGCCCGCCAGGTCTCGGATTATCAGCCTGAGCATCAGGAGGCGGCCGGCAGTCTGATCCTGTACGGGACATGCGCCGGCTACAAGCCCCTGCAGCTGAAATTCAGGCAGACCTATCACCGGATGGACGACGAGTTCTTCTTCCCCATGGCGGTTATGGAGGACAGCCTCTTCTCCTATGTGCCCGATGACGGTACTCTTGCCCGGACCGGATGGCAGCTGCTGGACAGCGGCGAAGTTGCCTTCGGTCCGCCGGCAGCCCCCTGCGATCTTGCGCTGCACCTCACAGATGCCGCCGGAAACGACGTGCAGATCCCGCTTGCCGCCAAGGGGCAGACAGCCGAAGAACTCCCCGGGGAAACCGCGCCGTTTTTCCTGGCCCCCGATTCCGTGCTGCGTCTCGCTGTGAATAGTCATGCCCGCTGTGTCGCTCTGCCGAAGTCCTTCCTGCGCTCTGGCTGCGTTGCCGCGGCCGAGACATATCTGGAGGGCAGGGAGCTGGGTATAACCCTGCGGGATGTGGCAGACCGGAGCATCACCCATTCCTTCATCGTTGACAGGGAGGTACAATAAATGGACGAAAAACAGGTTAGCTTTATCAAGAAGGCTCTCCAGGATACCGCAGGCGGACTCCGCCCCGGAAGTGCCAGTGAAAAGACCGTACGCAACTCCGTTCTTTCTCTGCTGCGGGCAGAGGAGCAGGTCCGCCAGCCCCTTTCAGCTCTGAGCGAAGCGGAGTTGGCAGATCTGCTGAAATACAACCGGCGCCTCATCGATACGGCGGTGCGCTTTCTTACCCAGATGATGGAGCTCCCTCTCACCCCGGAACAAAGCGCCCAGGCCGATCAGCTGCAGCAGCGGATTCGGAGCGCCCAGGCATCCATGGATGTCGGCCGCAGGGAGCTGGCAGAACTCAACGGTAATCTGGCCCGGATCAGCGCCGACTGCGCGGTGCAGAGCGCCGCAAACGATTCCCTCCGGAGCCAGGTCGAGCAGCAGAGAACTGCGCTGGAGCATCTGCAAGCCACCGAGTCCGCCCTTCAGGAGGATCTGAAGACCTATTCGGATGAAGTGATCCAGGCCCAGAGCGATAAAAACGCCGCTCTCGCCCGGCAGGTAGCCGGGCAGCAGGCTGCATTCAAGGAGCTGGAAAGTCAGTATAGAGAACTGGAAAACAAGCACGCGGCGGAGCAGCGGAGGCTTGAGGATCAGCAGGCCAAGGTCAACAGCCTCCAGGAGCAGATCAATGCCCAGCCGGCAGAGCTCCGCGCTCTGGAGGAGCGCTTTTCTGCGCTGGAGGCGCAGCTTTTCCGGATACAGAACGCCGCCGAGGAGTGCAGCGAGGAGCGGCAGGCCGAGCTCCGGGAACAGCTTGCTTCTCTGGAGCCGGAGGTCAACGCCCTTGTTGAAAAGCACAGCGTCCTCAAAGCCGCGCTGGAACAGCTGGAAACCGCCCATGAATCCCAGCTGGAGGAGAACGCCGCCGCGGAGGAGCGTCTTCTTTCCAGCATGAATGCAGCTGTGGATACCCTGCAGGCCCATAGTCAGGCTCTGGCGGAAAAATTGAAAGCCGCCATGGCCCGATCTCAGCAGTTTGAGGAGAACCTGAGGCTGTGCCGGGAGTCCTATGATCGCTATCACAACTGGTTCGCCAGCGACGCTCCCGCCCTGACGGCCATCTGTATCAAGGCAGGTCTCTCCGAGAAGGAGTACCGGACTCTGTATGAAACCCTGGACCCCGCCAGGTGCAGCGTGGTGCAAAGGCTCATGCAGGAGACGGAGGAGCATCTGCGGGAGCTGGATCAGATCCTCAGCGAAGGCAGCGCCGCCGCCCAGCGCGATCAGGCCGATACCCGAAACCGCGCGGAGCTGGGCGAAATACCTTCCGCACGGAGTTGAATCCCGCCCATGGATCATATCATCAGAGTCTCCCAGCGGGAAACCGCCGTACACACACTGGGACCCGGACGCCGGTACGTCCTGTGGGTGCAGGGCTGTACCCGAAACTGTCCCGGCTGCGTCTCCCTTTCGGATCAGCCTTTGGACGGCGGGTATCCCATGACCGCCGGCGCCCTGGCGGCGGAGATTGCCCTGTCCCGCCCGGACGGCGTGACGATCTCCGGCGGCGAACCATTCCTCCAGGCCGCAGCCTTGGCGGAGATGCTCCGAATCCTGCGCCTGGATTTCGGATATGACACCGGCGTCATCGTCTATACGGGCTTTCTCCTGGAGGAGCTTCAGCAGATACCCGCCATGAAACCCCTGCTGGAGCAGACGGATCTCCTGATCGATGGCCCGTATGTGCGGGAACTGGACGACGGCAGGAGCCTCCGCGGTTCCTCCAACCAGCGGATCATTCCGTTGACAAATCGTTATAACCGACCGGAAATCCTATCGCTTTACGGCGCCGAGGGCCGCCGGACCGAGTACTTCTGGCACGGCGGCAGCATCAACTGCGTCGGAGTGGACAACCACGCAGACTCCCTTGATAAGGGCAGGCAGGCGCTGTCTTCCGACATTAACAACAAACCATCCACTATCTGACGTTTTGAGAGGAGCGATAACATGAGTCACAAGATCGAAGACCTGATGCGCATGAGCGATGAACAACTGGCCTATATTGCCGCCAACAGCCGCTGGACCAGCGACCGCAACAACGCCGCCCGGATCCTGCGGGAGCGTAGGCGAAAAGCCGGAGCCTTCGACGCCCGAACAAAGCAGCTGCTTGACAACCTGCAGACTCAGGTCAACACGCTGACCGCCACCAACGCCGATCTGGCCGGCCAGATACGCGCCTCTCGTGATCAGATCTCCCGCATGCAGCGCAGCCATGAGCAGGAGATCTCCGACCTCCGGACCGGCTTTGACAATCGCCTGGCCGAGGCGGATCGGAAGCACCGGGAGGACCTGCTGCGGCTCGCCCGCGAGGCGCAGCAGGGCATCGAGCAGGCCCGGGAAGAGCTCCGCAATTATTTTGATAATGAAATTGCTTACAACATGGAGCTGGTGAACGAGCAAATCACGGAGACACGGACTTCCCTGGAAGCCAGAATCGATGCCACCGCCGCCGTTCTGCAGGATCAGATCACCGACATCCACACCGAAATCAGCAATATCCGCAGCCTCATGAACAACACCAGGCGGACCCAGGAGGAGATGCTCCAGCAGGCCCGGGATTATCAGAGCGCAGCCCAGGCGGTGCTGAACGCGGTCGATGAATTCAATATCCGCCGCTGGCGTCAGGAGGACCGCAGCGCCCTCAGCCGCTTGAATACCCGTCTGACCGAAAGCCTCCGGTATGGCGCGGAAGGCGCTTCCACCGCCCGCGACAACGGGCTGGAGCTGTTTGAGGAAGCTCTGGTCTATCAGCAGCACGTCGTTGCGGACGAGCGGCAATGGCAGCTCCGTCTGGCCATGGCGGACGAGGCGGTCGCCCAGGCGGAGACCCTTCTGGATATGAGCAGAACCGTTCCCGTCAAGACCTCCTCCGGCGAGACGCAGGTGGATGTGGATTACTGGACCTGCGGCGACCTGCGCCGTATTGAGGAGGGGCTGACCGAGATCCGCAGCCGTATGGAAGATCCTGACATCACGGAGACACAGCTGCAGGCCCTGCAGGATCTGGCGCTGACTTACCGGACCCAGATCGGCCAGTCCGTGAATTACGCCCTGCAGGCTTTCCAGCTCAGCCGCGGCAGAAAGCAGCTGATGGACCACGCGATCGCAACGCTGACGGATCCCGCAAAGGGCGGCTTCTTCCGCCATCAGTGGTCGGAATACTTCAACGGGGATCCCCGCCTTGGTTACCGGGCGTATCTGGTGGACAACGACGGCACCCGCGTCGTTATTACCGCCGAGCTCACCAATCAGTCCGGCGACAACCCGGGCAACATATTCCGCAGCGAGATCCTGGCTTACGGCACCAATATCCACAACGCCCAGCAGGCGGCCGACTACAACGATCATCTGCTTGACCAGCTGCGCCGGAACACCCGCGCAGAGTTCGGGCCTCCTCAGTGCTCGGAGCGCGCCAACGTGGTGCCCGATGTCGGCCAGGGCAACCAGAGCCGCTGGACCCATCCCGGCGAGAGTGAGGTTGACCACGCGGTGAACCAGGTCGGCTATCGGATGCCGCAAAACATCCAGACGCAGATCCGGAATCAGCGCGCCACGGCCGGCTTGCGGCAGTAACCGCCGCCCGGTCCCCGGCCCGGGCCGGAAACACGCTGCGGCAGGGTTCTCCCCCCGCCGCAAAAAGGAGAACGCCTCATGATTGGATCTGCAAATACTTATTTTACGATGCAGAACTGCATCCGTCCCTTTGTGATCATCAATGGCATGGTCCGGGACACCATGTGCTCGGAGCTGCTCACTCTCAGCGAGATTCGGCAGGAGCTGCACAAGCACCTTCGCGCCAACGGTTTTGACGCCGTCTTCTTCTATGACCCCCGGCAGATTCTGACTATGTACGATATGCAGTCCAGCTTTGTCTGGCAGAATCGCAGGGTGCCCACTCCCGAGGAGCGCCGTCGCTTCACCACGAACCCCGCTGCGCTGCAGCAGCGGCAGGCGCCTCCCCCACCGGAATCGCAGCAGGGAGAGGGTATGCTTGTGCTGGACGATTTTGTCGACATGGAGGAGAATTCGGCCGCCGGCCTTCCCGATCAGATCTACACGCCCCTGCGTACATACGCCGACGCCAGTATGCTGGCGATCCGCCAGAATCTGCTGGGCGTTATGACTGCGGAAAACATCCGCTGCGCGGTGGTCTACTACAATCTGGAGCAGTGGAAAAACTCCATGGACGCAAGCGACCTGGAGCTGTTGGCCGAGCTGGACCGTATGCGCGAGAATCGTCGGAGCATCGCCATCTTCCTGGCCCCCAGCGAACCGGGGCAGGATATCGGCCGTCTGCTCACGGAGGGCGGAACTTCCAGCAACTGGTCCAACTTCGCCGGCCAGTATCTGCTTCCCGGCCTGGAGCGGCGCGAGGATACGCTGGATTCCGATCTCCGCCTGATCACCCTGGGGGCTCCCGGCAAAGGGGAACTGCGCAACTATCTGTCCATGCTGCGGCTGCGGCGGGATGATCCTCTGCGGCTCGAGATGGGACAGATGGAGGACATTTGCAGCGAGCTGGCGGCAAAATGCAGCGAAAAGTACATCTCCCTCCATAACCTGAATCAGCGTATGGCGGAATGGATCCAGAATCATCCGGACAGGATCTTCACCATCGAGTGTCTCAACGAGATCATCGGCGGCGGAAGATACCGGACCGTTCGCGAGGAGCTGGCGGATACCGTGGGTCTGGACAATCTCAGCGCCTTCTTTGAGGAGAAGGCGAACCAGCAGAAGCTGGAGGAGCAGGTCGTCACCAGCGGGGACGAGGTGACCCGCCTCACCCCCCGGCAGCCCCACAGGCGCCCCTCCGACTTTGATCTGAATATGCTGCTGATGGGCAACCCCGGTACCGGAAAGTCCAAGTCCGTCGGACTCATCGGCAAACTGTTCCGGGAATTGAAGCTGCTGCCCCGCGGCCATTACAGGTCGGTGCAGGTGGGTCATATGCTGGACCAGAATTTCCGGATGGACGAGGAGTTCCGGATGGCCCTTGGAGGCGTGCTGGTTATTGACGAGGCGTATGCCCTGATGGACCAGTACGGCGGAGAGCGAGTTTTGAACGACCTGACGGACTGCATGAGCCGCTATGCCGGTCAACTGTCCGTGGTGCTGGCCGGCTACAAAGACAGGCTCCTGGAGCTTCTCTCTGTCAACCCCGGCCTCAACAGCCGCTTCCCGGAAAGCGGACGGATCGAGTTCCCTCCCTATGAACCGGACGTGCTCCGCCGCATCTTCCTGAAGATGGCGGAAAAACGCCCCGGCCGCCCGGTAAGGATCTCCGACGGGCTGGCCCGTCTGCTCCCGGATCTCTTTGCCAACTGGGTCCAGAGCAATATGCACAAGGCAGACTGGGGCAACGCCCGGGAAGCCGCGAACCTGCTGGATACCATGATCACCCTCTGCTCCAACCGGTATATCCGGGAGAGCCGCACGTCCAATGTGGGTGAACTGGTGCTGACAGAGGACGATCTGCCCGAGTCCATGAAGGAGATGACGAATCCCCGCGCCGAAAAGCTGGAACAGGCGCTGGAGATCCTGGAACACGACATCGTCGGCATGGCAAATGTAAAAAAGTTCCTGATGGGCATCGTCAACGACGTGAAGCTTCACGGAGCCAACAGTCAGCCCCCTGGCGCCTATCTCTTCCTCGGGCCTCCGGGCACCGGCAAGTCCATGATGGGCGACCAGATCGGCACGCTTCTGCACCTTCTCAATGTGATCAAGAGTCCCCATACCGTCATCCGCACAGCCAAGGATCTGGTGAATCCTCCTCCCCGGCGCGAAAAGCCGGGACAGCCCAGCAATCCCCACAGAAGCGGCCTTCGGGAGGCTGTGGAGGAGGCAAGGGGCGGTGTCCTGTTCATTGACGAGGCCCATCAACTGGCCTCCCAGGATACGACAAACGGCGTACAAACCGGCACGGGAGTCCTGCGGGATCTGGTCCCCATTATGGAGGACCCTGAATTTCGCTCCTCTACCTGCCTCATCCTGGCCGGCTACACGGGCCCTATGGAGCGCATGCTGGCAGTCGACCAGGGCTTTGCCAGCCGGTTCCCGCCCAAAAACCGGATCCGTTTCACCAACTACTCCGCCGAAGAACTGGTCGAGATCATGAAGAGCTTCGCGGCCAAGCGCGGCGAGATCCTGGAGCAGGGCTTCATCGACCGCACGCTGGCCGCCCTGAGCCGCTACCTGCCGGACATGGGACCTGACTTCGGAAACGCCCGGTGGATTCGGAACGAATACCTTCCTCACGCCCGGGCAAAGCGAGACAAGCGCCTGCTGGCGCCCTTCGCCCTGAAGCCCTTTGAAACGCCTACGGACGAACAGCTGGCCTCCATTCCCGACAAGGCCAGGATCACGCTGACGGCGGCGGACATCCCCGACGTGGAGGGGCTGTCCGCTCTGGCCGGTCCTCTGGACGCCGCTCCTCCTCCCGCCCTAACGCCGGACGGTATGCTGGACGAGCTCTATGAGAAGGAACCGCTGGTAGCTTTCGCCCGCGGCAAGGCGGATCCCCGGGAAACGCAGAGCTTTCTGGATACTGCCGACAGCAGCGGCATCAACTTTGCTTTGACCGGCCCCACCGGCTCTGGCCGCAGGACCGCCATTCGCGCCGTCGCGGAGGTCTTTGCCCGCGCCGGGCTCATCGACAGCAAGGAGGTTAATTTCTTCGGCCGGGGCGACCTGGTAGCGGGATACGTAGGCCAGACGCCGGCCCAGACCCGCGCCGCTATCTCCAACAGTCAGGGCGGCGTGGCTGTGATCATGACACCCTCTGACCTTTTCAAGCCCAATAATTCCGGCGGGAATGATTTTGGCCCGGAGGCGGTCCAAGAGCTCGCCAACTGTATTGCCGACTACTCCGCCAACACCTGCTTCGTCCTGGTCGACTCCAAGGACGGGCTGGAGCGCTTTTTCAAGGCCGCCCCCTCCTACCGCCGGTTTTTCCAGAACACCTTTGAGCTGAAGGACCTGTCCATTGAGGCGATGCAGAAGATCTTCGACCAGAAGGTCAGACACAACTTTGTCTTTGAGGAGAGCATCAAGTCCCTCATGGAGCACGATTTCATCGCCAACTGGGTCACGGACCGCGGCGGCCTGGGCGCTTCCTTCCAAAACTGGAACAACGGTGCCGAGATCGACACGCTCCTCAACAAGCTCCGGGAGGCGTGGGCCAACACCCCCGACGACCGCAGACAGCAGGATGTCGAAGACGGGTATCCCGTCCGGGTCATTACCCGCGACATGTTTGAGACCGGCAAGCGGAAATACCTCAAGGCGACCAGCCTGGAGGAGCAGAGTGCGCTGAACCGTCTGAACAATATGGTGGGCTGGAGCCGCGTGAAGGCCGCTATCAACTTGATTCGCACCAAGCTTGCCACAGCGTCGGACCCGGAGGATGTGGTGCCGGGCAACTATCTGTTCATCGGCAATCCCGGCACCGGCAAGACCGAGGCCGCGAAGTTGATGGGCAGCCTTTTGCGGGCGACCCATGCTCTGAAGCAGGGCTACGTGATTACCCGGACCGCCGGCGAAATGCAGGATCAACTGGATGAATTTGACAACATCATCGAGATGGCCCGCAACAACGTTCTCTTCATAGACGAGGCCCATCAGCTGGGCGATTACGGCAATCCCCTGGGCCGGCGGGTAATGAAGCGCCTGCTGACTGTCCTGGAGGATCCGGAGGTCAAGAAGGACACCTGCATCATCCTGGCCGGTTATCCCCGGGAAATGGCTCAGCTGCTGGAGGTCGATCCCGGCCTCCGCAGCCGCTTCGACCTGGAGGAGAGCCGCGTGTATTTCGACGATTATACGGCGGAGGAGCTGACGCGGATCCTGGAAAGCATGGCGGCTTCGGCCAACCGCATCCGCGAGATCGGCGCCCGGGCCCCCCTGGATCTGGGCAATTCTCCTGATTATCTGCGGCGCGCTGCCCGCGTATTCGAGGCGGTGACGGCAGCGGGCGATCCCAATTACGGAAATGCCCGCTACGTGCGGAACTTCCTTCACAATTCCGTCAACCGCCAGATCCTGCGGCTGGCCGCCAGATATGGCGACAGCCCCGATTCCATTCCCCCGGAGGAATACGCCCTCCTGACCGCGGACGATATCCCCGAACGGGAAAGCCGCCTGATCCAGGATGCGGAAAAGATGCGGTATTGCCGCCTCTCCGCTTCCCAGCTCCACGTGACAGCCGAGGGCGCCGCCCCCATTACGCCGGAGAATATCAGTGCCATGAAGGCAGCCCTTGGCCGCAGCGTCATGCTGTTGGAGATCACCAAAGATAATCATGTCGCCGGTCACGGCACCGGCTTTGTGATCACGAAGGAGGGCCACCTGCTCACCTGCGCCCACGTGGTGCGCGGCGCGGATTCCGTTCGCGCCCGCATGTACTGGCCCGGGCTGCCCGGCGGTCCCGTCTTCTGGTTCAACTGCGAGATCCTGCAGCCAGTCCAGGAGCAGATCGATATGGCGGTCCTCCAGATCACCGACGGCAGCGATTTCGTGCCGCTGAACCTGCGTGATGCGGAGCACCCCGTCGGGGATTCGGAGAGCACGATGGTATTGGGATATCCCTTTGCCGACGAGCTGAACCCGGATCTCACAAAGCTGGTACACAACCATTTCAACGGCCACGTTTCCAGTATCCAAAACGCCGGGGACGACAACGAGCGGTGCTACCAGAGCGGCGAAGGAAAGGCCGGCAACTCCGGCAGCCCGGTGTTCTCCCTGCTGGACGGCCGCGTCGTCGGTGTCTTTGACGGCTCCAAGCTGAAAAAAGGCAAGAGTCTCACCGAGGAGATGAACTTCTTTACCTCCATTCGTCTGTTCTGGAAATACTTCATCCACAACTGACGAAAAGCGGAGGTCGGATGGTCGTTATATCGACCGGCGCCATATGACCTGAAAAAGCGGGCCGTGGAGGCCAGGGTGCACCCTGGCCTCCACGGCCCGCTTTCGATCTGGATCTACCGGTTTCCTGTCAATGTCCCAGGATCAGCGCCTTCAGAAGGCACTTGTCGCAGTCGCAGTCACAACCGGCCATATGGCTGTTGTTGTCAGCAACGACCTGCGCCTGGTAGTCCACCGCTTCACTGATCAGCTTCATGAGACGTCTCCTTTCGTTCCGATATTTTTTCCCTCCAGATGTTGACGACATATTCCTCGATGCAGTACTTCTCGGCGATGCAGGGCAGCTCCTCGTTTTTCTGCCGCAGCTTCGCGCACCCGCCCATGCAGATGGGCAGGACCTTGCACGCCATGCACTCCGGATGGCTGAGGTAATCCTTTCCGGCAAACTTTACCAGATTCTTTCCGACGACCTTCCCGGGATAGTCGAACACGGTTCCGAAGGCCAGCTCCGGCATCCCCAGCTCGTTCCAGCACTTGTAGAGATACCCCCGCTCGTCGATCCCGAAGGAGTTCAGCTTCTGCGCCTGGCAGGAGATAAACCGGGTCGGCAGCTCGTCCCTGGCAATATCCACAAGCAGGTACTTGGACTTGACCGCCAGGGAGAATTCGCTGCTGCCCATCAGGGACTGCAGATCCTCCTGGGCCATATCGGTGAAATTCTCCACCATGGCGGGATAGGCGCGGCACTGGGGATTGACGGCCCTGACCGCCTCCTTGACCTTTTCCAGGGCGCCGATATTGCGCCGGTCGATGTTGACGCGGATGCTGACCGTCATGCCGGAATCGATGAAATGCCGGAGGTTGTTCAGGATCACGTCGAAAGTGCCCCTGTCGTTCCGGAACATTCTTCTGCTGTCGTGGGTCTCCCGGTCGCCGTCCAGGGTGATCTGGATATCCGAGATCCGCGCCTCCCGCATCTCCCGCACCAGCTCGGGCGTGACGATGGTGCCGTTGGTGATCAATCCCGCGGAATAGGCGATCCCATTCTCCTCCGAGAATCGGATCAGCCGCCGGCTGAGATCCCTGATCACGTCCCAGCAGAGCATCGGCTCTCCGCCGAACCAGTCCACGTGGATGAAGCGGTACCGCATCGCCTTGTGCTGGGATACGATGAATTGATAAACCGCCTCGGCGGTCTCCTCCGTCATTTTCCCCGCGTGGGGCTTTTCAAAGCAATAGGCGCACTTGCAGTTGCAGTCCATGGTGGGCGCGATGGTCAGCTGCAGAACGTCGTTCATGCTGCAGTACTTCTTGTTGGCATACCGCAGGAAATCGATCTCGTCGTAGTCGTCGTCGATCAGAAAGCCGTTATCATGAAGAATGGTCAGCCTGCCGTCCCCCTCGTTCTCCGGCTCGAGGCAGCGCTGAAAGTAGGCAAGGTTCTCCTCATCCAGCTCGATCAGCGCTTCAGACAGGAGATTGTAGAGCACGTAGCAGGAGTCGCTGACCTTCGCCGTGATGTTATACCGTGAATACTTCATCGTATCTTCCTCTCTCGTCCGATCGTTACTGTTATTTATTATAAGCTTTTCGCCGGGTAAGTCAATCTTGTCCGGGGCTCCGCGGCTCATTCCCCCTGTTCCGCGGCCCCCTGCCGCGCCTGTTCCAGCCGGTGCTTCCGCCGGTTATAGAGGAAGATCAGCACAGACGCCGTTATCACGATGGCCCCGCCCAGCAGGGTGTTGCGCCCCGGTATCTCGTGGAGAACGGCCCACCCCAGCGCCAGCGAAGTGACGATGCTCAGCTGATCGTAGACGGAGATCTCCGAGGCGGGCGCCAGCCGGTAGGCCATGGTCAGCGCCGTCACGCAGAAATTGCCCAGGGCCCCGATCACCAGCAGGATCAGCACGTCCCGCAGGGGGATCGGCTTCCACGTGGCCAGAACCAGGGGCAGGCTCGCTATGGTGCTTACCGTAGTGAAATGCAGGATCACGCTCATGGGATGCACCTTATCCCGGAAGAAGGTCAGCAGCGTATAGGCCACGCCGTTGAGGATGGCGCAGATAAAGGCCAGCAGCATGGGGAGCGCCTCGCTGGTGAAGGACGGATTCGCGGCGATGAGGGCGCCGATAAACACGACCACCAGGGCGATCCACTGGGGCAGCTTCGTCTTTTCTTTCAGAAAGATGACGGCAAACAGCGTGGTGAAAAAGGGGCCCGTCCGGTTGACGATGGTCACGTCCGCCAGATTGCCCAGCCGTGTGGAGGCGAAGTAGGTCACCAGCCCCAAAAATCCCGCCAGAGACCGGGCAAAGAGATATTTCTGGTATTTCCGCTCCCCGTAGAGGGGCTTTACCCCGTCCCGCCGGAGCAGAAACAGCGCCACGAACACGCCCATCAGGTTCCTGACGAAGATCTGCAGGAACACCGTCACGTTCTCGCCGGAGAGCTTGATAAACAGCGACATCAAGGACCCCGTCAGCACGTACAGGATCATCCAGCACACGCCGGATCTTGTCAGCCGTCGAAACAAGGATACCGCCTCCTTTGCGCCCGGGGCAGGAGCAGTCTCCCCCGCCGCGCTACAATACTGTTGTACTGTTCCCGGCGCGCGTCTGTCAAGTGTTTTCTCATATCAACCGCCTTTATTCCGTTTTCCCGCTGTTTTTCCCGCCAAAAAGGAAGCCCCGCCGGCCCGAGCCGGCACGCCGGGGCTTCCTTTTTGCTTCCCGTTTTTTCTTGCTTCCCGTTTTTTCCGTCTCTTCAGCCCTCCGGCTCCTCGGAGTAAAACTCCGCCAGGTCGTCCAGTCGAAGGCAGGCCAGCCTGCCCCGGGGGCGCGCTCTCTGTCCCGCCCCGTCAGGGAATCCGCTGCCGCAGTCGATGTCGATGACCCCGTCCCGCCGGTAGATCCGCAGCGGATCGGCCTCCTGATAGTACATGGTGGGCGTATGGCCGAACACCGTGACCCGGTCCCGCGCTGGGAATTCCCCTTTGCCCCACCGCTTCCACACGGCAAACTCCCGGCTGTCGGAAAAGTCGCGTCCGTACGCCGGATACAGATCCTCCGGCGCCGCGTGGACCAGCTCATACCGGACGCCGCCGGCCTCCACGTCATAACGCAGCGGCAGTTCCCGGAGAAAGTCGAATATCCTCTCCCTCTCCTCCCGGCGGATCCACTTCAGATAGTCGTGGGTAATGGTGCCGCCGTTGCGGTACCATCTTCGGAAATGCTTCGCCTTGTCCAGCTCCGACTTCCCTCCCGGCGGGTCGCAGTAGTTTGTCAGCGCCTGGAGCATCATGTATTCGTGGTTCCCGATGGTCAGCCGCGCGTTGGGCATCTCCATCAGCTGCCGCAGGATCCGGATCCCGTCCACGTGCCTGTCGATCACGTCTCCCAACACGTATAAAGTATCTTCCCTTGACAGGCAGATCTGCTCCATTACGGAGTCGAATCTGCGCCGGCTGCCGTGTATATCCGCCATCACATAGATCATGCCGCTGTTCGCCCCTTCCTACAGGCACGGGCGTCCCCCGCCCGGTTCCTTTCTCCCGCCTGCACAGCCCTACCAGTCCTCGTCGCCCAGGATGATGTCCAGCATGGCTGCTTCATCCACCCAGGATGGGTCGTATTCCTCCCCCTCCATCTCTGTGTCACAGCCAGGGCAAACAATGTAAGGCTGTTCCGCTTTATACCCGCAGAAGCGGCATTCATACTCGTCCGCCCTGAACAGATGGGTATGGCGGATCCAGTCAGACCGTCTTTTCATAATTGCTTCCCTCCAAATCGGCTTGTCACGGCGCCCGGATTCAACTCCGGTAGTAATCCAGGGCAAACTGCCGGAATTTCTCCATGGGCGGGGAAAAGAGGGCGCTGGTGCTCCAGACCAGTCCCAGCTTCCGCCGGAAGGGCGGGTAGGTGATATGGAGATACGTGACTCCCTTCGCCGGGCTCTTCCGGGCGGAGGTCTCCGTGGTGATGGAGACGCCGTAATTCTGGGCCACCATCTCGTCGCGGAGCGTGTAGTCCACCTCCATGATGACGTGGGGGGTGAAGCCGGCCGCATGGTAGATGGTGGAGATGAACTGCTGCAGATTGGTATCCCGGTCCAGATTGAGGAAGTTCTCGTTCTCGCAGGTGCGCAGATCTACCTCCCGGTATCGGGACAGGGGATTGGCGTTGTTCACCAGCAGCACCATGGCGTCCGTATACAGCGTCTCATAGGCCAACTTCTTCTGGTAGGCGTTGTTGATGCCGCCGATATACAAGTCGATCTTCCCGCTCAGCAGGGCGTCGATATATTCGTTCCCCTCCATGGAATACCGGTTGATGATGACCTTCGGATATTCGGCGTGGAAGGCCGCGAAGAGATCCGACCAGACGTAGGGGCTCAGGACCCCCAGACGCATGGTGTTGTCCGAGGCGTCCTTCATGCGCAGGATGGCCTTGCGTCCCGTCTCCAGGTTGAAAAAGACCTCCTGGGCATACTCCTTATAGACCTTCCCGTACCGGGACAGGCGGATGTTCCTCCCCCGCCGCTCGAAGAGGGGGACGCCCAGCTCCTGCTCCAGCTTCTTGATGGTGGAGCTCAGCGCCGGCTGCGAGATATGCAGGTTGGCCGAGGTCAGCGTCATATGCTCCGTCTTGGCCAGCTCCAGAAAATAACGCAGCTGCAGCAATTCCATGGGATCACCTTCTTCTATAAATTGTAAGTTATGGTTTTATAACACATTATATCTTGGACAAATGAATAACGCAAGACTATAATTGACTAAACAACTAAAAAGTTAAAGTTTGTACAGGGGCCATCTGTGCAACTTGCAGATTTCTGTGACAATCTATGGCCAGAAAGGGATGCAGCCAATGAAATCGATACGGATCGGAGTGGACGTGGGCGGCACGAATACCGATATTTGTGCCGTCGACGAAAAGACCGGAGAGCTGATGGTATACAAGCTGCCCTCATCTCTCCACGATCAATCGGCGGCAGTCGTCGAGGGCGTACAGGTCATCCAGAAGGAGTACGGCTTCGAGGGCCCCGACGTCACCCGCTTCATGCACGGAACCACCGTGGCCACCAACGCCATTCTGGAGGCACGCGGCGCCAAAACCGGCCTGATCACCACCAAAGGGTTCCGGGATCTGCTGGAGATCGGACGCCAGAAGCGGCCCGACCTCTACGACATGCAGCGGGACAAGGTCAAGACCCTGGTGACCCGGGACAACCGGATCGAGGTGGACGAACGGCTGGACTACAAGGGCGCGGTCCTGAAGAAGGTGGACCCCGAGGAGATCCGCCGGGCCGCCCGGATCATGCGTGAGGCCGGCATCGAGGCCGTGGCCGTGATGCTGCTCAACGCCTACATGAACCCGGAGAACGAGCAGGCCGTCCGCGACATCATCGCCGAGGAGCTCCCCAACGCCTTCCTGACCATCTCCAGCGACCTGTCCCGGCAGTTCCGGGAGTACGAGCGTCTGTGCGGCACGGTCCTCAACTCCTTCGTGGGGCCGGAAGTCCGCAAGTACATGCGCAACCTGAAGCAGACCCTGGCGGACATCGGCATCCTCAACGCCTACATCAACCATTCCAACGGCGGCCTCATGTCCATCGACGAGTCCATGCAGTACCCCATCAAGACGGCTCTGTCCGGCCCGGCGGCCGGCGTGGTGGGCGCCCAGTACATCACGGCCCTGGCCGGTGAGAAGGACCTGATCACCGTGGACGTGGGCGGCACCAGCACCGACATCAGCCTGGTGGTGGGCGGCCGGTTCGAGGCCTCCGACGAGAAGACCATCTCCGGCTACCCCGTCCGGATCCCCTCCATCGACATCTCCACCATCGGCGCCGGCGGCGGCAGCATCGGCTGGATCGACAGCGGCGGCATCCTGAAGGTGGGTCCCCAGTCGGCGGGCGCCAACCCCGGTCCCGCCTGCTACCAGCTGGGCGGCCGGGAGGCCACCATCACCGACGCCCGCGTGGTCCTGGGCCACCTGAACAACGAATATCTGCTGGACGGCCGCCTCCCCATCGACGCGGAGCTGTCCCGGCAGGCGGTGGCCCGGCTGGCCGAGAAGATCCACATGGACCTCTACGAGACGGCCCGGGGCATCATCGCCGTGTCCAACGCCAACATCATCCGCGAGATCAAGAACGTCACCGTGGCCAAGGGCTACAATCCCAGCGACTTCTGTCTGGTCCCCTTCGGCGGCTCCGGCCCCCTCCACGCGGCGGAGCTCATCGAGGAGATGAACATCGGCAAGGCCCTGGTGCCCGCGGCCCCCGGTCTGCTGGCGGCCTACGGCCTGCTGACGGAGAACCTGCGCCGCGACTTCGTCCAGACCTGGGTCATGAACCTGGACGAGGGCTCCTACGCCATCCTGTCCGAGCAGTTCCGCCTCCTGGAGGAGGAGGCCCGGGCCTGGTTCCTCCAGGAAAAGATCGACCCGTCCATGCAGTCCATGGAGTACTTCCTGGATATGCGTTATCGGGGCCAGAACCATGAGATCCGGGTGCCCATCAATTTCCATGAGGTGAAGGACGAGGGCTCCATCCGGGAGGCCTTCATCCGGACCTATGAGCGCCTGTACTCCTTCAGCTCCGACGATATGGTACAGATCGTGAACTTCGGTCTGTCCGCCATCGGCGACATCATCTACCCCGTGGTAACGGAGGATCCCTACGAGGGCGAGGACGCCTCGAAGGCCATCTGCGGCTCCCGCCGGGTCTACGTGGGCAACGGCAGATTCGAGGACTTCACCCTCTACCGCAGAGACCTGCTGCGGAACGGAAACGTCATTCCCGGGCCGGCCATCGTGGAGCAGATGGACAGCACCACCATCATCTTCTCCAACATGAAGGCCACGGTGGACCGCTACCGGAACATGCTGCTTGAGCGGAAGGAGGCGACGCAGGAATGACCGAGATCAACTCCATTACCCTGGAGATCATTGCCAACGGCATGAATTCCATCGCCGAGCAGATGGGCGTCATCCTCTGCAAGACCGGCTATTCCACCAACATCAAGGAGAGAAAGGACCTGTCCGTGGCGGTGTTCAGCGCCGAGGGCAAGCTCCTGTCTCTGGCCCAGCACATCCCCCTGCACTTCAGCTCCCTGTCCGGCGCCGTGGAGATCCTGACCCAGAAATACAAGCCCGAGGAGATCTATGACGGCGATATCTTCATCGCCAACGACCCCTATACCGGCGGCGGCTCCCACCTGCCCGACATCGTGATCCTGCGCCCCGTGTTCTACCAGGGCAAGCTGGTGGCCTACATGGTCAACCTGGGCCACCACGCCGACCGTCCCCACAGAGGCACCACCGTCTATGACGAGGGCCTCCGCATCCCCGTGATCAAGCTCTACGAGAAGGGCAAGCTGGTGCGGGACGTGATGGACCTGCTGATGCTGAACTTCCAGATGACGTACGAGCGCCACGGCGACCTGAACGCCCAGATCCTCACCAACCAGTTCGGCGCAGACAAGCTGGTGGAGCTGATCGACAAGATCGGCCTGGACACCTATGAGGAGTTCTGCGTCAAGTGGCTGGAGTACGGCGAGCGGAAGGCCCGCATCGCCATCAAGGAGCTGCCCGACGGCGAATACGACTTTGAGGACTGGCTGGACTCCGACGGCCTGGGTCAGACGGACCTGCTGGTCAAGCTCAAGGTCACCGTCAAGGGCGATCACATCACCTTCGACTTCACCGGATCGTCTCCTCAGGTCCCCGGCCCCTACAACTGCGTGCCCTGCGCCACCAAGGCCACCATCTACTACTCCATGATGGCCCTGCTGGATCACACCATCCCGGCCAACTCCGGCTTCTTCGACGCCATCGACATCGTGGCCGAGCCGGGCTCCCTGGTCTGGTCCGTGGCCCCGGCCCCGGTGTCCGACCGCGAGACCACCACCCAGCGCATCGCGGACGTGATCTTCGGCGCCTTCGCCAAGCTGGATCCCAAGTCGGTCACGGCCGCCAGCAACGGCGCCATGTCCTTCTTCGCCTTCTCCGGCGAGGACCTGCGCTTCAACAAGCACTTCGTCTACGTGGAGACGGTGGGCGGCGGCTCTGGCGCCCGGTTCAACAAGGACGGTCTGGATGCGGTCCAGGTGCACATGACCAACACCTCCAACCTGCCGGTGGAGGCCCTGGAGATGGAGTACCCCCTGCTGGTGGAGCAGTACGCTCTCCATGAGAACAGCTGCGGCGCCGGTCAGTACCGGGGCGGCGTGGGCATCGTCCGGAGCATCCGGCTCACCGATCAGTCTGTCGACTGCACCCTAACCGCGTCTACGGAGCGGGTCGTCTACAAACCCTGGGGGCTGGACGGCGGACAGTGCGGCGGCAACGCCTCCCTGAAGATCTACCGGGACGGCAAGCTGATCTCCGACAACCCCAAGCCCCGCGGCCTGAAGCTGGAGGCTGGCGACCTCATCGTTTTGAAAACCGCCGGTGCAGGCGGATTTGGTCCGGTGGAAAAGCGAGATCCGGAGAAAATCAAAAAAGATTATAAGGAGGGGATTATTGACGACGCGTGGATCAAGGCCGCCGGCATCAAGCTGGAGCTGTAAACCCGGCGCAATCGCAAAAACCCGGTAAAAACCCTGTGTGAAAAATGTGTTTAGGAAAGGAGATAGCTAGCATGAAACGAGAATTCAAAAAGGTCGGCCTGGGCGGAGCGCTGATCGTATTCTTGATCGTAGCGGCAGTAATGGCCGTGGGCTTGGCCATCATCAAACTGAACACCATGGTCACCTTCCTCCTGGCTCTGATCGCTGTGTGCATCGCCGCCGTGGTCATGGGCATGAAGCTGGAGGATCTGCAGGAGACGGTCCTTGATGGCTGCCGCAAGTGCGCGCTGGTCATCATGATCATGATCTCCGTGGGCATGGTGGTTGGCAGCTGGATGATCTCCGGCATCGTCCCGTCCATCATCTACTACGGTCTGAAGCTGTTCACTCCCGCCTCCTTCCTGGCGGTGGGCTTTGTGATCTGCTGCATCGTATCCTTCTTCACCGGTTCTTCCTACGCGGCCCTGGGCACCATGGGCGTGGCCTTCATGGCCATCGGCTACGGCATGGGCATCAACCCGGCGCTGGTGGCCGGCATGTCCGTCTCCGGAGCGGTCTTCGGCGACAAGATGTCCCCCTTCTCCGATACCACCAACATGGCCCCGGCTGCCGCCGGCACCGACGTGTTCAAGCACATCAAATCCATGCTGTGGACGGTGGTGCCCGCTTTCGTGATCTCCCTGATCCTCTACTTCATCATGGGCCTGAAGTATTCCGGCGCCACCGCCGAGTCTGTGGCCAGCATCCATGAGATCATGGACGTGCTGAAGGGCACCTTCACCATCTCCCCGATCCTGCTGCTCATCCCCATCATCACGGTGGTCCTGGTGGCCCTGAAGGTTCCCGCCATGATCGCTCTGATCATCGGCGCCCTGCTGGGCGTCATCGCCGGTCTGATCGCGCAGCCCCAGTACTCCTTCGTTCAGATCGTCACCGCCATGGCCAGCGGCTACAAGGGCGAGTTTGAGAACGCCGCCGTTGCCAAGCTGCTCAACCGCGGCGGCATCAGCTCCATGCTCAGCACCGTCGTCTACTGCATCTTCGCTCTGGAGCTGGGCGAGGTCATGATGAAGATGGGCGTGCTGCAGGCCATCCTGGGCAAGATCAAGGGCTTTATCGAGCGGCCCGCCAACATGATCCTGTCCACCCTGCTGACCTGCCTGGCCACCGTGCTGCTGACCACCTCTCAGTACATGGCCATCCTGCTGCCCGGCGAGGTGTTCACCGACTCCTTCAAGAAGGCCAAGGTCGCTCCCTGGATCCTCTCCAGAACCCTGGAGGACGGCGGCACCATCTTCGCCTTCCTGGTCCCGTGGTCCGCTGCAGCCATCTACACCTACGGCGTCCTGAACGTCAGCGCGCTGGAATACCTGCCCTACGCCTTCCTGTGCCTGCTGTGCCCGATCTTCGCTGTGATCTGGGCCTACACCGGCATCGGCGTGCAGGATATCGACGGCAACTCCCTGCGCGGCAAGACCATGCACCGGGTCGAGATCTACGGCAAGGAAGACGAGGAGTAACGTCCGGCCCACCCCCTCCACCCAGCATTGATTGTCCACCCAACAGGAAAGATTGATTGTCCATCCAACAGGAAAGCGGCCGGCGGCGAGGAGAATTCTCTACTCTCCTCGCCGTCGGCCGTTTTTCTCTCTTTTCTGCCCCGCCCGGATCGTCAGTCTCCTCTCAATCCGCCGGGAACGCCGTTTCCGCATACCTGTAAAACTCCTCTGTGTCCAGGGGGTGATCCGCAGGCACGTCGTAGGTAACCCGCTCCACCAGCCGGTCCACCAGGGCTCTGCGGCCGGCAGCGTCCAGCTCTGCGGCGCCGTTCCGTTCCAGATACAGCTGACAGACGTAGTCGTAAATGGGGTAGTAGGTCGACTGATCCCGCTCGTAGCTGTCATCCATATAGTCCGCCCGCTGAGCTCCGATCAGCCGAAAGATGTTCATGGCGTAGTTGTTGTATCCCGTCTGGGCATCCATCTTTGCTGCCAGATAGGACAGGCTATGGTTGATATAGTCGCCGAGGTCGTAGTCGTCGATACACTCCAGCATCACCTGGAACAGGTTGCTGGGCAGCTGATAGGCAATATCCCGCTCCTCATAGTCGAACAGGCTCACGGTAAACAGGGAATTCAGCGCCTCCTCCGGAATCTCCAGATACTCGTCCGACAGCTGGATCCGGATATCGTCTCCGTCCACGTTCCGCTGAACCGTACGGGCCGCGTGACCGAATTCGTGAAGGATCACCTGGTATTCCCAGGTCCCCGGCGCATAGTCGTAGTCCTGATTGACGTAGATCTTGTTCTCCGCCCGCTTGTAGCAGCCGTAAGCACTCAGAGACAACGCCTCGAAGGCCAACTGGTGGGCATCCACCTCCATTACCTCCAGCGTCTGGAGATTATAGTGAAGGATGCGCAGATCCGCCTCCGGATACTTCCGGGCGATGGCGTCAATGTACCAGTACAGCAGCTCCCGAAACCGGGGTGTGATGGCCGGATTATCCGCCACCACCTGCTTGGTCTCCTCCGGAGTAACGCTGTCGTAGTCAAAGAACATGCCCAGGTATTCCGAATCAAAGATGGCCAGGCTCTTCCGATCCCTCCATTCCGTCAGCGTATAGGTGTCGATGGTCAGCGGCTCATCCAGATCCTCCACCGTGAATCCCAGCTCCGGCGGTTTCTTGGGGCCGGTGTCCACCTGCTGCTGCAGCGTTGGAGACGGCTTCGGCCGTGACAGGATCACGATGATCACCAGGGCCGCTGTCAGAGCCAGTGCCGCGACGCCCAGTCCCTTCAGGATCCGTTTGACTGTTCTCATGATCATTCTCCGTTCCTACGAGAAAAGACGCTTCACTGTCTTGACAAACTGATGGATCGTGAAGAATAAAACCGGGAGCATGACGAAGCAAAACAGCGGGTGTACGAAAGCCACAAGCGCAAAACTCCCCGCAGACAGCGCGATGCAAAACAGCAGCGTGAGAAATTCTTCTCCGAAGGACTTCCGGGAAACCTGCGGAGGCGGCGTGGTCTTGGAACCGCCGGTCTTGGAACCGCCGGTCTTGGAACCGCTGGTCTTGGAACCGCTGGTCTTGGAACTGCCGGTCTTGGAACCGCCGGTCTTGGAGCTGCCGGTCTTAGAGCCGCCGCTCTTGGAGCCGCCGCTCTTGGAGCCGCCGCTCTTGGAGCCGCCGCTCTTGGAGCCGCCGCTCTTGGAGCTGCCGGTCTTGGAGCCGCCTTCCGCTTCTCCGTCGCCGGGCGCTCCGGTCTTTTTGCCGCCGGTCTTCTTGCCGGGCCCCTTTTCGGCGTTGCCTTCCGTTTCCCCATCCCGGGGTGCCCCGCCTTTTTTGCCTCCCCTCTTACCCGGACTATTTCCGGGGCCTTCTGCCTCTCTGTCCTCGGGAGTTCCAATCTCTTCCGGAGCCTTTTTGGCCGGATTGGCTGTCATCTGCTCATCCGTCAGCCTGCTGCTGTCTTTCATGGCGTCCTCCCTCTCAAGAACGGCCCCGCACGATGGACACAGCTTCGCCCCATCCGGCGTGTCCACTTCGCAATTCCAACACTTCATAACTCTTCCTCCCGTGCTGAGGTCATCTTCGATAACAGTATAGGGCATTGTTCGCGTAAATACAAGAATAACCGGCGGATCTGCACCGTCCCCGAGAAACCTCTTCCCTTTTCGGCGCTGCTCCGCTATAATAGGGAAAAAGGAGGGATCGCTGTGGAAAAAATCACACCTGTGGGCAAGATGAGCAAGAAGGCCCGGAAGGCCTTTCACGCCAAAAAACGTGGCTCCTGGCACGGGATCTCCCCCGTTACGCGGATCGCCTCCAACGGGAAAGGATACGACCGGGCAAGGGCCAAGCGGGAAGCCCGCCGCTCTGACGACGAATAGCCTCCCGTCTCTCATTTAGAAATAACCCTCCGAAGAAGGCTTCGGGGGGTTATTTCTTCAGGGCAATTCGCCGTTGAGAAACCGCATCATGGTCCGGTGGAACTGGACGCTGTATCCGTGTGAGCGCCCCTTGTGGACCACGTACCGGTTGTACGGCCCGTCCGGAAGGGCGTCAAACAGCTTCTTGTTGTATACCGCCGGGCACTGGCGATCCTCGCTGCCGGAGCAGATCAGCACCGGGATCCCCTCCAGCAGCGGCGCGTAGTACATGGGATCCACGTTGGCCAGGTTTCGCTCCGCCTTCGACACGGTCACGATCTGGGCGGGGTTGTGGACGACGGTGGCGATGAAGTCGTAGATCCGCTCCCCGCTGCAGTCCACCAGAAAGGGCTCGTCGGCGCACACCGCCTGGCAGGTATCCCGGAAGACGCCGCCCAGGATCACGGACATGGCGCCCCCCTGGCTGCAGCCGGCGAAGATCTTGAAATTCGTATCCGCGGAGGTGTTCCGCGCCGCCCATTCCATCCCCCAGGCGGCGTCCAGCAGCCAGTCGGCGTAGTTCTCGTCCTCGCCGTGAACGGTGTTGGCCAGGACCGGCCATATCCCGTATCGGCGCAGCTCGTCGGCCTGTCCCCCGTCGGCCGTCCCGTAGCCCAGAGGCGAGGGGAAAATGGTGGTATAGTACTCCCGCAGCTCGGCGGGGATATCCCGCAGGGTCCCGCCGTAACCGGGGCTGATCACCAGCAGCGGCAGATCCTCCCGCTCCCCCGGCAGGACCCGCATACAGAAGGGGCGGATCCCGTCGGGCCGCTTCAGCTCCACCGTATAGGCCTCCGGGCTGCCCGGCAGGCCGAAATACAGGGGCTCGGGCGCCGAACCGGGGATGATCCGGAAGGCCGTCTCCGCCCTCCGGTCAGCGTCGATCCGCTCCCGGAGCTCCTCCACGAAGAGGTCGATCCCGGGCAATCCGTCCATATCCCTACCTCCCCTCCGCGTCCGCCTCCGCCTCCTGATAAGCGGTATAGTCGGTGATGCCCTCGCCCGTGTTGGGCACCATGGCCGAGTAGACGGCGTCTGCGGTAAAGCAAACCAGCAGAACGGCGCAGACCGCGGCCAGCACCTTCACCTTGATCTTCGACCACATGGTGTCCAGCACCGGCACCAGCAGGTACACCGCCCCCATGCCGCCCAGGGCGAAGACCGTCAGTCCCTCGCCGCAGATGCGGCCGTTCAGATTCAGGAAGTACCCGGTGTAATCCCACCAGCGCATGCTCGTCATCTGCTCCAGGGCGAAGGAGGTGGCGTACTCCACCGCGCCGCACAACAGCACGATGAGGGCCGCCTCCGCCGGAGGCTTGCCGCGCCAGCGGGCCAGAAGCACCAGGATCATCACCACGCCGCCGCCATAGATGGGCAGCCACGGGCCGTGCATCACGCCCCGGTTGACGAACACGCCGTCCCCGAACAGATGCAGGGACACCTCCCACATCCAGCCCACAAAGCCGAAGGTGAAGAAGCACAGGATGATGGACCAGACGGAATACGTCCGCAGATACCGGATGCTGCGGACCACGTGGTTGTTCTTCGGATCCCACCGGGGATTCAGCCGCCGGGGGTAGATCTTCCCCTTGATGGCGGCCCGGTCCTCCACGATCTGCTGGCGGTGGTTGTCCACCTCGTCGTAGCGCCTCTTCTCCTCCATGCTGCCGATCCAGAGGCCCAGGTTTTTCGCGAAGAAGGCCCGGACGGGCGGCAGGGTCACCCGGTGCTCGTCGATGAAACGCTTCTCCGCCTCCACATCCCCGTAGGTCTGCCGCAGGAGGGCCTCCTCCGCCTTGTGATAGAGATATTCGTCGTTCAGCTGCTCCGCGCCCTCCAGGCCGGTCTCTCTGGCCTCGGCCCGGCGCGCCGCGTAGAATTCCGTCACCGCGGCGGTCTCATAGGGCACCGCCCACAGCACGTCCACGGCGCCGAAGGTCAGGAACCCCAGGAGATACCAGCCCAGGAAGGACAGCTCCAGCTTGAAGCACTCCCACTTGTGTCCATCCATCATCCGGCGGGACAGGTTGATGGCCTCCCGCGGGCGAATGTCCGGGTTCTCCGCCACGATATAGGGCACCAGAATATAGGAGTAATGCTTGATGAAGCCGCCCGCGATGGTCAGCCACCACAGAAACTCCTGAACGCTCCGCAGCAGCAGGGTCACAGCGGCCCGGCCCCACCGGCGCATAAGGCGCAGGTGCAGGAGGTGGGTCACCGGCACCTCCGGATAGGTCCTGGCCTCCAGAAAGACCCGCCGCAGAACAGTCTGATAGACGTTCCGCAGGAAGATCCAGACCACGATGGTCAGCAGCAGATCCCCCGCCACCACGATGGCCGAGGCGGCTCTGGTGGAGTGGATGATGTTGTGGATGGCGCTGAAGATATTCATATAGAGCTTGCCGGAGGAGATCTCGTTGGCGATGGCGGCGAAGATGCCCTCCCGCCGTCCCACCACGGTGTTGGTCAGCTTTCCGTCGGCATAGTCCTGCAGCTGCTGGGCCGCCCGCTCGTGTCCGGCCTTGATGTTGTCGCTGATGAGATCCTCCAGGACCTTCCGCCTGGCGTCCTCCGTGTTGATCTTCAGCACGTCCTCCCCGATCTGGGAGGTCTGGCCGGTGATGGCGTGGTGGAAATTGATGGCGTGGCTCTTGACGAAGCCGAACTCCGTCCCGAAGAATACGGCGGCCAGACAGAGGGCTACCAGGAACAGATAGTGTCCCTTCACCACGGCGCGGGCGTTCTGCTTCCATTGACGGCGCCGGGCAGTTTCCGGTTTGATCTCTTTGTTTTTCATATGTGTAAAGTCTCCTGCCTTGTCGAATATTTTTCAGTCAACGTCAATGACGACGATCTCGCTGACGGTCCCCACCCGGATGGGCGGGCCGTAATAGCCCACCCCGGAGGTCACGATGACGGCGGCGTCCCCCCATTGCCGCATCCCGCGGGTCTGGTCGCTCATCAGCCGGATAAGCAGGTTGCCGGGAAAGATCTGTCCGTCGTGGGTGTGTCCGCTGAGCGCCAGATCCACGCCCAGCGCGCCCAGCCGCTCCAGCTCCGCCGGCTCGTGCTGCACCAGCAGCACCGGTGCATCGGCGTCGACACCCGCCAGCAGCTCCTCCAGGGAGGCTCGCTCCGCCGTGCCGTCGCCCGGCCTGGTCAGATCCCGCCGTCCCGCGACGATCAGGCCTCCCCGCTCCGGCAGCGTCACCGTCTCATCCGCCAGGATGGTCCAGCCGCACTCCTCCTCCAGGAAACGGGGCAGCTCCGGGTTCCGCAGGGCTTTCTCCGCCGGCACGTAGGTAAAGCCACCCAGGAGCGGCTCGTCCACGTCGTGGTTGCCGTATACCACGTACACGCCTTCGGTCGCCCGGATCTTCTCCAGCGCCGCCGCGTACGCCTCCGGCGCGCCCATGGCCCCGTAGGAGCTGGTAATGACGTCGCCCGCCACCAGCACCAGGTCCGGCTCCTGCCGGTTGATCTCCTCCGCCATATCCTCATAGAGCTTCGGCGTGGAGTTGACGCCCATGTGGAGATCCGCAATGAGGACGATCCGCATGGCCTCCTCCTGCCCCAGGTCCTCCCGGGGGATCCGATACCGGGTCACCTGCACGTCCCGGGCCGTCCGGGCGCCCAGCACGTTCACCGTCACGCTGAGGATCAGCAATCCGGCCAGCAGCAGGATGGAGAAGGCCCGGGTGGGCGCCCAGGGGATGCGGCTGCGGCGGCTGTGGGCCAGCCGGGCCGGCAGCATAAGCAGCCACACGACCAGCAGCGCGCCGAAAAAGTACAGCAGGAACCCCGCGAACACGTTCCCCCACCGCTGGAAGAACCAGCACGCCGGCCCGTCCGGCAGCAGGGCGCCCACAGGCGGGAAGAGGAACAGCACGGCCGCAAGGATCAGCGGCGCCGCCCGCCGCGTACCGGGAAAAGCCCACCGCAGCAGCTCCGCCAGAAGGGCCAGGGACGCCGCCGCGGCAAGGGTATATAGAATCAGCATGATCGCCAGCTTCACGGTCGCCTCCCCCTCCCGTCAGTTCTTCTCCCTTTTTTCATGGTTTTCGGAGAGATGGTTTATTGTATCATAAAGTGCCGTTTTTCGCAAGAGACGACACAAAGCATCTGTATTCCTCCGGGAAAAAGCATCCGGCCCGTTCTCCGGGCCGGATGCTTTTTCTCCGTGCTTCAGCCGGTATTCTCTTCTTTCCCCGTCTCAGCCCGCCGGCTTCAGGGTGATCAGGTGCCATTCGCAGTGAGCCTCCGTGCGCAGGGGCACCATCCAGCCGCTCTCGCCCGCGGACACCAGCAGGGTCGTTCCCTTCTCCTTGAACTCTCCGTAGGCCGGCAGACCCAGGAGCCGATAGACGATCTGGAGGGGCCAGACCTGGCCGGCGTGGGTATGGCCCGACAGCTGCAGGGCGGATACCTCCTCCTTCAGCTGCTCCTTGTCGTAGGGCGAGTGGTCGGCCACCACCAGGGCGTAGGTCCCCTCGTCTTCCGGGTTGACCAGCTCCGCCCAAGGTTTCCGCTCCCTCCGGCTCATATCCTCCCGGCCCAGCAGGACCAGGTCGTCGGCAACGCGCACGTACTCGTCCTTCAGAACCCGGATCCCCGCCGTCTCAAGGGCCGCGTCCAGCTCCGCGTCCGTATACGTACGCTTGCCCACCATAGCCCCGTTGGGCTGCCTGTCGTGGTTGCCGTAGACGAAGTAGACGGGGGCCTCGATCTTCGAGAAAACCTGATAGGCCGCTGCCATCTCCTCCTTTGAGGTCAGCTCATCGGTGATATCGCCGCCCAGGATGACAAACTCCGGCATCGCCAGATTGATCTGGCGGCAGACGTCCTCCAGGACGTCCAGAGACTGGGCGCTCCCGGCATGAACGTCCGAGAGGAAGGCGAAGGTATGGGCCTGCGTCAGGCCCTCCGCCTGCCAGGTATGGGTCCTCTTCTCCACGCTCCAGGCGTTGGTGACGCCGTACCAGGTGACGCCCACGCACAGCAGGAAGCTCAGGATACATTGCAGCTTCCACAGGCAGGGCCCCTTGCCCGCCGAGCGGTCCTTGATGTGGGCGACCCGCCGGATCAGATACTCCACAACGCTGGCCGCCACGTCGCCGATCAGCGCCAGATAGATCGCCGCCACCACGTCGCCCAGGGTATAGCCATATTTCCACTCGATGGCCACGAAAAACAGGGCCGCCACGGGGATCAGCAGGACCTTGATCACGAAGATCACCGTTCGCGCAATGGGGTGCGACCCCCTGCGCAGGGGGATCTGGATCAGGAACAGCACCATCCAGGCGGCCACGATCTTCAATCCCCAGTCCACCAGATCGCTGAAATACATAGTGTTTCCTCCTCGCCGGTTTCATTCTCTCCTGTTTTTTGTATTATAGCACCGATCTCCCCGGCTTCCAACAATAAAATTCGAAACACCGCGCTCATACGCGCAGATCCTCTTTCGCCCTTCCGTTGTGTCAGACGACGATCTCCGCCCTGCTGCCGCCGGAACGGGCCTTGGTCACCACGATCTGCCTGTCGATGCGATTCTTCAGCTCCGCCACGTGGGAAATAATGCCCACCAGCCGATGGCCGTCCGCCAGGGCGGACAGGGCCCGCATGGCCTGGTCCAGGGACTCCTCGTCTAGGGAGCCGAAGCCCTCGTCCACGAACATGGTGTCCAGCTTCACCCCGCCGGCGGAGGACTGGATCTCATCGGATAGTCCCAGGGCCAGGGACAGGGACGCCTTGAAGGACTCTCCGCCGGAGAGTGTCTTCACGCTGCGCTCCGTCCCGTTATAGTGATCGATGACGTCCAGATCCAGACCGCTCTGACTCCGGAAGTCCTCCGCCGCCGTGCGGCGCTTGAGTTCGTATTGTCCCCCCGACATGACCATCAGCCGGGTGTTCGCCCGGGCAATGATCCGGTCAAAGTAAGTCATCTGGATATAGGTCTCCAGCATGACCTTTTCCTTGCCGGCAAGGGTGCCGTTGGCCGTATCGGAGAGCGCCTTCATCCAGGCGCAGCGCTTCTCCAGCCCCTCCAGCTTCTCCCGCTTCGCGCGGATATTGTCCCGGGCGGCGGTGTTGATCTGCAGTCTGGCATGGACCTGCCTGGCCTCGCCCTCCGCCGCCTCCCGGGCGGCGGCGAGGGTCTCCCGCTCCCTCAGATCCTGTTCCCGGTCGCTCTCCTCCCGGTCGGTGAGCTGCTGGCTGAGAGCCCGGATCTTCTCCTCCAGACCCTCCAGCTTCTTGTCGGACTCCCGGAAGCTCTCCTCCGCCTGGCTGCGCTCCCGGTCCATCCGCGCGACGGTCCGCCCCAGCTCCTCGATCTGCGCGGCCGCCGCTCGCCTGTCGGGAAAGGCCAGCGTCTCCTTCTCCCCGGCGATCTGCGCCGCCCGCTCGTCCATGGACGCCGCCAGCGCCGCCAGCTCCTTCTTTTTCTCCTCCGTCTCCGCCGTCAGCCCGGCAAGGGCCTCCGCGGCAAGAGGGAGCTCCTTCTCCAGTTCTCCGTACCTCTCGAAATCCGCTTCCGCGGCCCGGATCTCTTCCTCCAGGGCGGACAGGCTCTCCGAGACAAGGCGCACCTCCTCCTCGGCCCGTTTCCGCAGCCCGTCCGTAAAGGCGCGCGCCTCCTCTTCGCCCCGCTCCATCACGCCGGCGGCAAAGGCCTCGATCTCCTCCTCCGTGGGCAGGACACCCTCCGTCTCCGGGAGCTCCGTCCAGCGCCTTGCCGCGCTCATCAGCACGCCTTCGGTCTTCTCCTCCAGTTCTGCCTTCGTCATCATGCACACGGCGCTGAGGGTATGGGCCGTCCGTTTCTCCCGCTCGGCGTCCGCCTTTGCTTTTTTCAGCTGCTGCTCCGTGGGCGCGTCGGCGGGCAGCTCCGCCGGCCTCGGATGAGCGACGGAGCCGCAGACGGGACAGGGCTTCCCCTCCTCCAGCGTCCGGGCCAGGACGCCGGCCTGCTGGTCCAGCACGGCCCGCTCCATGCTCTCATAGGTCTGCGCGGCGCGGGCGCTGCTCTCCGACACGCTGAGATACCGCGCCTGCTCGCTTTTCAGCTGGTCCCGCTTCTCCCGGAGCTCTCTCTCCGCAAGCAGGAACCGCTCCGCGCCTTCCCGTTTTCCGATTTGGAGCATCCGCTCTATCTCCAGCCTGTGCCGCTTCTCTCCGGCCCCGACGAGCCTCTTCAGCTCCTCCTGGCGGCGCCGGAGCGCCGCCGTATCCCGGTCTATCCGGCCGAGAAGCCCCGTCAGCTCCCTCTCGCCTCTGTCCCGGGCGGCAGCCGCGGCAGACTGCAACTCTTCCAGCTTCGCCAGCTTGTCGTAGCGGGGCAGCTCCCCCTCCAGGAGGGCCTTGCGCTCCGCCGCTTTGTCCCGCTCCGGGACCTGGCCCCGTCTTTGCTCCAGAACCTCTCGCAGCAGCCCGTGCCGCTTCCGCTCCGTCTCCCGCTCCGCCGCCGCTCGCTCTACCTCGGCGCGGATCCTCTCCCTGGTCTCCGCCCGGCCGATCCTCTCGTTGACCTGTGCCAGCGCCTGCGCCGTTTCCTCCAGCGCGGCCCGGAGTCCGGCGCCGCGCTCCTCGTCCTCCCGGATCAGCTCTTCCAGCAGAGCCGCCGTCTCCGCGGTCGGCAGCTGGCCGGCGCGGGCCTTCTCCAGCTCCGTCACCAGGGGATGATCCTCCTCCACAGCGATGCCGGAGATATACTGCTCCAGGCTGGCCCGCGTTTCGCCGCACTGTCTGACAAGTAAATTTGCTTCACGCTTCAGCCGGTCCTGAAGATCCCGGTACAGATCCGTTTTGAATATCTGGCGGAAAATGGCCTTCCTGTCCTCCGTGGAGGCCAGCAGCAGCTTGAGGAATTCCCCCTGGGCGATCATCGAGATCTGCATGAACTGCTGCCGGCTGACGCCCATGATGTCCCGGACGGCGCCGTCCACCTCCCTGGGCCTGGTGATGACCCGCCCGTCCGGAAGGCGCAGTTCCGCCTCCGCCTTCTGCTTCGTCACGCCCTCGCCGCGGCTCTTGGGGCGCTCATATTCCGGATTCCGCCGGATCGTGTAGATCCGGCCGTCGTAGGCGAAAACCAGCTCCACCTCCGTGGGCGTGTCGGGCTCCGCATACTTGGAGCGGAACATTCCCGGCTCCCGGTTGTCGCCGCTGGCCGCCCCGTACAGGGCATAGGTGATGGCGTCGAAAATGGTGGTTTTGCCGGCGCCGGTATCTCCCGTGATCAGATAAAGCCCGTTGTCGCCAAGGCTGTCAAGGTCAAGTACTGTACGGCCCGCATAGGGGCCGAAGGCGGATATCGTCAGCTTCAGCGGTCTCATCTCTCCGCCTCCTCCCAGGTTTTTTCGATCAGATCCCTCACGTACGCCTCCTGCTCGCCGTCCATGGGCGCGTTGTTCTGCAGGGCGTAGAAATCGGCGAACAGCTCATAGGGCGTCTTCTGCTCCACGTCCTCCGCCCCCTCCACGTGTCCCACGGAGCGGGTGCGGGCGTTGTCGTAATCCAGCTTCATCAGCCGGTGATAGATGGGCCGCAGCTTGCCGATGGCGTCCGGTATGTCGTTCTCGTCCGTGAGGGTGATGTGGACGTAGTCCTCCTGCAGCGTGGTGTTCTCATAAAAGGCCCGCAGGGTCAGCTCTCCGTAGGAGCCCCGGATCTCCCGCATATCGTGTTTGGGCACAAGCTCCGCGGTGCGAACGGTGAGCTCCCCCTTCTCCCCCAGCTCCGCTATGGTCACCGATTTCCGGTCCCCCGCCTCGGAGAAGGAATACTTCAGCGGCGTGCCGCAGTAGCGGATCCGCCGGCTGCCGCAGTTCTGGGGGCTGTGGAGATGGCCCAGGGCCACGTAGTCAAAGGGCTCGAAAACCTCCGCGTCCACGTTGTCGGCCCCGCCCACCGAGACCTCCTCGGATTCGGAGCGCCGGGAGCCCGTGACGAACTGGTGGGTGATCAGGACGCTGCGGCGGTCCCGATCCACGTTCATGCGCTCCACAGCGTTCCGCACCGCGTCGGTGTAGGTCAGGGTCTCCTCCTCAAAGAAGCCCCGCACGGCTGCCGGTTTGATAAAGGGGAGCATGTAGAAGTCCACCGGTCCGTATTCGTCCTCCAGCGTAAAGGGAAACACCTCTCCCCGGTACACCGGCGACAGATGGATCCCGCTGGTATCCATGAGCCGGGATCCGAAGGCGATCCTCTCGGCGGAATCGTGGTTGCCGCTGATAACGAACGTCTCCAGCTTCCGCTTTGCCAGCTGGACCAGGAAAAAGTCGAACAGCGCCACCGCCTCCGCCGGCGGGATGGTCTTGTCGTATACGTCTCCGGCGATGATCACGGCGTCCGGCTTCTCCTCGTCCACGATCTGCAGGATCCTTCTGAGGATATAGTCCTGGTCCTCCAGCATGGAATACTCATTCACACGCTTCCCCAGATGGAGGTCGGACAGATGGATCAGCTTCATAGGTATTCTCCCTCTTCCCTGTGTTTTTCCCGGTTCCCGGCCTCAGCGGACCAGGAGGAGCCGTAAAAGCCGGCGGCTCAGATCCTCGGACAGCTTTCCCTCGGACACGATACTCAGCAGCGCGGCCTTGACCTGGGCGGGAAGCTCCAGGATCTCCTCATCGCTCATCTGTGCGTACAGCCGGTCCACGGCTTCCCAGGACTCGTCCTCTCCCGGCTCCTCCTCCGGCTTGCCCATCTCCTGCACGAGGGCCTCTATCGCCTCCGGCAGCTCCTTCATCCTGTCGGTCCGGATCAGCTCGATGCCCGCCTTGGCGCATAGATCCTTCAACAGGGCGTAGGTCCTGTCGTCGCCGCATCGGATCTTCACAGGCGGCGTGTCGGCTTCCTGCGCCAGGACCCGGGCAAATCCGTCCAGCAGCTCCCCGTCGTCCCCCCGCTTGCTCACCACGGGGGGCTGTATGCTCTGTGTCAGCGGATCGGTGCTGGCCAGCATCAGCGGGATCCACGGCGCCGTATCGCCGTCCTCCTGATCCCGTACCGGATAGCGCCATCTGCACAGGCCGCACTCCCAGATCCCGCTCTTTTTCATCCTCTTGATTCGCGCGGCCGCCAGGTCGTCCGGAAACGCGACCTCGGGCCACGTCGGCTTCGCCTCGGGAAGCGGCGTCCGTTCCAACTCCCACGCCCCTTTTCGCCGGGTCAGCAGCGGGATCGTCTCCGTTTCCGCTCCCACGGGGCAAAGGCCCAGTTCCTCCTTGCTCCGCTCCCGGAGCATCTCACCGAGGGCGAGCGCGGCCTCCAGCGCCTGGCACAGCCGCCACTCGTCCCGATCCGTCTCCAACTGCCAGCGCACTCGCCCCGGAATCTGCTTGTCGAACCGGGCGAAGGCGTTTTTGCCCCGCAGCCGGCGGCGGTGGGAAGCGGCATAATGGCGCACCTGGGCAGTCTCCCGGTCGGTCAAGTCTTCCCTGTTCACAAAAGTGCACCGAAGGCAGTCCAGAGAGGCGGAGATCATCATCCTCTCCGCCGTTTTCAGCCGGGGAATGTCCGCCTCTATGACCATGTGCCAGCTTTGGTACCCCCTCACACCCGGAAAAAGCCCCAGAGCAAGAAGGTCTCCCGTCCCGCCCAAGACGCAGCAATAGCCGATCTCCCCGTCCGCCAGGCGGACGGCGAACAGCTCGCTCTCGCTGACCGTTTTCCAAAGCTTCGCGTCTCTGTACCGGTACGCCAGCTCGTACAGTCTCTCCGTTGCCATGATGCGCTCCTTTTTTCTTCCGTTCTCAGCGCTTCCCGCGCCTGACTCTTCGTCCCGCCGTGAGGCCTGCCGCCTGGAGGAGGAACGCCGTTTCGGCCTTACCTTCGCTCCGGCCTCGGATAGGGGACGGCGGAATCCGTCCAAGTCGCTGTCAGCGCCCGCAGCTCCTGCGCCAGCCTGTTCCGTTTTTTGATCGCGGCGCCCGAATGGTGCATGAACCGTGATATATAAATGCATTATACCACATGATCTTACAAAAATCGACCATTTCCGAATGCAGGTGAAGAAAACGGCAGCGAAGGCCCCCCTCCCTCATCACCGATGAAGGCGAATCCCGCAGCCTGTTCTCCACCCGATTCCTGTACGGCTTTGCCCAACTCGCCGTGTCCGCCGTCTTCCGCCGGCTGATCTTCGTGGTCCTGGGCCTGTAAGGAAAAACAGGATTCCATCCTTCCCATTTTCTCCTTATATCTGTTTTCAGCGTGCTCTCCGCCGGTGTGCCCGCGCCGGGACGAGGCCGGCCGCTCTCCCCGCCATTCGTTTCCCGGAAAGGTCATTGACATTTTTTTCCTCCCTGTGCTATGATGGTCTCAGTATATCACCCCTATCATCCATATTTTGACAAGAAGTTCTGATTTTTTGCCTATTTGACTGTTTTGACAGGGAGGAAAGCATGAAAGCGTTATGCTATATGGGCCCCAAGCAGCTGGCCCTGCGGGACGTAGCGGTCCCCGAACTGAGCCCCCACGATGTTCTGATCAAAGTCCGCGCCGTGGGCATCTGCGGCTCTGACGTGCACGGCTGGCTCGGCATCACCGGCCGCCGTATCCCGCCCGTCATTATGGGGCACGAATTCTCCGGTGTGGTCGCCCGGGTGGGCTCCGCCGTAACCTGCTTCGCGCCCGGCGATGCCGTTATCCCCCAGCCCATCAACGCCTGCTGGGAATGCGAATACTGCAGGGCGGGCAAGAACCAGTTGTGTTCCCATCGCACCCTGCTGGGCGTCATGGACATCGACGGCGCCATGGCGGAGTACGTAAAGGTCCCGGAGCATCTTCTCTATAGCAAACCCGATGGCTTTTCCTTTGAGACAGCCGCTCTCACCGAGCCCTTCGCCGTGGCCTATACCGCCGTCCGCAAGCGGGACGACTGGGAGGGAAAAACGGTGATGATCATCGGCTCGGGCACCATCGGCCTGTGCATTCTGAAGATGCTGCAGCCCTTCAAGCCCGCCAAGATCATCGTCTGTGACCTGAGCGACGTGCGTCTGGAGACCGCCCTGCGGCTGGGCGCGGACGCTGTGGTCAATCCCCGGAAGGAGGACTATCTGGCCCAGGTCAGCCGCCTTACCGACGGACGGATGCTGGATTTCACCATCGAGGCGGTGGGCGTGGAGGCCACGGTCAACCAGTCCATTCGGGCGCTGCGTCCCGGCGGCGTTTCCGTCTGGGTGGGCGTCTCCCAGCAGGAGATGACCATCAATATGCACGACGTGGTCTGCAAGGACCGCATCATCATCGGCTCCATGAATTACAGCCACCAGGATTTCGGCGAGGCGCTGAAGATCCTGGCTGCCGGTGAGATCAACTGTCCGGAGGAGATCATCACAGACGTGGTCTCCCTGGACAAGGCCGCCGACATGTTTGCGGAGCTCCACGACAATCCGGACGGCCACCTGAAGGCTTTGATCACCTTCCCCGGATGACGGCCCGGGCGCCCCGCCCCGCCGGGTACTCTGCATTTTCATAAGAACGGAGGAACCTGCTCCATGACCCTTTATGAACTGGGAAAATATCTGAAACCGGACGAGCCCATCAACTATAAAAGCGTCCTCCGCTCTTCTTTGCGTGTCTGCGATGTGACGGACGGGATGATGGAGCGCTGTGACAGCACCGTCTATCTCATGGGCGAAAACGGCGCTCCCTGCGGAAAAATGTCCCGGGAAGTGCTCAACTTTCTCCGCTCAGCCCAGCAGCGTTCGACTTTTGTGGAGATTCTGGACCACATATCCGAAGGCGTCATCGCGGTGGACGAGCGGGGCCGCATTTATTACCTGAATCACTCCTATGCCCAGATCCTGGGTGTCAAGCCCTACAAGGTCATCGGCCGCTATATTCAGAACGTGGAACCCGGCTCCCTCCTGAGCAAGGTGGTCTCCACGCACCGGGAGGTCTTTTCCGGGAAAAAACGGGTGGCCTCCGTGAACAAGTACATCTCCGTTCATATCTTCCCCGTCTTCTCCGGCAGCAAGTTCGCCGGCGCTTTCTCGATCTTCCAGGACGCCACAGAGGTATATAATCTCCGCGAAAAGCTGGAGTGGATGAAGGATCTGATCCGGGAGATGCAGAACAGCAAACCCCCCGAACATTCCACGGGTCTTCGCCTCCTGAGCCCTGTCACAGACGGCACCTTGGAGGACATGATGCGCCAGTGCGAGAAGCAGCTTCTGCTCCAGGTCCTGGCAGAGGAGCAGGACAACCGCACCCAGGCTATGGAGCGACTGGGCCTGAGCCGTCGCACCTTCTATCGCAAGTGCGCCGAATACAATCTGAAAAAGGCGCAGATGACGGAAGATGCCCCCTGACAACTGTGTCGTTTTTGCCACAGCATAGCGTGGCACATTTGGCACTAAAATACCCTCTACATTTTGACGAAAAGGGAAACCGTTGTGACACAACGGTTTCCCTTTTTATTTCTCTTTTTTTTGCGGCGCATTCTTTTATTCCTGGACCTCTTCTCTTCTAATAAACTATAATTAGGAAGGCCCATTTTACCCCATCGCCATCATTTTTCTCACCCGAAAGGAGACTGCTGAAAATGAAAAGAGTTGCTATCGGCGGTGGACAGGGGTTCTGGGGCGACAGCCCCGATGCTGCGATCCATATGGTGCGTCATGCCAATATCGACTATATGGCATGCGACTATCTGGCGGAGCTTACCCTGTCCATCATGCAGCGTCAGCGGCTGAAGAGACCTGAAGCCGGCTACGCACGGGACTTCATCGGCATGATGAAGGAGATCGGCAAGGATGCCAAGGAGCGCGGCATCAAGGTCCTGACCAACGCCGGCGGAATGAACATCACCGGATGCGTGGACGCTCTGAAGGAGGCCCTTCTGGCTCAGGGAGTTCAGAACTATCGCATCGGCTATGTCACCGGCGACGATATGATGGGACAGATCGACGAGATGCTGGCCCAGGGCGTCACCTTCGAGAACATGGACGACCCCAATATCGGCGACTTTAAGGACATCCGCAGCAAGCTGGTCAACGCCAACGTCTATTTTGGCCGTCAGCCCATCATGGAGTGTCTGGACGGCGGTGCTGACGTGGTCCTCACCGGCCGCGCCAGCGACAGCGCCCTCTTCCTCGCCCCTCTGGCCCGGGAGTTCGGCTGGACCGACGCGGATCTCGATCAGTTGGCCCGCGGCATCATGGTGGGCCACATGCTGGAGTGCGGCGGCCAGGGCGCCGGCGGCAACTTCCTGTATGACTGGCGCAGCGTGCCGCGCATGGACGAGCTGGGCTTCCCCATTGCCGAAGTCACCGAGGACACCCTCCATATCACCAAGGCCCCCGATTGCGGCGGCCTCATCTCCGAGCAGAGCGTGAAGGAGCAGTTCCTTTATGAGGTCCACGATCCCGCCAACTATATCACGCCCGACGTCACGGTGGATATCAGCCACGCCACTATCCGCAACGCCGGTCCCGATCGCGTGGAGGTGGGCGGAATCAAGGGCAAGCCTGCCCCCGAAAAGCTGAAGCTGAGCCTGGGCTATCACGCCGGTTACAAGGTGGTCACCTATCTGCCCTTCGGCTGGCCCGACGCCTATGAGAAGGCTCAGTACGCTGCGGAAATCCTGATGAAGAAGATGCGCCGCAAGGGCATGCAGTATGAGGATATCCGGATCGACTATCTGGGCCTCAACGCTCTGCATATGGACGTGGCGGAGATCGACGACGATATGATCAAACGCCTCAACGAGGTGGTCCTGCGTATCGCCATCCGCACCAAGGAGAAGAAGGACGCGGCCCTGATCATCCCCGAAATCAGCCCCCTGCAGCTCAACGGGCCTCCGGGAGCCTGCTTCTTCGGCGGCCGCAGCCATGTGGAGGACGTTATCGGCTTGTGGCCCACGCTGATCCCGAGAGATGCCGTGAAGCTGCAGAGTCATATTCTGGAGGTGAAATGACATGGCAATGGTGTATCTGTATGAGCTTGCCCACGGGCGCAGCGGCGACAAGGCGGACACCAGCAACGTCTGCATTTATGCCAGGGATCCCAAGGACTACCCCTTCCTGAAGCGGGTCCTGACCGTTGAGCGCGTCAAGGAGTACTTCGGCGACATCGTCAAGGGCGAGATTACCCGTTACGACGTCGACACCCTGTGCGGCATGAACTTCGTCATGAAGCACGCCCTGGGCGGCGGCGCCACCTTCTCCCTGCGCCTGGACAGCCTGGGCAAGTCCATGGGCGGCATGTTCCTGCGTATGAAAGTCGACACCGACTGGTAATCTGAACACATCAACCAGCGTTACAGAAAGGAGTTTCCGCATGAAGTCCAATCAGTTTTCCGGTTTTCACAAACTCAGCTGGCAGCAGCGCGCTGCCGAGGTCCAGGAGTTCTGCGGCCTGACCGACGAGGAACTCTCCCGGATCACCAGGCCCGGCGCTCTGAGTAACGAGGTGGCAGACCGCGTCATTGAGAACGTCATCGGCACTTATCAGCTCCCCATGGGCGTTGCCATGAACTTCGTCATCAACGGCAAGGAGTACTTGATCCCCATGGTCATCGAGGAAGCCAGCGTGGTGGCAGCCGCCTCCAACGCCGCCAAGATGGCCCGGGGCGGCGGCGGTTTCCATACCGGCTACACCGGCAATATCATGATCTCCCAGGTCCAGTGCATCGGCGTGAAGAACCCCTACTTTGCCCGTCAGGAGATCCTCCATCACAAGCAGGAGATCCTGGATATCGCCAACAGCAAGGACCCCGTTCTGGTCAGCATCACCGGCGGCGCCAAGGACATGGAGGTCCGCGTTGTGGACAGCGAGATCGGTCCCATGGTAGTCACCCATCTGCTGGTTGACACCGGCGATGCCATGGGCGCCAACGCCGTCAACACCATGGCCGAGGCCGTGGCCCCCAAGATCGAGGAGATCACCGGCGGCACCGTCAAGCTGCGTATCCTCAGCAACCTGGCCGATCACCGTCTGGCCAGCGCTACTGCCACGTGGCGCAAGGAGGACATCGGCGGTGAGGACGTGGTGGACGGTATCATCGCTGCATATGCCTTTGCCGCTGCCGACCCCTATCGGGCCGCCACCTCCAACAAGGGCATCATGAACGGCATCGACCCCGTCGTCATCGCCACCGGCAACGACTGGCGCGGCATGGAGGCCGGCGTACATTCCTATTGCAGCCGGGGCGGCCGTTACACCTCCCTGACCCGCTGGGAGAAGAACGCCAACGGCGACCTGACCGGCACCATCGAGATCCCCACCCCCGTGGGCCTGGTGGGCGGCGCCACGAAGGTTCACCCCGGCGCCAAGGTCGGCGTCAAGATCCTGGGCGTTACCTCTGCCGCTGAGTTGGCCCAGGTGATTGCCGCCGTGGGCTTGGCCCAGAACTTTGCCGCTCTGCGCGCCCTCGCCACCGACGGCATCCAGAAGGGCCACATGAAGCTCCACGCCCGGAACCTGGCCACCGTTGCCGGCGCTACCGCCGAGCAGCTGGACGCCGTGGTTGCCAAGATGATCGCCGATAAGAAGATTTCTGTGGATTACGCCAAGGAGATCCTGGCCGGCATGTAACCGTCCCCATCCGGGGATGGATACCTCCGGATCCCCCGCGGGCTTCCCGGAACTGACTGATCCGAATCCATGAGCGGACAAAAACGGGAGGCCGGGCGCCTTTGCGCCTTGCCTCCCGTCCGTTCATTCCTTTTCTGTGCCGATCTTACCTCTTTCCGGGACCTCCGCTGGACTTGCGTACGATGAGCTGCGGCTGCAGCACCACATGCTTTTTTTGGCCGGTCCCTTCGTTGATCATCCCGAGAATGATCTCTACGACAACCTTCGAAATCTCTTCTATCGGCTGCTGAACTGTCGTCAACTCCACCCCGGGCAAGCTGGAGGGCGCGATGTTGTCAAAGCCCACCACGCCTGCCTTTTCCGGAATCTTCACTCCCGCGGCGTGGCAGCCGGCAATCAGCCCTATCGCTGTTTCGTCGTTCACCGCCACGACGGCCACCGGCTCCTTCCGCGCCAGCTCGCTGACGAAGGCCGCCTCCTGCGCTCCTCGGGCGACGCTCATCTCGCCATGGCGGATCATCTCCGGCTCTACCGGAATGTAGCTGTTCTCCAGGGCGGCACGGAACCCCTCCAGCCTCTGCCGGACAGCGGGGGAGTTCATAGGGCCGGCCAGGAACACGAATCGCCGGTATCCCCGCTCCGCCAGATGCTTCGTGGCGAGATAGCCCGCCTGGAAATTGTCCTGGATCACGGCGCCGAACTGCCTCTGACGCAGCATCCGGTTCAGAAACATGACCGGGCAATCCAGCTCTCCGTAAAGGCGTTCTACCTCCTCATCCTCCACAAGGTTGGAGTTGGCGATAACGCCGGCCACATAGGACGACAGGATCTGCCGTACGCATTGCGTCTCCTTTTCGGGATCGAATCCCGTATTGTAGACCTGCAGATTATATCCCCGGCGGAACAGTTGGCTCTGGATCAGGTAGGAAAAATTCCCCCAGAAGGGATTCCGTATATCCGGCGCGATCAGCGCCACCGTTCTGAACAGAGCAGGATTCCGGAGCCTGGCAGCGTCCAGGCCGGTGCTGGAGTAGTTTGTCTCGGCCATGGCGCGGAAGACGGCCTCTCGGGTGGAGCCCTTTACCGAACCCGGATCCGCCACAAGCCGGGAAACCGTAGACTTGGATACCCCCGCTATGCGGGCAATATCATCCAGCGTAACCTTCTTTTTTCTGTTCTTCTCCGCCATAAGGCTCTCCTTCCGGGGCCGGCGAGTTACCGTACCGCCGTTCTCCTTTGTTGTATTTATTTGGAAAAGTATACCGCTTTTGCCGCTTTTCTGTCAATAGATCGCGGACAGATTCGCCCCGGCCGGATGGTGGAGAAATGTCTCCCGGAGCCGGTTCCCCGCTTATATCTGCGGCTTTCCCGTCAATTTTGAGTATTTATTATCATTTTTTGTGCGTCAGGCAGTCTGTCTGACAGCTGCTCCCCCCTTCTCAGGTTCGATCTCCCGCGCCTCATTTCCTCCTATTCCGCCTGTGAAAGATCGTTTCTTCCCCTTTTGGTATCCCCTTTTGGTAAAGGTATACCATCATCTTTCTCTACGGCTTTTGTTGACAAACCTCTATGCCATAGCGTATTATAAGAAAAACAGCCTGATTTCCAGGTTTTTCATAATGACAATATATTGTCACTTTCCTCGGACGCAGCATTTTTCTTTCGTCGGCGCCTCAGCTCCAACGAACAAATAAAGGAGAAATCCCATGAGATTCCTGAACCTGTTTCCGATCCCCAAGCGGTTTGAGCGGCCCATCAGCATCGGCACTTTCGCTGTCACCGCAGCCCTTGTGTTGATCCTGATCCGGGAGCGCACCGTTCTGGCCGCCGTTCTGGCCGCGCTCAGCGCCCTGGTGCTTGCGGCCAATATCTTCATCCGCTTCCGCCAGAGAAATGAGGCCGCCGTGTTCTTCACCCAGGAAAACCTGCGTCTCATGGAGGTCCAGGGGAAAGACGGCCCCCGCAAATACATCAAGGAACGGCTGGGCGAGCTCTCTACTATCCGCAATCCCGATATCCGTCTGGCAGCGGATCTCAATATGAGCACTGTCATGTTGGCCGATACGGATTACAAGCGCGCCGGTGAGATCCTCAGCTCCATCAATCCCGCCAAAATAGACGATGACGCTCTTCTGCTGGTCTACTGGACCCAGTCTCTGCTGTGCGCCATACAGGCCGGAGACGACCAGAAGGCCGCCCAAGCCTATGCAAACGCCGGCTCCCTCATACCGGATGTAAATGAGGCCCTGCAGAACAGCTTTAAGCCCGCCTGCATCCAGTATCTGCTCTATGCCGGCGAGGGCGAGAGCGCCATGGAAATGCTGGATGATATCCCTCTGGAGGAGCTGGACGATACCGGCCGGGATCAGCTGGACGCCCTGCGCGCCTACGGTCTTTGGATCACCGGCCGGGAGGAAGAGGCGCGGAACCTCGCCGCCTTTGTCCGGATCCACAATATTCTCCCCTCCACCGCCTGGTGGCTGGAGAAGATCCCCAAGGAGTCCTGACTCCTCCCCTTTCACAGATCCTGTGCGAAAGCGATGGAAATAAGTCTGAAGGAATTGGAGGTTTTATATGCAGCACGAACTGGAAAAAGCGGCGCTGTCCGCACGCCGCAATCTGTTTGACGCACTCGGGAAACTGGGCAGCGGACATTACGGGGCATGCCTTTCCGAGATTGAGATCATCACTTACCTTTATTTCCGCGAGATGAATGTGAAACCTGAGGATCCCAAGTGGGAGGGGCGCGATCGCTTTGTCCTGTCCAAGGGACACGGCGGCTTCGGTCTCTATGCCGTTCTGGCCGAGCGCGGCTTCATGCCCAGAGAGCGCTTGGCCAGGCTGGAGGACGGCGTTATGCTCCCCAAGCACGCGGACAAGCATCGCATCCCCGGTGTGGAGCTCTCCACCGGCTCCCTGGGCCAGGGACTCTCCGCTGCCTGCGGCATGGCTCTGTGCGCCAAGCGTGACGGTTCCCCCATCCGGGTATACGCCGTTCTGGGCGACGGCGAATGCAACGAGGGTCAGATTTGGGAGGCCGCCATGGCCGCCGGCAAGTACAAGCTGGACAACCTGGTGGCTACGGTGGACTACAACCACCTGCAGTTTGACGGCCCCACCCAGGAGGTCATGCCCCTGGAGCCCTTCGCCGATAAATGGCGCGCCAGCGGCTGGTACGCTATTGAGGTAGAGGACGGGCATGATTTTGACCAGCTGGAGGCCGCCTACAAGGAGGCCCGCGGCGTGGTCGGCAAGCCCGTTGTCATTCTGGCCCACACCGTAAAGGGCAAGGGCATCTCCTTCATGGAGAACGCCACCGAATGGCACGGCGGCTCCTGCAACGCCGAGCAGCTGGCGCAGGGCTACCGCGATCTGGGAATGGAGGTGTGAGCAGCGTGGCAAAGCAGGATGTAAAAAAGGTCTACGGGAAGACCCTCTGTGAGCTTATGGCCGCCGACGAGAAGATCGTGGCGGTGGACACCGATCTGATGCGCCTGACGGGTACAGGTCCTGTCAAAGAGCAATTTCCCGACAGATACATCAACGCGGGCATCGCCGAGCAAAATTCCATCGGCATGGCAGCCGGCTGCGCCGTGATGGGCAAAACAGCCTTTATCTCCGCTTTCTGTGAATTCCTGGCCACCAGAGGCAGCGACCAGTGCCTGGATACCCTGTGCTACAATGAGCTGGACGTGAAAGTGCTGGGCACCTACGCCGGCATCTCCAGCGGCATCAACGGCGGCACCCACATCTCTGTGGCGGATATCGCCGCCTTCCGCAGCATGCCCGGCATGAAGATCGCCGATATCTCCGACGGCAACGAGATGGCCGCCGTGATCCGTCTGGCGGCCAAGACCCCCGGCCCCGTCTATATCCGCGTCCCCAAGGGTCCCCTGGAGGATCTGCGCGGCGAGGACTGCGTCTTTGCCTGGGGCAAGGGCGAGATCCGCTCCGAGATCCCGGATTCCTATGCAGGTACTCGTGTTGCCGTGATCACCAGCGGTATCACTACTGCCGCCGCTGACAAGGCCGACGCCCTTCTCCGCCAGCAGGGCGTCTGCATCACGCACGTCCACATGGGCTCTATCAAGCCCATTGACGAGGATCTGCTGATCCGCCTGTCCAAGACCCACGACGTACTGGTAACTGTGGATAACCACAGCATCATCGGCGGCCTGGGCTCCGCCGTCTGCGAGGTGGTGTCCGCCGCGGCGCCGGTCCGGGTGATCCGTCTGGGCATCCGGGACGAGTTCTGTGAGGGGCTCACCGAGGCGGAGCTGGCCGCGCGCCACGGCATTGACGCCGCCGGCATCGCCGGGGCAGTCCTGGAACTGGTCGGCTGACCGTTCCGGGAAAAGAGAGGTTGAACCGGCGCTCTGCGCCGTTCAATAAAAGAGGAATGTGTGGTTCCTTTGTGGGGGAGAGAGGAAGGTGATTGAGAAACAAAAGCATGTTTTCAGTACGAGGAGTCATCCAAATCACTACAAACATGAAGGAGAGGTAAACGTTTATGAACAAAGAACAAAAGGCACCCTATACCGAGGTGTGGGGCGACACAGTTGTGCTGTGGCAACTCGGTGCGGCTGCCGTCATCTGCGTTGTCCTGACCATGATCGGCTTCCTGCTGGGCAGAACGCTGTTCCTCAGCATGGAGTCTCTCGAAACGTCTCTTGCCAAGGGCTATTCCCTTCTGACCGGCATCCTGGGCTGCTTCATCGGCGCGGCGATCTCCGCCAAGTTCTTCAAGCCCAAGCGCATCGTCGTTGAGAAGTTCGAGCAGTCCACCATTCAGGAGATCCTCGAGCAGGCCGGTATCACCATGGAAGAGGAGATCGACGGTCTGCGTCATGCCAGCCCCGACATCATCGCCGAGATGGAGAGTCTGGAACTCTACTCCCTGCTCTCCCTGATTCCCGAGGATTCCACCAATTTCAAGCCTGAATACCGCGAAATGGCTGCGAAGAAGGAGGCTGAAAAGAATGACTGACATTCTGATCGCACTGGGACTCGCCATTCTGGGCGGCGTCCTCTACACCATCATCGGTATCATTCCCGGTACGGATGAGACCGCTACCATGGCCCCCCTGACCATCGTCGTCGTCCTGGCCGGCGCCCCCCACGGCGCTGTTCTGGCCTGGATGGTGGGCATCATCGTGGCCATGCAGATCTCCCACACCATCCCCACCGCCATGGCCGCCCTCCCCGGCTCCACCATGGCCGTGCCCATGGTCCAGGGCTGCGCCATCGCCAAGCGCCTGGGTATCCCCCACGTGGCAATGCGTAAGATGGCCACCGGCTCCCTGATCGGCACCGTGGTGGGCATCGCCATCGGCCTGATCGCCGCTCTGCTGCTGTCCCCCCTCGGCACCTTCATCGCCACCTATTCCGGCCAGATCTTCACCATCTGCGCCGTCATCATCGCTCTGATGTCCTCTGCCAAGTGGGCCGCTGTCATCGCTCTGATCCCCTTCTCCGTTCTGATCCAGGCCCTGCAGCGCATCTCTCTTGAGACTACCGGCCACACCGTGTTCATCTGCATCTTCATGGGCATCACCATCGGCCCCATGATCTATGAGCTGTTCACCGTTCTGGTTCCCGAGAAGCGTCAGCAGCAGGCCCGTCAGCAGGTCAACGAGTGCTGGCTGGCTCCCGAGCAGAAGGGCAAGAAGATGGCCCTGTTCCCCAACCCCTTCAAGCAGGTTACCAAGAAGCAGCTGGGCTACACCACCGCCCTGTCCGCTCTGTCCACCGTGACCTTCACCATGTCCCCCGTGGGCATGACCGTCGTCACCGGTGAGATGGCCGGCGGCCGCTGCAAGGAGCTGTACGACAAGATCACCACCCGTATGACCGTTCAGGATGCGGCCTCCAACGCCACCTACCTGGGCGCTCTGCTGATCCCCCTGCTGGGCCTGGGCGGCATGCCCATCGGTCCTCTGGCCGGCGGCGTGGCCTCCCCCCTGTTCAACTGCCCGCCCCGTTACACCCTGGAGGCCAACGTTGCTTCCTACCTGCACTTCAGCGACTACCTGATCTTCTGCATCATCGGCATGATCGGCGGCGCCATCTTTGCCTATCCCGTCGCCATGCACAAGGCCCGTTCCTGGACCGCTCTCATGTTCAAGAAGATCAGCCACGAGGCTCTGATCGGCGCCTTCTGCGGCCTGATCGTCATGCTGGCCTTCTATGAGGCCGGCTTCATCGGCGTCATCATCGCTGTGACAATTGGTCTGTTCGGCGGCTTCCTGCACAGCTATTTCGGCATCCACACCGGCGTGCAGTTCATGGCCTACTACGCCTCCAGCTGGATTGTTACCACCCTGATGGCCATCGGCACCAAGCTTCTCTGATCTCCCCCCATCGGATCAACGACAGGAGGTTTGTATGAGTACATTTTCCATCCAAGCCTTTGACCTGACCGGGAAAAAAGCAATCGTCACCGGCGCCGGCCGCAACACAGGGCTGTGCTTTGCCATGGCGAAGGCGCTCCATGACTGCGGCGCCCAGGTGGTGCTGTTCGACGTCCTGGATTCCGTGTTTGCCACCGCCGAAGAACTGGGCGGCGCAGAAAAGGGCAGCTTTGCCATACAGGCCGATCTGAGCGACGCCCAGTCCCGGGAGGACGGCTTCAACCGTGCTCTGGAGCTGCTGGGCGGCGAGCTGGACATTCTGCTCAATGGCGCGGGCCTGCAGTTTCGCTGCCCTGCCATCGACTACCCCGCCGAGAAGTGGTACAAGATCATCGAGGTCAATCTGAACTCCATGTTCTTCCTCTCTCAGATGGCGGCTCGGGTCATGGCCAAGCGCGGTAAGGGCAAGATCATCAACATCGCCTCCATGAACTCCTATCTGGGCGGCAAGATCATTCCGGCTTACGCAACCAGCAAGGGCGGCGTGATGCAGCTGACCAAGGCGCTCTCCAACGAGTGGCTTCCTTTGGGCATCAATGTCAACGCAATTGCCCCGGGCTACATGAAGACGGAACTGACCGTTGATCTGCGCAAGATGGAGCAGGCCAAGGACATCTCCCGCAGAATCCCCGCCGGCAGGTGGGGCGATCCGGAGGATCTGAGCGGCGCGGTGGTATTCCTCGCCTCCTCGGCCTCGGACTACGTAAGCGGAGCGATCCTCCCCGTGGACGGCGGCGCTCTTTACGGCGCATAACACAGACTCTCCCCCCTAATACCCCATGTGCCGGCTCCTGCATTTCCTCTGCAGGAGCCGGCACAAATCCAATGGAGGCATCTTATGGAAGAAAAAACCGCCTGGCTTCGCCGGGTCCGGGAGCTGACGGACCGGTTTGCTGCCCCCGGCGACGGCCGTTTTAACGACTGTATGCAGTTTTCCCTGGCAGACTGCTGCTTCGAGGAGCAGTCCGTCACCTATTCCTTTGTGACCCAGGAATGGGAGCGCAATCACAGAGGAGTCCTCCACGGCGGCGCCATCGCCGGCATGTTCGATACCGCTTTGGGCATGACCGCGTATATCGCCGCTGAAGGCCCTGTCACCATGACAACCGATCTGACCATTTCCTTCCTGCGGGCCGTTCCCTTCGGCGGGAACGTTCTGGTGAAGGTTTTCATCATAAAGAACGGACGGAACCTGATCCGTCTGCGCGCGGAGCTGACGGATCCCGCCGGGACGGTACTGGCCGTCTCCTCCGGCAGCTGGATCGTCCTGCGGACGGACGCCAATATCTAAAAGCGCGTCCGATCCGGTGCGCCAATCTGGAAGGAGATCTGCCTGATATGCGTGAGGGTATCCGCCGGGCATATGAAGCCCGGCTCACCACGGCGGCCCGTGACGCAAAGCTTTTGTAGGCCGACCGGCCTTTTCCGCCGTTTCTCCATTCTTCCACACACCTCCCCCCAACAGGAAAGAGGAGATGCCGCCCCGCGGTATCTCCTCTTTCCTGTCTTTTTTCGTTTTTCTGAACGCCGGTCAGAAGACTGTCTTCATCCCCGGCTTCAGCGGCCGCCGTCGCTCCTTCGCCGGTACGCCCTCGTCAGGACGATCCCGGCGCACCCGGCCGCCATGAGCGCGCCCCATACCGTGATCATGCGGTCGCCGGTCGGTGGCGAATCCGGCGCGCTTTCCGCGTCTTTGATCTCCAGGGCCGCCTCCGCCTCACCGTCGTCAAAGCACACGATGACCTTATGGGCGCCGGCGCTCAGCTTCTCCAGCGTCTCCGCCGGGATCGTCACCACCGTGCTGCCCGCCCTGGCGGTATAGTCCCGGCCCTTCTCAAGGAGGGCGCCGTCCAGCTTTACCCCTGTGAAATGGTCGAAGCAGGTCTCGTCCGCCTCGCTCCGCTTGACGGTGAGGGTGATCCCCTCCCTGCTTCCCTTCGTCCAGACCGAGGGCGAATCCGCCGTCACGGTGTAGGCGATCGGCTCCTCCTCCGTGACGATCACCGTCGCGTAGGTCTCCAGAGTGATCTCCTTCCCGTCCGCTCCGCTGGTGCCGGCGGTGATGCGGATCCGGGTCTGCCCCGGCCCCACGGCCTGTATCACGCCCACATAATCATCCAGGACCGCCGCTACGCTCTCATCCTCCGAGGCGTATGCGTACCAGTTGAGCCTGGCCGGAGACGGCGTGGTGCTGACGGGGCAGGGACTCTGCTCCCCCACCTTCAGGCGGATCACCTCCCGCTCCGGGAACATGGTCTCCGCGCCGGGGATAACGCCGTCCTCAAGGATGATCAGGGTAAAGGTCCGGGACTTCCCGGAGCTCAGCGTGACGGTGAAGGTGACCGTACCCGTGCCGTAGGTTTCCACCATACCGTTGTTGTCTATCGTCGCTACGGTCTCGTCGGAAGACGTCCAGGTGTGATACTTGTCCGTCGCGTCGTCGGGGATCACCCGATACTGGACGAAATAGGAGTTGAAAAACGCGTTGTACCGGATCATGTCGCAATCCTTCGGGAAGGCGACGTCGGTGGCGTGGGTCACCTCGCTGTCCGGGATGTACCGGGCCGTCACCGTTAGATCCCCCTCCGGCCAGATCTCACTCTCGATGGGGTTCCCGTCCGCGTCGTCCCAGCCCAGGAAGAAATATCCCTCCTTCTCGGCGCGATAGGATTCGGGGCGGAAGGGATCCTCCCGGCTCAGGTAGTCCCGGTCGTACACCTCGCCGTCGGAGAGGAAAGTCACCCTGTAGACCAGCTCGTCAACCATGGAGAAATTGTCGTCCAGCCAGGCAATGCGCTCCCGGATCCATTCCTTCAGCTCCTCCACAGCCCGGGGATAGTCGAACTCCGTGTCCGGATGATAGATCGCCCAATCCGCTTCGGCGGAGGCCCGGGTCTCGGCGCAGTATCTGTCGATGACGCCGCCGTCCGCGATCAGCTCCAGCAGCGCGGACCGCAGCGCGGGCCACTGCTTGTGCAGCTCCTCCACGAAGCCCCCCTCCGCCCTGTCGTAGAGCATGGCCTTGGTCCACTTGTGCCCCGCCGGAAGTCCCGACGTGGTGACCCGGTGGTTCCAGGCAAAGTCAAAGTCCCAGAGCGGCCCCCAGAAGAGCTTGGCGGGCCCGTCTCCGGTATCCCGGTCCTTGTAGATATAGGTGCTGCCGGTGGAAAAGGCGTCCGCGTTCAGGGAGACCTCGTTGATCAGCCAGTATTTGGCGGCGATCTCCATATCGAAAAGCTCTCTATAGGCGGTGGTGCCGTCGAAGAGCACGTCCTCCACCATCTGCATGTAATCCTGGATATACTGCTGCTGGGGATCGTTCTTGTAGGCGTCCGCCAGCTCGGCGCCGGCAAACGCCTCCTCTCCCTCCTCCTCTTCTCCCGCGGTCAGAAAGGCCTGATCCGCCTCCGTGTCGAAGGAGGGCGTATGGGTCCCCCAATCCACGCCGCGGCTGGTGAAAAACCGGTCGGGGGATCCCGGCCGCAGCTGTACGGCGTTCTGCAGCAGGTAGCCGCCGGTGATGACCGCCGGGTCCGTGTCGTCCTCATCCAGCTCCGCAACAGCCACCCGGTTGTCGTCCACCCGGACATTCTCGCTGAGATAGTAGCTGCCCAGATACCGCTCCCCGTACTCGTCGCCTATCAGGATCAGGTCCACCGGCACGCCCCGGGGCGTAAAGGGAAAGCCAAGGGCGTCTCCCAGCCAGGCGGTGATCCGGTCCTTGAGCAGGGACTCGTCGAAGTCGTTGGCCACCAGCACCCAATGCTTGTTCTTCCCCAGGCCGAAGAGGTCCGCCTTCTTGTCCAGCTTGATCTTAAAGGGCTTCTTGGCCCCCATGACCCAGGTGGAGTTGCCCCGGCCCCGCAGGCTCATCTCCAGCCCCTGAAGGCTCTGGCAGGACAGCTCCGGGAAATCCGAGTAATGGAATCCCTCCGGCACGGTCACGTCCAGCGTCCCGTAGCAGTAGGCGCTGTGATCCGGGCTGCTTATCATGTCCGCAATGGTGCCCCGGGACTCGTCGACCCGCAGATAAATCACCGGGATCCCGTTGTCCACGGTCAGACTCTCCCCCTCCTCGGCGGAGGCGGTGGCGCCTGTGCCCGGCAGCAGCACCGCCAGCAGCGCCAGAAGCAGGGCCGCGGCAAGCCTGGAACCTATCTTTTTCATCATCGGTCACCTCGTTTTTCGGTCTGCAGTTTCCTTTTCAGAAAAATCTTTTCCTCTGTCCTGCATTCCTCCGTGAACCCGTGCTCCCGGAACATATTCACCGCCCGGTTGTCGGCGGCGATGTCGTCCCACAGCGTGTCCACGCCGTTTTCCGCCGCGGCGGCGCAGAGCAGCTCCAGCCCCCTGCCGCCGTACCCTCTTCCCCGGTACGGCGCGTAGACGATCACGTTCGCCAGCCAGAGTCCGCTCTCCTCGTCATAGTGGTAGGCGATCTCCCCCAGGTACCGGCCGGCGCCGTCCCGCAGGTACCGGTAAAACCTCCGGCTCTCGTGCCGGACGATCCAGCTGTCGTACCAGGGCTCCCACCTGTCCTCCGGGAACGGGATCGTGCCGCCCCAGGCGTGGTTGTAGGCCATGGTCTCCGGATCGGCCATCATCAGCTGCCGGAACCACAGGTCCCGCAGCCGCGGCACGCAGGTCTCCACCGTTTTCCGGGCCGTCAGCCACTCCTCCCGGGTCATACGGTTCACGTGTCCCCTGCGGGTCTCGCCCATCTGGGGCACGTCCACGCCCTCTCTCGTCCACTGGTACCGGAAGCCCAGCTTCTCCTGCATGCGCTTCGATTTCTCGTTGCCGTCGAAGTAGCCGGCCCAGACCCGCTCCAGGCCCAGTTCCTCGAAGGCGTGGCGCAGCGCCTCCCGACACGCCTCCGGCGCGATGTCCCGGCCCCACCAAGGCGCGCCCAGCCAGCAGCCCAGCTCCGCCTCGTCGTCCCCCTCCGCCAGGTCGGTGTGGAAGTGCAGCCCCACGCTGCCTATGGGCAGCCCGGTCTCCTTCCACACGACGGCATAGGTTTCCGGCACGGCCAGGATGTCCCGGATCACCTGCCGGCTGTTCTCCACGTCGGTGTGGGCCGGCCAGCCGGAGGGCGGGCCGACCCGTGGATCCTTCGCGTACCGGAAGCACTCCTCCGCGTCCTCCTCGCCCCAGGGCCGCAGGATCAGTCTCTCTGTCTCGAAGATCATATGGTTTTCCTCTCCCGGCTCACCAGGGCGCGTAGTCGAACTGCTCCTCCCACGCGCCGCCGGCGCCGTCATAGACCGTGTAGGTCAGCGTCCGCGTCTTATGGTCGAAGCCGGTAAAATAGCCCCGCCACAACTCCCGGAAGCTGTCGTCGTCCGCCGTATAGTCCGGGTGTGGATGCTCCTGGGCGTAGTTGGAGCAGATGATCCAGTCGTCCCTTGTATAGCTGTCCTGCAGCTCCCGCTGATCGTCGTCCATCATGAAGTAGCACAGGGAATTCCTGTCCCCCACGGCGTAGGTGGGGTCGATGTGGAAATTGTGCCCGTTGATGCGCACGTAGCTCCACTGGTGCGGCGCGCGGTCGTAGGAGCGGTGCCCGCTCATGTTGTTGGCGTCCACTCCCGCCTGCAGCAGGAGATAGGAGTAGGCGCCGGAGATCTCGCCGCAGATGCCCTTTCCCGTGGTCAGGACCCGGTAGCTGGACAGATCCTCTCTCACCGTCTCCGCGTCGGCGGCCTCCTGATCGTACTCCAGCGTGTCGGAAAAGTACACGTAGAGGGCCAGGGCCTTCTCCAGGTCCGAATAGTCGTCCCTGAGGTTCTCGTTGAGCACGTCCTCCACCAGTTCGGCGAATGCCGCGATCCGCGCGGCGGCCTCCTCCGGCGGCACGGTGTAGGTAAAGACCGCCACGCCGTCGCTTACCCAGTTATCCGGATCCCATCCGTAATCGATCAGATCCTTCAGCACCGGGAAGCACTGCTCCGGGAACTGCCCCATGACCCACAGATAGGTCTCCGTATCCGGGCAGGAAAAGTGGTCCTCTCCGGCCATGACGGCGTCCACCAGGCTGTACCAGCTGTCGCGCATGGTCTCCCCGAAGAGCTCCGTCATATAGCTGGAGCAGACCTTCGGCTGAAAGACGTAGTGGCCCTCTTCCTCCGGCTGCTGTTCCGGCTGCTGTTCCGGCTGCTGTTCCGGCTGCTGCTCCGACTGCTGCTCCGGCTCCTGTCCGGGTTCCGCGTCGCTCCCGGCCGGATTCGGCTCCGGTACCGGCGCGGGCGCCGCCTTGCCGCCGCAGCCTGCGAGCAGAGACGCCAGCAGCGCCAGGCAGAGCAGAATGACAACGGTTCTTCTCATGCTTCCTCCTCTTTCTTCCTCTTACCCGCGGGGACGAGCGCCCGGTTAACCGGCGAGCCCCGGCCCGGGGAGGGGCTTTCTTCCCCGGCCCCGTCCTGTAAGACCGGGGTACGGGTCCTCCCCCCCGCCGTCTTGCCGCTCATCGCTCTCCTCCGCGCCCGCCGCCCCTCATCTCTTTGCCTGCCCCGGATGGGAGGCCTTAAAGGCGGCGTTGTTGGCCAGCAGCTCGTCAAAGGTGACGGGCCGGTAACCGTTGATCTCCACGCCGGCGTTGAGCACGTTCTCCCTCCCCCGCAGGAGAGGCCAGTAGTCGGCGCTGACGTCGTTGTGGATGTGTCCGTGGATCATCCAGGTCCTGGTGGGCTGGTTCCAGGTGAGGAGCGGATAGTGACACAGGGTCATTTCCCGCCCCTCCTCCGTCGTCTCCAGCAGGGTATCCACGCTCTCGAAAAAGAGGGACAGCTCCACCCGGTCCGTCCAGGACCCGTCGTGATTGCCCAGAATCAGCCGTTTCTTCCCCTTCAGCCTCCACAGGATAGCCTCGGGGTTCTCACAGCGGTAGAACATATCCCCCAGGATCCAGACCGTGTCCTTTCCCTCCACCCGGCTGTTCCAGGCGGAGACCATGGCCTCGTCCATCTCCCGGACGGAGGAGAAGGGGCGGCCGCACAGGCGGATGATATTCTCGTGCCCGAAATGGGGATCCGCGATGAAAAAGACCATGGCCCCCACCTCCTCAAAAATCGTATACTTGTCCTTTTACATTATAACACACTAAAGCGGAAACCTGAATAACAATTTGCATAAAAAGCGGGAGATCCGGGAGAAGAAATCCCTCTCTTCTCCCGGATCTCCCGGTGTCGTCTTTTCGGCGGTCCCCGCGGGCGGTTTTATCCGCGCTCCTGGCAGCCGTCCGCCGGTCCTGTCAGATACGCGAACAGCTCCTCCGGGGTCTCGACAATGGTCTCGGCCCCGGCCTCCTCCATGTCCCTTTTCTCCCCGTATCCCCAGTTGACGCCGATGCAGGGCAGACCCAACTCCCGGGCGCCCAGCACGTCGTATATAGTATCGCCCACCAGCACCGCTTTCTTCTGTTTTTCAACCGTCTCCAGCAGATGTCTCAGCACGTCCGCCTTGCTCTCCCGGGAATGGTCCAACGAGGCCCCGGCGATCCGCTCCAGGTACCGATCCAGCCGGAACCGCTCCAGCACCTCTCGGGCCACCGTCTCCGGCTTGGAGGTGGCCACATACAGCCGGCAGCCGATCCCCTTCAGTTTTTCCAGCAGCTCCACGATCCCGGGATAGACGCCGTTGCGGAGCTTTCCGCCCCGGTTATTGTACTCGTCCCGGTACAAGGCGATGGCCTCCTCCACTTTTTCCCCCGGCACTCCCAGTCGGAGAAAAGACGCTCTCAGCGGCGGGCCCACCATGGTCCGCAGCTCTTCCGGCGGCGGCACCGGCAGTCCCAGCTGCGTAAACGCGTAGGCCGCGCTTCCCATGACGCCCTCCCCGGATTCCGTCAGCGTCCCGTCCAGGTCAAAAAGCACACAGTCGTATCTTCTGGTCTTTCCCGTCATATATGTACCTCCCGGCCAAGTCCTCTTTTTCTCGAACTGCGGAGGGCGCCGCTCCTCAGCGCTGCCGGTCACGCCGGCTTCACGCCCCGGAACTCCCCCGTCGCCGTGTCGACGAGAGGGAATTCCTCCGTTCCGATGGGTCTTCCGTTGCGGAAAACGGAGAACACGTCGCAGGAGATAACGGCCCCCTCCCGCTGGATCCGCTCCACCGGCGTGTGGCCCACCACCTGCAGCAGCTCCCCCTCCTTGTACATCTTCTCTTTCCGGTACTGGGGGCGGAACCACAGGGGCGAGGCGTCGTCCCACAGCTCCTGGTGTCCCATGGCGTTGATCCCCTTCACCACAAGGTCCGTGTCCTCATACTCCTCGTCCGTGAAATAGCGTCGGACAAAGCCCTCGGTCAGGCCTCCGTGGGTAAAAAGGCTCCTGTCGACGCGATGGATGAAGGCCAGCTGCCCCGGGTCCGGCAGGGCGTTCCTCAGATCCTCCAGGCCCTTTTTCACGGTATAGGGCGCCATGAAGGAATAGCCGCTCTCCCGCTCGTCCCAGAGATAGCACACATCGTGGTTTCCCCAGCACCACAACGTATCCGCGAACTCCTTCTGAAAGGCCGCCGCGCTGCGGAACGTCTCCACGTACGCCTCCACGAACAGCTGCTGATGCCAGTCGTCCGGGAGATCCATGAGGCACAGCGCCCTGTCCGCGATCCCCGCTCTCATCAACTCCGCCGCCCGTGTGAACATCCAGGGCTTCAGATGCACGTCCGGTATCACAAGTATCTTCAAGGCGCCTCCTCCTTTCCGCGCTCATTTGCCGCTCTGCATTATGTCAACCTCTTGGGGGGCGCGACCCCCTCAAGGTCATATCCCCCGGTTTTCAGCCCTCCTGCTCCTGCAGCCGGGCCTCCAGCTCCCGCAGCCGGCCCGTCAGCTCCGCGATCTGCTGCTCCTGCCGGTCAATGACCTCCCGGTACTCCTTCATCCTGCTCTCCAGCATCTGCCGTTCGCTCTCCAGGCGGTTTATTACCTCCGCCTGCCCGCTCCTCACCCCGCCGCCGGCCTGGATCATTTTCGCAAGACCGAAGGCGTCCGCCAGAAGGCCCACCAGCTTGGCCATGTCGTCGCCGTTTCGCCGGGCGGGCTTCTGCTCCCCGGTTTTCTTCCCTTCCGCGGCGTCAATGAGTATATGCGGGTCTCCGCCTGCCGCGGCGGTCTTGTCGGTGCCGGGATCCATGATCCCGTTCCCGTCTCTTCCGTATTCGACTCCCATTCCGCTCATCTCCCGTCTCAATAACCCTTCTCCGCCGGCCGATTCAATTCGTCAGCACGGAGATACACTGGTACTGTCCGTTCTTCTTCCGAAACCACCTGATTTGGATCCTGCTCCCCACATGGATCCCCATGGCCCTCTTCGGCTCGTTCAGGACCTGGCCCCAGACCTGGCCGCTGCCGAGATAGTCGGGTCTGGCGTATACCTCCTCCGGCATCTGCCCCGGCCGCACCAGGAGCACCGTGATGTGATCCGGATAGTTGGGGACCCGGCAATCGTCCATTTCCCGGATGGCCCGCAGCCTCATGCGCGTCTCATCCTTCATCTCATAACGCCCCCGGAGCAGTCCCACCCGGTCCTGCAGCCGGTCCAGTTCCGATCCGCTCTCCGCCAGGGGGACGAACCGCACCTGACCCATGGCCGCGCGCACCAGACAGTCCGGCTTCGCCTCCACCTCTTTTCCCGGCTCGACGAAGCTCCCGTCCCTCTTCGCCGCGGTCAGCGGAAAGAACGCGACGCCGCGCCGCTCGTCGAAGTATCCGTAGGCGATGACGCCGTCGTCCTCCGGCCCCAGCTGATCTCCCAGCGCCTTTTCCACTTCCGCGCACCGTTCCAGAAAGACAAACCGATGGTAGAGGGCCCGGAAGCTCGCTTTTTCCATGGGGAGCGGCATGCCCTCGCATTTCACAGCCATAGACCCCGCTCTCCTTCTCGCCCGTTTTCCCGATCCTCCGCGCCTGTCCCGTCGGTCTCCCGGAATAACTGCTCCAGGAACGAGCGCAAAAACGCGTCCCTCTCCTCCGCCATCTGCCTTCCGGCCTCCGTGTTCATCAAATCCTTCAGCAGCAGGAGCTTGTCGTAGAAGTGCTGCACAGACTCCTCCAGCGGGCGCCCCCGGGCTCCCCCGTAGGCGAAGGTCCTGGCGATGCCGACGGCGCCCAGGGCGTCCAGCCGGTCCGCGTCCTGGACCACCCGCCCCTCGACGGTCTCCGGCGTCCGTCCCCGGTTCCTGCTGAAGGACACGCTGTTGATAACGGCGCAGATCCTGTCGATCGTCTCCGCCGGCACGCCGCTGGCGGCAAGAAAGCGCCTGGCGTTTTCGTTGTTCTCCGTCTGAAAGAGCTTGTGGTCGTCCGCGTCGTGGAGCAGGGCGGCCAGGGCGGTGATCTCCCTGTCGCATCCCGGCTCGCTCTCCGCGATCCGCAGCGCGTTCCGGCAGACCCGGAGGGCGTGCTCCGCGTCGTGCCCGGTGGTCTCCTCTCCCAGCAGGCTCCGGACGTAGTCTATCGCGCCGCTGATGATACTCTTGTCCATGGTCGCCTCATCCCTCCCGGTGGTGATATGCAGGCCCGCTTCCGTTCCGCCCGGCAGCGTCCCGGCATCCGGTCACCTCGCGGGCAGCTCCTCCGGTCCCGCAAAGTCGTAAAACATCGGATAGCTGTTATCTCCGGCCCAGGCCTCTTCCCGCAGCACCGGGACGACCTCCTGGGAGAGCCAATCCTCAAAGATCGCCCGGCACGCCCTGACCAGGCGGGCGTCGTCCTGCAGCTCGAAGCTCCGGAAGAAGCTCCACTCGCTCGGCACGTGGAGCAGCAGGATCTGTCTGCGGCCGTGGCTCGTATAGTTATCCAGCACCTTGTAGCGCTTGAAGGGCGGGAAGCGGACGGCCCCGTACCTGTCTTTTTTCCCCTCTTCCCCCATCTGGTTCGAGAGGATCGTGAACCGGCAGGAGGCGGCCAATCCCCCCAGGAGCCGGGTGGCGCCCGTGGGGTTTATGTCGGTAAAATCGAACCCGGGCCTGTATTTTTCCGCCGCCTCCTCCGTCAGCTCCACGTCCTTGACGTATATGGTCAGCCCGGCAAAGGGATACCGGTCAAACGTTCTCTTGAAGTATTCCATCGGTTCCATGGCGTTGTCGCTCCTTCTTCTTTAGAATAGCCGCGCCTGCCTTGGGCGCGCTCTCACAGCGGTCAGATGATGATCCCCTCCAGGTGGTCCGCCTCGTGCTGGATGATCTGGGCTGTCCATCCGGAGAAGCTCTGCCGCCGCTTCGTCCAGCCTGCGTCCCGGTATTCCACCTCGATGCTCCGGTACCGTGCGGCGGGCCGCGTTCCCTCCAGGGAGAGGCAGCCCTCCTCGGTCTCGTAGGGCCCTTCCTTCTTCGTAATAACGGGGTTGTACATGACCACGGCGACGGGCCCCATCCGGACGGCGATGATCCGCTTGAGGACGCCGATCATGTTGGCGGCCATTCCCACGCACCGGTCTTTGTTGGCCTCCAGGGTGTCCAGCAGGTCCCGTCCCACGCCCAGATCCTCCCTGGTCGCCTCCGCGGATCTCCGCCCCAGGAACAGGACGTCTCTCACGATGGGCTTTACCATACCGTTCTCCTCAACTGTTCTCCGCCAGATACCTGGCCCGGCACTCCTCAATGATCCGCAGGGCGTCCTCCTTGCCGTGATACTCCCCCGTGGTGACCTCCACCTTCTGCAGGACCTTGTAGTTCTCGAAGAAGTTCCTGATCTCCTTCAGGACGAAGTCGGGCAGTTCGTCCAGGTCGCCGTAGTCGGCATATCTCGGGTCGCAGTCCACCACGGAGATGAGCTTGTAGTCCAGCTTGCCGCCGTCGGTCATCTCCAGGTACCCCAGCACCCTGGCGGGCACGTAGCACCCGGGAAAGGTCGGGTTGTCGCAGATGACCAGGATGTCCAGCGGATCCCCGTCCGGGGCCAGCGTCTCCTCGATGATCCCGTACTCGGCGGGATAGACCATGGAGGCGTACAGGACCCGGTCCAGCTTGATCTTTCCGGTCCTGTCGTCCACCTCGTACTTGTTTTTGGAGTGGAGCGGGATCTCGATCAGCGCCTCCACCAGATTGCTGTTTCTCATATCTTTCCCCTTTCGACTTCCGCAGGACGCTTATTCGTCGACGACGAACGCGGGACCGGCGTCCTCCCGGTACAGGAAGGCGTCCCCGTCCTCCACCCGGGCATGGCCGAACCGGCCGGACCCCTCCGCCATGTAGAGGATACGGTCCTCTTCCACTCTGAACCGGAAGGTCAGGCCGTATCCGGTATTGTCCGTCAGAATGAGGACGCCGTCCTCCACGGTCCACTCCCCCAGTCCGATGAAGCTGCTCAGGAAGCCCTCGTAGTACTGGTAGATGCCGTCCTCCAGCAGCGATATATAGAAATCGCCGCCGAAGCCCTCCTTTTCCCAGACGTAGGTCTTCCCCGCGATCTCCTCCCGGACGGTCTCGTCGGTCTTCTTTCCGCAGGAAATCAGACACGCGGCAGCCGCCAGCGCCAACAGGATAACAACCGCTCTTCTCATTTTTCTCCTCCTCTGGCGCACGGATTCCGGCAGCCTGTCTCCATCGGCAGCCGGTCCGCCGCTCGTTTTCGCCGCCGCTCATTCTCCGCCGGCTGTCCCGTACGCTTCCGAAACTCCCCCGGCGCTGTATAGCGATTGTACTTTACAGAAATTTCCGCACAACGGCTTTCAGGATTCCTCCGGCTGTGGAGGCGGCCTTTTTGCGCTTCTTCGCTCCGGGACTCGCCACCTTGACCTTTTTGACCTTGCCGTTCTTCTTCATGACCCGGTAGGATACCGGCGCGTCCTTCGTGCCGCCCTCGAAGAGGTAGTAGTCCCCGCAGTCCACCATCCTCCTGACCCTGGGATTGCCCTTGGCCTTCTGCCGGAATCTGTCCGCCGCGCTTCTCGGATTGTCAGTTTTCATAGCCGCTCTCCTCTCATCTGTCCCCGGTTCCCGCTTCTGTCTCCGCGTCCTTTTCCGGCTGGTCGTACTCGCCGTACTCGCAGCCCACGTGGGCCGTCTCAAACTCGTCCACCAGCCGGAGCTCCTCTCCGTCCTTCTCCCAGAGCTTGACAACGCCCCGGCCGTTGCCGCCGTTCCACAGGCGGTTGTGGCGCTTGGCGCCGTCGGGCGCCTCGTAGTTGACCAGCAGCATATCCTTCTTGTTGCACCAGATATCCGTCTCCATGACGGCGTGACGGTTCTCCTGGCGCACGTGCCAGTGTACCCGCTCCTCCTGCTCCTCGAAGGCGAACTCCGTTTTCACGTTCAGCCACACGTGGGAGAAATTGAAGTCATATTCCTCTCCCTCGCGGCAGAAGACGCCCAGCAGCCGGCGATCCAGCGGCACGAAATAGATCTTGGGCCGTCCTCCCCCGATGTCAAAGGCGCTGTGGCGGAGCGCCTCTCCGCTGGTCCGGCTCACCAGGTCGCTGGAGGCCAGCCACACCCAGGGGCTGGTGAAGTCCCGGCCCCAGTTCTTGTCGGCGTAGCCGAAGCTCTTCTCCGGGGTCACCACGTACGTCCTGCCGTTGCAGTCGATCGTCCCCTTATAGGCCGTCTTCATGCCCTCGGCGTGCCAGTACATGGCAAAGGCCTCCGCCTCCCGGAGGGGCTTGCTGGCGCCGTAGCCCACGTTGAAGGCGATCTCCTTGTCCAGCGTCAGGTCCCAGCGCATGGCGCCGGCGTCGCACATCCACTCGGGGTGCTCCGCCGCCTCCCTGTCGCCGATGGAGATGCTGCCCCGCAGCGCCGTCTCTGAGGCGAAGCAGTCCTCCGCCTCCACCTCGTAGGGCGCCGCGCCGTGGATCCGCACCTTCTTCAGGGAGAAGAAGCGGTGCAGCTGGGCGTGGTCCTCTCCCCACCAACCCGCCTTCACCATCAGATAGGACGGCCGCTTGCCGGCGGCCTTGTTCTCCGGCAGCTGGCCGAAGACGGGCTCGTCCTCCGCCAGGGCGGGATTGCAGATGAAGAACTCGATGAAGAAGGGCTTGTCCTCCCCCGTCTCCGCGTCCTGGGCCGTGAAGGAGTGCCACCACCAGTCGTACCCGTGGTGGGCCAGCGGCCCGTGGAGCATGAACGCGTTCCTGTGGATGTCGTGATGATTGACCATATTGCACCTCGCGTTGTCCCTTCTGTGATTTGCGGAGCCCCGGCGGAAGCTCCGCCCCGGCCCTCTCACGGCTCCGCCCCGCCGCTCCTTCATCTCCGGCCGGACTTCCGCCGCGGAGATGCCGGTTTCGTTCAAGATACCGATTCAGTTCAAGATACCGATTTAGTTTATTATACTACAACCGCGCCTCTTTATCAATGTTCTTGCGGCAATCCGTTCCTCCCGTCGGCTCCCCTTTTCTCCCCCGTTTTCCCCTTTTTCCCGGGTTCGCAACTTTTTTTCCATGAAAAATCCCTCCCTCTCCGGTATAATCATCCGCAGCATTTCATATCGAATCGCGGAAAGGAGCCGGAATCGCCCATGAAAGTAGTACCCCTGAAAAAGCAGAGCAAGAGCAGGCAGCGCGCATACTATGCCTCGATGCGGGGCTCCTGGAACGGGGTTTCCCCGGTGTCCCGCTTCGTACCGGATGGGAGGACTTATGACCGAAACCGCCTTAAACGAGATGATCGCCGCTTTCCTGACCGATGACCCGGCCGACCGGCGCCGGAGCGAGAAGGAGCGGGTCCGGAATCGCCGGACCGCCCGGATCCGCAAGAACAACAAGCGTATGCGGATCCTGGGCGATTGGGGCCGCAATCCCCACAACGGCTTTGTCTACCGCAGATACAAGGGCAAGACTCCGCAGGACCCCGGCGTTTACCTGAAGTACCCTCGGAACAGCGGCGGCAGGCCCGACCTGAAGCGGGAGACCAACCGGGCCATCCGCTGGGGCGGCCAGGTCCCCGTGAAGGGCAACCGCTACCGCCGGCTGACCGACTTCTGGTGGCTCCTCTACTGATCCCACGCCGCAAAACAAAAGAGAAACGCATCCCGTCCGCGGGATGCGTTTCTTGTTCATCGTGCCGGACTCAGTCCAGCAGCTTGTCCAGCAGGTTGGCGAGGGTCTCCTTCTCCTGGTCGGTGAGCTTGGCAAACAGCTCGGTGAGCGCGGCCTCCCGCCCGGCCCGGAGCTCCTCGGCCCTGGCGGCCCCCTTCTCGGTGAGCTTCAGGACCACCGCTCTCTTGTCGGTCTCGTCGCTCTCGCGGATCAGATAGCCGTCCTCCACCAGTTTGGAGACCATCTCCGAGGCGGAGGAGGCGTTGATGCCCTCGTCTCCGGCGACGTCCTTCTGCCAAACCTTGTCGGGATGAGCGGCGATGAAGAGCAGCAGCCGCTCTCTGGACATGCCGTGTCCGCGGCGCCCGCCCCGGCAGCCGGGGCCTCTGCCGTGAGGATCCATCCCGTGGGGCGGCATAGGCGGCATAGGCGGCATGGGAGGCATGGGCGGCATGCCCTCGCCCCGACGGCAGCCCATCCCCTTCCCCATCTCCGGGGGCATGGGGGGCTCGGGACGCCCGTCGTTCTCACCGCAGCGGGCCTGGAAGCTCCGCATGCGGAGCTCCTTGGATGTGTGCATCAGCTTTCTGAACAGTTCAAAATTGGTGATCATTTTATCGTACTCCTTTCGTGGGTCCGAAATCCTGTCATGACGGCGGCTTCTCCGGGGCAGCGCACGTCTGCCCTTACTGTCCGCATTATAGTTCGGTGCCGAAACATTGTCAAGATGTTCGGCGCCGAACTATTGTGAACTTTCCGTAAATTCCAAAATGGACATTTCCGGCGGGCCGTGGTATAATCGGCAAAAGACGACCTGGATCGACCCGGCTGAAAGGAGGCCCCGTCCCATGAGAGATCCCGCCATACGGAGCAACCGGCTCCAGTGTCTGCTGGCGCTGATCAGCGCCGCCGTCGTAGCCGTCTGCGTCTGCGTCGGCGTCACCATGAATCTGATTACCCTGTACGACGAGAACTTCGACCACATGGGGATCCGCACCTTCTGCATGTTCACGGTCAACTCCAACATCCTGGCGGGTCTGTCCATGCTGATGTGCCTCCCCTATACCATCGACGGGCTGCGCACCGGGGACTATCACCTGCCGGACTGGGTGGTGGTGTTCATGCACATCGCCGTCACGGCGGTCTCCCTCACCTTTCTGGTCTCCCTGTTCATCCTGGCTCCGGTCAAGGGCTTCGTGCTGATCTTCACCGGCTCCCGCTTTTTCCTCCACGGCGTCTGCCCGGTGCTGTCCATCCTCACCTTCTGCCTCTTCATCCGCAGCCACATCGTCCGCCTCTGGGAGTCCTTCCTGCCGCTGATCCCCGTATTCCTCTATGCCGCTCTCTACCTGATCATGGTGGTGGTCATCGGCGAGGAGAACGGCGGCTGGAACGATTTTTACGGCTTCGCCACCCGCCTCCCCCTCTGGATCCCCGTGGTGTCGATCCTGCCCGTCACCTACGGCATCGACATGCTCCTCCGCTGGGCCCACAACTCCTGCTGCCGCCGCTGCCGGGAGCGGGATGCGGAATACTACCGCCGGGCCTACGGCGACAGCGACCTGCCCCGCGCCGTGGCGGAGATGGCCCGCTCCCGCAGGCGCGAGCTCCCCGTCGGCAACATCATCATCCCCACCCGGACCATCGGCTATCTGATCAAGAACAGCAGCGACCACATGGAACCGTCGGACGCCTACCGCCTCTATCTGGCGACCTACCTGGAGGAATCCTGACCCCCCGGCGGATCCGCCGGTTTCTCCCTCCCCTATCCGCAAAAAACGCCTGCACCGGATCGGTGCAGGCGTTTCGTTTACAGGCCGAGGCCCCGTCCCTCATTGGGACGGGGCCTCTGTCCGGTATGTCAGTACCTGTTGAGGAGGTGTGTTACTGCTCCTTCTTCCTGGCGCTCAGAACCACCACGCCGGCAGCGGCGGCCATCATCAGCACGCCGTACAGGGCGATGTTCATGGTGTCGCCGGTGGCGGGAGAGTCGTCGGGCTTGGGCTCCTCGTTCTTCTCCCACACGGCCTTCAGGGTGATGTCACCGGTGATGGCGGTGCCGAAGTCGAAGTCCTTGCCGTCCAGCTGCCAGCCCTTGAAGGTGTAGCCGTCCTTGGTGGGATCCGCCGGCTTCGTGGCCGTCTCGCCCTCCTCCACCTCCTGGGCCTCCACGGCGCTGCCGCCGTCGCTGTCGAAGGTCACCGTGTACAGCTTCTCCACGTACGCGGCGCTGGGAGCCTCGGCCTCCAGGTCCTCCAGCTCGTTGTCATAGAACTCGTCGAACTCCACGCTGAAGGTGTACTCCTTGTTCTTCTCGAAGGCGTCCTTCTTGGCCAGCGTGAACGTCACCAGCACGTCGCCGGCCGCCACGTTGACCTCCGCGTCCTCCGCGGCAAACGCGCCCGTCTCCAGGTTGCTGTCGCAGTCCAGCTTCTCGGAGGCGACCCCCGTCAGCTCGAAGGCGTCCTTGTCATAGTTCAGCGTGCCGGACACGCCGCCCAGGACCAGGTCGCTGTTGCTCACCAGCGTCACGA
>JAEEGL012726304.1_pt1 | contig 85403 bp, 66 predicted proteins | sample 9134231 | NCBI WGS metagenome assembly JAEEGL01 (sample SAMN16246548, study PRJNA631951) | gut metagenome | biome: gut microbiome; feature: rumen; material: fiber-attached | host: Bos | place: Iran: Karaj | collected 2018-10
GGGTAGTGTTCTACCATTCGCTGAACTTCTGCCACATATTGATGGGCGAGCTCCTGTATCTGCTGCTGACGGGGTGCTTCCCTGTCGTAGCTGAGGGGTGTTACATATATCCTGTAGGTGCGTGCCGACTGCTTCATCACATGAACGGCAACAACGTTGAGGCCTCTTAGGGTAGCTATACTGAACGGCCCGTACGGGAATGTGGCAGTGCCGTTCAGGAAGGGTAGTTGCAGTTTCTTCTGCGACCCAAGGAGACGATCGGCCGGCATGCTTACAATCTCTCCGTTCTGCAGAGCCTGGTCAATCTCGAACAGGTGTCCCATGTCGGGCCTGATAGCTATCATCTTGGTGTTGGTACCGGCAAAGAGTTTGTTGCGGTTATCCATTACGGAAGCTTTCTCGCCAAAGAATACCAGGGCGTTTAGTGGCTTGTGTTCCGAGGAGAGGGTATAGCCGGCAATCTCGTAGTTGCCTACGTGTGAGCTTAACATGATAAAGCTTTCCGGCTTTTTTGCAAGTTGCTGAAAGTGCTCAACACCTTCTATCTCCATGCTGAACTTCTTGCCTGCATACATGGCAAATTTGTCTATCACCACCTGACCAAACTGGCAGTGATTCTGGTAGGTCTTGAGAGCCGACTTCAAGGGGCCGTACCCATGCTGCCTTCTGAAATAGCGGTAGATGATACCGGCACTGGGGTTGATGAGTAGGCAGACGGGGATGACGAATATGGCCGTAAAGGCATACAGCACCCTGATGTCAATGTACCGTAGCATACGTATGAGCCAACGGTGCATCCAGGCGTTGCCGTATGTTGTGCCTGCCCACTCCCTTTCCATAATTTTCAACTTTCAATTCTCAATTTTCTTCTCAATATAGTCGCAGAAATCCCCTAATGTCTTGACATCTTTCATCTCTTCGGGCTTGATTTTGAAGCCAAAGACTCTGTTGACAATAACTATGATGTCAACGTAATCAAGGCTGTCAATGCCCATATCTTCCTTCAGCAGGGCGTTGGCATGAACCTTTTCTTCAGCTATCTCCATGTCTTCAATCATGAAGTCCCTTACTTTCTCTTCAATTTCTGTTCTTGTCATCCGTATATTAATGTTCAATGTTCAATGCTCAATGTTCAATTCTCTCCTCCTTTGGGGGAGTTGGAGGGGGCTACTTTAACAATGCTATGCCCTTGTCCCAAGCCATCATATATCTTTTCTATCTGCAAGCCTGCGTCTGTGATGCACTGTTGCATATCGGCGGTATTGTACATCTTGCTGTTGCCGTTGGCTAAGGCTGTAAAGTAGAGGCTAGTCATTGTCAGACACATGGCTGCCGGCTCAAAACGCTGGCGGTCCCACAGCGTCTCCATGATAAAGAGGCGGGTGGTGGGTGTCATAACGGCTTTGGCCCTCTTGAGTATGCTGACAATCTCCTGCATACTGAAGCAATCCAAGAACTGACTCATCCAAATGGCGTCAAGGCCTCCCTCACGAACAGGGAAGGCTGCATCCTCCTGAAGCAGGTTGATACCGATTCCTTTGATACGTTCAGCACCTGGCTTGCCCGCTATATTCTGCTGCATCAAGCCAATTTGCTGGGGCAAATCCAGAACGGTTACCTGTACGTCCTTGTCGAATCCCACGCACTGCAAAGCCCATTTGCCGGTATTACCACCTACATCGTAGAGCGAGCGGGTGCGGTGCTCCCTGAAGATAATCTGCAGGGCCTCAGGGAAGGCTGAGTCGCTATAGAAATGGTCGAAGGCGAACCACGATTGCTGCACCTGCTGGGGTAAAGAGCTCAGCCCTTCATATATGGTGGGCCATGAACCAAAGTGTTTCAGTCCTTCTGGCTTTCCGTTCAGCAGGGATTCCTCCAGACGGAACCACCCTAGGTAGTTGACATCGTGATTGAAGTCGATGTTCACCCTTGTGGCTTTGTCTGTCAGCAGGAACCATCCGGTCTTGCTGATGGTATATTTCTCTGTCTCCTCGTCTATAAGGACGGTACCTATGGTCAACGATGCTTCAAGCAGGCATTTCACGGCGTAATCTGAGAGGCCTGTCTTTTCTGCAATCTCCTGACGGGTGAGTCCGCCTTCGGCATCTCTGAGCATATCCAGAATGCCGAATTTAATCATTAGCCTTGATGCCTGGAATACGGCAGGTCCCCAGGCGATGAACTCTGCCAGGCGTTGAGCTTCGGCTGCCGGCAGTTGTTCGCTGGTATATTTCTTCTTTAATGCTGGGTGTAGGCTCATATTATTGTCTTGTACTTAAGGTTTCTTTATTATCAGGGCGCTGTTGGTACCGCCGAACCCGAAGGAGTTGCTCAGCACTGTCCTGACCTCTGTCTCTGTGGTCTTGGAGGCAATGTTCAGCTTGGCAGAGAACTCGTCTGGGTTCTCGAAATTGATATTGGGTGCCACAAAGTTGTTCTGCATCATGATGATGCTGTAAACAATCTCTGATGCTCCTGCCATCCAGCACTCGTGTCCTGTCATTGACTTAGTGCTGCTGATAAGGGCATGCTCTCCTGCAAACAGACTATTGAGTGCCATGGCCTCTACCATATCGCCCTGTGGGGTAGAGGTGGCATGAGCGTTGATATAATCTACGTCGGCAGCCTTGATGCCTGCATCTGCCATAGCACGACGGATTGCCAGGGCACTGCCGTTGTCGCTGGGGTCGGAGATTGCACCGCCGTTGCTGGAGAATCCGTAGCCGCATACCTCGCATAGGATGTCGGCACCACGGGCCATGGCATGGTCATAATCCTCCAGGACAAGGGCTGCCGCACCGCCCGAGGGAACAAGGCCATCCCGGTTACGGTCGAAGGGACGGCTGGCTTTCGTCGGCTCATCCATACGCATCGAGAAGGTGCGAATGGCATCGAACGAGGATATGCCGTACATATTGGTCTCCTGAGCTCCACCGCACAATACCACATCCTGCAGGCCTTGCCGGATCATCATACAACCTAAGCCTATGGCATGGCTGCTGCTGGCACAGGCGGCACTTACGCTGAAGTTTATACCGCGTAGGTTGAAAACGGAGCATAGGTTCATGTTGACAGTGGAGTTCATCGACTGGAATACCGAGCCGGCACCGACAAGCTCCGTGTCGTGTTTTTCCTCCATTACACGGTAGCCGTCTATGACTGCCTTTGCCGATGAGTCGTTGCCGAAGATGCATCCTACCTCGTTCCCGTGTAGGAAAGCCTCGTCTATCCCGGCTTGTTCAAAAGCCTGCCTTGTTGCCATGAAGGCATATTCGGCCTCTTCAGACATGTTGGCCCGCTGGCGTCTGTCGAGCAGTCCTTTCAGCACAGGTGTCTCCACAGCACCGGTCAGTGCCGAGCGGAATCCGTATTCAAGGCGCTTCTCGTCCAGAATAATGCCGGATTTCCCTTGGTACAAAGCTTCCCTGACCTGATCTGTGCTGGTTCCTAAACACGACCAGATGCCCATGCCTGTGATAACAACTCTTCTTGCCATATATAATGGTGTCACATATTAGGGTGCAAAGATAGGGAAATAAAAGAAAAGAACAATAACAAGTTGTGAAATTCACATAATTTATGATTTATATATAAATAATGTATTATCTTTGCAGACGGAATTTTAAAATTATTGTATATCCTAAAAACAAACACATACACATGCCTCCTTCTTTATCCTATCAGCTTTTCTTTGCTGCTAACCTGGCATTTATAGTGACTCATCTGTACGGATGGGTATTGAAGTGGTTCTACCGCCCCAGAGCCTATAGGGAGAAGTTCCATGAGCTCTTTCCTGCCCAGCGGGCAGTAGGCGTTATATACCTGCTGCAACTATTGGAACTGCCTTACCTGCTGCAGATAGGGAATGCAGATGCACTGCTGTATGCGAATGCCTTTGCGTTGTTGTTCTTCCCGCCTCAGATGCTGGTAATGTGCGAGTGCTATTTCTTTCCTGGGAAGGGTAGGGGCATAGAGTTATTCGGCATACGCTTGCTGCCGCTTGGCGGAGCTAAGTGGGCTTTGTTCATACCAACCTTTTTGGCATTGCTGCCTCTGTTCCTGCAGGCACTGGGGCTGATATCGTTGCCGGAGGGGTGGCACCAGTGGGCCTTTGTGTGGGTCAGTGTGGTCTTTGCAGGATACTTTATGCAGACTCTTTTTATGGCGCTGAAGATTGGACGTGCCATCCAGCGCGTTAACGAGGATACATATGCCGACATTGATGACTTCCCAGTACGGTTCGCCCAATACATTCAGTGGGTGCCTACCATTATTCTGGTAATGCTGGCTATTAACTTCTACGCCAATGACCCCTGGGTGAAGTTTGCCCGTGATATTGTCTTCATTGGAGCCAACGTGTGGTTCTGCATCTATACCCTTAACCCGTGGCGCAAGACCGTTATGTCTGAATATGCAATGGATGACGGTAATGCGGAAAACTCAGATACCACTACGCGTCGACTTACAGATGACCGACTGGATGAGTTGGCTGGCCGACTGGAGGTGCTACTTACCGAGGAACAGATATTTACCGAGCAGCATATTACTCGCGACCTTCTGATGCAGCGCTTGGGTACCAATGCCAATTATATTGCCGAGGTTATAAAGCGATGCGGGTATGCATCCTTCTACGATATGATCTGCCAGCATCGCGTGCGCTATGCTATTGCCCTGATACATCAGCAGCCGGATTGCCGTATGAGTGACATTGCCGATAGGTGCGGATTCTCTTCGCCTGCTTCTATGGCCAAGGCTTTCCAGTCACAAGGCAAGGCTGCCCCCTCTACCTTCCGCAAATCACTTTCCGTTTAGTGTAAAACTTTCCTATAAGTGTATTTTTCTTTCCTTCTGGTGTATTTACACCGAGGGGAAACCTGTTTATTGTGTTTCTGCGTATTTTCGTGACCACACACACACTTATATTTATATATAAACGGAATGAATACACTGAGTATTATTGCCATTGTCGGCATTGCCGTCTGCGCTGCCTGTCTCGCCTATGTCCTATGGCGGGCGGGGCAGGCTGTGCGCAGGGAAGAAAATGAAAATGAATAAATCAAACATTATAATAGGATGAAAGCAAAAGTATTTGTTGCAGTGCTGATGATAACGGCACTGGCAGCGGCACCAAGTGCATGGGCCGAAAACACTTGGACGGTTTCAAACCCATCCGGCAGCAAGTTTACCATCAGCCGTAGCGGTGACACATCAATGGCCGAGACGATATGTTATCGCACCGTGAGCCTCACGGCCTTTGCAGGGCAGCACTTCACTGATACGAGCGGTCAGTTGACGTTTGATGCCGATATCGAGAGTCTGGATGTGACTGTCAGCGAGCTGACACCTAACGATGCAGCCTACAAGTATCAGGACGGCTTGACGCGTAAGTATCGTTTCGAGGTGACGGATGAGGGTGGCTTCCTCCTGGCCGATTGCGACCGTGTCATCACCACCGGTAGCATGATTACAAATGCTGGAAGTTTTATAAATACCACCAAGACTGCAACCATTCAGTCCTCGGACTTTATGGTGACGGACCAGGGATTTAAGCAGTCGGGTAATCCCCATACGATTAGAAGCACCTCTTTCTACAATGCTACAACAAAAGGGTACCTTGTTACCGCTGGCGCCCAGCTGCAGATGACGCTGGCGTTCGATGCCAAGGAGAAGAGCGACGGCTACCAGTATTTGCAGATTCTTACCGACAACACTACGGGCTGCGACAGTGAGAATAGTGCCGATAAAGGTGACCCAGGCAAACCTACTCTCTCACTTTATATGGCAGGTTTCGAGATTAATACAGGTAGCACGGACAAGACGTACCGGAGCTACACTTTCCCCGTCACTAGCGTAGGCAGCGAGAAAGGTGCCAGAAACCCATGGGGTCACAGTTCAGAAGGCAAATATCCCCTCAGCAAGCAGTATTTTAACTCTAATTGCCGTGCCAGCAATGGTAAACTCATCCTGCCTACGGACTTCTCTACCCTGGTTGTCCGTTTCGATGCCTCTGGCAAAGATAATGACGACTGGTATGTAAAGAACCTGGAAGCCAACATCACGGCTGTTGATAACACCGCACCAACGGTCAAGGCCTACTACGTGAGCAATGGCAAGCACTGCAAGGGCAACACCATCTACGTCAGCATAGCATTCAGCGAGATTGTGACGGTGACGGGCACACCAACGCTGAGCACCAACAACAACTGGGGCACGCTCTCCTACATTGGCGGAAGCGGCACCAATGTGCTCACCTTCAGCGGCACTATAGGCATCAATGCCAGCAGTACCTTCGGCGTTAACGGATTCAACCTCAGTGGAGCTACCATCAAGGACCTGAAGGGCAATTCGTTCAACGGACCCATTTCCCACAACTTCGGCACAAGCCTCAATGACAGCTATGAGTATCTCATCAACTACACTCTGAACGACGGCACGATAGCCACAGACAAACCCACCAGATATACCTACGAGACACCCGACTTCACATTGATCAACCCAACAAGAACAGGCAACTACACATTCCTGGGCTGGACGGGCAGTAACGGCGATGTGCCGCAGACCGAAGTTACCGTCAAACAGGGCTCACACGGTGCCCTCATATTCAACGCCCAGTGGACACAGGGATATTCTGTTATCTTCTATCCCAACGGCGGCATTGGAGGTACGATAAGACAAGACTTCCAAATCGACGGGATAAAGGCGCTCACCGCCAACTCCTTCAACCGCAACGGGTTCAACTTTTCTCATTGGAACACCAGGGCCGACGGCACAGGAACCTCCTACAACAACGAGGCAGAAGTCAGCAATCTCGCAGCTTCTGGCAAGAGCATATCCCTCTACGCCCAGTGGACGCCCGATTATTCCCTCTGGAACCAAGATGCCGACCACGACGGTACCACTGCCGACAAGTCCTATATCATCACTTCCGCCCAAGGCCTCGGCCTGCTGGCTGAACTGGTGAAAGGTGGAAATACCTATGGACCTGACAACACTCATCCCAACGGCTACTTCTTCAAGCTGGGTAGCGACATCACCTATACCCCCTCTTCCGATTGGGACAGGGAAGGCAACACCGAGAATAACTTTACCGTAATTGGAGATAAAAACAATTACTTCTGTGGAACTTTCGACGGTGATAACCATACCATCAGCGGCATCCGATTGTGTCAGACCATGAGTTATATAGGGTTGTTTAGCCTCATCGGAAATGAAGGAACTGTAAAGAACCTTACCCTTAGCAATACCCGCATCTGGGCGAAAAGATCACAATGTATTGGTGGTATTGCAGGTTACAACCAAGGTATTATCCAGAATTGTCACTTGACCAGCACCGTGTGTATCATTTGCGATGGCTCTGATGTCGGTGGTATTACCGGCTATAATTATAGTAATTCCGATACCTATGCCACTATCAAGGACTGCACCAGTTCCGTTACAATGAAATGGGGCGGAACTGACAAAGGCGGTATCGCAGGTACCAACAAAGGAAAAATCATGAATTGTCTCGCAGAGAGTGTCAAAATTCTTAGTAGTCCTAGCAATGCAGGTGCTATCGCTGGTTATTCCAATAATGCCATCTACTCTGACACCTACTATTACAACTGCTCAGTTAAGAATCAGACAGCAAATGTAGGTTTGTGCGATAAAAATGGAAATTTCTATAACGAGCAAGGGGTTTGGGGCATTTCCAAAATCACGCTGGGCACAGGCATCACCACCTCTGCCACGCCCATAACTTACAACAACGAGACCTACTATTATTCAGATGGCAGCGTTACCCTGAGCTACGGCAATGGGGAAGATGAGGTTGCGTTCGTTGTCAAGAAGGCCAGTGACAATAGCGAAATCCTCAGAACCAGCTCCTGCTTTGAGTTGCCAGGCTATGATATCACCATCAGCACTGTTGCAGCGCTCTGGCAGGGTGATGGAACTGAACAGAGTCCATTCATCATCAATGACAGCCACGACATGAAACAGCTGATCATTAAGATAAACGGCTATGATGGTGTCAAGCAAAACGCCTACGAGGGTAAGTACTTCCGACTGAATGCCGACATCACCTTCAGCGGCGGTGCCGCACAAAGCAACCTCAACGATGATGGCACCACAAGCCGCGACTTCAAGGGCATCTTTGATGGCAACGACAAGTACATCAGCGGCATCACCGTATGCCCCACTGGCGATACGGACCACAGCATCTTCGGCGACCTGAATGGCGGCACCATCAAGAACCTGACCATTAGGAATTCCACTATCCAGGCAACCACATCGGACAATACAGTCACGTCAGTCGAGAACTACGCTTTCCTGTGCCGCAACCAAAAATCAGGCACCATCCAGCGTGTCACAGTGATGGATTGTACCATCAATGTGCAGAACCAGCTGACACTGACCAATGTGGGTGCCATCTGCGCGAACCTGAACGGAGGTACCATCGGAGGCGCCAATGTAGGCTGCACAGTGCAGAACCTGAGGGTCGCTAATATAAGTGGTGGTATCAACCGTCCTATCCTCAACACCTTCGGAGGTATTTGCGGAAAGGTCACAGGTGGAACGATCAGTAACTGCAAGACGGAATACAGCAGTCTCAATCCAAGCGCCAGCGAAAAGACCACCCTGTATATCGGTGGCATTGTTGGACAAGTTGCCCCACTCTCAACTCTCAACTCTCAACTGTCAACTGTCATAGAGGACTGCTCCTTCGTACAAAGTACAGTCAGCTCTTACAGATACAGTGGCGGTATCGTGGGCAAGGTGGATCATCCTAACTGTAAGATTCTGCGCTGCAGCACAACATGTAATAGTGATGGGTATTACTACGCCCGTTGCATTGATAGTTACGCCGGTGGTATTGCGGGCTGGTTCAACGGTGATGCTGAGCATCCCGACCAGAGTTCGATAGAAGGCTGCTATAACAATGTGGACGTGATCGCCGACTTTTATGTAGGAGGTATCGCGAGTCATGCCAGCAACTGCCGAGTGTCTGGCTGCTACAACAAGCACGATATTTGTATTTATTATACTCATCTGGGCGGTATCGTGGGTGAGCTGACGGGCAAAAGCACTATCCAGGAATGCTTCAATGTGGGCTATGTAAGACAGTACGACGATGAATACCCCACCATATACATGGGTGGCATCGTGGGCTATATAAAAGCCACCCAGACAGGCGACAAATGCGAAGTGCAGGACTGCTTCAATAGCAATATGATTTACGGCAGCAAATGCATAGGCGGTATAGCTGGTATGATGGAAGGCAATGCCTGCCTCACCAGATGCTACAACACCGGCGTGGTGAAGGGCGTTGCCCAGGTGGGCGGCCTGATAGGTATTAAGAAGAACGGCACCCTAACAACCACTGACTGCTACACCGCCGGAAAAGTGGAGGGCTCTAGCATGATAGGTGCTGCCTGTGGATACGTTACCTCTGCTGATGCTACATTCAGCAACTGCTACTACGACAACCAGATGGTTGCCTACAAAGGCGTGGATGATAACCGCGATGTCACGGGCATCGCATCAACAGCCCATGCCAATATGATCGGCACAGGCTTGCAGAGTGCACTGGGGACTGACAAATGGACCTACTCCGACAACCACTTCCCTCAACTGACGACTCTAAGCTCTGATGGTACCAGCCAGTTCAGTAAGGTCTCTACCCTCATCTTCTCCCTCACCGCTGATCAGAATACCACCAACCTTAAAAGGAATACTCAAGATGAAATGGATGGCGACCAGATTCATCTGCCATCAGAAGATAACATAATATGGAGCTGTGATGATCCAAGTGAAAATCAATACATTATACATGAGAATAATGATAATAACACCTATTCTTTATATAGCGAGCAAAGAAAAATCTATAATATCTGCATAGCCAACAATGAAAATATCTCAGAGAGCCCGATGCGCGTCTTCGAGATAAATGTCGGCATCTCTGCCGAACAGCCCCTCGTGATTGAAGACAACACGACCTTCAGAGATTTTAGGAACTGCATCAACAGTGGACAATATTTCACATTTCACCTTAATAGCAGCAGCAACAGTATTATTGATTTAAGTTATAGCGACGACATAAATGATGTACACATCCCGTCTAACGCCGAAGGCTACTACTTCAAGCTGACCAAAGATCTGTGGATGGTTCAGGATCCAGATAGCAGATCAATCCGCTGGGACCCCATAGGTTACTATTCTACGAATAATAAACATAGCTTCAGAGGTAGTCTGGATGGCGATGGCCACAAGATATACTTCAAATCTAATCGTCCCGAAGATAACAGTATAGGGCTATTCGGCAGCATGGAGGGACGTATCAAGAACCTGAACGTTACTGCCTCGCTACAGATAGAAGCCGACTTCGTTAACGGTAAAGACTATGTGGGTGCTCTTGCCGGTTACTGTCAGGGAACTCTCGAGAATTGCTCCGTTGTCAAGTCAGACTCCACACAGTTTGTCCCCACAGTATCGGGCAACAACTACGTAGGTGCACTCGTCGGCAGGGCCGAGTACTCTAAGATCATCAACTGCCATAACGAATACTGCTATGTCTCGGGTAATGAGAATGTCGGCAACGTTATCGGCAGCACAGACGATAACACCGTTGTCTGTGACACAATAAGCAACACAACACCCGTTCAAACCCAGCTGGCCCTCATGAACTTCGATTTTTACCAACCAGAAACGAAGAAGAACACCGTCCTGTTAAGTGACTTCTACAACAATAATAATATCCCCGACCACAAGGCCGATGTTTTTGTACTCCCGGATCGTGTTCTCTACAAGGACGGCGCCTGGAACACCCTTTGCCTGCCCTTCAGCCTCAGTGCCGAGCAGATAGCCGCTTCTCAACTCGCTGGCACCACCATTATGGAGTTAGACACCCAGGGTAGCTACAACGGCCACAAGACAGGGGTGGATGTCACAACGGGCACCCTCTACCTCTATTTCAAAAATGCCACCAGCATCCAGGCTGGTAAACCTTATCTTATTAAGTGGACAAGGGCTAGTGACTATGCACCATATAATTATACTACACATATCACACACGACATCCACAATCCCGAGTTCTATAATGTCCAGATTGATAACAGCCAAGCTGCCATAGACCGCCAGACTGTCATCAGTTCCGATGGTAGGGTATACTTCGTGGGCATTTATTCAGGCATCCAGTACCTATCCTCTTACCCAAATTTAAAAACCATATACCTCCTCAGTGCTGACAACAAACTCCGACATCCAGATGCACCAAAAAATATGGGCGGTTGCCGTGCGTACTTCAGGCTCAACGGCTTAAATACCGAAGTCAAGGAGTGCATCCTGAACTTTTGGGAAGATGATGATGCCGATGGCTTTAAGGACATTAGGGACTCTAAGGACCTTAATGACGGCGCCATCTACGATCTAAGTGGTCGCAAAATAGCCAACGGGCAACAGTCAACAGCCAAAGGATTGTACATAGTGAATGGCAAAAAGATACTGAAGTTTTAATTCGTAATTCATAATTCGTAATTACTATGACATACATTAAACCCAAAACAACAGTAGTAAAACTGCAGACACAAACCGTATTGCAGTCAGGTAGCTATAATTTAAATGACATCAATAGCAATGCCGGTCTAGAGATTGGAGACGACAATATTAGATGGGATGCCCGCACCAAAGAATCCAGCAACGTGTGGGATGAAGAATGGTAAGATATAAATTATATTTGCTAAGGTAAAAGATTGTTGTAGAGCAGGTGCGTTCCCTGTTCTAAGCCCCTCTCCTAAATGCAGAGGGGCTTTTTCTATGTGGAAAAGAAAACCCCTCCTGTTAGGGAGGGGCTAGAGGAAGGGAAATCAGGGTTTACGTAGTATCCATTCCCTATAGGAGCCGATGCCGGCACTGGCCGAATCATAGGCTATGTATCCTATGGCTATGTTGGCAACGAAAGCGTTGGGCATTAGCCAGAACAGGAGTTTTGTTAGAAGAGGACGCTTCAGTATCTTGTTTGCCTTACGCTCCAGACGTTTCAAGTCAGGCAATATGGCACGTGTGTGGTCGGTGCATTTTTCCAGTTGCAGGCCACTGTTGGCGTAGTGTGCATTCAGTTCCTGCAGAGATTCAAATATTGCAGCAGCACCGCCCTTTGATGTCACTGTTATGGCCTTCTGTACAACGGGGTCGTAGGTTTCAATCTTGTCGGTCAGGGCATAGTCGAAGACGATTACCACGCCTCCGGGTTTCAGAACTCGGCAGACTTCGCGGTAGATCTTCTCCTTGTCGGTATTGTGAACAACGGTCTCGAAGGCATACAGGACATCTATGGAATTGTCCTGGAACTGCGCAAGACTGCTATAGTCCTGCTGGTAGGTACAGACGTTCTGGGGGATATCTTTCTTGTTCAGCGGAGCCAGATCTACGCCGATGAAACTTGCCTCTGGATGGCTGTGCGCCAGATAAAGCAGATTAGCTCCTTGTCCGTAGCCCAATTCCATCACCACATCGCCTGGCTTGATGTAGGCCGAGACGGTGTCGGGCTGATAGTAAATGTCTTCATCGGTAAAGCATCCGTTGGAGCTGATTCTGAAGTGCATAAAGCCGTCCTGCGAGTGATAGTGCTTGTAGGCCCATTCATTTATCTTGTAATAAGAACGTATCTGTTTCAGGGAGTTCTTCTCGCCTTGCGTAAATTTGTCCAGGTTGATGAGCCTCTCCATCTCCTGCATCTTGGCATGTAGCTGGTAGTTGCTGTAATTGGGATTCATGATGATATGTGACGTTTAATGATTATGATTACTAGTTATCGGATGAAGAGCATCTCGCGGTACTTGGGCAATGGCCACAATTCGTCATCAACAATAAGTTCCAGTTCGTCTATGTGGTAGCGGATGCTTTCTATGAGCGGTGCTACGGTATCATGATATGCAATGGCTTTCTCTCTTACACTCTCAATCTTGTTGGCAACACGACGGGCTTCTACCAGTGCTTCTACATTCTCTGTGATGAAACTGCTGTGCTCGCTGATGCGCTCGATAAGAGCCAAGTTGTTGGCACTGACCTTCAGAGCCGTCTGCTCAGGGAAGATTTCCTTTACCTTATGTACATTATCTATCAACTGGCTCTGGTATTTGGTAGCCACAGGTATGATGTGGTTCAGGCAGAGGTCACCAAAGATGCGGGCCTCAATCTGAATCTTCTTGGTGTACGTTTCTTGCTTGATTTCGGTACGGGCTTCCAATTCGGCCTTCGTGAGGACGTGCATATCGGCAAACATCTTCACGGTCTCGGGTCTCAGATAGTTGTCCAGCATCAGAGGAGCGCTATTTTCAACGTCCAAACCACGACGGGCAGCTTCCTGCTTCCATTCCTCACTATAGCCATTGCCATCGAAGCGGATAGGCTTGCAGGCCTTGATGTCTTCACGGACAGTCTTCAAAACGGCCTTCATGGGCTCGTTGCTTTCCTTTATGAGCTTGTCAACTCGCACCTGGAAATTGGTCAGTGCCTCTGCCATAGCGGTATTGAGCACAATCATAGAGGCAGCGCAGTTGGCCTGTGAACCTGCAGCACGGAACTCGAAACGGTTGCCGGTGAAGGCAAAGGGAGAGGTGCGGTTGCGATCGGTATTGTCAAGCAGTAGCTCGGGAATCTGAGGAATATCCAAAGTGAGTGAACGCTTACCCTTGAGGTTGATAATCTCCTCGTCGGTGGCGTTCTCCAGATGGTCGAGCAAATCAGAGAGCTGTTTGCCCAAGAAGCTTGAGATGATGGCTGGAGGTGCCTCGTTGGCTCCTAGACGGTGGGCATTAGTGGCTGATATAATGCTGGCCTTCAATAGTCCGTTGTGATGATATACCGCCATCAGACTCTCTACCAGGAAGGTAACGAAGCGCAGATTGTCCAATGGAGTTTTGCCAGGGCCATGGAGCAAGACACCAGTATCAGTAGATAGACTCCAGTTGTTGTGCTTTCCACTTCCGTTTACACCGCCAAAGGGCTTTTCGTGCAGCAGGCAGCGGAAGCCGTGCTTGCGGGCTACCTTGCGCATGAGCATCATCAACAGCATGTTATGATCTACGGCCAAGTTACACTCCTCGAAGATGGGTGCCAACTCGAACTGGTTGGGAGCCACCTCGTTGTGGCGTGTCTTGCAGGGAATGCCCAGTTCCAGGGCCTTGATCTCGAGGTCTTTCATAAAGGCTGCCACGCGACCGGGGATAGAACCGAAGTAGTGGTCGTCCATCTGCTGGTTTTTAGCACTGTCATGGCCCATCAGGGTGCGACCGGTCATTACCAGGTCGGGACGTGCCGCATACAGGTCCTCGTCAACCAGGAAGTATTCCTGCTCCCAGCCCAGGTTGGTGATAACCTTCTTGACGTCGGGATAGAAATAGCGTGCCACAGCGGTTGCAGCCTTATCAACGGCCATCAAGGATTTCTTCAGCGGAGCCTTATAATCCAATGCCTCACCTGTATAAGAGATGAAGACGGTGGGAATCATCAGTGTATCGCCTACCACAAAGACAGGGCTGGCAGGATCCCAGGCGCTATAGCCGCGTGCCTCGAAAGTAGAGCGGATGCCACCACTGGGGAATGAACTGGCATCAGGTTCCTGCTGAACCAGCTGCTTACCGGTAAACTCTTCTACCAAACCGCCCTTGCCATCGTGCTCCACAAAGCCGTCATGCTTCTCGGCCGTTCCCTCGGTAAGGGGTTGGAACCAGTGGGTACAATGGGTGGCGCCCAGTTGCATGGCCCACTTCTTCATGCCCTCGGCCACGATGTTGGCAGTTGCCAAATCCAGTGTCTCTCCGTTGTCCATTACATCGCACATCTTCTTATAAACCTTGGCAGGAAGATACTGGTACATCTTCTCGCGGTTGAAGACATACTTGCCGAAGAACTCGCTTGGGCGTTCTGTGCGGTTAGGAACGGAAATGGGTTTCTTGTTGAAAGCTCCTCTTACTACTTGAAATCTGAGTGTACTTGACATTTATATTTACTATTTGACTATTTACTATATACGATTCTCGTTATAACTTTATCACGGGATTACGGTTCTTGGTCGAGAAACCGTTGGGTCAGGTCGCCGTAATTCTCGATACGACGGTCGCGCAGGAAGGGCCACCAGCGGCGGACATTCTCAGAGCGTTTCATATCCACCTCTACTACAGTAATGGCTTCTTCGTCTTTGGGGGCACGATATAAAATCTCACCCTGTGGACCAGCTACAAAGCTGCTTCCCCAGAACTGAATGCCATTGGTTTGACCGCTGGGGTCGGGCTCGTGTCCAACTCGGTTGACGGTTATCACGGGCAGTCCGTTGGCTACGGCATGACCACGTTGAACGGTTGTCCATGCCTCGCGCTGACGTTCCTGTTCCTCAGGCGTATCGCTGCTCTCATAGCCGATGGCAGTGGGGTAGATGAGTAGTTCGGCTCCCTGCAGGGCCATCAGACGGGCACCTTCGGGATACCATTGGTCCCAGCAAACCTGTACGCCTAACACGCCTAAACTGGTGCGGATGGGGTGAAACCCAAGGTCGCCGGGGGTGAAGTAGAACTTCTCATAGTAGGCGGGGTCGTCAGGTATGTGCATCTTACGATACTTTCCGGCAATGGAGCCATCCTTCTCGAAGACAACGGCCGTATTGTGATACAGACCTGCAGCTCTGCGCTCAAAGAGGCTTGTCACCAGCACTATGCCGTATTGGCGGGCTAAATTGCCGTAGAACTCGGTGCTAGGACCTGGTATTGGTTCTGCCAAAGAGAAGTTGTCCACATTCTCTACCTGACAGAAGTAAAGGCTGTTGTGCAGTTCCTGCAAAACAACTAACTGTGCTCCTTGCTTGACTGCCTGGGCAATGCCTTGAGCCAGTTTCTGCTTGTTGCTTTCTACGTCAGCTGTACAGCTTTGTTGTATGATTCCTATTTTCATTTTTCTCTGATTATTTTGATTGCTCTGAGTACTCTGGTTACTCAGAATCTCCCAAATCCCTAATCTCTAATCCCTAATCTCTCAACTTTCAACTTTCAAGGCCCCCACGGGGAACTGCATGGCGCTGCAATGCAGGGAACCGTGCTGAAGGATGAGCGTCTGGCTGTTGATGTCTACAATCTCATGCTTGGGGAATGCCTTAGCTAGTTGATTGTGCGCCTGACGGTCCAACTCGTAATCACCATAGGTAGGCATCAGCACAGCCTTATTGATGATAAGGAAGTTGGCATAGGTGGCAGGCAGACGGTTGCCGTCCTCATCAAACTGCTTGGGTGCCATAGGAAGGGGTATGAGGTTGTAAGGCTCACCGCTGAGTGTCTGGAAGGTATGCAACTGCTCCTCCATAAGCTTTAGTTCAGTGTAATGCTCATCTTCCGTATCATTACATTGAACGTAGGCAATGGTGTTTTCGGGGCAGAAGCGTGCCAGTGTGTCTATGTGGCTGTCTGTGTCATCGCCTGCCAGATAGCCGTGGTCTAGCCAAAGGATGCGTTCGGCATGAAGGAAGGAGAGTAGACGTTTCTCTATATCAGCCTGTGTAAGGGGTTGGTTCCTGTGAGGCGCCAAAAGGCATTGACTGGTGGTCATGATAGTTCCCCGGCCATCACTCTCTATGCTTCCGCCCTCCAGGACGAAATCAGGATGCTCCTCGTATTCACTCTTGAAGATACCTTGTTGCAAAAGGTTACGGTTTATCTGGTTGTCCAGTTCTGCAGGGAACTTCTCGCCCCATCCGTTAAACTTGAAGTCCAACAGGCGTGTGCCTGTTTCGGTAAGGAGTGTTATGAAGCCGTGGTCACGAGCCCATGTGTCGTTGGTAGGCATGGCACAGTATGTTATCTGCTCACAGACGTCTAGGGGAAGTTGCTCTGTGAGTAGTGTCTTAATCTGATCGGGCTCTGGGGTGACTATGATAAGCTTCTCGCGAGAGGCAATCTGCATGGCCATCTGAATATAGCATCGTGTCACTTCCTTCAGAACGGGAGCCCAATCTGTACCGGCATGGGGCCATGTAAGCTGAACGGCGCATTGTGGATACCATTCGGCTGGTAGTTGGGTTGACCGAATCTCTGTAAGTTCAGGACCGTTTTCTTCATCGTATCTGAGCTGCAGAAGCAGGTCGGTGATCGTTGTGGTGGGTCGTTGGAAGTGTATAGCCATCTTTCTCTTACCTATTATATATATAAAGTGGGTGCAAAGATAGCGCAAACCGAGAGAAAAAACAAATTTAATTTGAGTTTTTCCGAGGTGAAGCCTATCTTCGAGACTGCGCAGCAGATTCAAAATTACTAATAAGGAGCGGAATACAAAAGAAAAACAAAATATATTTGGTATTTATCTTCTTTTAGCGTACCTTTGCGCCCAAGAAACGTACTTACTATGAGCGTGACAGTTCGGGAAGTGATGAACGCCCTTGAAAATTTCGCGCCTCTGCCCTTGCAGGAAAGTTATGATAATGCTGGCTTGCAGGTTGGACTGACAGAGGCGGAAGTATCAGGGGTTTTATTGTGTCTTGACGTGACTGAGGAAGTCATTTCCGAGGCCATAGATTTGGGGTGCAATCTGATTGTTTCCCATCATCCTCTGTTGTTCCGCGGCCTGAAAAAACTCTCTGATACCGATATGGTACAGCGTTGTGTAAGGATGGCCGTACAGAACGATATTAACATCTATTCTGCACATACCAATCTGGATAGCGCTATTGACGGTGTGAACTATGCTATAGCAGAACGTTTGGGTCTGGTTGACGTGGAATTGATGCAGCAGAGAAGAGTTCCTGTGCAGACCGAAGCCAAAGAGCGCATGGTGCTGGGTGGTAATGGTGTGATAGGCTATCTGACAGAGGGCGAAGACTCGCTGGTATTCCTGCAGCGGGTAAAGCAGGCCTTCGGTGTGGAATGCCTGATGCACAACGAGTTGCTGCAGCGTCCCATACAGTGTGTGGCTATCTGTGGCGGAGCGGGCGATTTCCTGCTGGATGAGGCTTTAAGGCTGAAGGCAGACGCGTTCCTGACAGGTGAGATGCATTATCATCAGTACTTCGGTCATGCCCAGCAGATTCAGATAGGTGTGTTGGGTCATTACCAGAGCGAGCAGTATACTACGGATATATTCCGTAATGTGATAGAGGACAGGTTCCCCAATTTGGCACTCTTCAAGACAACTGTTTGTACGAATCCGATAAAATATTTGTAGCCCCCTCTTCAACTCCCCCGAGGGGGAGGGCATAAAATAGTAAATTGTAAATAGTCAAATCGTAAATAATAATTATGGCAAGAGAGAAAGCTAAGGATCCCGCTGATTTGAGCGTGGAAGAAAAACTGAAGAACTTGTATGAGCTGCAGAAGCTGCTGACAGAGATTGATAAGATCAAGACTCTTCGTGGTGAGTTGCCTCTTGAGGTTCAGGACTTGGAAGATGAAATAGAAGGTCTGGCTACTCGTGTAGAGAAGATTACAGCTGAGGTGGCTGAACTGAAGCGCGAAATCAATCAGCGTAATGGCGATATTGAGGTTAATAACAGCAATATTGAGCGTTATAAGACTCAGATGGACAGCGTGAGAAACAATCGCGAGTATGATACCCTGAGCAAGCAGATTGAATACGCTGAGTTGGACAATGTTCTGAACGAGAAGAAGATAGCTGAGGCAAAATCATTGGTTGAGAGCAAGACTGCCGAAATTACCCGTTGTAACTTGCTGGCTAACGACAGACGTGCTGATCTGGATGTTAAGCGTGGCGAGTTGGAGGAGATTATTGCTGAGACCAAGGCTGACGAGGATAAGCTGCGTGAGAAGGCTAAGAACCTGGAGTTGACCATCGAGCCCCGTTTGTTGGGTGCGTTCAAGCGTATCCGCAGAAACAGCCGTAACGGTCTGGGTGTCGTTTATGTACAGCGTGATGCTTGTGGTGGTTGCTTCAATAAGATTCCTCCTCAGCGTCAGTTGGATATCCGTATGCGCAAGAAGATTATTGTTTGTGAGTACTGTGGTCGTATTATGGTTGACCCCGAACTGGCTGGTGTAGAACTGGTAGGAAAAGAGGAGAAACCAAAGCGCAGAAGAGCTACTCGCAAGAAGGCAGACGAGAAGGCAGAAGATTAAAGAAACAATCTATCTATAAAAAGCAAATACGCTCATCCTGGATAAGGGTGGGCGTATTTCATTTATGGACAAAGCTCTTGCCACGAGGGGATGTCCGGCAGGAATTCGTATGTCTCATTCTCATAGTTTATTTTACAACAATAATGTTGCATTCCGTTGCTGACAACGAGCCATCTGACGTGCATTTTAATGTTATATCGGCTTATCTGGTTGAAAACCTTCTGACTAATGGGAATGTGCGGTGCCTTGTACTCGACAATCATAATCGGAAGAGCTTGTGAATCATAGACGACGGTGTCGCAACGCTTCTGTGTATTGTTCAGGTTGAGGGCAACCTCGTTGGCAATACATGAGGCGTTGTATCCTTTCTGGTTGATAAGAAAATGAATAAAGTGCTGACGAACCCATTCTTCTGGCGTAAGGGTAATCATTTTTTTGCGTAAAATATCAAAAACAGTCAGTCTGTCTCCCTTTCTTTGTAACTTTAGGTCCGTTTTTGGTAAATTCAGCACTTCCATTTGAAGAATAATAAGAATAATTTGTATCTTTGCCTACAAAATTATATAAAATATGAAAACCAAGCAAGAGATTGTAGAAAATTGGTTGCCCAGATACACACATAAGAAGCTGGAGGAGTTTGGTGAATATGTTTTGCTAACCAATTTCAATAATTATGTGGATATTTTCTGCAACAAGTTCGGTATAGAAGCACCTGACTACACTTCTAACATGCGTTCGGCAACAGCGGATGGTATCAGTATCATCAACTTTGGTATGGGAAGTCCCAATGCGGCTATTATTATGGACCTTTTGAGTGCCATAAAGCCCAAGGCTTGTCTGTTCTTGGGTAAGTGTGGCGGAATCTCCAGCAAGACGCAGCGTGGTGATCTTATTCTACCTATTGCCGGCATCAGAGGTGAAGGTACAAGTAACGACTACTTCCCGCCAGAGGTGCCTGCTTTGCCGGCATTTATGCTGCAGCGTGCCATTTCCAGTACCATCCGAGACAGAGGCTTTGATTACTGGACGGGAACGGTCTTTACTACCAACCGGCGTGTATGGGAGCATGATGACAAGTTTAAGGAGTATCTGCGCACTACACGTGCTATGGCTGTGGATATGGAGACGGCAACGCTCTTTACCTGTGGATTTGCCAACCATATTCCTACAGGTGCTCTCTTGCTGGTAAGTGACAATCCTATGATTCCTGAGGGTGTTAAGACCGATGAGAGTGATAGGATTGTTACAAGCAGATACGTCGAAGATCATGTTGGTATAGGTATTCAGGCGTTGGAGATGATCAAGGAGGAGAAGAAGACCGTACGTCACTTGAAATTCGATTATTAATGGCAGCTCAGGCAAAAGGAGGAATCTCGCACGAGGATATTATACGCTCTGTGCGTGCAGGAGAGGTGAAGCCCGTCTATCTGTTGATGGGCGCAGAAGATTATTATATAGATAAATTGAGCGATTTCCTGACGGATACGTTGTTGAAGCCAGAGGAACGCGATTTTAACCTGGATGTTGTCTATGGCTTGGAAGTAACGGCCGATAAGGTTGTGGAACTGGCCAGGGCTTATCCCATGATGGCTGACCGTCGTGTAGTCCTGGTACGCGAGGCGCAGGCCATGCGCTCGTTAGACGCTTTGGAGGCCTATATGCAGCATTACACGCCCACTACGGTGCTCATTATCTGCTATAAGCATGGAGTGTTGGATAAGCGCAAGGCTGTAACCAAGCAGATAGATCAGATAGGCGTGATTTATGAGAGCAAGAGGCTGTATGATAACCAACTACCCCAGTTTATCACGCAGTATTTTAGCCGTAAGAAGGTGAAGATAGAGACTCAGGCCGTGCAGATGCTGGCAGGGCATGTGGGCGCAGATCTGTGCCGTCTTTCTGCTGAAATGGACAAGCTTTTGCTCTCGCTTGCAGAGTCTGAGAATTGCGTAACGGCAAGCAGGGTAGAGGAGCTTACGGGAATGAGCAAGGAATTCAATGATTTTGAATTACGTTCTGCTTTAGCCGTAAAAGATGTTTTCAAGAGCATGCAGATAGTAAAGTACTATCAGGGACAACAACAAAAATTTGCTTTACCGCAGACACTTTCCAATTTATTTACATTTTTTTCTGCTGTTTTAATGTCATATTATGCACCCGATAAAAGTGACAGGGGTGTTGCAGCCTGGTTAGGTATGCCGGAATGGCAAGCCAGAAAAGACATTATTCCTGCTTACCGAAATTACAGAGGAGTGAAGGTTTTGCAGATTCTTTCTGAAATACGCAAAACTGACGCCAAAGGTAAAGGGGTAGGGGGATGTAAAACCCCAAAAGAGGAGCTTTTACAAGAGCTCATATACTTCATTTTACACTGATTTTTGTCTAGATTGTGAGCTTAGGCTTACACGAAAAATAAGGTCCTCTCTTCTGAAAAATAGCAAGTTAGGGCCTTTTTCTATGCGCTGAGAATCGCGTAAAATTGCGCGATTTCAGTGCTGTACGTGTATTCTTTAAGCATTCCAAAAATGGCAAAAATCGGCCATTTTCTCGATTTTTCAGTTTAAATTTGTGATTTGCGTTTGTAAATCCAATTTACAATGATAGCATGTGTGTATGTTTCAGGAAACCGAATTGACGTTCCGAATTTAAATACACAAATGTAAATTCGCAATTTACGCATTGTGTTTACAATTTCAAATTATGCAATTTTATTTATAAAACTGAATAATATGCATTATTCATTTTATCTTATAATGTATTATAATTCAGCATTTTAATATAAATATCCTTGTATTTTGCTTTAGTGAAATGTAAATACTTTTGAATAGCAGCTCTTTTTGAGGCTTTTTGCCCGTTTTTGGTTACTTTTAAGTGCTATAATAAACAGATAGCCAGACTTATAGATTTTCTTATCTATGCAATTTACTTTAATATCGAAAATTCGCGTTTTTGCATGAATTTGGCCGGATTTACATTTTTATTCCATTCTCGATTTGCAAACGTGAATGTTTGGAAATATAAATATCCGTATAATGTTAAATTTCAAATTTTAAATCCGAAAGTTTGGAAGTTTAAATCCATTTTTCTATCTTTGCACTAAGTTTAGAGATTAAAATCGGGGGTCTCACCTCTACTAATTAGATATAAAAAGGATGAAAGACAGGATTTATCAGTTGATGAAATATCAGGGAATGTCGCAAAAAGAGTTTGCTGCCACACTGTGTGTTGCGGAAGGCACCCTTTCCGGTATCTTCACAGGGAGAACGCGTCCCACTAACAATATCGTCAACGCCATACATGAATGCTTCCCACATATTAGTATTAACTGGCTGATGTTTGGCGAGGGAGATATGCTTCTGGATGGGGCTCCTTCTCAGGGCACGGAAGCTGCTCCTGAACAGTCGGATCTGTTTGCAGGTACTATTCCCCCTTCTTCGGAGTCAAATCCTACCCCCTCTCCTGCACCGCAAATTCAGGAGGTGGTAAAATATATTGACAAACCTCAACGAAAGATAACAGAGATTCGTGTCTTTTATGATGATGGAACGTTTGAAACGTTTTCGTCTTAAATGAAAAAACTCCTGAAACCCTTCCCTGTGTTTCAGGTTTTTTTTTATCTCTTCTGGTGCAATGTCTCGGTAGCTCTTTCAATCGGATATACAAATAAAAGTGTCTTTTATTTTATTTATATTCCACTTATTCGTACCTTTGCATAAAATTTATAAGGTATTTAATGAAGAAGTATATATTAGACCTCACCCTGACCGCCGTAGAGCGTCTTCATGAACGCTATGTGCTGTTAAAGGCTACAGATACAACTCAGCCTTTACCAGAGATGATACCCGGTCAGTTTGCCCAATTAGAGATTAAAGGCAGCAAGCAGACATTCTTGCGTCGCCCTATTAGCATACATAATGTAGACAGAAAGCAGAATCAGGTTTGGTTCCTGGTTCAGACGGTAGGAGACGGTACTCGCCAGCTTGCAAAGATGCAGGTTGGGGATACACTGAATGTGATTCTTCCTTTAGGAAATGGATTTACTATGCCTACTGATGCCTCAGCCCGTGTTTTGCTGGTTGGTGGCGGCGTAGGCGTTGCTCCCCTGTTGTATATGGGTGCTGTGATGAAGGAGAAAGGCTTGGAGCCTACTTTCCTGTTGGGTGCTCGTAGTGCCGGTGATCTGTTGCAGTTGAATAAGTTCAAGGCCCTGGGTCGTGTCTTTGTTACTACAGAGGACGGTTCCGAGGGTGAGAAGGGTTTCGTGACTCAGCACAGCCTCCTGCAGCAGGAGAAGTTCACTCAGATCAGTGTATGTGGTCCTAAGCCCATGATGGTGGCTGTGGCCCGTTATGCAAAGAGCGTGGATACCCCCTGTGAGGTGAGTCTTGAGAATATGATGGCTTGCGGACTGGGTGCCTGTCTGTGCTGTGTAGAAGACACAGAGATGGGCAATGTATGTGTTTGCAAGGAAGGTCCGGTATTTGACATAAAGAAACTGAAATGGCAGATTTAAGAACTAACATAGCAGGCCTTCAGCTCTGCAACCCCGTAATGACCGCCAGCGGAACCTTCGGCTACGGTCTGGAGTTCCAGGATTTTGTAAACCTGGAAGAGATTGGCGGTATTATAGTAAAAGGTACTACCTTGCAGCCCCGTCAGGGTAATCCCTACCCCCGTATGGCGGAGACTGCTCAGGGAATGCTCAACTGTGTGGGCCTTCAGAACAAGGGCGTAGATTACTTCTGCGAGCATATCTATCCCCAGATAAAGGACATCCGCACCAATATGATTGTGAATGTCTCTGGCAACAGTCCTGAGGATTATGCCGAGTGTGCCGCTCGTATCAATGAGTTGGAGAACATCCCTGCCATAGAGTTGAATATCTCATGTCCCAACGTCAAGCACGGCGGTATGGCCTTCGGAACAACTACAGAGGGAGCTGCCAGTGTGGTAAAGGCTGTCAGGGAGGCATATAAGAAGACGCTGATAGTGAAGCTCTCTCCCAACGTAACCAGCATTACGGATATTGCTTTGGCTGTCCAGGATGCCGGTGCTGATGCCGTCAGCCTTATCAACACCCTTATGGGAATGGCTATAGATGTAGAGAAGCGCAAGCGTGTTCTAAGCATTGGCACGGGAGGTCTCAGCGGTCCATGTGTCAAGCCTGTGGCACTGAGAATGGTATATCAGGTGGCTCATGCAGTTCAGATTCCTGTCATCGGCTTGGGAGGTATCAGCAGCGCAACGGATGCAGTAGAATTCCTACTTGCCGGTGCTTCAGCTATAGAGATTGGTACAGCCAACTTCCTTGATCCTGCCATCACAGTTAAGGTTGCACAGGGTATTAACGCCTATCTGGACCGTCATGGCTTCAAGAGCGTAAAAGATATAATAGGTATATGCGAATAGACATCATAACAGTATTGCCCGAGCTGCTGCAGAACTTTACTCAGGAGAGTATTTTGGGCAGAGCGCAGAAGAAAGGGCTGGTCGAGATTCACGTCCATAACCTGCGTGATTACACGCTGGACAAGTGGCGTCGTGTCGATGACTACCCCTTTGGTGGCTTTGCCGGTATGGTTATGCAGTGCGAGCCTATAGACCGCTGTATCAGCAAGCTCAAGAGCGAGCGTCATTATGACGAGATAATCTTCACCACACCAGATGGTGAACAGTTCTCGCAGCCTATGGCCAATAGTCTCTCGCTCTGTGAGAACATTATTATATTATGCGGTCACTACAAGGGCATTGATTACCGCATCCGCGAGCATCTTATCACCAAGGAAGTGTCCATTGGCGACTATGTGCTGACAGGTGGTGAGCTGGCTGCTGCTGTGATGACGGATGCCATAGTGCGCATTATCCCCGGAGTTATTGGAGATGAGCAGAGCGCCCTCTCTGACAGCTTCCAGGATAATCTGCTGGCAGCGCCCGTTTATACACGTCCTGCTGAGTACAAAGACTGGGGTCGTGTGCCTGATGTGCTCCTTTCCGGCCACGAGGCCAAGATAAAGGAATGGGAGTTGCAGCAGAGCCTTGAGAGAACAAAAAGATTACGTCCAGACCTTTTGAATAAAAAGTAAGAGTTATGGAACACCAGAAAAAGAAAATGAACCTGTACGTCATAGCGGGTTGTAACGGAGCCGGAAAGACAACGGCCTCTTTTACCGTGCTGCCTGAGATGCTGAAGTGCAGGGAGTTTGTGAATGCCGATGAGATAGCTGCCGGCATCTCTCCCTTCAACCCCGAAGGTGTGGCCATTCAGGCAGGCCGTCTGATGATAGACCGTATCATCCAGTTGCTCAAGGACGGAGAGACCTTTGCCTTCGAGACAACCCTTGCTACCCGTTCGTATGTTAAGCTGATTCAGCAGGCCAAGAAGCGTGGCTACTTCGTAACGCTGCTCTTCTTCTCTCTGAGCAGTGCCGAGCAGGCTCAGCGTCGTGTGGCTCAGCGTGTCAGCATGGGAGGCCATAATATCCCTACCGATGTCATTATACGCAGGTACGAGGCTGGTTTGCAGAACCTCTTCCAGCTCTATATGCCCGTGTGCGACTATTGGACGCTCTACGACAATAGCAATTGTCCTGCTGTGCGTATAGCCAGCGGATTCGGGACAGAGAAGATAGAGGTCTTCGAGAAGGAACGTTATCTTGAATTGAGAAAGAAATACTATAAGCCGGAGGAGGGCAAGAAGAAATGACGGATTATGAAGTTCGCGAGATGCAGCGTCTGATAGACGCCGGCATCCAGTTGGCTCATAAGCGTTTGCTCGCCCGTGCCCGCTTTGACCAACAGGTTCTTGTTTTTGCACAAGACGGAAAGGTTATCGAGAAGATTCCTGAAGGGGCGGCTGTCCTGACTTCTCGTGAGGGAGATCCGCTCATCCGTCATCGTGTATTCAAAGACTAAAGATTAGTGCATGATAGGCAGTGATTTGCTTGATAAAGTCATGCAATCGCTCAGAAGCGCCCTTCCAGGTACTTGGAAGAGTGCTTCTTGGTTGCTGAAACTTATGATACCCATTTCCCTTGCTGTAGCCCTGCTGCAGCATTGGGGTATACTGGCTTGGATAGCGGGGTATCTGAATCCCCTGTTCTCTATGATGGGACTGCCGGGCGAATCGGCTGTCCTCTTTATCAGTGGAGCCGCTGCCGGCACTTACGCAGGTGTAGCAGCTATGATGTCTGTACATCTGACGCTGAGGCAGGCCACCATAGTTGGTATTATGATTCTTATTTGCCATGCCCTGCCCATGGAGTGTACGGTAAACCACAAGACCGGTTCCAACTTCTGGAAGATGGGGCTGATACGTATCTTCATGGCCTTTGTGGCTGCTTTGTGCCTGAATCTGGTGTTGCCAGAAATGACTGTACCTTATTTATATATAGGGGCCGCGGCGGAGAGCTCTCTGGCAGAGGTCCTTCTGACGTGGGCTGTTTCGCAGATAAAGATATCCATTATGGTGTTCCTCATCATCTATTCGCTGATGGTGCTGCAGTGCCTGATAGAGGCTTATTCCCTGTTAGAACCGCTCTCGCGATTCCTGGCTCCGCTGATGCGCCTCTTCGGTCTTCCCCGTAATGCAGCCTATATGTGGCTGGTGGGCAATGTGCTGGGCTTGAGCTACGGCTCTGCTGTTATGCTGGATATGGAGGAGAAAGGTCATATCACCCGCGCGGATGCCAATGACGTCAACTACCACCTTATCATGAATCATTCCATGCTCGAGGATACCATTGTCCTGGCCATGACGGGCGTTTCCGTCCTATGGATTCTGGGCACACGCATGTTCTTTGCCCTCGCAGTGGTGTGGGGGAGGAGGGTGATCAGAGTGAAGAGTGAAGGGTGAAGAATTTGCTGCCGCAATGTTCGCTAACCGCTAACCCCTAACAGCTAACCTCTCAATGTTCAATGTTCAATGAATAAAAATGTGTAAAGGAGAAAAAGGAAATACTTGGACGCACCTGATAGGTGCAGTTTTTGCGCTTACTTCCATGTGGGTTATCTGGCCTGCTGTCAATGCAGGATGGCAGATGGCTATGGGCGTTATCTTTTTTATTGTAGGAATGTTCCTGATGTTCCTCAGTAGTACCATCTATCACTGGCTCAGACCCGGTAAGGTAAAGCAGGTTATGCGCAAGCTGGATCATATCAGTATCTATGTCATGATAGCCTGCAGCTATGCTCCCATCTGCCTGGGTGTGGTAGGTGGTTGGTTGGGTTGGACCGTTTTTGGATTCCTGTGGGCAGTGGTGCTGGGAGGTACCTTCTATAAGATATACGCCATTGGTAAGTACCCCAAGTTGTCCTTGGCTCTTTATTTGCTGATGGGGTGGAGTGTGTTGCTCATCCTTAAGCCCGTAATGGAGCGCCTAGAGCCTGTCTCTATGGCATTGTTGGTAGCCGAGGGTATCTTCTACACCTCGGGTACCTATTTCTTTGCCAACGATAGCAAGAACAATTTCCATGCCATCTGGCATGTCTTTGTCCTCTTGGGTGCTATGGCCCATTTCCTGGCCGTCCTTACTATTGTAGTCTGAACAATCCTCCTACAAACGTGGCGTCAATCTTGGCTCCACGTACGGCTTTGCCCGTTGCAATCTCCGTGCGGTAGATCCACAGGCCGTCGGCTGTAGAGATGGGGGCATAGACATAGCCACCTTCGCACAGAGCCACAAATCTACGTCCGCCCATTCCGCTGTGCAGGGGGATCTCCTCTATCATCTTGCTTGTCTTGCTGTTCAGGTCAATAATCACGCTTCTGTCTTCCGCATCGCTCCATGCGCCGGCATTCTGGTTGGTGGAAACCTCAGCATATACCTTGCTATTGCCAAGGTAGAGCCAGTGTGCCACCTTATATCCTGTAAGTGCTTCGTAGTCGAAGAAGTAATCCTCATCGAACTGCATCTCGCCAGCCTTAATGCGAAGAAAGCCGCTGTGTCCTGCAGTCTCCGAGAAACCGTTTGTCAGAGAGGTGTTTGACATACAGTACAGGTCGCCGTTCTCGTCTTTCTGGAATCCGTTAAAGGCATTCCAGCTGCCAATGTTACCTGTTCTGGTGTCCGTGATAAGACCCTTGAACTGGAACTCAGGATAGCTGAATACTGCTACGTAGGCAGTCTTAACCTCTGGGGTGGCAAACGTATTCTGGTTCATAGGCACATAGCTTACGTAGATGTTGCCGCCGGCATATTCCATACCTGTTATGCTGGGCCAGTCAATATCGTCCAGCGGAGCTATGGGCGTTGTCTCCACCCTTCTCTCTATAGCCATTGTGCGGATGTTAACGGTATAGAAGGTCAGGTTCTGTCCTTTGGCTGGTGTAGAGGGCAGTTCCAGGGCAGCCATTGTGTTGGCATCCACCTGGCAGAAACCGGTAGGTGTGCTGTTGAACACAAAGTCCCCCGTTTCCTGCAGGTATCCGTTGTCATCCCTGCGTATGCCCGTAGCATTTGTCACGCCCATTCCCCCTATCGAGAATACTGTACCTTCGGCTTGCTGATAGTCGCGATAGCCGTTCTGCTCCAGTCCTTTGGCGTATGCGTTTATGGTCTCACCGCTCATCAGATCATCGGCTGTTACCACATAATAGGTGGTGGTGCCTGCTGATGTGATGCCCAGTGATAGTACATAAGGTTGGAAGGGCACCTCCATGCTGCCCATATCCTTGTCACAAGAAGTCAGAAGTGCCATGCTCAGGCACATTGTCAGTATAGGATTGATGATATTTTTCATTGTTTCATTTATTTAAGTTTCGGAATCTAGGCTTCCTTTTAGGGGCAAGGGGCAAGTGGTTAGGGGCAAGAGGATATTTCTGCATATATTTTTCCTTCTCTTCCATCAGCCCTCTGTTTGTTTTTTTTCTTTATCCCTTATCTTTTTTTTCTAATCTCTTGCCCCCCGCTCCTTGCTCCATGCCCCATGAAACAGAGGAAGTGGAACTTCCGAAAGTTGAATCAATTACATTTTAGGAAGATAAACACGGAAGGTTACGTTAAAGTTTCTGCCCGGTTTCTGCAGGCGGTAGTTGTCGTAGAGCAACTCGTTGGTGATGTTGTTACACTCGGCAAAGATGCTGTACTTGCCGTCTGCCATTGTGTAACCCACAGAGATGTTGTGTGCCGTCTGCGTGGGAATCATCTTCTTGCTGCTAGGGCGGCCAAGGCCGGGGAAGCCCAGGTAGTACTCGTAGGTGTAGTTCATTGAATACTCCACGCTCAGGGTGTTGCCCTTGTGGAAGGCATTGTGCCAGTCGTAGCCTGCATTGGCATTCAGGAAGAAGTAGGGGATGTTGGGCATGCGCTGACCGTAGGATACGTTGGCCGTTGGCTCTGTCCCCACATAGCTGTTCTGGTTGGTGATGAACTCCTCCTTGTCGCGAATGTCCTGATAGGTAATGCTTCCGCCCACATGGATAGTTTTCTTGTAGTCGTAGCGCAGCGAGCCCTCCACACCATGAGTAACAGCCTTTCCGATGTTCTCGTATGATGTTGTCGGGTCACTTGTCAGGCTTACGCCTTTCAGGATGAAATCCCTTGTGTTGCGGTAGATGTAGTTCACCTCAGCTGCAATGTTGTGCTTGCCTACCTGTCTGTTCATCATCAGACCTATGTTCAGGTTTCTGGACATCTCAGGGCGTAGGTCGGTGTTGCTCTTCTGAATAAAGCCGTCGCCGAACATCTCCACGGGTTCCGGCATGCGGTATGCCTGCTCAAAGCTAACCTTACCCTGCAACCAGGGCAGGAAGAAATATGTGCCAGCTGCACCATAGCCCCAGTTTGTCTGCGAAGCCTTGATGGTTTCCCATCGCTCTGTGGCCAGGAACTGATCCAGCAGTTTGTTGCTTGATGTATTCAGGTTATACAGCTTGCCGAATACATTCACGTTCCAGCGGTCGTACCTCAACTGGTAGGAGAGGCCCGTAATGTTCTTCGTCAGGTATTGCGGAATATTGTTCATGGGGTTGTCCCTGTGCTCGCGGTCGTCGCTGACGCGCTTGTTCGAGCTTACCAGATGACTCAACAGGAACCGCTGGTGTTCGCCCAACAGGTAGCTTAGTGATACATCCCCCTGCCACTGGTGCATCCGTATCTCCGCATCCGTCAGGTAGCCTTCGCCTCTGCTGCCTGCAGGCACGCATTCCCCCAGCCAGTTGTACCTCAGCGCAGCCGTATCCACGTTGTGCGTATTCACATAGGCATAGTTCAGGTAAGCCTCCAGGTCGAGTCCTGCTGTCAGCAAGTCTCTCTTCTTGTATTTCAGTCCCGGCACAAGGGTCAGGCTGTTTGTCTTGGGCTTTCCGTACACGGCATCCATCGTAGCACCCGTCTGGTTCTCGTGACTGTCACCGCTGGCAATAAAGGTCAGCAATGCATAGTCAGCCCATGACTTACCTACCAAGCCTGTTTCCATTCTGACGCCACCGCCCAGGTATCCGTCGTTGAAGCGCTTTACCCATTCCTCTCCTCTCTGCAATCCCGTAGAAAGGTCAACAATAGGGGCATATACCTTATAGTTATTATCCGAGTAGTTTAGGAATGCGTTGGCCTTCAGGGTGAATCCCGTTTTCTGGTCTGTGTAGGCACCGTTCACACAGGCTCTGTGCGTATTGAAGGAACCGTAGCTGTAGGCAGCATCCACATAGTTGGCTTTTCTGCGTGTAACAATGTTGACGGCTCCGCCCAGCGCATCTGCCGACAGGGTTACGGGCAGCGAGCCCTTGTATACCTCAACGTAGTCAGCCATGTTTGCCGTCAGCGTAGCAAGGTTAAAGCTGCTTCCGAAGTTGTCCATCGGCACCCCGTCTATAAAGAACTTCACCTGATTGCCGCTGAAACCGTTCAGCGCGAAGTTGAAGGAGCTTCCTAGTCCTCCAGTCTCACGTATCTTCACGCTCGATACGTTCTCCAGTATTTTATTCAGGGATTTCGACTTGGCGTATTCGCCTTTCATATCCACTACACTCACGGCAAAGGCTTGCTCACTTTGTAGTCTCGCTTTCGATTTTGCCGTTACTGTTACATTATCCAGCGTTGTTGTCCTGAGTGAATCCTGCTCTGCCAGTACGGCTCCTGCTGCTGTTGTCAGCAGTGTCATGGTTAATAATCTTTTTACCTGTATCACAATTATTTATGGTTTTTAATTTTCGGCTGCAAAGGTACGGCTATTTCATTGTACTGGAAATACCCTAATCTGATGATTTACTATCGGCGGAAATCACGGGTTGTAATGGTAAGTGGGTAGTGGGTGTGTCTTTTTTAGCAAGGGAGTAGCAAGGGGGTAGCAAGGGGCATGGTAGCCAGCCCGGAGTAGATGGAAATAGCCTCCGGAGTCTGCACGTGTTACCCCCAGGAGTCTACACGTGTAGGCTCGGGGAGTGTGCAAATGTAACCTCTGAAGTCCTATTATAAAACCCGCATTTATCCCTTTTTTTGAACCTTGAGGAAACCTTGAGGAAACCTTGAGGTACACATGAGGTACTCCTTAGGTGCTCCTTTGTCTCTTTTTAGGTGTTCCTTTCCCCTTTTGTCGCATAGGCGTAGCATAGACGGAGCGAGGGTCGAGGTTAGAGGTGCAAAAGCCTCTAGCAGAGCATGAAGAGACTAACACTTTTTCCGCGAATCTTTTTGTTGTTTCAGATTCTCTTCGTATTTTTGCAGTGTGTTCCGCTAGGAATGCAGACATATTTGCTCTATAGCCACACAATCACCACCGTAGGATGCGAGCAAATACACATTATAGGAGCTGCCCCATATGGGCGCAGATTTCTCCCGTATATGTGTATGGTTTGTGGTGAACCGTGTGGCGTATGGCGAAGGTCTGCGCCTTTTCTGTATTATTAACCTCTAAACAATAACATGTATATAAAGAAATCAGTCTTATTGTATTCATTACTGCTCTTGCTTACTTTTGCTTGTTCGTACAATACGGACGACAAACAAGATCAAAGTGATAGTCTTTTGGAGGATGCAGAGGCCATCTTCGAAAAGAGCCCTAAAGATATTCAGCCCGAAGGAACTTTTGTGGCTGAAGACAATACATTCTACAAATCGTTGACGTTTAAAGGAAAAAGAACTGTTGTCGTCCGCGACGCTATCTTTGGAATGGATTTTCCTTCGGAGTATGATAGGGACGAAGAATTCCTGCGTGTTAAGACTGACAAGTCAGATTTGTTATTTGAGATTATTTCAGAGGATACCATTAAGGGTGAAGGCTTTGCTGAAGGTTTATATATAAAGGAATAAGCATATGAGTACAGAATTTATTATCGGAACAATTATTGGATTAATTGGTCTTGTGCCTGTTGTTATCCAGTTTTTCCATTGGATTAGGAAACCTAAACTCAGTGATTTGATGAAGAGATTGGTTGATAAAAGTCTGTCAACTAAAGCTCATAGGAGAGTTCTTAGGAAAATGAACCGTAAACTCCTGCCTGTTGGCAAGCATATTTCTTCTGAATACATCAATAGTTTTGTGTTAAATAAGAGGGGCAAAGAAGAGGTCTTTGCTGACTTGTGCATAAAAAATGGCTGGGAACCTACCAAGGAGTTGTGCCTTATGTTCATGAATGCTGATTATCCAACTATTCGGGGGAAGTATTTGAATATGAATAATAGTCGTCAAAACCTAACAGGAAGCAATGAGGATAAGGGAGCGGAGTTTGCTGTTGCAGAAGAAAAGGCAGAGAGCCATGAGGTTGTATATTTGTCAGCTTTGCTTGAAGAACGCTTCCCAGATTCTTTTAACCGTTTGATGTCAATCTTTAAAAAGCATGATGTGGATTATTGTCTGCTAAAGGGCACAAAGGATATCTGGTGCAAGGATTATATGCCAATCCAAACAAGAAGTGGCAAGTTGATTCAGTTTCGTTATGATCCGTCGTATCTGAAAGGAAAAAAAGAGTGGGAGGTGTCTCGCTCTGATACGAGAGAGGTCTGTATGCAGAATGGATTGGTAACAATAAATTCTAATATAAACCTTGATGGAGGTAACGTGTTACTTTGCTCAGACCGTGCTATTGTTTCAGATAGGATTTACACGGAGAATCCCGAGTTTCCAGACAAAGAGCAACTGGTCCAAGAACTTTCAGACTTATTAGAGGCAGAAGTTATTGTTATCCCTGCTCAAAAAAGTGATATGACGGGTCATGCAGATGGTATGGTAAGATTTGTCGATAGAAATACCATAATTGGTAATAATCTGGCAGATGAATATAAGTATTGGCGCGAGGGTATGCAAAAGGTAATCAAGGAATATGGACTGAAATACATAGATATCCCATTCTTTGAAGCTAAAGATCCCAAGCACCCCTTAAGCGCAGTTGGAATATACGTTAATTATTTGGAACTCAAGAATCTGATAGTTCTGCCTGTTTTCGGGAGGGAAGAGGATGGACAGGTTCTTAGTATCCTAAAAGAAACCTTCCCTGCGAAAACTATTGAAACTGTCAATTATAACGAGGTTGCGCAGGAAGGTGGATTGCTAAATTGTACGACATGGGTTGCTAAATTTAAGACAACATGAAAATATTCTCATTAATTATTGTTACGCTATTAGGTAGCACAATTCAGATTGAAAGTCAAGACGTAGTAGCACGACTAGCTGCTACTGATATGGAAGTAAGTGTTATCAATGAAGTTGATGGTAAGGGTGCGCAGGATACCGTAAAACCAGTTAGAACGCCCCAATCTGTTACGGCTCTCAAGAAAAGCCCTCATTTGCAGTTTATGGGCATGCCTATTGATGGTAATTTAGAAGAGATTGCTCCTAAGCTAATTGAGAAGGGGTTTAGGCAATGTAATTATAATAAGAATTTCTTTTCTGGTAGGTTTTATGAAACTCTTTCGGATATTAATGTTTATACGGATGGTACGACTGAAAAGGTTAATAGTATAGAAGTGAGCTTCTTTACTGGTGTGAACGGATTAAGCGAAATCCAAATGATATCTCTTTATAATCGAATAGTAAGAGGGTTAAAAAAGAAATATACTACAGCAAAGTTTTCTCAATTAGATGGCAAAATACTATTAAGTATGCCTTTGGGGTATATTAGTTGTGAAATATATAATTTGAATTTCCCTCGTAACTTTGGTGGAGGGACTTACATTAAATTAAGGTATGTAGACAAGGCAAACACTTCTAACTATTCTTTGCCTCGTCTAGATAAAGCAGATGATGACCTGTAATAGCTGATGGACGCTGCTTTTTGAACTCTTATACAGAGAATGTGACTTAAATACGGATAGTTTGCACGTTAAATACTCCTTGAATTCAGCGTGAATTCGATGGGTTTGGACGCTGAATACTAAACGGTGTGTATTTCCGCTACCCTTAATACTCTGTCTTGTCTGCCTTTTCTGTCCAGAGGCGGAAGGTGTGGATAGCCTCTTCGTGCAGTAGGGGAATGAGGGGAACGGCACGTTGGGGGATGGGGCGTGCCAACTCCTCGTAGATGAAATCATCTGAGAAATTGATGTCACGGGCATCGTAGCGGGTATTGCCATAGTAGATGCGACCGATACGTGCCCAGTAGATGGCTCCCAGACACATGGGACAAGGTTCACAGGATGTGTAGATGACACAGTCTGAGAGATCGAAGGTGCCCAGCAGACGGCAGGCTTCGCGTATGGTGTTTACCTCGGCATGAGCTGTAGGGTCATTGTTTATAGTCACGCTGTTGCTGCGTCCGGCAATTATCTTTCCGTCTTTAACAATAACGGCGCCAAAGGGACCTCCTCCGTTCTTGACACTCTCGTTGGCCAGGCGGATAGCTTCGCGCATGAACATCTTGTCCTGCTCTGTAATCTTGTTAGTCTCTTGTTTCTTCATGACATTAATTCTTGTTTGTTATGACAAAAGTACAATAAATACCCGAAAAAACGTATGCCATAGCTGTTAAATTTCGGATAAGGACAAAAAAAAGGGCTACCGCTGTAGCCCAACCTTTGTTAACCTTAAATCTAATACTATGAAAAACACACATGCAAAGGTACGCAGTTTTTTTTAACCTGCAAATATTTCGACAATAATAAAGCCGCTTTGTAATGTAATTTAACACAAATTAACAACACAAAGCGGTTTTTGCATGATTTTGCTGTTCATTATGACAGCAAATCAAAAGTTTTTGGTTTCTTTTTATTCTTTGATATTTGGCTCTTCCAGACCATATCCTTTCTTCTTATCTACTGCCTTCAGATATACAGAAATAAGTAAGGCGGCAATACCAAGAGTTGCCAGCATAACAAGTGCCCAAGTGTAGTTGAGATCGTGGGCAGATGTTCCTTCGGGATTGGTGTTGTTCAAGACCATACCAATGAGGGCGGGGAAGAGACCAAGACCGATGTTCTGAATCCAGAAGATGGCAGCATAGGCAGAGCCGATAATCTTCTCGTCTACCAACTTGGGTACTGAGGGCCATAAAGCAGCAGGAACCAAAGAGAAACTAGCACCCAGCACAAGGATGGTAACGTATGCCACAATGGTTCCGCCTACTGCATTGCCCTCGAAGGCAGGCAGGATAAAGGCGAAGGTGAGGTGGCAGATAACCAGCAGGATGCTACCCAGCATAAGCATAGAAGCAGCCTTACCCTTGTGGTCTACATAGCTACCCAAGATAGGAGTGATGGCAACAGCCAACAGGGGGAATACGGCAAAGATGGTCTCTGCTGTACCACGCATATAACCCATATAGCAGTAAACTACTAGGGCTACAACGGCAACGCCCATGAGACCGTACTTCATGCCTTTCTTCTTAGAGAAGTTGCTGGCGAAGGCACAGATAGCTACAACCAGCATAATGATGTACTGAACGATGGTTACAGAGCTGTCGGCCCAGAAGGTGCCTTCCTCGGCAGGGTTCAAGGTCAGGTTGCACTGCAGCATGTTAACGGCATACTTCTGGAAGGGGAAGATAGCTGAGTAGTAGAGTACGCACAGCAGGGCAACCAACCAGAAGCCAAGGCTAGAGAAGATCTTGCCCAGGTCGGCAATCTTGAAGGGATCATCCTTCTCTTCTGCCTCACCGGTCTGTGCATCCAACTTCTGATCCATGAAGAAGTAAACAATGGTCATGATGAGGGCAATGCACAGCAGCACTACGCCAAAGGCTACAGAGCGACTGACGCTGACCTCGCCGCCTAACTTGGCAAAGTAGGGAGAGAATATCATGCAGGTGGCAACACCCAGGCGGGCCAAAGCCATCTCTGAACCCATAGCCAAGGCGGTCTCGCGACCCTTGAACCACTTAACAATACCACGAGAGACTGTGATACCTGCCATCTCAACACCACTACCGAAGATCATGAAGCCGCAGGCTGCCAGCTTAGCAGAAGCGGGCATACCATCGCAGAAGGGTAGGATAGCACCTATGATGGGCAGATCGCCGTTCCAGTTCAGGTTGTTGGTGAACCACTGCTCCAAGCCGGTGCCTACAAAGGCATCGCTGACAGCGTACCACTTAATGATACCACCCACCAGCATTACTGCACCAGAGAGTATGGCTGTGAAGCGGACACCCATCTTGTCCAGGATGATTCCGGCAAAGATGAGGAAGAAGACGTAAACGTTCAGGAATACCTCGGCGCCCTGCATACGACCGAATGCAGCGCTGTCCCATCCACGGGTGTCCTGCATGAGGTCCTTGATGGGTGAAAGGATGTCCATGAAGATGTAGCTGCAGAACATGGCCAGTGCCAAGAGCAGCAGTGCGGTCCAGCGCATAGCGGCGCTGTCGCGAAGGGTTTTTTGAATGCTCATAGTATATATTCGTTATTACAATTTTTAATTAGGTTTTCCTAGGCATTCCTAGGACTTTCTAGGATTACTTCAGCCAGCGATCCAGCCACTCGAAATAGGTGCGCTGCCAGAGGATGCCGTTCTGTGGCTTCAGTACCCAGTGGTTCTCGTCGGGGAAGATGAGCAGCTCGGCCTCAATACCTCTCATACGGGCAGCGTTGAAGGCGCTCATGCCCTGAGTGGCATTGATGCGGTAATCCTTCTCGCCGTGGATGCAGAGGATGGGAGTATCCCACTTGTCAACAAAGCGGTGGGGTGAATTCTCGTAAGTCTTGCGGGCACGTTCTGTCTGGTCTTTGTTCCAGTAAGCATCATCATATTCCCAGTTAGAGAACCAGTTCTCCTCGGTCTCTGTGTACATAGCCTCCAGGTTGAAGGCACCGTCATGGGCAATGAAGCACTTGAAGCGCTTGTCGTGATGACCAGCCAAATAGTAAACAGAGAAGCCACCGAATGAGGCACCTACAGCACCCATGCGGTCACGGTCTACATAGGGAAGGTTCTCTGCAGCATCATCTATGGCTGTCATATAGTCCTTCATACACTGGCCTGTCCAGTCGCCAGAGATTTCCTCCAGCCATTCCTGACCGAAGCCTGGAACGCCTCTGCGGTTAGGAGCGATAACGACATAGCCCTGTGATGCCATGATGAAGAAGTTCCAACGGTAGCTCCAGAACTGAGAGACGGCACTCTGAGGACCGCCCTCGCAGAAGAGCAGGGTGGGGTACTTCTTGTTGGGATCAAAGTGAGGCGGTTGGATAATCCAGTAGAGCATCTCCTTGTCGTCTGTGGTTTTCACCCAACGCTGTTCAACATTGGGCTTTGCCAGCTGGTCGAGGATTTCCTTGTTGACCTCGGTTATCTGCTTTACCTTTGTGGCACCTATATTCTCGCCGGGATTTACAATGTAGAGGTCGGCGGGTGATGTAAAGTTATGACGTTCGGCAAGAATCTGTTTGCCGTTCAGCATCTGCAGGGAACCAAAGTCGGACCAGTCGTTTGTAAGCGGTGTTACCTCGCCCTTCAGGTTGGTGCGGTAGAGGTTCTCTGTAGCGTGCCAAACTCCTATATAATATAAGGTATAGGAATCGGGCGTCCAGCAGAAGTCGTCAACGCTGGAATCAAATGACTCTGTGACGTAGGTCTTGGTATTCTCTTTGAGGTCATAGACGCACAGGCGGTTGCGGTCGCTCTCGTAGCCGTCACGCTTCATAGAGAGCCATGCCACATAGCGTCCGTCGGGTGAGAACTTGGGGTTGGTGTCGTAGCCTACATTGCAATCCTTTACATCATCGTGTTGGTTGATGTGCTGGTTCTTAAGTGATTTGGTGGGATTGCAAGTGTTATCAGGACTATCTACGGAGCCTCCGTCAGGCACTACGTCGAACTCGCCGCAGTTCTTGCAAAGGTTCTTGGTCTTGTTCATGTCTTTGCTCTCTACATCGTAGAGGAAGATATCAGAGTCTGTGCTGATGCTATAATCTATACCTGTCTTGCAGCGGCAGGTAAAGGCAATGTATTTGGAGTCGGGGCTCCATGCCAATTGCTCTATGCCACCGAAGGGTTCCATGGGGCATTCGTAGGGGTAGCCTTCGAGGATGTCAATAACTTGAGAATTGAGAATTGAGAATTGAGAATTGACTTCTGCCAGGAAGGGATGCTGAATGCTTTCTACATAGTGGTCCCAATGGCGGTACATGAGGTCTGTTACCACACGACCGGTAGCTTTGGGCAGATCATCGGGGTTCTTCTGGATAATCTCGTTGAAGTCGATGCTCTGCAGCAGGATAACCTTCTTTCCGTCGGGGGAGAACATAAAGCCCTCTACCTTACCCTCGGTTTCAGACAACTGCTTGCGTTTGTTACCTTCAAGGTTCATCTTCCAGACCTCGCCACCTTTCAGGAAGGCAATGGTCTCGTTGTCCAGCCACTGTGCATCCGTCTCGTTGCCGGATTCGGTGGTGAGCTGTTTCTGTTCAGTGCCATCGGCATTCATCATCCAGAGTACCTGATGGCTTTTATTCTCTTTGACGCTATAATAACCCAGTTGGAAGACAATGTGTTTTCCGTCTGGTGAAGCTTGATAGCCGTTGATGCGACTCATGGCCCAAAGGGCTTCGGGTGTCATCTGGTCGCTCTCCAACTGTATGGTTTGCTTCTGGATATTCACTTGGTCGTTGTCTTTCTGTGTACCGCAAGCTGCAAAAATAATGGCAGCTGCTGCGATTATTTTATAGTTCATAGTTATGAGTTCATAGTTGATCTATTTCTTCCTGTTAGCCTGCTGTTCTGCCTGCATCTTCTGTAGTGCTTCCAGACGAGCTGCTAAACTACTGGTCTTCTTGGGGTCGTTCTTGTGCAACTCACGATATGCTTCCAGTTTCTTCAGTAACTTGGCATCATCGGTAGTAACACGCAGATACCACATGATAAGAAGGCTTATCAAACCACTGACGAAGTAGAAGAAGGTCAGGCCGCTGGAATAGTTGTTAAATGAGAAGAAGAATATTACAGGCATAAGGTATTGCATCCACATCATCATTTTCATCTGTTGCGCCTGTTCGCCCATCATCTGGTTTTGTTGCTGACGCGTCATAATCCATGTGTTGGCAAGCATTGATACAGCCCAGAGCAAACAGAAGATGCTCAGGTGGTCGCCAAGGAGCCAGATGTCATGGCCCCAGTTGATGACATCGTCGTAAGCACTGAGGTCATCGGCCCAAAGGAAATGCTGGCCACGCAGTTCAATGGCATTGGGGACAAAGTTGTACATAGCCAACCAGATAGGCATCTGAATCAGCATAGGCAGGCAACCGCCCATGGGACTGACACCATATTGGCTGTAGAGCTGCATCATTTCCTGCTGTTTTTTCATGGCGTCTTCCTGCTTGGGATATTTGGCGCCGATTGCCTCAACCTGTGGTTTGAGGACGCGCATCTTAGCTGCGCTCAGGTAACTCTTCTTGTTGGTTGGATAGACAAGAATCTTGATGATGGTAATGAGCAGAAGTAAAACAATACCCATGTTCATGCCAAAACCAGAGAGCCAGTCGAAAAGCGGCATGATAGACCAGCGGTTAATAAAGCGGAAGAATGACCAGCCCAGATATACGATTTCATCCAGTTCGGGGTTCTCTTCGGTCTTGCTCAGTTTGTTGTGAGCCTGCAGGATGTGGAAGTCGTTGGGTCCCAGATACATCTGCAGTTCGGTAGGCTTGTTGCCTGTGGGATCAAAGAAGGTCTTCAGCTCCGCCTCATAGGTCTTCAGGTAACCATTTTTCTTTTCTGTTTCCTGTGTGCTGGCAAGTTGAGCATTTGTGAAGTCCTGGGGAGCAATGAGCACTGCACTGAAGAACTGGTTCTTGAAAGCAACCCAGCTGAGTGCTTCCTCAGGTTTTGCTGTGTCATCGCTGGTCTCGCTCAGGCTCTTGGTACCTTTGCTCTTACGCATATAGGTGAGGTTGCAGCGTTGGTTCTCGAAAGAGTAGCCCTTCTCCTGTTGCATAATGCGGTCGGTCCAGCTGATGTCCAGCGTCTTCATGTTAGGAGCGAAGAAACCGCTCATGCCAGTAGCCTGAATAGTGATGTCAACCATATAAGAGTTGGGTTGCAAGCGGTAGCTGATTGCCAATTGCTTGCCATCCTGCTCTGCCGTCATGATAACACTGCTGTCTGTCTGCTCTGTGGGAGTGAAGAAGAGGTCGCTGCTGATGATATTGTCCTGCTTGCCTGCCAGTGAGAATGTCATCTGGGCATCCTTGCGGGTCATGAGCAATACATCGCCATCATGGTTGCGGCTCTTATAGCCCAGAATCTCGGCGTTCTGGATGGTGCCGCCCAAGGTGCTGAGGGTTACCTTAACCTTATTGTTCTTGAGTACAATCTCCTGTTCCTGGCCTTGGCGCTGTGCAAAGAAGATGGCGTTGCTGTCTGCTACTTGTTCTGTAGCCTGTTTGGCCTGGATCTGCTTTTTCTCATTAGCAGCTAATTCGGCTTTCTGTTTTTCTACTGCAGCGATGCTGTCTTGTTTAGCCTGCATGAGGCGACGTTCTTCCTCTGATGGCTGGCTGTACCAACTGAAACCAATAACAACGAGTGCCATCAGGATGAAACCTGTAATAGTGTTTTTATCCATATATAAAAATTTGTTGAATTTTCTTAATGAACTATTGTTAGGGCGCAAAATTACAAAAAAAAACCGAAAACGTTCTTCGTTTTGTCTCTAAAATAGCTATCTTTGCGCAAAATTAGAACGAATGAGGTCTTTAGTAATATTTTTCTTTGTTTTGGGTTCGTTTACTGGTGCCAATGCCAGGGTAAGAGTTGTCAAAGATGTTGAGGCTAAGGTAGATACTTTATCCATTGTCAGCACTTACCTGCAGAAGTTGCAAAGGTTGGTTGAACAGCGTGATTCCATGGCTTTCACTACCCCTTACAATACCCCCAATGCTTATTACTACCAGATTCTATCGGCGCCTACCTTGTATTCATCTCCTCTGCATCAGATGATGAACAATACGGATTCCACTTATGCCGACAAGCAGTTGCAGACTCTTTATTATATCAATAATATGCTGGCCAAGCTGTATGCAAAGCATCCTGAACTTGTTCAGCAGACAGAGGAGAGCGTCAAGGACAAAGGTAAGTTCAGGGACGATATCAACGAGAAGATAAACGTAAAGGAAAAACTCTCTGAAAAGGTGACTGAGGCCAGTCTTTCCCCCACACTTGATGATGGTGTGCAGGTGGTGACTCGCCGTCCTAACTTCTGGAAAACCTCAGGCAGGTCTTACGTACAGTTGTCTCAGGCTCATTTCTCTGATAACTGGTGGCAGGGCGGTGAGAACAGTTTCTCAGGAAACCTTTCTTTGACCCTGCAGGCCAATTATAATAACCAGAAGAAGTTCAGGTGGGATAATACGCTGGAGCTGAGAATCGGTGCCCAGACATCACCAAGCGATACCAAGAGGTCCTTCCGTCCCACGCAGAACCAGTTGCGTTACTTTACCACTGTTGGCTATCAGGCATACAAGTCCTTGTATTATTCTTGTCAGGTTGAGGCTAAAACGCCTGTGCTTCCTAATTATAAGCCAAATACCGATGAACTGACCACCAAGATGTTCTCTCCCTTGGAAATTACTGTGGGACCTGGTATGAAGTATGATTTCCAGTGGGGCAAGAAGAAACGTTTCACAGGTAATATGAACGTGGCGTTTGTTGCATACCAGCTTAAGTATGTAGGTGTTGATGAATTGATCGGGCAATATGGCTTGGATGCAGGAAAGCATTTCAAGCACACCTTCGGTCCTACAGCAACGCTGAATACCAATTATAATATCTGTGACCAGATTTCATGGCGTAGTACCATAGTTTGGAAGAGTAACTACAGCTATACGTCTATTGACTGGTTCAACGAGATCAACTTCAGGGTTACCAAGATTATCAATGCCAAGTTGATCCTGAATCCCAAGATCGACGACTCCAGTTCAAAGTATAGAAATTCAAACGGTAAGTACTTGATGTTCAAGGAAGACCTGGGTATCAGTATCGACTATAATTTCTAACCATTCCTTAATTACAGAATCATGCAAATAAAGTCAGCAGAATTCCTGATAAGTAGTGCCCGTATAGACCAGTGTCCTAAGAGCAATCTGCCTGAGTACGCCTTTATTGGGCGCAGTAACGTGGGCAAGTCCAGCCTTATCAATATGCTAACAGGAAACGGTAAGTTGGCAAAGACTTCAGCTACACCGGGCAAGACCATCCTTATCAATCACTTTGTTATCAAGGAACAAGGAGAGGGTAGCAAGGGACAAGAGAATACTTGGTATCTGGTGGATCTGCCTGGCTATGGCTATGCCAAGCGCAGCAAGAAGGATGCTGAGAAGTTTGAGCACATGATAACTACTTACATCCTGGACCGCGAGCAGATGACCAATCTGTTCCTGCTGATAGATGTACGTCATGAGCCTCAGCAGATAGATATGGAGTTCATGGAATGGTTAGGCGAGAACGGTGTGCCTTTTAGCATTGTCTTTACCAAGGGTGACAAGGTTTCCAAGGGTAAACTGAAGGGTAATGTAGAGCATTACCTTACAGAATTGAAGAAGCAGTGGGAGGAACTGCCACCTTATTTTGTTACCAGTTCGGAAACAAAAATGGGTCGTGAGGAAATTCTGAATTACATAGAGGAAATAAATAAAACACTGGTTCAGTAAGAACCATACAAGACTGTAAGATACAGTATATTACAGTCTAAGTGTATAAAAAGAAATAGAGGGCGGCTTCACAGCTGCCCTCCATCTTTTAGGTATTAGTTTTGTTTAAGGTAAAAAGATTGTTTTCAGGATAACAGTTGCAAATTTAGGCGGTTTGTTAATATGATGCAAGAGTTGGTTATATGTTATATAACATATTTCTTCATTTTTTAACATTTTTCGCCCAAAAACAGGCTTTTTCTATGAAAAATGGCTATTTCCTGAGCAGGTTTTTTCAGAATTTTACCAATTTTAAGCCTTTCTTTTGCAGCTGCATCCATTATTTCGTTTTCAAAGTAAAAAGCAATGCTTCCTACCATGTTAATTTCCATTTCGGGGTGGTTATAGGCCTTTACATTCCTGATAAAGAACTGGCGGAAAGCCCATACGAGCATATCGTGGATTTCTGCCTTTTCCCTGTTTTCTGCCAGGAACGGAACCAATGATGCCAGGAATCTGTTGGGCATGGGTTCCCTATATACCTTATTAATAATAATAGAGGGAGTGAGGTTGAACCTTTTCAGGAAAAGTTCCTGAATCTCTGGGCTGAAGATTTTCTTCAGAACATTGCCTACCAATGTCTTGCCCAGGAAAGCGCCGCTTCCCTCATCACCCAGGATGAATCCTAAAGGCGATGTGTTGCTGACAATCTCTTTGCCGTCATACAGGCAGCTATTGGAGCCTGTTCCTAGAATACAGGCTATGCCAGCCTTGTTGCCGCAGAGTGCCCTGGCTGCTCCCAGCAAATCACTTTCAACGGCAATTCCTGTATTGGGGCCAAAGACCTCTGCCAACACATCCTCGACAAACTTTTTGTACGGATTGATACAACCGGCGCCATAGAAGTAAATCTCTTGGATTTGGCTTTCCTGCGGAATCTTAGGTGCCAGGCTGTTCTTGATGACGTCAAAAATAGCATCCTGAGAGTCTCTGACCGGGTTGATGCCCATTGTCTCGACTTCCAGGATGCTATTATCTGCTGTAGTTAGTATCCAGTCTGTTTTGGTGGAACCGCTATCTGCTATAAGGATGCAGTTTACCATATAGCTGGATTATTACTGCTGAGCGGGTGCTTCTGCAGGAGTTTCTGCGGGTGTCTCAGCTGAAGGCTGAGCCATACCGGGAACGTTATTGGGATTGGTAGGAGCCTGCTCAATAGCGTTCTGCTGGATAACAGACTCGTTATTAGAACCCTCGTTCAGGAAAGCAACGCTGATAACGCTCAGTACGATCATAGCTGCTGCCAGACCCCATGTTGCCTTCTCAATAAAATTTGTTGTTTTGGGAGCACCCAGAATTTGATTGTTGTTTGAATAGTCAGCTGCCAAGCCACCACCTTTAGACTCCTGAATCAGTACAATAAGGCACATCAGGACAGATGCCAAGACAACCAAAATTACGATTGAAGTGTACATGTTTTATTTGTTATTTGTTTTTATTATTTATTATCAGTTTTTCCAAAAATCGGATTTGGTCTGCAAAGTAACGATTTTTTTTCGGATATTTCAAGGATAATTGACGTATAATTTTAATTGCATTCTCAAATTTACCTTGTTTTATATAAATTCCAGCCAAAGTTTCTGTCAAAATCTCGTTCTCTTCTTCTTTTTCTTCCTTTTCTTCAGGAACTTCTGGGTTGTCATCATTGTCTTTCAGGACTATTCTCTTGGGTTCCTGACTTAGGAAGTCCTCTACTACGCCGCCACCGTTCATGGGCATATCTGGCGTTTCTTCCTCCTGTGCCTCGTTCTGGAGCAGGAAGCCTATGTAGTCTTGGGTGGCGTCGATGGGGTAGCGCACAGTCTGTGGCTGTTCCTTGGGCTGACTCTCCAGGAAGTCAGAGATAAGCAGATCCGTTCTTTCTGATTTGTCGGTCTCCGTATCTTCTGTATTGAACTTCCTGCGTTCTTCTTTCTTCAGATAGTTAGGCTCTTCTATCAGACTGAATATAGCCTGCCTGTCTGGCAACAGGGGGGCACTGATGCGCAGCTCCTCATCGAATTGAGGGGAGTGGTGCTTGTAAAGTGCTTGCAGCAACAGTATGCGGGCAGAGTGAAAATACGGATGCTCGTCTTTCATATTTCTCAGCATGGATATAGTCTGCTGATCCATACTGTTCGGCCTTCTGATGAAATCTATCAAATGTCTTGGCATAGGGTTGATGCTTGTTTCATGTTACCAGTTAGCTACTGTTGCGTTGAATATCTGTTCTACGATGTCCTTTGACATCTGGGTCACCAACTCTTCCTGTACGGCTGTCAGCTGCTGACTGGCATCATACTCTGTGGTGGCTGTGAACTGACGTTCAAAATCCTCCTCGTGTTTCTTGTTGTTGACAAAACGTACGTTAACCGTCATCTTCAGCTGTACCTGGCTGCTGTAGCCATCGCTGGAGATACCTTTGTTGTACTGGTCGAAATGGGTAATCTCGCCAGACAGTTGCAGGTCACCGTTTTTCTTTACTTGTCTTAATCTTGTTTGGCTGGCATATATGTCGGTCAGCTTGTTCTGAAAGATAGCCTGCATGGGTGCCCATACGTATGCACTACGGATGGGGAAGTTGTCAATCTGTATGGTTTTTGTTAATTGGTAGTCGATGCTTGCACCATTGAACTTGTACTCAATCCTGCATGCACAGAATATTATGCACATGCAGCAAGCCAGCAATATGCTCATCCGCTTTTTATTCCTCAATACCATATGCTTTCAGTTTTCTATATAGTGTTCTGACGCTTATGCCAAGCTCGTCGGCAGCATCTTTTCTTCTGTAGTGGTTGCGCTGTAGTGACTTTATGATGTTGCGCTTCTCCATGTCGTTGATGTTCAACGTGTCGTCCTCCAATACCTCTTCTGCCGTCTGGAAGTCCATGTCTGTTGCGGGGATGGGAGACTGAGGGATATTAGGCACCTGATGCGTGAAGCTGGGTGATGTTGTGGTGGGTACGGATGTGGTGGCAGGAAGGTTAGAGGGTTCTCCGCCCTGAATCTTCTGCTTCAGTTCCTCCACCTCGTTCCTCAATTGTAGTACGGCATGAGCCAGCATCTTTATTTCCTTCTCGTAGTCGTGCTGCGATTCTGAGCTTCTGCTGCCTGTTATGGTGATGCCCATCTCGCTGTCCGAATTGGGGACGATACCGAACTTGGCCAGTACCTCTGGTGTGATGCTGCGTTCCTCGGAGAGTACGCTCATCTGCTCCACCACATTCTTCAGTTGACGGATGTTGCCTGGCCACTTATAGGATTTCACAACCTCCTCGGCAGCAGGTGTCAGATGGATGTATTCAGGCATCTGGTACTTTGTAGCCATGTCCATAGCGAACTTCTTGAACAGCAGTACGGCATCATCTTCTCTCTCCCTCAGTGGCGGCATGGTAATGTTCACACGGCAGAGCCTGTAGTACAGGTCCTGACGGAACTTGCCCTCGCGGATAGCATTGGGGATGTTGATGTTGGTAGCCGCTATGATGCGGGCAGTGGTCTTGCGTATAGAGTTGCTACCTACACGTATGTATTCGCCTGTCTCCAGCACGCGGAGCAGTCTGGCCTGCGTGCTCATGGGCAGTTCGCCTATCTCATCTAGGAAGAGCGTACCGCCGTCGGCCGCTCCGAAGTAACCCTCGTGTTCGCTGATAGCGTTTGTGAAGGCACCTTTCTCATGACCGAAGAGCTCACTGTCTATGGTACCTTCTGGTATAGAGCCGCAGTTGATAGCAAGGTACTTCTTGTTCTTGCATGGGCTTAAATCGTGAATGATGCGTGGGATAATTTCCTTTCCTACGCCGTTTTCACCTTCTATGAGTACGGACAAGTCTGTGGGTGCCACCTGAACTGCAGTCAGCAGGGCGGTATCCAGTGCCTTGTTCTTTCCGACAATGTTATACTGGTTCTTTAGTTTCTGTAGATCTATGTCCAGTTTCTTCATATCACAGAGTCACTTCTATTCCACATTATTGCTGTTTCTGTCCTCTCTCTTGTCGTGGAAAAGTTTGGGTAGAGGATTCTCGCGTTCCTCGTCGTATGATTTTCTGTTGCGATATACATCGGTTGCAATGTATGTGGCGTGGTTCATGCACATGGTGTCACAGAGGAAGGGTGAGGTGATAATCAGGTCCGTTCCGGCATAGAACCTTATGCCATATTCATATGCCAGGGAGCCGAAGGCTTCTGTGGCCTTTTTCTTCTCGCTGGTGATAATGCCGTCGTAGTACATGTATTTCTCTTCCTCGAAGAATTCCTTTATGGCATAGGGGCCGTACACGTGCATGTGCTTCTCCTCCATAGGTTCTTCGCTGGAGTTTTCCTGTGGCGCCTCGTCGCTGAGGATGGCAATACGTGGATGCTGGCAGTCGAAGTCGCGCACCAGTGTATTTCGGAAAGCCTCGATGGTGGTCTTGTCAACTTTCTCCACCATTGCCATGCGTATGTCTTCGTTGATGAGCATCTCTGTGCTGCCGGCAGGGCAGGGGAAGGGATTCTCCTGTGGGTTTATCACCAGGGCATCTATGTTGTTTGCCTGACAGTCCTCCATTGCTTTCTTCTCGCTTTCCTCGCATTGCAGCAGTGAAAGGCGTCCGTCTTGTACATCATCGGTGCTGTTTATGGTGATGAAGTTGGTGTTCAGGTTCATCGCCTTGCGTTGCTGTATGGCAGCTTCTTTATCACCATATATAATGGGGTGGCATAGCTCCAGCGAAACAGGTTCCTCAAATGCTGTCAGTATTAGGTTGTAACCTGTTTTGTCAGCTTTGCCTTGCGTGATTCCTATCTTAATCTTTTCCATAATCTTATTTCGTGTCCTTTTTCTCCTCCTCGACGCTGATCTCTATCAATGATTTCTGTTCCAGAGGTAGTTGTAATGTATAGAGCGATGCCTCAAGACGTCTGATGAGGTCGCGTTTCTTCTTCTCGGGGGCATATACAAAGGCCTCAACCACTACTACGCGGTTGCTTTCTGCATCCACTCTGCTATGGCTGACGAAGGGGCCGCCCATGCAGTCGTTCTTCATGTACCACAGTCCGCGTATCTCCATGGCGTAGGCATTGTGAACCACAATGGGTTTGATCAGGGTGCACAGCGTATCAGTCTGCATATACATACCCTCCTTCTCGCCAGGCAGGTTCTTCTCCATGATAGAGTCACGCTTGTGCAGAAGGTATTCCTTGTTGAAGGTCTCGGGACCCTCGTATTCATAGCTGTACATACAGATGTTCTCCAGTCCTGATGTTGTGTTGTTGCTGGTCCAGAAGAAGTTCTCGCCCTTCTTGTAGCTTTTCAGCTCGTCAGGTGCATTCAAGTGGCAGCCGAAGGTCAGCCACGCCAGGTCATCAGTGGTCTTGGAGTATTTCTTCTCGAGCTTCTTAATCAGACGGTTCATCTCTGTGCGGGTCAGGAAGTCCACCACTTCCTGTCTGTGCTGCTCGCAGAACTCTTTCAGGCTTTCCTGGCTGGGAGTGTTGATAGTCAGCACAATCTGCTCTGTGGCATACTTGTCTCTGGCAAAGCGCATACGCGTCTGGCTGAACTGGGTCTTGTCTATATTTACCAAGATGATGTTGCGGAAGAGCTGCATCAGATGGTCATAATGCTTGGGGTCGGTATGTGAAATGCGGAACGACCGTTCGCTCTGTGGCAGACAGGGAACGTCGGTATCCAGAATATCGAACAAGGCTCTTCCGGCCGGTGCCTCCCAAATATCATCTTCCAGTACCACCAGCACCTCATAGGGACGGCCGCTGGCAACGGGCAGCACCATATTCTTGGTACAACTGGCAAGGATGCAGCATGCCAGCATCATCAGTAGGTAAAGCTTGTATCTTTTCATGCTTCTGTAGTTTTCTTGTTATGTAGCAGTCCGCAGGCAGCATAGATGTCTTGTCCGCGGCTGGCACGTATGGTTGTTGTTACGCCGTGCTGAGTCAGGTAGTCGCGCAGCCATATCATGGTTTCCTCAGAGGCTCCCTTGAATGGCGTATCCGGAATCTGATGGAATCTTATCAGGTTCACACGGCATTCTATGGGGCCCAGCAGTTTTACCAGTTCTTTGGCATGGCGTGGCATATCGTTCAGTCCGCCAAAGACAATGTACTCAAAGCTCAGGCGGCGCTGGTGTGTCCAGTCGTATTGCTTCAGCAGGGTCAGGAACTCTGTCAGGCTGTAGGCGTTCTCGGCAGGCATCATCTCTAAGCGCTCTGCGGGGAAGGGATTGTGCAGGCTGATGGCTAGGTGGCAGTCGCTCTCCTCTAGGAAACGTGTCAGTCCTTTACGTACTCCCACTGTAGATACTGTGATGCGTTTAGGACTCCAGGCATAGCCGTAGTCGGCAGTCAGCAGTTGGGTAGCCTTTAGCACGGCATCTATATTATCGAAGGGCTCTCCCTGTCCCATGAAGACCACGTTGGTAAGTGTGTCCCTTTCAGGTAACGAGTAGATCTGGTTCAGAATATCCGTTGCTGAGAGGTTGCCCTGAAAGCCTTGCCTTCCTGTCATGCAGAAACGGCAGCCCATGCGGCATCCGGCCTGACTGCTCACACACAGGGTAGCGCGTTCTCCGTCAGGTATGTAAACAGATTCCACCAGTTGTCCGTCTCGGGTGGGGAAGAGATACTTGCGTGTGCCGTCTATGCTGCACTGGCAGTCGGTATGGGCGGCACAGCCTATGGCGTAGCGCTCTTTTAGGGCCTCACGGTTTTTCAGCGAGATGTTTGTCATCTCATCAATGCAGCTTACGTGTTGCACATAAATCCATCGTGCCACCTGTTTGGCGGCAAAGGCGGGCAGGCCTGCTTCTGTGACAGCGGCTTTCAGCTCGTCAAGATTCATTCCCAAAAGACTCTTCTTTTCCATGTGTCTGCTTTACGAAGTGCAAATATACATTATTTATTAGAAAAAATGTGCTTCCAAGTGTAGAAAGTTGAAATTTAAGCATAATTTACACTCGTAAAGCGTTTACTTTCGCAAATAATTTCTATCTTTGCTCCATAACAACATTGTGAATTACACGTTATGAACCTTAAGAGAAACATTTTTTTGACTCTGGCGGTCATTTCTGCCAGTGTTACAGTGTGGGCACAAAGCCTTAGTCCAAGTACCAAGTATCACTTCCAAGAAGGTACCATTGTCATAGATACACCGCAGCGTCCTGCAGGTCAGCAGCATGTATTGGGTCTTACAACTCCCAAGTTGTCTACCGTTCGTGTAGCTTTTGTGGGTTTGGGTATGCGTGGTCCGGGTGCCGTACAGCGCTTTACTCACATTCCTGGAGTCCAGATTGTGGCTCTCTGTGATTATTATGAGGAGAATGCCGAGAAGTGTCAGGAGTATCTGCGTAAGGCAGGTCTTCCACCAGCAGCTATCTATAGCGGTGAGAAGGGTTATGAAGAAGTATGCCAGCGTTCCGATGTCGATTTGGTTTACATCGCTACCGACTGGGATCACCACTTCCCTGTTGCCAAGTGTGCCATGCTGAATGGCAAGCATGCAGCTATTGAGGTGCCCTGCGCCATGAATCTGGAGCAGTGCTGGGATCTTATCAACCTTTCAGAGCAGACTCGTAAGCATTGTATGATTCTGGAGAACTGCTGCTATGACTGGTATGAGATGAATGCCCTGAATATGGCTCAGCATGGAGTCTTTGGCGAGATTGTCAGTGCCGAGGGAGCCTACATCCACAATCTGGATCCTTTCTGGGATGCATACTGGAAAAATCCTGACGGCTCAGACCCAGATAAGTTGGGTTGGCGTATGAAGTACAACATGGAGAACCGTGGCGACCTTTACGCTACTCACGGCCTTGGTCCTGTTGCTCAGGCATTGGATATCCATCGTGGTGACCGCTTCAAGACTTTGGTAGCTATGGATACCAAGAGTGCTCATGGCAAGGAGTATGTGAAGGCTAAGACCGGTAAGGAGCCTGCAAACTTCCGCAATGGCGACCAGACAACCACCCTTATGCGTACAGAGAATGGCAAAATGGTAATGATTCAGCACAACGTAATGACCTATCAGCCCTACAATCGCTTGTATAAGTTGATTGGTGTTAACGGCTATGCTACCAAGTACCCCGAGGCTCGCTTCGCACTGGATGGCGGTGCTGTCAAGGAGTCTGGCATTCCACAGGTGGATAAGCTTGATACTCATAACTTTATGAGTGCCGACCAGCAGAAGGCTCTGGTAGAGAAATACCAGCATCCCATCCTGAAGAAGTACGGTGAGATGGCTAAGCAGGTAGGCGGTCATGGTGGTATGGACTTCATTATGGATGCCCGTATGGTTTACTGTCTGCAGAATGGTCTGCCCCTTGATATGGATGTTTACGACTTGGCAGAGTGGTGCTGTCTGGCAGAGTTGGGTACCCTCAGTATGGATCACAACTGTGCCGCTGTTGAATTCCCTGATTTCACACGTGGTTACTGGAACGTGAGCAAGGGTTACCGTCATGCCTATGCTTCTCCTGTCGATGAGGCTGCTGCCGAGGCACTTGCCAAAGCCAGCACAGAGAATCAGAAGGAACTTACAGTTAAGAAGAAGCTGTGGGAAAAGTATGATAAGGATAAGCTGAAAGCTAAGGCAAAAGGCAAGAAATAAATTTACATCCTATAATATTTTACTTTAACCCCTCCCCATGGTGGGAGGGGCTTTTTATATGGAAGAGAAGAACGATATCCGCGATTTTATACGTAAGCAGAAAAACCTGCATACGCAGGAACAGTTAGCATCTATGTCGGAGGCTGTATGTAGCAGCATTGTACATGACGGCCAGTGGCGGCTTTGCAATACGGTGTTACTTTTTTATCCATTACGGGACGAGGTTGATGTACGTCCACTTATTCAGATGGCTCATCAGTCAGGATACCGTGTGCTGTTGCCTGTAGTAGTGGGGCAGGATCTGGAGTTGCGCCTTTATCAGGGAGAGGATTCCTTGCGCGCGGGTGCGTATAATATTATGGAACCTGTAGGCCCGCTTTTTCCTACCGAGCAGTATAGTCAGATACAGATGGCCATTGTGCCAGGTATGGCGTTCAGTGCCAGCGGTCAACGGTTGGGTAGGGGAAAGGGCTATTATGACCGTCTCTTGCCTCAGTTGCCCCAGGCGTATAAGATTGGTGTCTGTTTCCCCTTCCAGTTTCTTACAGATTTGCCTTCAGAAGAACATGATGTAGCCATGAACGAGGTTGTTTGTGGTTAAAAAATGTTATGCTTTAGCTGTTTGTATTGCACATTTTTGATTTTTGTGTGCATTTTTTCTTCAAAAATTTGCACACTTCGGATTCTTGTGTTACCTTTGCACCCGAAATTTAAGTTAAACCAAAGGTAAAAAGAATGAAGAAGTTACTTATTTCAACATTTGCAATGTGTTTTTCTGCCTCAGTTTTGGCAGGTGGCTTGAACACTAACTCTAATCAGAATGCATCTTTTGAGCGCCAGATGTCTCAGAATGGTATTATCGACCTGGCTGGTCTCTATGCCAACCCTGCAGGTACTGCTTTCCTTGCTAACGGTTGGCATCTTTCTTATTCTCACATGAGCGTATGGCAGCAGCGTAATATTACTACCACATTCCCCTTGTTTGCTTATAACACAGCACAGCCTGGAGAGACTACCCATAAGTTCAAAGGAACTGCCAAGGCTCCCGTTATACCCTCTATTTCAGCATCTTACAACCATGATAAGTGGAGCCTAAATGCTCACTTTGCTGTTACCGGTGGTGGTGGTAAGTGCTCATTCTCTAACGGTCTGGGTAGTTTCGAGTCGTTGGTGGCAGGAAAAGTTTTCTCAACTATTACCCAACAGGCAATGGCTGCAGGTATGTCGCAAGATCAGGCAGCAGCCTATGCTGCAAGTGCGTTTAAAGGCTACACCCTAGATTCTCAGATGGAGGGTCACTCTTATGTATTCGGTGGTCAGTTTGGTGCAACCTATAAGGTTCTGCCTAGTCTGTCAGTCTTTGGTGGTGTACGTGTTGTTTACGGTACTAATGGCTATGACGGTTATATCAAGAATATTAGTTATGAGACAGTTGCTGGTTCAGGCGAATTCCCTGCTATCGAGTTGGATTGTACTCAGAAGGGCTGGGGCGTAACTCCTATTATTGGTGTTGACTGGAAGGCAAGTGATTACCTGAATCTGGGTATTAAGTTCGAGGCTCCCACCAAGATGGTTTACAAGAACTCTAGTACTCTTAGCCCCGCTGCTCAGCTATTGGATGACCCATCTATAGTTAAGTTCAGAGACGGTTACAAGGTTCGCGAGGACCTTCCCGCCATCCTCTCTATGGGTGCAATGGCTACTCCTTTCGAGGGTCTTCGTCTGATGACCGGTTGGAATGTTTATTTCGACAGAGGTGTAAGAAAGAGTGTTACCGATCAGAATGGTGTTGAGGTTCCTAGTTTGTCTCTCCACAAGGCTGGTGAATACAGGCCCAGTGTTGACAATCCTGAGTTGATGGTCAGAGACATCGACGACAATACATGGGAACTCAACATTGGTGTTGAGTACGACCTCAACAAGTATGTAACTTTGTCAGCTTCTTGGCAGCGTACCGTTTATGGCATCTCTGCATATGGTATGTCTGACCTTAGTTTCAACAACACCAACAATATGTTTGCTGCGGGTGCTCGTATTAAGGCCAACCAGCACCTGAGCTTCGACCTTGGTTTCATGCACACCTTCTATCATGACCGTTCCGTTCAGACTCCTACAGCTGTGGGTGTCAAGAACGATTTGTTCATCCGTAAGAATGATGTGTTAGGTGTAGGTATTAACTACGAGTTCTAAATCGTAGACAAGAATATTTAATGTTAGTTTTTATTTCTCAGGCTCCCGTCGTTATGACGGGAGTTTTTTTGTTTTAATATTGTTGTAAAACTGAAAGGCCGTTTTGCTGTCAGAGAAACGCCGTATCGCTAATAGAGAAACGCCGTATCGCTGAAAGTGACATTTCTTGCTCGCAAACTTGCAAAAGCGGGTTTCTTTCAGTACCTTTGCCGCGAATTAACCACCAAAATAACGAAAATGATGTACCGTAGATGTGGGCAGAGCGGTGTGCTGCTGCCTGAGGTTAGCTTGGGTATGTGGCATAACTTTGGATGCCTCACGCCCTATGAAACGTCCAGAGCGATAGCGCTGACGGCCTTTGAATGCGGTATTACCCACTTTGACCTTGCTAATAACTACGGTCCGGAACCGGGAGCAGCTGAATATTTTATGGGCAGCATGATGCGCAGTGACTTCTGTGCCCACAGGGATGAGTTGTTCATCTCTACCAAGGCAGCATACGATATGTGGGAAGGCCCCTATGGTTCGTGGGCGTCAAGGAAACATCTTGTAGCCAGCCTGAACCAAAGCTTGAAGCGTATGAATCTGGAGTACGTCGACCTTTTCTATTGTCATCGTTACGACCCGAATACTCCCCTTGAAGAGACATTGCAGACACTGGTGGATGTGGTACGCCAGGGTAAGGCGTTGTATGTAGGTCTAAGTCGGTGGCCTCTGACGGCAGCTTGTTTTGGATACAAATATCTGAAAGACAGGGATGTACCTTGCCTGATTTATCAGGGTAGGTTGAATCTTCTGGATAGAGTGCCTCAGCAAGAAGGTATAGTGAAGCAATGCCAGGAGAATGGGGTAGGGTTCATATCTTTCTCGCCATTGGCACAGGGCTTGCTGACAGACCGTTATCTGAATGGTATCCCCGAGGACAGTCGAATAGCTCATGACCCACGTTTCCTAAATGCCGATGCATTGACGCCAGAACGCCTTGGTCAGATTAGGGTGCTGAATGAAATAGCCGCTCAGCGTGGCGAGAGCCTGGCCACCATGGCACTTGCGTGGGTCTTGCAGCAGAAAGGTGTGACAAGTGTAATTGTAGGTGCCAGTTCGCCTGAACAGTTGAGAAGCAACCTGAAGGCTATGGAGTCGGCACCCTTCTCAACAGAAGAAATGGAACAAATCAACAAATTAACCAAATAAAATTCAGTAATGAAAAGAAACTTTCTAACCATTGCCCTTGCGGCAGTATGCATGATGGGGTGGGCCCAGAGTGCAGAGTTCTTTAAACCTTATAAGCAGACAAACCTGAGATTACCCAGTGTACCCCTGATTGTCAGCGACCCTTACTTCTCTGTTTGGAGTCCGTATGATAATCTGACTGACGGCTCTACCCGCCACTGGACCAACGACGAGAAGCCCCTGGAGGGCCTGTTGCGTGTGGACGGTACCACCTATCGTTGGATGGGTGCTGCCCAGCGTACCCTGATGGAGAGCGTGATACCAATGTCCAATGAGGCGGAGTGGGAAGCTCTGTACACCAGCCAGAAACCGTCAGATGATTGGATGAAGCCCGACTTCAACGCCTCGGCATGGAAGAATGGCAAGGGTGCCTTCGGTTCTGACAACTACGATAACATACGCACTTCCTGGACCAAGGAGGACGACCATATTTGGGTGCGTCGTACCGTAGATCTGACTGCTGAGCAGCTGCAAGGTGATTTGTACCTGATTTTCTCGCACGATGATGCCTGCGAAATCTACATCAACGGAAAGAAGGCTGCCACAGGTATCATGGACTATGTGGATGGTGTGGTTGTCCGTCTGGATGGAGAGAAGCGCGATATGCTGAAACAGGGTAAGAATGTCTTTGCCGTACATTGTTATAATAAGACGGGGGGCGCGCTGGTTGACTTTGGCGTATTCCGCAACATTGCCAAGGGTAACGAGAGCATCAAGACCGCTCAGCAGAAGAATTTGGATGTGCTGGCTTGTAATACCTATTATACTTTCGCGTGCGGACCTGTTGAACTGGATGTAGTCTTTACTGCTCCCCATATCATAGACGATTACGACTTGCTTTCTGCCCCCATCAACTACATCTCTTATCAGGTGCGTTCAACAGACGGACAGAAGCACAACGTACAGTTCTACGTTTCTACCACACCACAGATGGCTGTTAACAAGGTTCATCAGCCAACCGTCTCAAACAGAATCATCGAGAATGGTAAGCAGTATCTGAAGGCAGGTACCATAGAGCAGCCTATTCTGGCTAAGACTGGTGATGGCATCTGCATCGACTGGGGGTATGTATATCTGTCTGGTGTAAACGGATGTCTGGCTCTGGCATCAGATAACGATGTGAAAACGCAGTTCCTGGCTGATGGCCGTCTACCACGTGGCGAGCGTGAGGTAGTTTGCCAGAAGCAGGTTTCGTTGCCAACATTGGCCTATGTGCACGACTTCGGTTCTACCACTCAAGGCAGCAGCTTTGCTATGATTGGCTACGATGAGATTTGGGATATCGAGTACTTCTACAAGCGCTATAAGGGCTATTGGGCTCATGAGGGTAATGTCAGCATCTTTGATATGTTTGACCGTATGGGCAATAACTACACCAACATCATGCAACGCTGCCGTCAGATGGACAAGACCATCTATGATGATGCCTTAGCTGCAGGCGGTGTGAAGTATGCCGAGATTTTGAGCGGCTCTTATCGCCACGTGAATGCTGCTCACAAACTCTTCAAGGACTGCGACGGCAATGTACTCTTCTTCTCCAAGGAGAATAATTCCAACGGTTGTGTGAATACCGTTGACCTGACCTACCCCGAGGCACCCCTGTATCTCTGCTACAATCCTGAGTTGCAGAAGGGTATGATGACCTCTATCTTCGAGTATAGCTATACGGGCAGATGGACAAAGCCCTTTGCTGCTCATGACTTGGGTCAGTATCCTAAGGCCAACAAGCAGGTCTATGGTGGTGACATGCCTCTTGAGGAAGCTGGCAACATGATAACCCTGGCAGCACAGATCTGCAAGCAGGAAGGCAATACCTTATATATAGATAAGTATTGGGACATCATCACTACATGGGCTGACTACTTGGTAGAGAATGGTTTGCATCCTGCCAATCAGCTTTGTACCGATGACTTTGCCGGTCACTGGGCAGGTAACTGTAACCTGGCTATCAAGGCTATCATGGGTGTGGCAGGATATGCTGAGATTGCTAAAATGAAGGGACTGGATGATGATTATCAGAAGTACAATGCCAAAGCCAAGGAGATGGCTGCTGCCTGGGAGAAAGAAACTAAGGTAAAGGATCATTATGAACTGGCATACGGTGCCGGTGCCGAGACTTGGAGTCAGAAATATAATATGGTATGGGACAAATTGTGGAATACCGGCATCATCCCCAATAACGCCATGCAGACAGAGATTAAGTACTACCTGACCAAGCAGAATGAATATGGTCTGCCCCTTGACTGCCGCAAGGACTATACCAAGAGCGACTGGATTATGTGGACGGCTGCTATGGCACAGACAGACAAGGATTTCCAGAAGTTTGTCGACCCACTGTACAAGTACATCAATGAGACAGAGAACCGTGTGCCCATCTCTGACTGGCATGATACCAAGACGGGCAGAATGACAGGCTTTAAGGCTCGTTCTGTAATTGGTGGCTACTGGATGAAGGTGCTGATGAATAAAAATAAAGGTTGTAAGTAAAAAAAAGAACGGATTATTTTGCGGGTCAAAAATTATGTTGTAATTTTGCACCCGAAAATGAAAAGAGCGTTTATGGGACAACCAAGAACATCACATAAAAGGTAAAAGAAATACAGACCACCTCCGATGTCAAAATCGGTTAGGTGGTCTTTTTTTTATAGAAAATTATACATTTAACGATATAGAAAAAGAATATGAAACTGAAACTGAAGAAAGTACTTGTACTGGGTTCTGGCGCATTGAAGATTGGTCAGGCCGGTGAGTTCGACTACTCTGGTAGCCAGGCATTGAAAGCACTGAGAGAAGAAGGCATCTACTCTGTGCTGGTGAATCCCAATGTAGCAACCATACAGACAAGCGAAGGTATTGCAGACAAAGTGTATTTCCTTCCTATCACTCCTCATTTTATTACAGAGATTATCAAGAAGGAGCGTCCTGATGGCATCATGCTGGCATGGGGTGGACAGACAGGTCTGAATGTAGGTACAGCTCTCTATCAGAGCGGCGTGCTGAAGGAGTATGGCGTTCAGGTACTGGGTACTTCAGTTGAGGCTATCATGAATACTGAGGACCGCGACCTCTTCGTTAAGGAGTTGAACAAGGTTGACCTGAAGGTGCCCGTATCTGAGGCTTGCGAGGATATGGATTCAGCTGTTGCTGCAGCACGTAAGATCGGTTACCCCATCATGATCCGTTCTGCCTATGCACTGGGTGGTCTGGGTAGTGGTGTTTGTCCTGACGAGAAGACTTTCCGTGAGATTGCAGAGAGTGCCTTCACCTTTGCACCTCAGGTTCTGGTTGAAGAGTGCCTGAAGGGTTGGAAGGAGATTGAGTTTGAGGTAATCCGTGATGCTAACGACCACTGCTTCACTGTTGCTTCAATGGAGAACTTCGATCCCCTGGGTATCCACACCGGTGAGTCTATCGTAGTTGCTCCTACCTGTTCTTTGAAAGACGAGCAGGTGAAGATGTTGCAGGATTTGGCTGTTAAGTGCGTTCGCCACTTGAACATTGTTGGTGAGTGTAATATCCAGTATGCCTTCAATGCTGAGACCAACGACTACCGTATCATTGAAATCAATGCTCGTCTGAGCCGTTCTTCAGCTCTGGCTTCTAAGGCTACCGGTTACCCCTTGGCCTTCGTTGCTGCTAAGATAGCATTGGGTTATACCCTTGATCAGATTGGTGAGATGGGTACAACCAACTCTGCATACGTAGCTCCTTCACTGGACTACCTGATTTGTAAGATTCCCCGTTGGGACCTCACTAAGTTTGCCGGTGTAAGCCGTAAGATTGGTTCCAGCATGAAGTCTGTAGGCGAGATTATGAGTATCGGTCGCAGCTTCGAGGAGATGATTCAGAAGGGCTTGCGTATGATTGGTCAGGGTATGCACGGATTCGTGGGTAATGATCATGTGAAGTTCGAGGATTTGGACGAGGAACTGGCAAACCCCACTGACTTGCGTATCTTTGCCATTGCTCAGGCTTTGGAAGAAGGCTATACTGTAGAGCGTATCTATGAGTTGACCAAGATTGATCCTTGGTTCATAGAGCGTATGAAGAATATTGTGGACTTCAAGGCTGTCCTGGAAGGCTATAACTCACTGGAGGAACTTCCTACAGAGGTACTGAAGAAGGCCAAGGTATTGGGCTTCTCTGACTTCCAGATTGCCCGCTTCGTGCTGAAGCCCTCAAGTGGTAATATGGAGAAGGAGAATCTGGCAGTACGTGCACGCCGTATCAAGGAGGGTGTTGTTCCCGCCGTTAAGCGTATCCCCACTGTTGCCAGTGAACATCCCGACTTGACCAACTATCTGTACATGACTTATGCTACAGAGGGCTATGATGTAAATTACTACAAGAATGAGAAGTCTGTAATCGTCTTGGGTTCAGGTGCTTACCGCATCGGTTCAAGTGTTGAGTTCGACTGGTGTTCTGTAAATGCTATCCAGACTGCTCGCAAGTTGGGTTACAAGTCAATCATGATTAACTACAACCCCGAGACTGTAAGTACCGACTACGATATGTGCGATCGTCTGTACTTTGACGAGTTGTCCTTCGAGCGTGTATTGGATGTTATCGACCTGGAGAACCCCAACGGCGTAATCGTCAGCGTGGGTGGTCAGATTCCTAACAACTTGGCTATGAAGCTCTATCGTCAGAGTGTGCCCATCCTGGGTACAAGCCCTGTCAGCATTGACCGTGCTGAGAACCGTAACAAGTTCTCTGCTATGCTTGACCAACTGGGTATTGACCAGCCTAAGTGGAGCGCACTGACATCTATGGATGACGTGAAGAAGTTCGTTGACGAAGTTGGATACCCCGTATTGGTTCGTCCTTCTTACGTACTTTCAGGTGCTGCTATGAATGTCTGCCATAACGATGAGGAATTGAAGCGCTTCCTGGAGTTGGCTAGCGAGGTCAGCAAGGAATACCCTGTTGTTATCAGCCAGTTCATGCAGGATACAAATGAGATTGAGTTTGATGCTGTTGCCAAGTGCGGTGAGGTAGTTGAGTATGCTATCTCAGAGCATGTAGAGTTTGCCGGTGTACACTCTGGTGACGCTACCATGACATTCCCTGCTCAGCAGATCAGTTTTGCTACAGCCCGTCAGATCAAGAAGATTTCACGTGCTATTGCCAAGGAGTTGAACATCAGCGGTCCCTTCAATATCCAGTATCTGGCTAAGGGTCGCGACGTGAAGGTTATCGAGTGTAACCTGCGTGCCAGCCGTTCATTCCCCTTCGTCAGCAAGGTGCTGAAGCGTAACTTCATTGATACAGCAACCCGCATCATGTTGGATGCTCCTTATACACAGCCTGACAAGAGCGCCTTCGATATTGACCGCATTGGTGTGAAGGCCAGTCAGTTCAGCTTCAACCGTCTGCAGAACACAGACCCCATTCTGGGTGTTGATATGAGCAGTACTGGTGAGGTTGGTTGCTTGGGTGACACTTTCGAGGAGGCTTTGATGAACTCACTCATTGCTACAGGCTATAAGATTCCTAGCAAGGATAAGGGCATCATGATTTCAAGTGGTGAGGCTAAGGAGAAAGTGGCTCTGTTGGATGGTGCACGCATGCTTACCAAGGCAGGTTACACCATCTATGCCAGCGAGGGTACTGCTAAGTTCTTGAACGATAACGGTGCCAAGGCCATCCCTGTAAACTGGCCCGATGAGGATAATAACAATGGTCGTGAGAATGTAATGCAGATGATTGCAGACCATAAGTTCGACTTGGTTGTCAACATTCCTAAGAATCACACCGAGCGTGAGCTGACAAATGGTTACAAGATTCGTCGTGGTGCCATCGACCACAATATACCTCTGATTACCAACGCCCGTCTGGCAAGTGCCTTCATTGAGGCATTCTGCACACTCAGTCAGGATGATTTGGCAATCAAGAGTTGGAACGAGTATTAAGGACTTCTTCTACATAGCTTAGAAGAAACTTCTGAGTTTTAAAAATGGTATTTCCCTTGTTTTTTCTTGGGAGATACCATTTTTCTTGATATCTTTGTCCACGTTATGACATTCGAACTGGTATTTATGGCGTGTGTCATTGTGCTGATGCTGATGGCACTGATGAAGGAGATGCTTCGCCCTGGCCTTATCCTGTTTACGGCTGTGGTCTTGTTACTTTGTGCAGGCATCATCAATCCTGAGGAGGCACTGAAAGGCTTCTCTAATAAGGGAATGATAACGGTGGCGCTGCTTTACCTGGTTAGTGAGGGTGTCCGTAAGAGCGGTCTGTTGGAACGCTTGGTATTCAGAATGCTACCCACCAAGAATGTTTCCATTACGAAGGTCAACCTACGATTCTTTCCCATTGTCTCGTTTATATCAGCCTTCTTTAATAATACACCGGTGGTGGTTATCTTTGCCCCAATGATCAAGAATTGGGCGCGTAAGATGAAGTTGCCATCCACAAAATTCCTTATCCCCTTGAGTTATGCCACCGTTCTGGGTGGTATCTGTACGTTGATTGGTACTACTACCAACCTGGTACTGCATGGAATGCTTCTTCAGGAGTATAAGGATGAGATGACTACTTTTGAGGAATCTGCAGGAAAGGTTAAGGGTATCCTTATGCAGAACGGTGTTGATGGAATGCATATGTTTGAGCTGACCAAGGTGGGTGTTTTCATTGCCTTGGCCGGTTTGGCCTATTTGATATTCTTCTCTAAGTATCTGCTTCCGGATGAGCGTAAGTCCGAGGAAGATGCTGATGATTTGGATATCGCTCCTGGTATGAACCGTTTCGAAGTAATGCTCAGCAATCGTTTCCCTGGACTTGGCAAGACACTCCATGAGTTTGATTTCTTCCTGCATTATGGAGCTCATGTGCGTGCCATACGCAGAAACGGTGCTATTGTGCAGGGCGATTATATGCACTCGCCCCTTACACATGAGGATACGCTGATAATTGATGCTGAGGAAGGGTTCATGAAGGCATGGGGTGACAGTAGGGTGTTCTGGATGATAAACCGAGTAGGAGACTATGAACCTCCTATGGGCACCAAGAAGCGCTGGTTTGCCTTCGGACTGCTTGTGATGATGATTATCGGAGCCACGGTTGGTGAGCTGTCCATTGTAACGGATCACTTCAAGTTCATCAAGTTGGATATGTTCTTCTTTGCCTGCGTGACTACCATCATCATGGCATGGACCAAGATGTTTAACCCACGTAAGTATACCAAATTCTTCTCGTGGGATGTACTTATTACCATTGCCTGCGCATTTGCCATTAGTGCGGCTATGACCAAGTCAGGCTTTGCCGACTTTGTAGCCGGATATATTATATCCCTGACGGATGCTGTAGGCGACAGCTCGTATGGCATTTACATTATTCTGGCAGCCTTGTTCCTCATAACCAATATCTTTACTGAGTTGATAACCAATAATGCAGCTGCAGCCCTGGCTTTTCCCTTGGCGCTAGCTGTATCAGAAAGGTTGGGTATGAACCCTATGCCTTTTGTGGTATGTGTTTGCTTTGCTGCCAGCTCGTCATTCAGCACGCCTATCGGTTATCAGACCAATCTGATTGTACAGGGTATTGGAGGCTACAGGTTCAATGACTTCGTTAAAGTGGGTCTGCCGCTCAATATCATAGTGTTCTTGTTGAGCGTGTTCCTGATACCATTCTTCTATTTATAAGTAAGACTTAACATCATGGCAGAAAACATATATCCCATATCCGAACAGATGATGTCCCGTGCCGACAAGGAGGCTTTGCTTTGTCAGCGTGGTGTGATGGTTTGGTTCACAGGCTTAAGCGGTAGTGGTAAGAGCACCATTGCTATGGGTGTGGAACGTGAGTTGCACAAACGTGGCATACTCTGCAGGATTCTGGATGGCGACAATATCCGTGCCGGCATTAACAGCAACTTGGGTTTCTCTTCAGAGGATAGGATGGAGAATATCCGCCGCATAGCAGAGATAGGGAAACTCTTTGTTCAGACAGGCGTTGTTACACTGGCCTGCTTTGTCAGTCCCACTAATGATGTGCGCCGTTTAGCAAGGGATATTATAGGGGAAGAGGACTTCAAGGAGGTTTACGTTTCTACTCCCTTGGAGGAATGTGAGCGTCGTGATGTAAAGGGACTTTATGCAAGGGCTCGAAAGGGAGAGGTGAAGAACTTCACTGGTATCTCAGCCCCCTTTGAGACTCCTGAGAACCCCACTTTAGAGATTGATACCAGCTGTTTGTCCTTGGAGGAGTCCGTAAGGAGGGTGGTAGATATGGTAGTCTCTTGTTCAGAATGGAAATAAACAAATATTAGATATGGAAGAATACAGTCTGTCGCATTTGCAGGAATTGGAAGCTGAGAGCATTCACATCATTCGTGAGGTGGCTGCCGAGTTCCAGAACCCTGTAATGTTGTATAGTATAGGTAAGGATTCCAGTGTGATGGTACGTCTTGCCGAGAAAGCCTTTGCGCCAGGCAAGGTGCCTTTCCCCTTGATGCATATCGACTCGAAATGGAAGTTCCGCGAAATGATTGAATTTCGTGACCGGTATGCCAAGGAACACGGATGGAATCTGATTGTGGAAAGTAATATGGAGGCGTTCAATGCAGGCGTAGGACCTTTTACACATGGTAGTAAGGTTCATACAGACCTGATGAAGACAAAGGCCTTACTTGATGCCCTGAACAAATATAAGTTTGATGCCGCCTTCGGAGGTGCACGCAGGGACGAGGAGAAGAGTAGGGCCAAGGAACGTATTTTCAGCTTCCGTGACCAGTTTAATCAGTGGGACCCCAAGAACCAACGTCCTGAACTGTGGGATATCTATAACAGTCGTGTTCACAAGGGCGAGAGCATTCGTGTATTCCCCCTGAGTAACTGGACAGAGTTGGATATCTGGCAGTATATACGACTGGAGAATATACCTATTGTACCATTATACTATGCCAAGGAGCGGCCTTGTGTAGAGATTGATGGCAACCTTATTATGGCCGATGATGACCGTTTGCCTAAGGAACTGGTACCAAAGATTCACAACCGTATGGTTCGTTTCCGTACCTTGGGGTGCTGGCCGCTGACGGGTGCTGTAGAGTCAAATGCCACTACTATAGAGGAGATTGTAGAGGAGATGATGACTACCACAAAGAGTGAGCGCACCACCCGTGTAATAGACTTCGACCAAGAAGCCAGCATGGAGCAGAAGAAGAGAGAGGGGTATTTCTAATTCATAATTCACAATTCATAATTCTTCTCAATGACTGAAGACAAGAAATTAGATATAAGGGCTTACCTTGATGAAGACGAGAAAAAGGATTTGCTCAGGCTTTTAACGGCAGGTTCTGTTGATGACGGGAAGTCAACCCTCATAGGCCGACTTCTTTTTGATAGCAAGAAATTGTATGAAGACCAACTGCAGGCTCTGGAGCGTGACTCCAAGCGTGTAGGTAATGCCGGAGCAGGTCAGATAGATTATGCCCTGTTGTTGGATGGCCTGAAAGCAGAACGTGAGGAAGGCATCACCATAGATGTTGCCTACCGCTATTTCTCTACCAACCAGCGTAAGTTCATCATTGCCGATACTCCAGGGCACGAGCAATATACCCGTAATATGATTACAGGTGGCAGTACGGCTAACCTAGCTATCATATTGGTGGATGCCCGTACAGGAATCATTACACAGACACGTAGGCATACGTTTCTGGTTTCTTTGCTAGGCATCAGGCACATAGTGCTGGCCGTTAACAAGATGGATCTTGTAGATTTCTCTGAGGAGGTCTTTACCAAGATAAAGAAAGAGTATCTGACGCTGACCAATCAGTTGGAAATAGAGGATGTTACGTGCTTCCCCTTGTCGGCTTTGGAAGGTGACAATGTGGTGGAGAAGAGCGAGCGTACTCCCTGGTTCGAGGGGACGTCCTTGCTTCAGTATCTGGAGACGGTGCCTATAGACCGTGACCGTAATATGGACGATTTCCGTTTCCCCGTTCAGTACGTTCTGCGTCCGAACCGTGATTTCCGTGGTTTCTGCGGAAAGGTGGCCAGCGGTGTTATCCGTAAGGGTGACGAGGTTGTGGCTTTGCCCAGTATGAAGAAAAGTAGGGTAAAGGGCATCTACGGACCAAACCAACAACCCCTCTCTAACTCCCCCGAGGGGGAGAAAAAGAAAGCCTCCCCTCGGGGAGGTTCGGAAGGGGTTGCCTTCTGTCCCCAGAGTGTCTGCATTACCTTGGAAGACGAGATTGATATCAGTCGTGGGGAAATGATTGTTCGTCCTGACAACCTGCCTAATATTGGTCGTTACTTCCAGACTATGTTGGTATGGATGGATGAGGAACCTATGGACAGAGGCAAGCAGTTCTTCTTGAAACATAACACAAATACCACCCGTGCAACGATAGATGAGGTGCTCTACCGTGTGGATGTTAATACGATGGAGCAATTACCGGGGGAGGATTTCAAACTGAATGAGATAGGTTGTGTGCGTATCACCACAGCCAAGACACTCTACTTTGATGCTTACAAACAGAACAAATCCACGGGTGCCTTTATCCTTATTGATCCCATTACCAACAATACTTCAGCTGTGGGTATGATTATCCGTCCCCTCGAAATGGAGGATATCAATAAGGCTGAGCTGCCTACGTTGGACCTGAAGAAGTTGGGAATAGGAGAGGAGCATTACGAAGCAATAGAAAAGGCGGTTAAGGAACTTAGCAGACAAGGGCTGGAGATTAAACTTATAAAGTGAAAGGCCGAGTTGCCGGTAGTGAAAGGCCATATCGTAAATAGTAATTAGTCAAATTGTAAATCTGCATGGGCTTGATAAATTTTTCCGACCTTCCGGTCAACACCTTGGTAGGTGCGGATTGGAAGACCTTCAAGGCTGTAACCAAGGGACGTACTGTTGCACCCGGGAAACGAGTAAAATATATCCTTACCAAGTGTATATGCCGTTTGTTGAGCCTGTTTGTCCCCTTACAGGAACGGAAATACAAGAAACTGTTGGCTAATAAACCTTTACAGCATGATCCTGTGTTTATCCTGGGCCATTGGCGAAGCGGAACGACTTTTGTCCATAATATCTTTGCGCAAGATCCCAGATTCGGGTACACCACTACGTACCAGACGGTTTTTCCACATTATATGATGTCCATGCAATGGCTGCTGAAGCCTTTTATGAAGGCACTGATGCCCAGCCATCGTCCTACTGACAAGATGGAACTGAGTCCCGACCTGCCTCAGGAAGATGAGTTTGCCTTGCAGAACACCTGTCCTACATCGTACTACTTATTCTGGTTCTTTCCACAGAGCATGAGGGAGTATTGTGACCGTTTCCTGACCATGAAGCAGGCAACAGAAGAGGAAATTGCCGACTTCAAGGACAAGTTCATGAAGATAGTAAAGGTGAGTATGTGGAATTCTCGACGCGGGGTCAAGGATGCACAGTACCTTAGCAAGAATCCGCCCCACACAGGCAAGGTGAAGACGTTGGTAGAGATGTTTCCCAACGCCAAGTTCATCTACCTTGTCCGCAATCCCTACACGGTTTTTGAGAGTAGTCGTTCTTTCTTTACTCAGACTATATCTCCCTTGCAACTGAATACCATTCCGTTGGAAGAGATGGAGCAGAATATCCTTTATGGCTACAAAGAATTGTATGATGCTTATCAGAAACAGAAGAAGTACATCCCCGAAGGTAATCTGTTCGAGGTTAAGTTTGAGGAATTCGAGAAGAATGCCCTTGAGATTACGGAACGCATATACCGCGAGCTGAACATCCCCGGTTGGGATGAGGCTCGTCCAGCTATTGAGGCTTATATAGGTAAGAAGAAAGACTACAAGAAGAACCAGTATCAGTACGATCCTCGGACTGTCAGGATGGTTAATGAGGCATGGGGAGACATCCTTGATGCATGGGACTACGAACGATTATAAGCAAAAACTTCACTTTTTTTGCTAGCATAGAAATCCTTGTTTTTGTTGGGGGGCAAAATGGAACCCTGTTACTTTCGTGTTGTAAGTAGAAGAAAATCATCATTTTCCACAAAAATATGAGGTCTAAATTTTGGTGAAGTGAAATCTTTGTGTAACTTTGTGGTCGTTTTTCAGACACACATCAGACAATAATAATAAAAAAGAAATATAAAATGACCAAGATTGAATTAGTAAAGATCGTGTCACAGAAGACTGGTATTGACCAGCTGACTGTGTTGGCAGCCGTAGAGGGTATCGTAGATACTATCAAGCAGGCTCTGGTGGAGAAAGAGAATGTTTATATCCGTGGTTGGGGAACTTGGACACTGAAGCATCGTGCTCAGAAGACTGCCCGTAACATCTCTAAGAATACAACCCTTGTCATAGAGGCTCATGATATTCCTTACTTCAAGCCTTGCAAGGAGTTTATGGACAATGTTGCAGCATCTAAGTAAAAAAACAACGATTTGAATAATACAAATGACGGGGAAGTGGGGCCTTTGTGCTTTTGCTCCCCGTCTTTCTGTTTAACACATAACATCTGAATATGAAATTCTTTTCTTGTTACATTGCATTTCCCCTGCTGCTGATGGCATTGCAGGCAAATGCGCAGAAATCAGTTCTTGAATATGTTAATCCCATCATTGGAACTAACGGAATGGGCCATACCTTCCCAGGTGCCTGCTCACCTTTTGGTATTGTTCAGCTGAGTCCCGAGACAGATACCGTCCCCCACAATGTAGACGGACATTACCAGGGAAAGGTCTATGAGTATTGTGCAGGTTATCAGCATCGCGACAAGACGATAGTTGGCTTCAGCCATACCCATCTTAGCGGAACAGGCCATTCTGATTTGGGCGACATTCTGATTATGCCTACAACAGGTAAGATTCGTACCAACCCAGGTACGGCCGAGAATCCTGATGACGGTTACCGTTCACGCTTCTCTCATGATACAGAGAAGTGTACAGCTGGTTATTACGAAGTGAAGTTGGATGATTATAATGTGTTGGCTCAGCTTACCGCTACCCAGCGTGTGGGTATTCATCAGTACACCTTCCCTGAGACGGAAGGACAGTTTATCCTGGACCTTGGCAGTGGTATCTATAATTATGAGGGCAAGACCCTCTGGAGCTACCTGCGTGTTGTGGATGAGACCACTTTGGTAGGTTACCGCATTACCTGTGGCTGGGCCCGTCAGAATTATACGTACTTTGCTATCAAGTTGTCTGAGCCTATCAGTCAGTACGGTTATAACAACAAGCAGCGCATGTTGTACACCGGTTTCTGGCGTAAGATGGACATCCAGCATAACTTCCCTGATATGGCTGGTAAGGAAATTGTCAGCTATTTCAAGTTTAAGCTACCCGCCAGTAAGAAGCTTACCGTCAAGGTGGCTCTCTCTCCTGTTAGTATGAGTGGCGCTCTAGCTAATTTGGAGGCTGAGACCAAAGGAAAGACTTTCGACCAGATTCGCCAGGAGACAGCCAGTAAGTGGGAAAAGGAACTCCGTACCGTAGATATCCAGGGTACAGAGGACCAGAAGACTCTCTTCTATACTTCTATGTATCACACCATGATCAACCCCTCCGTCTATATGGATGTAGATGGCCAGTATCGTGGCAATGATATGGAGATTCACAAGGCTGACGGCTTTACCAATTATACGGTATTCTCTTTGTGGGATACATATCGTGCAGAGCATCCCCTGCTCAATCTGCTCAAACCTCAGCAGGGTGCTGATATGGCACAGAGCATGATTGCTATCCAGCAGCAGAGTGCCATGCATCTGTTGCCCATCTGGTATCTGATGGCTAACGAGGGTTGGTGTATGAGTGGTTACCACGCAGTTTCTGTTCTCTCTGATGTTGCCAAGAAGTTGGGTGTTAAGGACAAGAAGGCTATGTTAGAGGCTATGAAGGCTACTTCTACATCAAAATGGATGGAGGGCCTGACAGACTATATGAAGTACGGTTATGTACCTTACGACCGTTGCGGCACTAGTGCTAGTAACACCTTGGAATATGCTTATGACGACTGGACCATCTATCAGGCTGCCTTGGATGCAGGAGACAAGGAGATGGCCGAGACCTACAAGCAGCGTGCCCTCAGCTATCGCAATGTCTTCAATCCCGCTATTGGTCTGGCTTGTCCCCGTTACAAGGATGGCAGTTGGAAGAAGGACTTCTCTCCTCTGCAGACCTATGGTGAAGGCTTCATCGAGGGTAATAGTGCCAACTACTCCTTCCACGTTCCCCATGATGTAAAGGGTATGATAGCCTGCTTTGGTGGTGACAAGAAGTTTGTGGCTGCCTTGGACGATTTGTTTGCCCATCCTCTGGACAAGAAGTATTACGAGGACAACGAGGATATTGAGGAGGAATGCCTTTTGGGTGGTTACGTTCATGGTAACGAGCCTAGCCATCATGTTCCTTATCTCTATGCCTGGACTTCTCAGCCATGGAAGTCTCAGTATTGGCTGCGTGAGATTATGAACCGTATGTATGTGAATAACATAGACGGTCTGCATGGCAACGATGATTGCGGTCAGATGTCAGCATGGTACATATTCAGTGCTATGGGATTCTATCCTGTTTGTCCTGGTACAGACCAGTATGTTCTGGGTGCTCCTTATATTCCATATTGCAAGGTTTCATTGCCTAACGGTAAGACTTTCGAGGTGGTTGCTCCTGGTGTTAGCGATAAGAACCGTTACGTAAAGTCTGTGAAGTTGAATGGAAAGGCATACGATAAACTCTATATTACTCATGCCGACCTCCTTGCAGGTGGAAAGCTCGAGTTCCAGATGTCTTCCACTCCCAATAAGAGCCGATGCGTAAAGACAGGAAAGCCCTATTCTCTGAGTGATTAATTTGTGGGATTGCCATTCGGATTTAGAAAGAAATATAGGTTTTCCTTTCGTATTTCGCTCATTTATCCGTAACTTTGCAATCTCAAAACAGAACATATTATTAATAAGAAAGTTAAAGATATGAAAGCATTTGTTTTTCCCGGTCAGGGAGCACAGTACAGTGGTATGGGTAAAGACCTGTACGAAAACAATGAGACAGCAAAAGAACTTTTCGAGAAGGCTAATGAGATCTTAGGCTTCCGCATCACCGATATTATGTTTGAAGGCACAGCAGAGGAGCTGAAGCAGACCAAGGTTACACAGCCTGCTGTATTCTTGCACAGTGTTATCAACGCTATCTGTATGGGTGATGACTTTAATCCTGATATGGTTGGCGGTCACAGCCTTGGTGAGTTCAGTGCTCTTGCTGCAGCTGGTGCTCTTAAGTTTGAGGATGCCCTGAAGTTGGTTCATGCCCGTGCCTTGGCTATGCAGAAGGCTTGCGAGGCTGCTCCTAGCACAATGGCAGCTATCATTGGTCTGGAGGATCAGGTTGTAGAGAACATCTGTGCCGAGGTTACTGCACAAGGTAACGGTGTAGTTGTTCCTGCTAACTATAACTGTCCTGGTCAGTTGGTTATCAGTGGTAATATTGAGGCAGTAAATGCGGCTTGCGAGAAGCTTACAGAGGCTGGTGCACGTCGTGCTTTGGTTCTTCCCGTAGGTGGCGCCTTCCATAGTCCCCTCATGCAGCCTGCAAAGGATGAACTTCAGGCAGCTATCGAAAAGACTGAGTTCCAGACTCCTAAGTGCCCGGTATACCAGAATGTAGATGCTAAGGCTCATACTGATGCTGCTGAAATCAAGCAGAACCTGATTGCCCAGCTTACTGCCAGTGTTCGTTGGACTCAGGAGGTTCAGAATATGATTGCTGCTGGCGCAACAGATTTCATGGAGTGTGGTCCTGGTCGTGCTCTTCAGGGTATGATTGGTAAGATTGCCAAGGGCAACGCCGATGTTACCATTAAGGGTATTGAATGATAATATATCAAGTACTTACACGTCTTTTCGGTAACGATAAGACCCAGTGCCATCCCAATGGAACAAAGGCACAGAACGGGTGCGGAAAGATGTCTGATTTTACACACAAGGCTCTGGAGGAAATCCGGAGCCTTGGTGCTACTCATATCTGGTACACTGGCATCATAGAGCATGCCACCCAGACAGATTACACGGCTTACGGGATTAGCCTTGATAATCCCGATGTAGTAAAGGGTCTTGCAGGCAGCGCTTATGCCATCAAGGATTACTATGATGTAGACCCTGATTTGGCAGGTAAGGTTTCTTCGCGTATGAAGGAGTTCCAGAACCTTGTGAAGCGCTCCCATAAGGCAGGACTGAAGGTAATCATTGACTTCGTTCCTAATCATGTGGCTCGTCAGTATCATTCAGACGTCTGTCCAGAAGGAACACAGGATTTAGGCGTAGGCGATGATACGACTCAGGCTTTTTCCAACCAAAACAACTTTTATTACCTGCCAGGTGAAGTTCTGCACCTTGATAATATAAAGCCTGACAGTTCCTACCTTGAAGAACCTGCCAAAGCAACTGGAAATGATGTTTTTAGTGCATGGCCAGGCCAAAACGATTGGTACGAGACTGTCAAACTAAACTATGGTGTAGATTACTGTAATGGTAGACTTGGATGTTTCACACCTGTTCCTGATACATGGAATAAGATGCTGCATATTCTACTCTTCTGGGCTCAGAAAGGTATTGACGGCTTCCGCTGTGATATGGCTGAGATGGTGCCTGTAGAGTTCTGGGAGTGGGTAATTCCACAGGTAAAGGAAGCCTTCCCCGGTATTGTCTTTATAGCTGAGGTTTATAATCCTGCAGAATACCGTAATTACATCCATCGTGGACATTTCGACTACCTTTATGATAAAGTAGGGCTCTATGATACCCTAAAGGCTGTTGCCCAAGGTAATGCCAGCTCTCAGAGCATCACATCCTGTTGGCAGCAGACAGATGATATCCGTCTGCATATGCTCAACTTCCTGGAGAATCATGATGAGCAGCGTATAGCCAGCGATTTCTTTGTCGCAGATGCCCGCAAGGGTAGGGCACCGTTGTTGGTAAGTGCGCTGATGGACAATAATCCCTTTATGCTGTATTTTGGTCAGGAACTAGGCGAGAAGGGGATGGATCAGGAAGGGTTCAGTGGTTTGGATGGAAGGACTACCATATTTGATTATTGGACAGTAGACACTATCTGCCGTTGGCGCAACAAAGGTAGATTCGATGGCAGTTTACTGACGGAAGACGAGCAGTCTCTACAGCGCTTCTATGCTAATGTGTTGAAGATTAAGGAGCAGGATCCTGCTTTTGCGGAAGGAGAATTCTTCGACTTGATGTATCATAACCCTGAGCTTCATCAGCAGTATGTGTTTGCTCGTAGGGGTAGAAGGAACGTAATGCTTGTAGTTGCCAACTTTTCTGAAGTAGAGCAACTGATGCAGATTAACATCCCCTTGCACATGTTTGAATTGTGGAACATAAAGGAGAAAACTGATATCTCTTCCATAGAACTTCTTACAGGGCAAAAGGTTAGGGTTGACTTCTGTTCAGAGAAGCAGTTCAGTGTCAGCGTGCCTGCATTGGGCGGTTGTGTATTCAAAATCGATGCATAAAGATGCAGCTTTCAAATGGTTTTGTGTGATTATTCAAGAATTGAAGAAAAAATTTTCTTCTAATATAGATTCAACTTGTTTTTATTTTTATCTTTGCGGATATTTTTTTTGAAGATTGTGTGCATATGGAGAACAGTAACCACCTTGTGATTATGGCCGGTGGCGTAGGTAGCAGATTCTGGCCAATGAGTACTACAGATACCCCCAAGCAGTTTGTTGATGTTTTGGGTTGCGGAAGAACTTTGATTCAACTGACATTAGACAGGTTCCGTGGAGTAGTATCGCCAGACAAAGTATGGGTGGTAACCTCCGTTAATTATGCTGATGAGGTTCGTCGTCAGTTACCCGAGGTACCCGCAGGGAACATTCTTTACGAACCCTGTCGTCGTGGAACAGCTCCCTGTATTGCCTATGTTAGCTGGCGTATCAAGGCTATAGATCCTCATGCTAACATTGTTGTGTCGCCTAGCGACCATGTTGTCATGGATATCAATGAGTTCCATCGTGTCATCAATTCTACGCTTAAGTTTGTTGCAGAAACTGATTCCATTGTCACCTTGGGTATGAAAGCAACCCGTCCTGAGACAGGTTACGGTTATATCCAAGCAGATTTATCATACTCTTCTGCCAGAAACAAAGAAATGTTCCGTGTGGATTCTTTCCGTGAGAAACCCGATATAGAAACAGCTACCAAGTATATCTCCAAAAACAATTTCTTCTGGAATTCCGGTATCTTCATTTGGAATGTCAGCACTATTGTAAACGCTTTCCGTGTTTATCAGCCTGCCATGTCTGATATCTTCGAGGAACTTTTACCCTTGTATGGGACTGATAAGGAACAGGAGGCAATTAACGAGAAGTTCCCTCAGTGCGAGAACATCTCGGTGGATTATGCTATTCTGGAAAAGGCAGAGGAGATATTCGTATTCCCCGCAGACTTTGGATGGAGCGATTTGGGAACATGGGGCTCTCTCTTGCTGAATACTGAACGTGATATCTACGGAAATTCCTGCATTGGTCCCAATATCAAGGTATATGAGACCACTAACTGCATGATTCACACTACCCAGGAGAAGCGTGTAGTCATTCAGGGATTGGATGGTTATATTGTGGCAGAAAAGGATGATTCCCTGCTAATCTGTAAGCTTAGTGAAGAGCAGAGAATCAGAGAGTTTAGCGAGTGATTAATCAATTAAGCTGATTTACTCCCAATCTTCAGGGAATCGTCCGTATGCATTCTTGAAAGCATATAGGTAATATTCTTCTGGTTGAATGCTGGGATAGTCGTCTGAAAATAGGAATTCGGTTATCTCGCGATCAGCAGAGACTGCTTTACGTAGGTATTTCAGGTAGTTTTCCTGATCGTGTAGCTTCTTGTAACAGTATGCTAGATAGGGGATAGCTACAACCCCTTCTTTTCCCTTGTATTCCTCCATAAAGGCCTCCAATAGCGATAGTGCTGTGCCGAAATGCTTTGTCTCGGCGTATGCTATTCCTATTGTCAGCAGCGTCTCTTGTTTGTTCTCGCTTTCGTTATAGGCAATCTCAAAGTGTTCTGCAGCCTCTTTCTCTCTGTCGTTCTCCAGTAGAATCTCGCCCATCAGCAGGTGATATTCCAATACACCTTTGTTGTCCTTTGAGAGTTGCATGGCATCCTCCAGCGCCTTCAGCGCCTCGTCTATATGATGGCTTTTGCTTTCAAGGTAAGCCTTGTGCATCAGCAACTGGATGCGATCCTCGTCATATTCTGGAATGTATTTCAATCCTTTGGCCAATGCCTCCTTGGCCTCGTCGAAACGTTCCATGTTAGCCAGTGTGACGGCATCCATGTAGTAGAGCCTGCCGTCTTCCGGCATAATATCCTTCAGTCTTTGATATATATCATGAGCCTGAGTCAGATGATTCAGATGGAATAGACAGTGAGCCTTTATCATCAGCGCCTGTGTATGATTGGGATTCAGGGCAAGGCAATATTCTACACTGTCCAGTGCTTCTGCAAAGTCGCTTTTCCCTATTTGAGCCTCGGCTATTGTCTTCCAGGCCAGTGTACTGAATGGCTGTTCCTCCAGGATGTCCTGCAGCATGGCAATGGCATCGTCATATTTCTCGGTGGCCATCAGTAGGTCAGTCTTCAGTTTCTTGAGTTTCTTGTATTGCGGGAAGTCCTTCTCCAGCTTTGCTGTCAGTTTTTGGGCAATCTGATAGTCCTGATAATCCATAAAGATGCAGGCGGCATCATATAGGAACATCGCCTTGTCTTCGTCCTGCTCCTTTAGCTTTGATATAATAAGCTGTAAGGCATCAATGGGCTTGTTCGAGCGAATCAGCAGCTCTGTCCACAGGAATATCGTCTCCCGATCGTTCTGGTCGGGGATGGATTCGGCTATCTTTATGGCTTCCTCCAGATTGTCATGGAACATCTGTTGCCTGGCAAGGAATATCAGCGGGTCCACACTGTTGGGGTGTAGGCTAAGTGCCAATGATATGGCTTGGTTAGCCTCCTCCTCCATGTTTTGTGTCATGAAGAACTCCGCGATATCTGTCAGGTCTTCAGCATCCATGTAAACAGGCTTGCCGTCCTTGCAGGCCTGCTCGTATTTCTGTAGGTTTTCCAGAAACTCGGAATCGTTGAAGTATGCCTCGTCTTCTTCTCGCATAGGCGTGTTTTATTTGTTGCCTTTCTGCCAAGTGTCTTTAAGTCCGACTGTTTTGTTGAAAATCAGGTGATCAGGTGTGCTGTCTGGGTCTATGTTGTAATAACCGATGCGCTGGAACTGTAAGTAGCTCAGGGCAGGCAGCGTCTTGGCGAACTCCTCTATCAGTGCCTTCTTGTTGATGGTCAGTGATTCCGGATTCAGGAAGGGACGCATGGCATCAATACCTCTGACTCCGTTTTCCTTCTCGTATTGTTTGATGGCATCACGAGGGTTCTCGCATGTCCACAGGCACTCATAGTTCCTGACCTCACAGGGGAGGCAGTGTTGACTGCTAACCCAGTGCAGTGTCTTGCCCTTTATCTTGCGGTCTGCACCGGGCATGCCGCTCTTGCTTTCGGGGTCGTATGTGGCATGTACGCAGGTAATATTACCCTGCTTGTCCTTCTCTATGCACTTATAGTTGCCTTGTTCGTCCTTCTCGTCGGTGCAGGCAATGATGTATCCGTTTTTCAGACGCACTTCCTTGCCTGGGCCTAATCGCATGAACTTCTTGCCGCCATCTTCCATAAAGTCCTCACGCTCTATGTAGAGTTCGCGAGAGAAGTGGATGGTGTGCGTATTGCCTTCTGTTATTGTGTTGCCCTCGGCATCGCGTATTTCGGGATTGTTGATGGCTGTCATTTCTTCCATCAAGTCCTCGGGATAGTTGTCTATAACTAACTTCAGAGGGTCAACTACTGCACTTACACGTATAGAACGGGTGTTCAGGTCCTCTCGGCAGGCTGCTTCCATCAGTTTGATGTCGTTCAATGCGTCAAAGGTGGTGTATCCAATTTTGTCTATGAAGTTCAGTACGGCTTCGGGGCTGTAACCTCTTCTGCGTATGCCGCAGATAGTTGGCATACGTGGATCGTCCCAGCCGTTTACTACACCTTCCTTTGTCAGAATCAGTAGGTTACGCTTAGACATCAGTGTGTAGTTCAGGTTCAGCTTGTTGAACTCAAACTGGCGTGGACGGTTGTCCTCTATGTCTCCCTCGTCGCCTCTCCACTCCTTTATCCAGGTAACGAATAGGTCGTACAACTCGTGGTGGGGAACAAACTCCAGTGTACAGATACTGTGTGTAACACCCTCCAGATAGTCGCTCTGACCATGCGTAAAGTCATACATGGGGTAAGCATTCCACTTGTTACCTGTACGCCAGTGTTCCATGTTCAATACGCGATACATGATAGGGTCGCGGAAGTGCATGTTAGGGCTAGCCATATCAATTTTAGCACGCAGAATCATCTTTCCAGGCTCTACATTGCCAGAGTTCATCTCACGGAACAGTTTCAGACTCTCCTCAACGGGACGATCTCGGTAGGGCGAGTTGGTTCCTGGTTCTGTTGGCGTACCTTTCTGTGCAGCAATCTCCTCGCTGGTCTGCTCGTCCACATAGGCACGTCCCTGCAGGATGCACCACTCTGCAAAGTCCCACAAATCCTGGAAATAGTCGCTGGCGTAGCATACCTTTCCCCACTCAAACCCCAACCATTTGATGTCGCGTTCAATAGCCTCAACGTATTCCGTATCCTCCTTCTGAGGGTTCGTGTCGTCCATACGCAGGTTACATACGCCACCAAATTTCTTGGCTATTCCAAAGTCCATGGCAATGGCCTTGGCGTGTCCTATATGCAGGTATCCGTTGGGCTCAGGTGGAAAACGGGTCTGTAATCTTCCTCCGTTTTTGCCTTCTGCCAGATCACTTTTAACTTTCTGCTCTATAAAGTTCAGGCATTTTTTCTCGTCCTGTTCGTTTATGCTGATGTCTGTCATAATATATCTGTTTTTCAGATTTATTTTTATTCTTTGTTTTTCTAACCGCTAACCTCTATTTGAAAAGACAAAGGTAATACTTTTGCTTTAAATATATAATGTATAAGAGTAAAAAAAAGTGGTTATTGTCTGTAATGTGTTATTAAACATATATTAAGTGTTTGCACGGAACGTTTAAAAGTTTTAACTTTGCGATAACAAAACAAATGAGTTATTCTGACAAATAATCTTTTTACCTTAAAAGGCTAATATCAAAATTGGAGGCTCGTCGTGAGACGAACCTCCAATTATTGTTTTTACGACCTTTCTTTGCTCTTAGGTCAAGTATTGCTTGCTGATGCTCTCGTTATCCTCTACGCAGCGGATGGTAGTAGCCAGCAATTCAGCAATAGAAAGCTGCTTAACCTTGCTGCAGTTGCCAGAGTAGGGGATGCTGTCAGTAAATACCATTTCCTCGATGGATGATGCTGCCAAGCGTTCGCTGGCAGGACCGCTCATTACGCAGTGGCTGGCAATGGCGCGAACGCTGCGGGCACCGTTCTGCTTCATTAGGTCGGCAGCTTTTGTGATGGTGCCGGCTGTATCTACCATATCATCTACCAAGATTACATCTGCGCCTTCTACGTCACCAATAATCTCCATGTGGGCAACCTCGTTAGCCTTCTTGCGTGTCTTGTTGCAGAGCACCATGGGGCAGTTCAGGTATTTGCTGTATGTGCTGGCGCGCTTGGTACCGCCAACATCGGGGGTAGCTATAATCAAGTTTTCAAGGTTCAGGCTCTGTATGTAGGGCAGCAGAACGCTGCTTGCATACAGGTGGTCAACGGGTACGTTAAAGAAACCCTGCTCCTGGTCGGCATGCAGATCCATTGTGATTAGACGGTTGATGCCTGCTACAGAAAGCATATCTGCAACCAGTTTGGCAGCTATGCTAACGCGTGGCTTGCTCTTGCGGTCCTGACGTGCCCAGCCAAAGTAGGGTACAACGGCGTTGATGGTGCGTGCTGATGCGCGCTTTGCTGCGTCAATCATAAGCAGCAGTTCCATCAGATTGTCAGCATTGGGGAATGTGCTCTGTACCAGGAACACGTCAACGCCACGGATACTTTCTTCGAAGCACACTTCAAACTCGCCGTCTGAGAATTTTGTAATGGACAGATTGCCCAGTTCGCAACCCAGATTGGCGCAGATTTTCTCTGCAAGATAGCGGCTTTTGGTGCCTGAGAATACCTTGAATTTCTTCTTCTCTTCCATTGTTTTTATAGGGTTTTCCTTGTTGTTTTTTTTCGTTGTGCAAAGGTATACATTTTCTTTCTTATGTGCAATTCTTTGCGTGGAGAAAAATCCTTAATCTCAGCTATTATCCCATATTTTCAGTTAAGAGATAACTGAGTAGTAGGTGAGAGGTACTTTTGTGGTAACTTTTAGCACATGGCGTGTCTTTCTTGGGTTTGTTCATAAAGGAAAAAGTTTTCTTTCTTGGGGGACAGTTTCTTACGGCATGTAAAACTCTGTAATCCTAAGGAAAAAACTATTTTCAAGCCTTGAAAATATATAACCAAGCCTTGAAAATAAATTATCATGCTTTGAAAATATATTTTCAGGACATGAAAATAATTATAAATGCCGTATTAGTATGTTTTTATCCTGTACTTTAACGATTTTAGTTGAGTACTTTGAGTCTTATTTGTCGCTAAAAATATGAAGGGCACTGCCTCACGGTAGCGCCCTTCTGTTTTGTTTGTTTGGAAAAAGTCTAATTGAAATAATGGTTTGTGATTGATTTTTTAAGCCTCTGCGGGAGTTTCTGTTGTTTCACCCTCAGTAGCCTGTGCAGTCTCAGCCTCAGCCTCAGCGTTGGCAGCAGCCTCAGCCTCAGCCTTAGCAGCAGCCTCAGCAGCCTTCTTGTCAGCTACCTTCTTTGCAATCTCTTCCTTGGCCTTCTTCTCTGCATCCAAGCGAGCTGCATCAGCAGCCTTCTTCTCAGCAGCCATCTTAGCCTCGAATGCCTCCAGACCCTTCTGCTTGTCAGCCTTCCATGCTGCAAATTTTGCCTCACAGGTAGCCTCGTCAAAAGCGCCCTTCTTTACACCACCGCGCAGGTGCTTCATGAGATAAACACCCTCGCCAGATAGAATGTTACGAACCGTGTCAGTGGGCTGTGCACCACACTCTACCCAATAGAGGGCACGGTCGAATTTCAAATCTACAGTGGCAGGATTGGTGTTGGGATTGTAGGTACCAATCTTCTCTGTAAACTTACCATCGCGTGGAGCTCTTACATCAGCGATTACGATACTGTAGAAAGCATAGCTTTTACGACCGTGACGCTGCAATCTAATTTTTGTTGCCATAATTTTAATTAAACTTTATTTATAGGTTTGAAATATGCCGTCAACACGTAACGGCGCGCAAATGTACAACAATTAGTTGGATTGGAATGCAAAAACGGTCAACTTTTTTATTTATAATGTATGTTTTGCCTTCATGCTGGCCTTTGCGAAGTAAACAATGAGGATGCAATACATACCCAAGGATAGGATTTCGCTCAGTGAGTTGTTCCACCATTGTTCATATTGAAACTCTACTCCTGCGAAGCGCAGTGCCACACTGACTACACCCATTAGAGCACCGCCGGCAATAAATCCGCTGGCTATGAGAGTGCCCCGTTCTCCACGTGCCGTATTCACTTCCTTCTGCTTGCTGCGGGTGGTTACAAACCAGTTGACTGATCCGCCTACTAATAGGGGAAGGTTCAATTCCAGGGGGATGAACATGCCTAAAGCAAAAGCCAAGGCGGGAATACCCAATGTATTGAGAATCAGAGCCAGTACGGCACCTATTCCGTAAAGCAGCCAGGGGGCACCGTTACCTTGCATCAGAGGTTCTATTACAGCAGCCATCGCGTTGGCCTGTGGAGCAGAGAGCTGTCCGTCGGTAAAGCCGTATGTCTTGTTCAAAATCATGATGACACCGGCTACGGTGGCAGCACTTACCAATGTGCCAAGGAACTTCCAAGTCTCCTGCTTGCGTGGGGTAGAGCCAAGCCAGTAGCCTATCTTTAGGTCGGTTATAAAACCGCCTGCCATACTAAGAGCTGTACATACTACACCACCCATGATAAGGGCGGCTACCATTCCGCTGGTACCATTGAGGCCTATGGCAACCATAATGACGGAGGCCAGGATGAGGGTCATCAGCGTCATGCCGCTGACGGGGTTGGTGCCTACAATGGCTATGGCGTTGGCAGCAACGGTGGTGAAGAGGAATGTGATAATAGCTGTTACCAGAAGGGCTACGCAGGCAAACTTGGCTATTCCATTCATGACATCCCAGTAATAGAAGACACCTATGGCGAAGAATGTAACAAGAATAGCAATGGAGATAAACGTCATGGGCAGGTCTTTCTGTGTACGTTCCTCGGAAACCTGCGTGCTTTTTTTTCCGCCCATCTCTTTTGCTGCCAGTGAAACGGCACCAGAGATGAGTTTGCGGCTCTTGACAATACCAATAATTCCTGCCATAGCAATACCGCCAATACCAATACTCTTGGCGTACTTGAAGATCTGCTCGGCAGAGCCTGCAGCAGCCGTAATGCCTTCCTGCACCTCAATGTCAGGGAAGAACAGGCCTATGCAGGGAACAATAACCCACCATACCAGCATACTGCCGCAGCAGATGATGAAAGCGTATTTGAGTCCGACTATATATCCCAAACCCAGAACGGCTGCACCTGTGTTGCACTTGAAAACTAGTTTGGTCTTCTCGGCTATGGTGTCGCCCCATAATAGGGCTCGGCTGGTGAAGTTTTCGTTCCAGAGTCCGAAGGTGGCTACAACAAAGTCATACAGACCGCCTATCAATCCGGCTATCAACAGAGGCTTGGCCTGATCTCCTCCCTTGACACTGCTTACCAGTACCTGTGTGCTGGCAGTAGCCTCAGGGAAGGGATATTTGCCGTGCATATCCTTAACGAAATACTTGCGGAAAGGAATTAGGAACAGAATGCCCAGGATGCCACCCAGCAGACTTGCCAGAAAAACCTCCATGAAGTTGACGGTCATCTCAGGATATTTGGCTTGTAGAATGTACAGGGCGGGTAGGGTGAATATGGCTCCGGCTACTATCACGCCAGAGCAGGCGCCTATGCTCTGAATCATTACGTTTTCGCCTAAGGCATTCTTACGCTTTGTGGCGCTGCTCAGGCCAACGGCAATAATGGCAATGGGGATGGCGGCCTCGAAGACCTGACCGACCTTGAGTCCCAGATAGGCAGCTGCAGCACTGAAGATTACTGCCATCAGGATTCCCCAGCAAACAGACCATGCTGTTACCTCACGTGGATTAGTGCCTTTTGGCATCAATGGAGTATATTCTTCTCCTTCTTTCAGTTCTCTGAATGCATTCTCTGCCAATGTGTCTTTAATGTTCTCGCTCATAGTGTTTATGTCGTTTTGGGGTTATTTGTCAATGTTATAAAACAAAAAAAGAGATTCATCTTATTCTGAAAGACAAACCTCTTACTCTTGTTTTGTGGAGAATATCGGGCTCGAACCGATGACCTCTTGCATGCCATGCAAGCGCTCTAGCCAGCTGAGCTAATCCCCCATGCTGCGTTTAGCGAGTGCAAAATTAGAGTTTTTTTCTGAAACAGACAAATTTGAACAGCCTTTTTTACATAATTCTGAAAAAATATTGTAATTTTGTCAGCAGAATATACGTAGAAACAATGTTGGGAAAGAGATATCTGCTGACTTTTATATTTTGTGTGCTGACGTTTCCGGCGCTATTTGCCATCCATGTGGAGCATAGAAGATTCGTGGCTACATTGATAGATGGAAGTAGGATTGTTCTGACCAGTTATGGCGATGAGCACCTCTCTTATTTCCTGACTGATGAGGGGAAGGTTGTGGAGTTGACGGACAGCGGTTTCTGTCTGACACCCTATAACCGCGATGAGTACCTGGCCCTGCATGCCCCCCAGGTTGCCAGGAGAAAGGTAAGGCGCAAGATAGGAACGCTGGAATCGGCATTGCTTGGCCAGATGGGTACTAAGCATGTGGCTGTGTTGTTGGTTCAGTTTCAGGATAAGCCTTTCACGGTAGCCTCGGACTCAGCATCGGTAAATACATATTATCAACGTTACTGTAATGGAATGCCAGGCGTTTCGCCTTATACGGGACATGGCAGCTCAGGAGCCGTCAGTGAGTACTTTCGGGATCAAAGCAATGGGCAGTTTATCCCTGTCTTTGATGTGGTAGGTCCTGTGACGTTGGACAATGGCTATGCATATTACGGAAAGGATAACGGGTCTGTAAAGGATGTGAAATATGATGAGTTTGTCTCTGAAAGTCTGCAAAAAGCCTGTATGGCAAAGAAGGACTGGAGTGAGCTTGACAATAATGGGGACGGCAAGGTGGACATGGTATTCCTGCTCTATGCCGGTTTGGGACAGAACTATACCAATTCTTTAGGCGACAAGAATACAATCTGGCCTCAGGAACGCCCCTCGTCTTGCAGGGTTGGGAATGTGAGCTTTGCTGGTTGTAGTTCCACTTGTGAGTTGCGCCCTACAGCGGTCTCTGGTAGCGTGATAACGGCAACGGCTCCTGATGGTATTGGCGTTTTCTGCCACGAGTTTAGTCATGCTCTGGGCTTGCCGGATTTCTATGACACCAACAACGTAGCCTTCGGAATGGATTTCTGGTCTCTGATGGATTATGGTCAGTATTACGCCAATGGTTGTACCCCTGTGGGTTATACAGCCTATGAACGCGATTTTATGAAGTGGCAGATTCTGGAGGAACTGAAGGAGCCTTGTACACTGCGCATTCCCTGTTTTGCCAAGGGCGGGCACGGCTATAAGATAGTAAATGATAAGAGCCCCAGCGAATATTATGTGCTGGAGAACCGTCAGGATTACGGGTGGGACAGAATATGTCATACAAGGGGGCATGGTTTGATGGTGACACATGTTGACTATGACCGTACCACGTGGATAAGCAATAGGGTTAATACGGACCCTAAACATCAGTGCATGACAATCATTCCTGCAAACAATACTCTACATGGTGGTAATATCCCCGGTATAACAGCTGACGAATGGAAAGAGAGTCTGCGGGGAAACCTGTATCCCGGTACCACAGGGAACCATGAGTTGACAGATACATCGACACCTTCCAGCGTGGTCTTTACGGGTGGGTGTATGGGTAAGCCTATCTACGACATTGAGGAAAGAGATGATGATGTTATAGTGTTGAAATTCAATCCCTTGGGAACATTGCCTGAAGTGCAGGGGCTGACCCCTATAGATGCAACGGAGACAGGCTTGACCTTTACATGGAAGCCGGTAGAAAGTGCAGAGGGCTATAATATAAAGGTGACGGACGAGATGGGACAATTGGTAATGCAGTCAGACAGTATAAGCCTTTTTAATTATAATGTAGAGGGGCTAGAGCCTTCGAAAACCTACGGATTCAGTATTCAGGCTATATCAGACAAATACCGTAACAGTGAATGGTCGGATGTTATGTGGCTTTGTCAGGCAGACTTTGTGGATGGATTGTCGGATAACCTTGCCGAGAGTGCAGAGACAGTAAGAGTTTGTGATATGAATGGTATTGTGCTAAAGGAATGCAAGGCAAACCAGATAGATAGGCAGGGCATACCTGATGGCATTTATGTTATAAAGTTCAAGAGCGGATTGGCCAGAAAGGCTTTAATCAGAAAATAGTCTTTCATGAGGAAAGTCCTTTTAGTCTTGTTGGCATTTCTAATATCCTTTCATGTAGGGGCGGTACCGGCTAAACGTCAGAAAACGACTTTGACGTTGGCTGATGGCTCTAAGGTGGCTGCCACATTCTATGGTGATGAGAACCTTCATTTTTATCTTGCTGAGGATGGACGTGCCTTCTGTCTGAATGAAATGCAGGAGGTGCAAGAGGTAAGTCAAAGCAGGTTATATGGGATATGGAAGGAACGTCTGGGGGTGCGGAATCAACAGCGTGGACGTTGCAATGCTAAGTCGTTTAAAATGGGAAACGATTCACCTTTTATGGGAAGTAGGAGAGGGCTGGTGATATTGGTGAACTTCCAAGATAGAGAGATGCTGTATGAGCTAGAAGAATACAATAATTTTTTCAACAGGGAGGGATATAAAGGCTTTGGCATGAGCGGTTCGGTTCATGACTATTTTCACGACCAGAGCTATGGCGCCTTTGATTTGTCTTTTGATGTGGTAGGTCCTGTCACCGTTAGCAAGGAAATGTCTTATTATGGCAGTAATATAGATGAGGTGGGAGGGCGCGACCAGCATCCTGCTGAGATGATAGCTGAGGCTGTAACTCTGGCGGATTCTTTGGTAAATTATGCAGATTACGATTGGGACAAAGACGGGTATGTAGATCAAGTGGTGGTATTGTATGCTGGATACAGCGAGGCGCAGACCCCGGGCGAACCTTCCCTTCTCTGGCCGCATGAGTGGACACTCTCTTCTGCGTATGGGTATGGAGATGGAGAAGGAATGCTACGAAAGGATGGCGTATGGATTGATACCTACGCGTGCTCCTCGGAATTAAGGGATTCCGTAGGAACAAATTTGGATGGCATAGGCACTGCTTGCCATGAGTTCAGCCATTGTCTGGGCTTGCCTGATTTGTATGATACGGATTTGGCGGACGGGAGGAATTTCGGCATGAGTCTGTGGAGTGTGATGGATCAGGGAGCGTATGGCGGTGAGGATTATAATGGGGCAACTCCAACGGGATATACAAGTTACGAGCGTATGTTCTGCGGGTGGCTTAGACCAGAGAAACTGATAGACCCATGTGTTGTTGTGGATATGCCGGCCTTGTCTGATTCTTCCAAGGCTTATATACTATATAATGATAGTTATTGGGATGAATACTATCTGTTAGAGAATCGCCAGAACACTTTGTGGGATACATATCTGCCCGGACATGGGATGTTAGTGTTGCACATTGACTATAACGCGGAGGCATGGGATGATAATAGGGTGAATGCTGTGAATGGGCACCCGCGTTTGACGATCATTCCTGCAGACAATCATTTGATGAGTGGCAGTTCTCCTACGTTGGCAGATATGGCTGGTGATCCGTATCCAGGCACAACGGGTAATACAATGCTGACGGATACCTCTTTACCAGCGGCTACCCTGTATCATAGTTCAATGGGTAGAAACTTGATGGGGCATCCCATTACAGATATTACAGAACAAGACAGTTTAATAGGTTTTACCTATGATGGCGGTTCGCTTGTGGGAACGCCAACGGCTTTGGAACCGGACA
>JAEEGL014104832.1_pt1 | contig 85393 bp, 81 predicted proteins | sample 9134231 | NCBI WGS metagenome assembly JAEEGL01 (sample SAMN16246548, study PRJNA631951) | gut metagenome | biome: gut microbiome; feature: rumen; material: fiber-attached | host: Bos | place: Iran: Karaj | collected 2018-10
AGGGATGTCAACGCGGCGATCAACATCCTCCTCAAGGGGTTGACTGGCAACCCCGTTCCCGCAAGGGACGAATCGCCTACCGCATGAGCGGACAGGCACGTACCTGGGCGGTCTATTCTGTCATCCAGACAGGATCGAACCGTCCAAGTCAAGTTAACTGCATTCACAAAAGTGTCTGGCCACAGCGGTTGTTCTCGTCTCCGCATCCAAGTTGACCACTTCGCGCCTCCACCCTGCTACCCCGTAAACGTCGGTGGTTCGAAGTGAGGCTGCTCCCGTCAGGACCTGACCCGGTTTCCCCGATTAATACAGGATGAACGACCCTCCGACCGTCCTCTCTGTAAACTCCGACTCTACAGGACAAGATTTCATAGTTGCTAGATGGGCTTGTATGCATCAACGGGACCGCCCGCTGCTGTCACCCCCGCGTATTGACGATTTCGGGTGTAGGGCACGCCAAGCGCCCCGGTCAAGCCAAACAAGGGTAATTCTAACTCGTCATAAAAATAACTTATCACGTCATCTTTGGCGGATTTGGAAGACAGTGCAACCGTTGACCGAAGATTGTTCACGAAATGGAAGAATATGCTGGCCAACCGCCATTTTAGGTCGCCAATTGTTAAATATGATATCCGTGATTGTGTGACTACCGTGCTATGTGTTAGCACGCCACATTGGTGATTGGAAATGAGCATACTAGGTCTGACGGACCCATGGGTGATAGGTGCATACGTGGGCTGCATACTTACAGTGGTATTCTGCGTAGCGTACAGCATTCTGAAAGGAAAGGACTCCGACGAAGGAGATGAAGCCAATGACTGACGGTGTCGATCTGACCCTCTTCGGAGTGATGACCGCCGTCTTCATCGTCGTCACCCTTCTGCTCGGATGGTACGGTTATAAGAACACGTCCGACAACCAGGAGTTCCTGCTGGGCCGCAACAAGACCGGCCCGCTCATCATCGCCCTGTCATACGGTGCAACGTTCCTAAGCGCTTCCGCAGTCATCGGTTTCGGCGGTCAGACGGCCGTCCACGGTATGTCCCTGATGTGGCTGTGCTTCCTGAACCTCTTCGCCGGTCTCGCCGTCGCTTTCCTGATCTTCGGAAAGAGGACGAGGAGGCTCGGTTCCAAACTCGGTGCCGCGACCTTCGCGGATCTTCTCGGTAAGGCCTACAACTCCACTTCGATAAGGACGTTCACGGTCATCCTGATCCTTGTGATGATGCCCATCTACACCGCAGCGGTGCTCAAGGGAGGCGTCAACTCCCTGGCCGTCATCACCGGTCTCACCGACTATTACAACTACATCCTCATCGGACTCTCCCTCGTCGTCGCAGTCTATGTCGTGTACGGAGGAATCATCGCCGTCATGTACAACGATGCGCTCCAGGCGGGGATCATGTTCATCGGTATGCTTGTCATCCTCCTTGTCACCTGGTCGTACACCGGAGGCATCACCGCCGGTAACGAGGCCATGGTCGACCTCTGGTCGCAGCGCATGGGCGACATAGGCGGTCTAGGGGTGGCACCGGGATTCGAAGGGTGGACCAATTCCCCCTCATTCGGTACCACCGAATGGATGACCGTCGTGACCACGTTCATAATGGGAGTCGGTATCGGTGCCCTCACGCAACCCCAGCTCGTGGTCAGGTACATGTCCGCCAAGAACGACAAGGACCTCAACAAGTCCCTCATGATCGGGTCGATCTTCATCCTCCTGGTCGTCGGAGCGGCATACACCGTCGGACCCCTCACCAACGTGTACTTCTTCGATCAGCACGGGATGCTGTCCTTCGAGTACCTCTCGTCGATGGGCCTCGGTACGGACTTCATCATCCCCCAGTACATCCTCGAGGTGTTCAGCGGAATAACCTTCGGAGACGTGTTCGTCTGCCTGTTCCTGCTCTCCCTCATATGCGCATCCATCTCCACCATCAGCGCCCTGATGCACACCATCGGTGTCGCGGGCGGATACGACCTGTACTCCGTGTTCAAGTCCAAGAAGACCGGCGTCTCCAAGGACTACCAGTCCATCAAGCTCAACAGGCTGTTCATCGTGATCTTCATGATCCTGGTCGTCGTGTATTGCTACGTGATGCCCAAGGACATCATCGCCAAGGCGACATCGGTCTTCATGGGCGTTACGGCAGCTGCGCTGCTCCCGGCATACTTCCACTGCCTCTATTCGAAGAATCCGAATAAGACGGCGGCCATCGCCAGCATAGGTGTCGGTACTGCGTCCTACATGCTCTGGGCGCTGTTCATGAACGCCGGTACGAGCGTGTTCTTACCGATATGCAAACTGCTCACCGGAAGCTCGGTGTTGATGCCAGGCTCAGTGCTCGCTTACACAGACCCGCTGATCATCTCGTTGCCGCTGTCCATATTAACGATGGTCATCATCTTATTGGTACAGAAAAAAGAACCAAATATGAGGAACGAAGAATTAGGTTGCAAGGAGTAAGTGTCGATGGGAGATGAGACCGAAGTTGGGGCGCCCTCGTTCGAGGAGAAACATCTGATAGCCATCATGATGTATCTCGCAGTGAACGGTGCTTGCAGGAAGATCGACATCTATAGAAATGTCTCTTCCAACCCACGTATCCCCGAGAAGTTGGACCGTCTTGAGGCAATGGGCCTGATAAACCAGGCCCCCGACAAGAATCTCAGATCCATCCTAATCAATCTGACCCCCAAAGGACAGACCGTAGCGCAGAAGATCATCGATCTGGATGCGGCCATTAAAGGAATCTGAGGGCCACCGGCAATAGTATCCAACAGGCCCGTACTAGTTGCGGGCCAAAAACCACTTTTTAGTTCTACTAACGGCACGGAATGGGGTGCCTTCACCCATTCGTGCCTGACGGTCATTCAGAGAGGTTATAAGCCGATTCGGGATAGGGGTGTCCATTGAAGGGAGGGTACCGAGACGAGGCGCGTTTGCAAGGAATGCGGATACGAGATCCCCGCGGACAGCGATTTCTGCTATCAGTGCGGTTCATGGGCCAAGGATTCGTTCATTTTGAACGATGAAGGGACGTATATCATCTCGGACACCTGCGCCAACTGCGGCAAGGAGATGCCCGAGGGAGCGGAATACTGCCCCCATTGCGGTGCCCATGCCTCGCAGTCCAATGTCAGGATCAGCTCCCCCACCGTTGGAAGGTTCACCAGCAGGCACATAATAGCGCTGCTCTTGGCTGTCATACCCGGATTCTTCAACATCTTCGGGCTCGGCCAGCTGGTCCTCAAGAGATGGTCCAAGGCCTTCGTCTATATCTCTATCACAATACTGCTCTACTACCTCGCACCCAGTTTCCTGACGACAACCGGGTCGCAGATCCTGCTGACGATCTTCCAGGTGCTCGTATTCATGTACTCGCTGTTCGACCTGTTCGGAGCGATCTCCAGAGGGGAGGCCTGAGCATGGACTGGACCGAGAAGTACCGCCCAATGACGCTGGACGATGTCATCGGGAACCCCGGGGCGGTCAATTCCCTCAGGATGTGGGCAAAGTCATGGGATTCAGGCATACCCGAGAAGAGGGCGGTCGTCCTCATAGGCACGCCGGGTGTGGGGAAGACCACATCCGCCGAGGCACTGGCCAGGGACATGGGCTGGTCCATCATAGAGATGAACGCATCTGACCAGCGTACGGGCGATGCGATAGAGGACATCGCCGTAAGGGGGTCCAGATTCAACACGTTCTCCGATGAGGGGGATTACCTCGATACCGGCAAGGGTCAGAGGAAGCTCATAGTCCTGGACGAGGCGGACAACTTCTTCGGCAATGCCGACAGGGGCGCCATACCCGTTATTTCCCGCCTTATCAAGGAGACGCTTCAGCCCGTCATACTGATAGTCAACGATTACTACGAGCTGTCGCGCAAATGCAGCGCGGCCAAGACGGATACGATACAGATCACATTCCAGAAGCCGAAGGCGGTCTCGATGGTGAAGGCTCTCAACAAGATCGCCGTCAACGAGGGCGTCGAGGTCGAGCCTAAGGCCATGGAGATCATCGCCGAGAAGGCCAACGGGGACATGCGCGCGGCGGTAAGGAATCTCGAGGCATTGTCTCTGGGGCAGACGAAGGTCACGGTCGAGATGGCCGAAGGCATATCGGCACGCGACAAGCGCAGCGATATGTACTCCCTGATGTCGGCAATATTCAGGTCCGACGACCCGATGAAGGCGAGGAGGATGCTCATGGACGTGGACACCGATCCCCCGGAGCTCTCCCTGTGGGTCGACGAGAACATCCCCTACGAGTTCGTGGACAAGGGCGACCTGGTCCGTGGATACGAGAAGCTCTCCCGTGCGGACATATTCCTGGGAAGGGTGTCCAACCGCCAGTACTACGGATTCTGGTCCTACGCGGGGGACATGCTCACCGCCGGCGTCGCCACGGCCCGCATGACCAACAGATACTCTCATGACAGGCTTCATTTCCCCTCCTATCTGAGCAAGATGTCCAGGAGCAAGTCCGTCAGGGCGCTACGCAAGACCGTCTGCCTGAAGTTAGCAATATACCTTCACACTTCCACCAGGCGCGTGGACCTAGACATACTGCCTTATGTCAAGCAGCTGGCGGTCAACGACCCTGAAGTGCGCCTGACTCTGACGAAGGAGCTTCTTTTGGAACCTGAGGAGCTGGGATTCATCCTGGACAAGAAGCCGGATTCCAAGGATGTGAAGGCAGTCTTCGCCAAGCTGGAGGAGCCCGCTGACGCGGAGCCCAAGCCGGCCAAGAAGAAAACAGAATCCAAGAAGGCCAAGAAGGATCCGGAGCAGCCCGCCCCAGTGGCGGAGCCGCCTAAGATGGAGGAACTTCCCAAGAAGGAGGAGCCGGTGCAGGAGAAGAGAAAGAACAACCAGGCCAGCCTCTTCGATTTCTGAGGGATACCATGGATGAGGATTACAGGAACCTTCTGATCAAGCAGCAGTACAGAATCTACAAGGACCATGCTGCCGTCAAGCTCTGCCACTGGATGAAGGAGAGCATGCTGCACGAGCGCCACTGCTACAAGCAGGACTTCTACGGCATAGAGAGCCACCGCTGTCTCCAGATGACCCCGGCCATCAACGAATGCAGCCATCTGTGCTCGTTCTGCTGGAGGGTCCAGGGAAGCGATTTCGAGGTCACGGACTGGGCGGAGCCCAAGGAGATGCTGGATGCCCTCATCAATGAGCAGCGCAAGCTCATTCAGGGATTCAAAGGAGATCCGAGATGCGACCCCAAGAGGTTCCAGGAGGCCATGAACCCGAACCAGGTGGCCATATCGTTGGCGGGCGAGCCGATCACCTATCCTTACCTGTCGGACTTCCTCAAGGAATGCCACAGCAGGGGGATGACGACATTCCTAGTCACCAACGGGACCTACCCGGAACGTCTTGAGGCCTTGGACGAACTTCCCTGCAAGACATACGTCACGGTGGCGGCGCCGAACGAGGAGATCTACAAGAAGGTCTGCCGCCCCAAGATCAAGGACGGATGGCAGAAGCTCATGAGGACGCTGGAACTGATGCCCTCGTTGGACACCGGCACGGTCATACGCCACACCCTCGTCAAAGGCCACAATCTCGGATGGATCGACGAGTACGCTGCACTGGACAACATCGCCGAGCCGGAGCTCATAGAGCCGAAGGGATACGTGTTCGTAGGCGGGTCCAGGATGCGTCTGTCCATGGACTGCATGCCATCATTCTCAGAAATAACGGATTTCGCCAACAGGTTGGGGCCCAAGGTGGGGATGGAGATCATCCGTCAGAGGGAGGACAGCCGTGTCGTTCTTCTCGGCCACCCGGGCCAGGATATCCTGGTGCGCCGTTCGGGCGCATCAGAATGATATGTATCCTTTGTAGACCAGGTATGCTATCACGATGATGTGCAGCACGAGGAAGATGTAAACGAGTTTGAACTTGAGCTTCTGAGTCTTGTGCCTGACGGCCAGCATACCGGCTGTAGCCCCGAAGGGACCGAACAGGGCGAGGAGGATGAGCGTCGACTCCCTGGTCCTCCACATACCTTCCTGGGCCTTGTGCTTGTCCCACACGAAGGCGAGGAAGGCTATCACGTTCAGAATCAAATATACAATCAGGATCGGGATCAGATATTCCATCGTTATCATCTCAGTTTCTCGATGAACGCATCGACCTCGGAGGAGAATCCCGACTCGTTGGTGGCCTCTCCCCTCTTATGGATGAGGAAGGCCTCGCTGAACCCGAGCTGCTGGGCGACTGCCTTGGCCTGCTCGTCAGTCTTCTCATCTTCCTTCAGGCATACCACGTACAGGCATGTCTTCTTCGAGGAGAGCACGCTCTTGTTCGTCTCGATGAACTCCTGGACCAGCTTGTCGGGTTTCCCGTTCATGTTGGAGGTTCCGAAGATGATCGTGTCGTATGCGTCGAGGTTGAGCCTCATCAGGTCCTTCAGGTTGAAGATATCGGTGTTAGCGTTCTTGGAAATGTACTTCGCAAGAGCAACGTTGCTCCTGGTCAGCAGATTAGTTGCGTAGATCAGTGCTTTTGCCACCCCATCACATCCAGGCGCCTCAGGCGCCTATCATCATAATATTGTAGGAGTAGAAATAGGCACTTATCCGCTTCCAGGCCCGATGAGTTCAGGCGAACAACCCAATGAGGCCGGATATCAGGATGATCCCCAGCAGGACCGGCGCGATGTACATGATCATCGCCCTGAATATCCTCTTGGACCTGAACTGGCTGGACAGCTCTATCTCCTCTTCCAGATAGCTGGTCTTGATGACGTATCCGAAGAACAGGCACATCAGCATAGCCGCTATCGGGACGATGAAGCAGTTCACGAGGTTGTCCAGGAATCCGACCCACCCCATTCCGCTGCTCACAGCGTTATCGAATCCCAGAGGTCCGCCGTTGAATCCCAGTGTGCACACGGTCCCGACGATCAGGACTATGACCGTCAGCACTGCCACAGACTTCTTGCGGTCCATCTTGGCCTTGTCATAGAGGACCGACACGCCCACCTCGGCCATCGAGATGGCTGATGTTACGGCCGCGAAGGCGACCAGCAGGTAGAATATCGGTGCAAGTATCTCACCGCCGGGCATCATGGCGAACATCTGCGGAAGGGCGACGAACATCAGCCCCATGCCGCTGGAATCGGGGAATCCGAACACGAACGCCACCGGCACGATCATCAGTCCCGACAGGAGCGCAGCGGACGAATCCACGAGGCACACGTTGCCTGCGGATTTCTCAAGGTCAATATCTTTCCTGGTGTAGGAACCGTACGTTATCAGGACGCCCATGGCGATAGATAAGGAGAAGAACACCTGGCTGGCCGCACCCATGAATGTGTCGGTGCTGATCTTGCTGATGTCAGGGCTCAGATAGTATGATATTCCGTCCATGATCCCGTTGACCGTGGCCAGCTCGTAGACGATCAGTCCGACCATCATTATGAAGAGGGCAGGCATCAGGGCCTCGCTGGACTTCTCTATACCGTTCTTGACACCGGAGACCACGCACAGCATGCAGATGGCCATGAAGATCAGGAACCAGATCATCGGCTGATCGAAACCGCCGGCCGTCAGACCGTGATATAGTCGCTCCAATAGGATCCGCCGTCGGCCGAAAGGGTAGAGAGGTTGCCGGTAACGGATTCGAAGAGCCATTTGAGCACTCAGCCGCCGATGACGCAGTAGTAGCACATGACGATTATCGGCGCGATGGCCATCGGATATCCGATGAACCTGTGCTTCCTGGATGTCTCGGTGAACGCGTTGATGCTGGATTTTCCGGTCCTTCTGCCGAAGGCGGTCTCCATCATCATCATGCATACACCGAAAGTGAGGGCCAGCACCAGATAGATGAGCACGAATATCCCGCCTCCGTAGTGGGAAACCTCATAAGGGAAGCGCCAGAGGTTTCCGAGTCCGATGGCGGAAGCGGATGCGGCTATCACGAGGCCGCGCCCGTGGCTGAATGAGGATCTGGTGTCGTTCTCAGACATCGTAAGGTGTTAAGGACACATTATAGAAAAGAATTGCAACAATGGAAATGGCAGATCCCATCCGATCATCCATCCCAACCGATATTATCTCCTTAGACAAGGTTATCAACGGGGCGGTCATTCGAGGTTCATGAAGAGCGAACTGATCATCTCCGGCTCATGCATCGGATGCGGAGCATGCGTGAAGATATGCATCCGCGGACACCTGGCGGTCGGCGAGGACCGCAGGGCAAGGGAGATTGATTCGCCATATTACTGCTTCAGATGCGGCCACTGCGAATCGGTGTGCCCCAAGAACGCGATAACCCTGCGCGGATTTGAGGATGAGGTGCAGTCCCCGACCATCCTGCCTCCGGTGCAGGCCTCATCCCTTGCGGAGCTGTACAGGTACAGGCGCAGCCAGCGTTGGTTCGACCGCAGCTGCACCGAGGATGAGATCCGTTCCCTGATATCCTCGATCAGATACGCGCCAACCGCGGAAAACTCCCAGGCCGTCGAGTTCGCAGTCATCCAGGAACGCTTCGACGATTTCATGAGGCATTGCGCGGATATACTGAGGGAAGGCGGTCACGACCATCCGAGGATAGGCCAGTTCATAGACTATGTGGACGGAGGCATGGAAGGGAAGAACAACCCCTTCACCTGGGAGGGAAGGCAGATCCTCATTGCCTTCTCCAAGGTGTCCACCGACGCCGTGATAGCCATGGAGGAGCTGGACCTGATGGCCACCGCCATGGGCCAGGGCGGATTCCATTCGAGGTGGATCCTACTGGCATCGGAGGACGATCCGGAGAGGTTCATGTCGTTCTTCCCCGAGATAAGCGAGGGGCTGATGGCATACGCCGTGTTCATAATCGGACATCCTAGGCAGAAGTATAGGCGCACGGTGCCCAGAAACGAACGCCGTCTGGTCATGATGTGATCCGCTTTCCGTTTCATCACAGTTAATGTCTTTTATCTCAAATACTGACAGAAGTGTGATTCGGTTTAAATAAAGGGTTAATTTCGCCTCGTCTATGCTCAAGAAGGTCCTAGCAATGATGCTTTTCGTTGCTGCGGTTATCGCAGGTGCCTCAGTGGTCACCATGGACTCCGAGTCGGACCTCGCTTCAGCAGAGGAATCCGAGATGCGTTCAGGGATTCCGCAGCCTATGGGCGGGATGGACCGCGGTCCGATGCCGTCCGAGCAGCCGTTCTTCGACAGAGGAGATATGAGGATGTCCGCTCCTGCTCCCGGCCCCATGCCGGGCATGCCGCCGATGGATATGGCAAACGAGAGGCGGCCTATGGTCCCCATGGGCCCTCAGCCTCCGGAATACAATCATGATGCGACACCCGAGGACTTCGAGAAGATAATCCCCATCATGGTCGACGACGATATCTCCAGGTACGATCCCGGTTTCGTCGAGGATGCCATAGACTTCGCGAGGGAGAACGGAATGGCCGATGCCGCCGATATACTGTCCAAGAAGCTCCAGGATTTCCTGGCGACTGTGCAGGTGCTCAACGACATCTGCACCATGGACACACGCGCCAGCGGTCTCGAAGAGGATGCGGAAGACGAACCGGATCAGATAACCGTAGAGGATGCCCCTGAGGAGGATCCCGTAGTCTTCACAGAAGTCGACGAGGCTCCCCAGCAGCAGTTTTTCAAACCCGTTAGCTCACCAATCCAGGTGAACCTCCAGTTGGATCTGTGAGCGGAACCCCGCTCGTTAGGACCTGATGCATTGTCGGATAGGCCGTGTCTCCCGATATTCTGCATCGAAACTCCAATTCAATCACAAATCCAACAAAGAGGCAATCAGAAATGACAGTAAAGAACGCAAAGGCGTTTGGTGAAAATGACGGAGGTGTCATGGAATGACCGACATCTTCGCAAGTATATTCGACACGGTATCGGGTATGGGCCCGGTGGAGTTCCTGACCTGCGTAGGGTCGGCATTGGCGATAGGGTTCGCGATCTCGGCGATCTACTCCTTCAGGAACAAGCACAGCAAGGGATTCGCACTCACGATCGGCGTGCTGCCTGCGATCGTCTCCGTGGTGATCATGGCCGTCAGCGGCGACATCGGAGCGGGTATCGCGGTCGCAGGGGCGTTCAGCCTCGTCAGGTTCAGGTCCGCACCCGGATCCGCCAAGGAGATCGCCGTGATCTTCCTCGCAATGGCATGCGGGCTCCTCATCGGAATGGGCCTCGTCGCATACTCCGCCATCTTTGCGGCGATAGTCTGTGCGGTCATCCTGATGTTCTCCGTGTTCAGGAAGGAGGCCGACGGCAGCGAGACCAAGATGGTCAAGATCACCGTCCCCGAGGACCTTGACTTCACCACCGAGATAGACCCTATCATCAGCGAATGCACCGAGAGCATGGAGCTCGTCGAGGTCAAATCCGTCAACATGGGAAGCATGTTCAGGCTCACATACGATGTGAGATTCAGAGAGGATGCCGACCAGAAGGCGATGATAGACAAGGTCCGCATCAGGAACGGCAACCTCGAGGTGGCCGTCGTGCGCAAGGACTTCGCCGAATCCAGGGGGCTATGAGATGACGGCGATGATCTTCAAGAGGTACGAGCTGAAGTACCTGATGGACAGGGAGCAGACCGAAGGCCTCCTGGAATCCATGGAGGGCAGGATGGTGTTGGACGGATACGGCCACAGCCAGATCAACAACATCTACCTGGACACGGACAACTACCTCCTGGCCCGCCGGTCCATAGAGAGGCCTCCTTACAAGGAGAAGCTCCGCTTCCGCAGCTACGGCGCTGCGGACGACGATTCGGAGGTCTTCGTGGAACTGAAGAAGAAGTACGAGTCGGTGGTGTACAAGAGGCGTCTCTCCATGCCCCTCAGCGAGGCCATGGAGTGGTTCACCACCGACACCGACAGATTCCCGCATACGCAGATAGGGAACGAGATAGACTATCTCAGGCACAGATACCCCGGGATCTGTCCGGCGATGCTCCTGTGCTACGAGAGGGAGGCGTACAGGTCCCTGGACGGTTCCGACCTGAGGATCACCCTCGACACGAACATCAGGGCAGGGACGGACAGCATCGACCTGAGGAACATCTCCGGGACCAGGAGGATGATGCCCGACGGGTACACCCTGATGGAGGTCAAGACGATGTACGGGTTCCCCGGTTGGCTGAACTCGGCCCTGGAGGAGAACGGGATACTCAAGACCTCGTTCTCGAAGTACGGGAACGCATACAAGGAACTGGAGCTCGGATTGGGGTTCGAAGATCTCTACGGGCACAGGAGAGGCTGCGCCCTGGGCGCGGCAAGATTGAACGGTAGCGATGGTGCCTGCATACAGGCGGCCATCGGAGAGCAGCGCACGGCAATGGCCGGAGTGCAGAACATGGAATGATCGAAGGAGTGATAGAATGAACGGAAAGACAGTGCTGGTGGCAATGCTCCTGGCAGCCATAGCCATCGGCGGGGCTGCGGTCTACATGATGGGCAGCTCAGGCAACAACAATACATCCGATGACAACGGGGTCTCCGAGGTCATCGTCACGGGTGACGGGACAGGAACGACAGAAAAAGACGACACATCCTCATCCTCAGGTACTGAGGAGATAACGTTGGATACCGGGGAGGACTCCTCCGCTGTGAACACAGGCGACCTGCAGATAGCCTGCGAGTCCGGAACCGCCGGCGCATACACTATCACAGAGGACGACGGGGAGGTCACCGTGACCTTCTCAGGCATTACCGCGGCCACATCGTACTCCATATCGGGGACGCTGAACGGATGCATAGTGGTAGATGCCGGTTCCTTCGACTTCGAGCTCGTACTGGCAGGGGTCACCATAACCTCTTCGAAGAACGTGCCCATATCCATCACCGGGGACGAGAACGTAGCGATATCCGCCAAGAAAGACACAACCAACTACATCTACGACAACCGCTCGGCCGTATCTGACGAGGACATCTCCGCAGCAATCCACAGCGATTGCGACCTGAAGCTCAAAGGCAAGGGAAAGCTCGTTGTGGTATCGGCTTCGAACAACGGTATCCACTCCAAGGACGACCTCGAGGTGAAGAACCTCACTCTGTACGTCACATGCGCGGACAATGCCCTGAAGGGGAACGACAGCGTAACGATCACCTCCGGAACGATAGTGCTCAACGCCACATCGGGCGACGGGATCAAGACATCCAGCACGGACCTCAGCAGCAAAGGCGTACAACGCGGAACCGTCACAGTGAACACAGATGACGGCGACACGACTCTCACCATCACCGCATACTGCGACGGCATAGACGCTGCATTCGATGTCGCCATGGCCGAGACCAGCGGATTCCTTACGGTCGACATCACAGCTGGAGTGAACGCCTCCGCATCCACCACGACGACATCGTCCACTTCCGTCTGGCCCGGGATGTGGGGCGGCAGGACCGGAGGTAACAGCTGGGGACAGATGGGTCCGGACAGCAGCGGCAACAGCAACAAGGCCGATTACTCCTGCAAGGGCATCAAGGCCGGGAACGCCGTCACAATAACGGGCGGAACCATCTCCATCGACGCATTCGACGACGCTATACATGTGAACAGCGACGATGCGATGGAATCGGGGGTCACACCCGCCGGGGACGTGACGATCTCGGGAGGTACGGTCACTATCGTCAGCAAGGACGACGGTATCCATTCGGACGGAACGATCTCCATCACCGGAGGCACCGTCACGGTCAGCGGCAGTTACGAAGGCCTCGAAGGAGCATCCATCGAAATCACCGGAGGAATCGTATCGCTGAGGTCCAGCGATGACGGCGTCAATGCGACATCAGGCGGTCTGACCCTGTCCGGAGGATACCTCTACGTGTACGCTGGCGGGGACGGTCTGGACACCAACACTAGTGCAATCAGGTTCAATGGAACGAACGTCGTCATCGTATCGACGAGCGGTGGCAACTCGGCCATCGATTCGGATTACAGCTACACCTACACCAAGGGAACTGTCCTTGCCATCTGTCCTTACGGGATGATCCAGGAGATAACAGGCTCCAGTGCATTCAAGTCGTACGGAACGATGAAGACCATCGGGACCTTGAGCAGCGGAAGCATCGTATCCGCCTCGGTCGGCGGAACCCAGACTGTCGCGGTGAAGATGCCCGCATCCATGAACAATGCGGTAGCATTCTACATCGGGTCCTCAAGCGCCACAATCACCACAGGAAGCTCCGTCTCGGTCTCTCTGGACGACAACGGGGTCTACTTCAGGTCCTGAAACCATCACCAAACCTCCCTTTCGGGAGGTAAAACCCCTTTTTTCACCCCCTATTACGGCCCAACTCTATCAAGTCCCGTTCGGATTTTTCTACAATGAGCACGATTCATAGGCATGGCCTACAGCGTCGAGATCATCGGGTCGGACCGCGCGGAGGAGCTCCTCTCGCTCCACGGGGGATCCAACTACTACAGGCAGAAAGCGGACATCAACGGCATCTGCATCGAGCTTTTCACGGAGAACAAGGACTTCAGCGACATGTGGTCCGACAACTTCTACCATATGTCCGACCACGTCCGCTCCCATGGGAGGATCTACTGCATCAACGACGGGTCCGGGCTCCATGCGGAATACGACATGTCCACGTACACCATGTTCCTGTTCGATTTCGACTACTACGGATGGATCAAGAGCGTCGGGCTGGGGATGGCGGGCAACATCCTTGAGAGGGGCCATTACGTCTACTCAGTTCACGGCGCGGCGATCGATGTGGACGGCAAGGGGGTGACTCTGATAGCACCCTCCAAGACCGGAAAGACCACACAGTCATGGGGACTCCTCAGGCTGGAGAACTCCCATCTCATCTCTGACGACTGGTATTTCGTCCAGTTCGGAAACGGAAGGCCCAGGATCACCGGTTCCGAGAGGAACTGCTACATCGACGCTGATATCGGAGACGTGTGGGAGGAGTACAAGCCCCTGGTGACCGGCGTCAAATTCGACAACAAGGGCAGAGGAATAGGCAACGTCAGATGGGTGAGGGGCGACGGTGCCGTCATCCCCAAGACGTCCATGAGCACGGTCATCCTGCTGAAGAGGGATCCCGAGGATCCTGAGCTCTGCAGGGAGATGGCGGTTGATGATGCCCTGTCCTATCTGGAATCGCACGATTTCTGCAACCCGCATCAGCTGATCCGCGACGAAGCCAGCATCGCTCTGCGCAGGGAGTTCTTTAGAAGATACCTGTCCGAGTGCAAGGTGTACATGGTCAACACCACATCGCCCGCCAGGGAGACGCAGGAAAGGATCCGCTCCCTCATCGGATGATCCTCAGACGGCACTCCACCGGGGAGCCCACCGTCATGGAATCGGGTGTCACCACGCAGTCGTAGGCGAGGACGCACACCCCATCCTCAAGCACACGGGACAGGGCCTCCCCGAAAGCGGGATCCGTGGCGTAGTTCGGAACGAAATAGGATACTGGCCTCATCTGTATGATCAGTACGACCTACGATTCGTAACCTTCATCCAAAGCATCCCTCAGGCCAAGGAGATGCTTGAGTCCCCTTTCCGTTGGGGCGTCCGGGAAGGAGCACACGCCGTCGTTCTCCAATGTCACGCCCTTCACCTCGGCGAAGACCTTCCTGTCGCCGTCCTCGATGTAGAAGTCGAAGCGGGAGTCGCCATGGACGGTCTCGGGGAAGATGCGGGGGTCCTTGAAGAGGCCGGATATCGGTATAAATTCCTTGAAAGCGGCATTGGGGGCCTGGGAATCGATGTTGATGAGCACATCTCCCTTGTAAACTGCGATAAGATCGTAGCGGGTCTTTCTGGATGGGTTGTCGGAATCATACAGGATGCATCTGGCGCCCGGGACGAGGATCTCCTTGCATCTCCCGGTGTTCTTGACGTGACATCTTACTACAGGGTCTGGCACATCCCCTTCGCCTTTGATCCGGACGTTGGCGATGAACCTGTTGGGCCTGTCTATGAATGTCCCTTGAATCACACGGTCGTACTTCATTTCCATCCACCGATTCGTTCCGAATCGGAGAGTCGTTGCAGGGATTTTCTTCGTTGAAAAACCCTTGACGCTAACATCGGTAAGCATCAAGGTAATGGAGTTTGGGGGTATAATTAGTTTAACAGTTCGAGGGGTCATCCAAAAAGGGCATCATCCACCGAGTTCGTCGCGGTCTTCAACAGCGATAAGTCTGGTGATAGTCGAATTGATTGTCGCTTTATGTTCGTTCTTCATTCTTCCTGATACGATTGCAAGGCACTGGGGTGTCGGCGGGACCAGTTATGGCAGTCGATATACGTATTCGGTGCGCCTGTCCTCGCGGGGATTGTCACCGCAGCGGCCAGCATGTTTTCGAGATGGTACGAGAAGCGTGATCCTGTTGAAGGGGAGACGCTGTATTACGTGATGCTCTTCGTGTCCTTCATGATGATTTTTGTCGGATTCTTTGGAATATCCCTGATACTTGCGACTAATTTTTGACCCCTTTAACCTCGCGAAGAAGATTGAATGTACTCCTGTTTTATTGCATGAGCGGAGCGCGGCCTCGGATAATGCTCCCAAGAACCAGTTAACACTATGTTCCTAAATGGTGGCAGGAAACAGCGGTTTCGTTCAAATACTGAATCCTGCCTAGAAAAAACGTTTCCGTATCAGGTTATTCACGGCTCGGCGGGATAACCGAACAATATTGGATGCCCGATAACGGATTCACTTGTCCTGATCCTTTTCGAAAATACCTTTCCTCTTCAGGACCTCCCTTGAGGCTATCAGCGCTATGAAGGCGATGATGCTAACGGTCATGTATATGAATCCCGTATATTCGGACAGCAGATCGCACCAATACGATATCAGATACGGGACATAGATCAGAGCCAGGCAGACGGCCATCAGTATGTTGTACGATGTCTCTTTCATAAAACAACCTCATTGGCCGTGGGGGTTATTAGGGGTGTCGGATACGGGATGACGATTGTCATTCCGAAGATTAGTCCATCGGAATGAAATCCCTCACCTTTCCAGCAGCCAATCCAGAAGGTTTACGTGGAACAGCCCGTCAGGAAGATCAGTCACGAACGTGTCCATTGACAGTACTGTCTTAGGGTAGTTATCGCGTATCAGACGGAACGGCGATATCTCGCGATCGTATGTATCCTCGGCAAGCATGGACAGTGTCACTTGGAAGTACTGTATCTCATTCCCCCTGCGGGCGGTAAAGTCCACTTCCTTATCGCCGTATTTCCCCACGACGACCTCATAACCCCTCCTGATGAGTTCCAGATAGACGATATTCTCAATCTGCCTGCTGATGTCCTCCCTTGACGATATTCCCAGGACTGCGTTCCTCATGCCTGTGTCCGAAACGTAGTACTTCTCCAGTGTGTCCAGAAGCTTCTTCCCACGGATATCGTACCGTTCCGCCTTGTGGATGAGAAAGGCCTTCTGCAGAGCATTGAGATAGTTTCTCACCTTCTCCGGATCTTTCTTTATGGTGACGGCTATGTTGTTTGCACTGGTTATGTTTCCGATGTTCGAATAAAGGAATCTTGTTATATCGGTCAGCGTCGCTATGTCCCCGCCTTTGCAGTTCCTGATCACGTCCTTCATCATGATGGTGTTGAACAGTCCAACAAGGTGATCGTGTTCGAACATCTCGTCCGCATCCGGATCTATTACCGGGAGGGAACCGCTGCGTATGTATTGGTAGAAACGTTCGTTCCTGTCCCCGGGATGGAGTTCGAGGAATTCACCGAACGATAACGGGAGCATCAGCAGTTCGGTGTAACGGCCCGAGATGTACGTTGAGAGATCGCTTGAAAGGAGATAGGCGTTGGAACCTGTGATGTAGATGTCCGCATCGTAATCCGTCTGAAGGGAATTGACGGCACGCTCCCAATGCTCCACAGCCTGCACTTCATCGAGGAACACATAGGTCCTTTTCCCGGTATAGCGCCTGTCGATCTCTTCAAGCAGTTTCATGTAATCCGTTACATGGGCAAGGGTCTTCGATTCGAAGTTGAGATGGATGATCCTATCATCCGGTACTCCCGATTCCCTGAGAGCGGAGATGTACTGTTTCATCAGCACGGTCTTCCCGCTGCGCCTCATACCCGTTATGATCTTCACTGTGTCCGGGCGGTCCCTGCCGGAAAGGAGCCTGTCGAGGTAGACTTTTCTTATCACTTCTTCCATGGACATATATCGCTGTCAATTTATTAAATTTAACGGAAATTTCCGCTAAAGTTATTTTCAGAATCAAGTTTAGAGGATAAATCATAAGGTTTTTACATTTCCCCCGATGACGACAGACTGACACTGCAGGAGTTTTCCTGCCCGATGAATTCCTCCGCCTTCCTCACCTGTTCCTCCAAGGGCAGCATCCCATCCACCCATAGGACTGGAATGTCCATGCACCACCTGCGGAACGTCCTCGATCTCAGGAATTCGTGGGTGCGGCCGGTGTCTTGACGTGACGCTTATGGACTACTCCGTCGATCTCCACCATGGCGATGAACCTGTTCGGCCTGCTGATGAATGTCCCCGTCGTCACTTTCTCGTATCTCATGTCATATCAATCCTGAGTGGGATCCGATGTCCTTTTTCGACATCGGGGTTCTCGTGAGAAAGGTCCCCGATCATGTGCTGTCAAGGACTGTTCGGCGATGAGTATGGATGATATAAGTGAATCGACGGTCAGTAAGTGGGTGAAGTGAAGTGCCGACTTCTTGTCCGGAGCGGTCCGTTCAGAAAGGCCAGAGCCATTTCAGCGACAGGAAGAACGTAAGGAAGATCGACCCGATCAGCATCTCGGCATCGAACTTGATGCACGCCCAGATGAAAGCCCTGTATTCCACTTCCGAGTGGTCTGCTTCATTCATCCCGGTTATGTGCGTGACATGGCTGCCATCGATCTCGTCCATCGTTATCCTGAGGTCTTGCGGTCTGCCTTTGAACGGATGACTGTCCTCATGCCCTGAGGCCTCCCTGGAGATCGCAACGGTGACCTCCGAATCCGGAACGACGATGCCGACATCCGTGCCTCTGAAGACCTTGGCATAGGGGACATCGTCCACGAACACGAAGAACGGCATGTTGGTGTACACATGTCTGCTGCAGGATATGTTCACGGGAACGCCGGATTCGGAATGATGGAGCACCTCGTTCTCGTACTCGATCACCGGATAACTCGGATCCAGATAGGAATCGATGATGTTACACAGGAACAGGGCCACGAAGAACAGACCGACACAGGGTGCGAGCACGTAGAACCCGAAATCGAGATCCTGGCAGAAGGCCCAGATGATCAGCACCAGTTCGATCAGGGCGAACGATCTGAAGGCAAGCTTCGGTATCGTGGTATCTGATACTCCTCTCCTGATACCGCCAAGGCCCATGGTTGCAGGTAGGCGGGGAGCGTATTTTATGTTAGTCGCATCCGGTGACGGGTGACGTCAATAATAAGAGACTATTCGGATGAGGCATGTCTACAAAAGCGATCCTGCCGAATGTATTCGCCGACATAAACGGGCGAATCCTTTTATCTACAGGGCGTGTCGGAAAGCCAGTAATACTCCGAAAGGTGGATAGAAGTGAAGAACAAATTGATGGCCGGAATCGCGGTGCTCGCGGTGCTGGGGATGGTCTTCGTCGGCGCATCTGCTATAGAAGACGAGCAGGACGCCGCCGGTAGTGCTGTCGCGGAGAACAAGTTGATCATATATTCCAATATTCCAGGCAGCGCCATTACCTGGGAATCAAACCAGGTGTTTACATTGCCTAACCCCGACCCCCTGTTTAAATGGGAGGGCCATGAGTTCTATTGTTATTCTCACAGTACCACCTATACAGGTGAGAAGCTCATGCCTGGAGATGTATTATCTGTAAAGGGCTTGGTCAAACTGTACTGCATCTGGGATGTGGATGAATCGGCTTCTCAGGATGACGACAAGCCATCAGAGGGGAAAGAGGACACCAAACCTTCCGAGGGCGGAGACGATACCAAACCTTCCGAGGGCGGTGATGACACTAAGCCATCAGAAGGTGGTGATGACACCAAACCTTCTGAAGGCGGTGATGACACTAAGCCATCTGAGGGCGGAGATGATACCAAACCCTCTGAAGGCCAGGGTGAATCCGGCACGGCACCGGTACAGGATAACACCCTCATCATCTGTGCAATCGTCGTGATCATCGCCTTGATCGCCGTGGCGGCGTTCGTTCTGCATAAACATCATTGATTTCTGATGGGCGGTCGGTTCGGCCGCCTCATCAGAAACTATCAGATTCTTACTCAGGTAACTGTCGCAATGGGAACCGTCTGTAGTCTTCGTTTTGACCGGGCGCACAGATCGTTTTGAAGATACGGTTGGAATCAGGCCATCGCCAGCACGGTATCCATGAACTTCAGCGTCTTCGCGAAGTTCTCCGCTCCGGAGGGGGTATGGGTGTTCAGCTCCCAGATGTGCAGCAGCACCGGATTATCCGGGAAGTTGCCCTCGACATAGACTCCAAGTTCCTGGAGCCTCTTCACGAGGTCCTTCCCCTGGTCATAGAACGATCCGAAGTTCGCATCGCTGACGTAGCTCGGAGGGAAGTTGGCATCCACATTCTCGAGTATCGATGCCTGATGCGCTAGTTCGGTATGCTCGTAATCGATCTCGCCGAACACGGACCTTCCGCAGACGTTCCCGAACCAATCGAAGACGAACATGTGCATGTTCCCGAACCTGGGCATGTCCACGAGGCCGGAGATCGAAATGTATCCGTCCACATCGACACCGGTTCCATCCAGAGCGGGAACGATCCCCACTTCGTCGGCATAACTGCGGTTGGTCTGCAGCAGGGCCAGCTGTCCGCTGAGTTGGGATCCTCCGGAGTCGCCTCCGACGAACAGGCCTTCGATGTTCGCTCCGTAGTCGTCGGCATGATTCACGAAGTATCTCAGTGCATTGTTTACCGCGGTTATCCCCTGTGGATACGGGTTCTGCGGGGCAAGGACGTAATCAACCGTCACTACGCAGTATCCGGCATCCACCATCGAATCCAGATAAATGTTCTGTGAACCGAGTTCCTTATCTCCGAACACCAGCCCGCCCCCATGGACGTAGAAGAATGTCCCTTTGCTGTCCGGGATGGAGTATACGGTGTAGGTGTTGTTCGGGTATGCCGATTCGTAGGTGACGTCGCGGTAGATTGTGACATCGCCTATGACCTCGACTGATTCCTCTACATCCGTCGGATAATCCGCGGATCCGGATTGGAATATCATAGCCGCAGGGGTAGGGTCCACCGCACAATAAGCGAAGAAGACCATCATGGATCCTGCCACTATCAAAACGGCGAAGCCGAAGACACCGAGCACTTTTCCGAATGTGGTGTGCTCATGGTCCAGGTGCCTTCTGGCATCCATAACGGCTATCGCCATGGCGAATATGCTCACAAAGGCGGCCAGTGCCGAATGTATGGAGAACCTGTCAGTGAAGCATCCTGCGGCCATGAAGATCAGGATCAGAGCGAAGAAGCACAAGCGGAGCTTGATCTCCTTATCGTTGCGCTCCAGGTAAACGGAGATCGCTATGACCCCCGCTGCCAATGCCGTCATGTGCGGGAAGTAGTTGAATGCCATGAACAGGTCTATCGCTATCAGCAGCAGCACTGCATGCAGGAACCTTGTCAGGAGCGTTCTGTGTCTGTCTTTCATGGCCTTCACTCGGAGGATTTCGAATCCGCTACATCCTCCGCCTGCTCAGTGTTGCAATTATATCAACTCTATGGAAGTTCTTTCGCGATTAGTATCCGTTTTCGGCTGCAACCCATCCAATATGCAGATATTATCAGTGCATCCGACATAGGCTGCCGGAAGTTCTGTAGAAGTGAAGAAGGGGTTTATGCCGGGCATCGCCCGGCCGGTCGCATGCTCAGAACGATCCCTTGTTCCTCGCCTTGCTCATCTTGCATTGGACCGTTTTGTACATGTTCGCGATGCCTTTGCTGTCGCAGCAGTACTGGACGGTGTTCTCGCGGCATATGCCGATCCTTCCCGCCTCCTCTGCGACATCGATGTTCGCCCCGATGAACAGGAAGTCCCATCCGTCTTTCTTCCTCGCTTCGATTAATTCCTTCACCTTCCAGTAGGAGTATTCCCTGCTGGAGTTCTCCTGGCCGTCGGTGATTATGACGAACAGGGTGACGTCGGGGACGACACTCCCGGGGGATCCCTGGGTGCGCCTTATGCGCTCGATGGTCTCTCCGACCGCATCCAGGAGGGCGGTGGAACCAGTGACGAAGTACTCCTCCTCGGTCAGCTTGGGGACCTTGTCGAGAGAGATCCTGTCGTGCAGCACCTGCATCCTGTCGCTGAAGAGGACTGTCGATACGATCGCATCACCTTCCTTCTTCTGCTTCTCGATCATGGAGTTGAATCCGCCGATGGTATCGCTCTCGAGACCCGACATTGATCCGCTTCTGTCGATTATGAACACCATTTCCGTAAGTTTGCCTTTCATGGTCATCGTACGGAAGATTCCGTGGGAAGAATAAGAATGTAAAATTGTCACCTATGTCCGGAATGTTGGTAATGTTGGAAAAGAGGTCTGTCATCGATTACTCATGTGTGAGAGGAATTGTCTAAATCCTTAATAACTGCTGGAAGCTCTCAGTTTGCGAGCTTGAAACAATGCATTCGTTATTCAACTCTTTGCACAGAAGTCCACCAGAATCCGATACCACACAAAGGATTGGTACGTTGCAACTATCATCCATTACATTCAGAGATCAAACCATTCAACTTTCAGTTCCACTTAACCTGTCAATAACAAAAAGGGACACACATTCTATGTAGAGAACCTTGAAGTAAGCTGTTTAGGGATCGGAACGGGATTCGAATCTGCTTTAGATGACTTCTCTTCCCAGTTTATCTTGACGATTCGCATGGCTCAGGAATTTGGCAGACAGGGGAATGAATACTGTGACAATGCAATGTATTACTTGAGTGGAATAAGATGACCCGCAAAGGTAGGAATTAATCCTATTACGATAGGCCCTCTATGTCCGAATCATTGTCAGAGTTGATTCATACTGATGCTGAACGTGTATTTCCGGTCCTTGCTGACGAGCACCACGGTGTTGGACAGGGGTTCTGACTCTGAGACGTCCTCTTCCAGGTCCGGAACGGACATGAAGCACTTGCCGAGAGCAGATTCGGGCAGATTGGCGGATCTTTCGGCATTGCACCGACGGGCCAATATGTCCCTGAAAGATGCCTCTGGTCTATACACGGACAGATATGCCCTTCCAGAATCGGTGAGCCTGATAGTGCGGTCGGAGGGCTTCTCCAGCCAGCCGTTCTCGAGGGCTATGGCGATGTAGTGCCTCTTGAGGTACCTCTCCTCCTTCTCCTCGAGGGAGGTCCTTCCATATCCGCTCTTCCTGTCGGGGTCGTAGGACCATTCGCCGGCATCCTTCAGCCCATCGATTATCCTGCGGTACTTGGGGTATCTGGATTCCCTCAGGAGCCTGTCCACGATGCCGAGGAATACTATCATCTCCTGATCGGGTCTGTCGTTCCTCAGACCGGTGACCCTCTCCGGCTCCGATACACGGGCCGATGCATCGATACTGCTGATGATCTTCCCGATCTCGTCCGCTGTCATCCCCAGGTCCGTCTCGACCTTGAAGGCAACCGCAGTCTTAGTGAGCATGGATGCGAACATAGCTGCGGCGGAGAACTCCGGTGTCCCGGAGGATATGTTGATGAAGATGTCCAGGTCGGAACCATATTCGCGGCCCAGGCCGTTCATGATATCGATGATGCATCCCAGGACCTCGTTGTAATCAGAGACGTCTACCTCATGCTCCACGATGTTAGTGCATGTTATGTCGGATCTGGACGAAACGTAGATCTTCCTGGACAGTTCGGATAACGGCGCATCCCTGGCATCCACGAAAACATGGATGATGTCCGGTTCGTAGTGGCCTATTGGCTCAAGATAGACCTTGCTGATTGGCGAGATGCAGAAAAGCATCACAGACTCCCTTCTTCCGGACGACATCCCTTAGTGCATTGGGCAGTACGGTTAAAGCGATTTCCCTCGGAAAGGCAGATGCATCCCAGACGTCTACCGAATTTGGTCAAATTCCTTATATGCGGCTTATCGGATTGTCTCCCTCTATTCGTTTTTTTCGTCTTATTCGTATCAATACGATTAGTGACGGACATATTTGGTCGACCTGCCCGAACCGCATTGCTCTATCAACCCTTTGGATAGAAGATCATCGATTATCTTCAGGGCCTGCATCCTGGATACTCCAATTTCCTTTTCGAGCTCGGATCTTCCCATCGGGATGTCCGAGAAAGCTTGCAGAGCCCTCATGGACGGTTCGGTCAGAGGTTCGTCGGTCATCTTGGGGAGGGTGATCTTGAAAACGTTCGTGCTGAGTTCTATCTTAGGTTTCCTGGGATCTCCTGAATACGCTCCGAAGATGCGCGGTATGCCGGTACCGTAGGACTCCATCAGCCCCAGGCGATAGAAGATCGCTGCTAACGCCTCGTTCCTCCTGGAAGAGACTCCGAGATACAGATCGTCCAACGCCAGACCCTTATATAGGCCGCCCAGGGACGATACGGACATACGATCATCATACATTTCCACAAGTATGCTTCCGCTCAACGAGTAGTCGCGATGCACCAGCGCATTGATCAAGCATTCACGTACGGCTTCGACAGGATAATCTCTGGAATCGATGCGACGAACGCCTTGTATCTTGGATCTCCTTGAATTGTGTTTGTCGATGAATTCGAGGGCTTTTTCGAGCTGGAATAATAGCGATCCACTGAATTCGCCCCGGTCCTGGAAGCTCACTTTGGCATCATCGCCGAACAGTGATGCCTTGATACTCTGAGTGCATTGGTCCGAAAGGAGGTACCCCAGATTCGTATATTCGGAATCTCTTATCATGCCTAAGGATCTCATCTGCTCCTCTTTGAGTTCCAGGCCGTTGGCGGAGAGTATCCTGGTAGTCTCTTTGAAGGTCAGATCCTGTTTTACGGACCTAAGGTCTTCATATGGGGTTGTAGGCGACTCTCTGATCATCTCTCTTATAATTGGTTCTTCAGCTGGAACGTTGGTCGGGCCTTGGCGGATATAAACGCTTCCTTCTTTCAGCCCTTTCTCTTTCCAGTAGTATGGTTTGCTAGGGCCTTCAGGCACTTCGAGTACGACTACATCTTTGCCATCCATTTTTACAGTCCTGATACGGATATTTGCGATGATCGATGGGCGAACATTGTCCCTTACACTCGAGAGAAGGCTGTTGGAGACTAGATCTTGGTCATCGACGCCAATGATGTTGCCGCTATCAGAAATGCCGATGTAAATAGTACCGCCGGTTGTATTACTGAAAGCCACAACCGCTTTCAAAACCTTGGATGTGAACATCTCTTTGAATTCAGTCTTGGCATCTTCAACAAGATCGGTCTTCATAGCTAGTCATTGCAATATTCGTATTTATTCGTATTTATTCGTAGTAATCGTATCACAAACAATTTCAATTCCATTCACGAACGGTATAAATCTTTATGTTGTTGAGAATTCATTGACACCTGGTAGACACTGAATTCTCAAGCTCAAGGGTCTTGATTAGCGAAGCTATGTCCAGGCTGCTGAATTTGACGCCAAGAATCTGTAGAATTGACATGATTTCTCATTCTTGCTGCAAAAAGAACGAGTTTCGAGCCGTTCTCAGGGCTCAGTTAGAAAAATGAATGGGCCTGCCGAATACATGTCTAAGGCAACTGTGTTTCCTAATTCTTTCATATCGACCACCTTGTTGATTTGAAAAGATTGAACACGATTACGAACCAACCGATCATGTTGGCGACCTGCTCCCGGCCTCTGGCCCGGAGCGTGTCGCCGAATTTCCTCTTGAGGTCGGAGAACGCCGCCTCGATCTTCCACCTTCTAGAATAACCGACCTCCTCCTTCCATTTCTCCCTGCCGATCTCGAGGATCCTCCTCACGTGTTTCGCACGTGACCAGCATCCTCTGATCTTACCGCTGCCTGAATTGCGTGCCATGGGATCCAGACTGCCTCTGATGTTCGCGATGAACTCGATCCCCTTCTCCTCCATCCAATTCCAGTACTCCTTCTTGTCGTAAGCGGCATCGGCTAGTACTTTCTTCACCTCATGGCCCTCGCCGAGGACGAGTTCCATGAGCCTTCCGAATACCGGAGAATCGTTCAGGTACGGTTCTGATATGACATATGCCAGTATCTCCCCCGTGTCCACGTTGACAGCTGCATGGAACTTGTACCAGCCCCTCACACTAACCAGGTTCCAATGGTATACTCTCCACCCCGACGGCCTGTCCGGGGACAGGCCGGTGGAGTCTATGGCGACGGTGATGGGACCGGGACGGGGCTTCGCCCCGGTCCCGAAAGCCATCACCCTCGCATCGGTCACATCCGTGGTCCCTTTGTGGATGTCCAATCCCGCACCCCTCTTGTTCAGCTGCGAATACGATATGCCCGGAAGCCCCATCCTCTGCATCTCGTAGGTTATCCTGGCAGCGACGGCCCTGTATCCCGCCTTGTGCCCGACGATCTGCCTCATGCCCCATTCGATCACACAGTCCGGAGCCCTGAAACGTGCGCCGACCTTATCGGCATTGGCATCGTTCAGTTCCGCCAATACCTCCTCCTCACTCGGAAATGCATCCAAAATAAGTTCGAATTCTCCTTCGCAACGGTTGTCGCGATGCCAATCTCTATTAGTCTTGTCGTCCTTTGCCAAAACGTTGACCGCCTAAGTCGACCGCCCCCTTCCTTGTCAGGTTCGAAATTGAGTAGGACGGGGGCGTATTTTTCCATGTCTCATGCTGGATCATCGACTTTATCCTTGAATGCCATTCTGAAATTTAAAAATCATTACTGGCAATGATTTTTATTGTTTCCAATTGCGAAGAATGTATTGGTATTTAACATTTGCATCGGCTCGAAACGATCGAAAACAAGCCACAGGAATGCTTTTTACCTTGCATTCAGTCTTTACAACAGGACCAGAGAATTAGGATACACAGTTGTCTAAGGCGCACCATCTTTATTCTTCAGAAGGGGTACGGAGTTCATGGACAGGATGCCGAAGCTCATCATCATAGCCGTAGTTGCGGTGGTGGCCATCGTCGGGGCCATAGCGATCTCTGACTCTTTCATAGGTAAGGAACCTACGCTGCGTGCTGAGGTGATCGAGGTCCAACACGGAAACACCATCGTTCTGGATATCGGTATGGATGATCTGAGGGGTCTCGGGGCAGAGATAGGCGATGACATCCTGGTGAAGACCGGTGATGACGCGAACCTGTTCCTTCTTTCCCCCGATGCGAAATACAAGGCAGTACCTATCTATGGCGGATACATCGCCGATGAATCTGGAAAAATCACCTTAGGTTACACCACTTGCAACCACGTCACCCTGAATTTCAAGGTCGGCGACGTCCTCACCCTGTCCCGCGAGGGAAGGAATCCGAATGTTGACAAGTTACCGAACTATCTGAATGGTCATAGCGATAATCCCGATGATTATGATGACATGGTTAAGTTCGCCAATATACGTGAGCTCAGCGGAGGAGAGCTGTCATCTGATTCGTTATACCGTTCAGCATCGCCGTGGAACGTCGGCAATCGCAGCCTTATCACTGATGACTTTTACAGAGAGTTAGGGATTGAGTCCCTGATATGTTTGAACAAGGATGAGGAGGAAGTGGCCGAATATGCGGAGAAGATGCCGGATGCATATGCGAGCGGATTGTACAGGGAAGGCAAGGTGTCATGTCAGTTGTGCCATGCGGCAGTACATTCGTATCCTGACGAGATCGGATTCCTGATCGATTCCCTCCTCGAAGCAGAAGGGAAGACGGGGATCTTCTGTTCATACGGCAAGGACCGTACGGGTTTTTACTGTGCGGTCATCGAGGGACTTGCCGGGGCGACCTATGATGAGATAGTGACTGATTTCATGACCTCCTTCTGCAACTACTATAACATCGAGGAGGGCAGCGAGGAATACGAAATCATCTCTGAGTGCTATCCGAAACGCGTGTTATATCTGTACGATCATACCGAACTGATAGAACATCCGGAGAAAGTGGATTGGAATAACATAGAATTCGAGAAGTTCGATCCCGAAGAGGTATTCACCAAATACCTTGTGGATTATGTCGGAATAGATGCAGACAAGGTCGTAAAGGTCAAGGAAAAGCTTACCGGCGGGATTTGAAACACGATATCATAAACTTCGGCCAGAGTCTGATTACACAGGATCGTTCCGAAGAATCCGCCCGATCTTATTAGCAGGGTTGGTCGACGCAAGGGCGTTTCAACGCCTTATGAATTTGTAACGCACATCAAGGACAGCTTTCCAATACGATTCAGGGAGGTCTAAACCTCTATGTTGAGCAAAAAATGAGTCATGTGTTGTCAGTTTCTAACAGCAATCGATCTTTCTGATGGGAATGAAGGATGAAATCAGTATTGATGAAGAATGGCGAAGGACTTCTATTTCTACTGCAGCGCCAGATGCCTGGATATACAGTGGCGCAGGAGGGGGAAACCCTCCTACAATGCCGAGGTGCCTTCAACCCCCGGACCCAATGGGGCCCAAAGTGGCCATGGCGGCCACACTGAGCTACCTAATGGGGTTTGTGCCGCTATGCCTCTTAACGAGGTCGGACGCTATGACGTCCAGCTACATGGTTAAGCGTTGCCGCTTAACCTAATGCAGCTGCCACGCCTGCATGGCGCAGGTGTGGCTCCCTGACTCTGGGTGCGAATATGGACCTTTCGGACCATAAAGCGCAGCTCCCATGCCCTTGCTTGCTCGACCATGGCGGCCGGGAAGCAACCCTTGTGGACGATCCCTGTCTGCTTCATGCGTGGTGCACGAAGCTCTGCCAAGGACCAATGGCCCGGAACATCCATGGTGGATGTACCGGCTGACTCTGGCTTGAGACATTGCTCTCACTGCCCACCGAGGTGGGACTTACGGCCAATGAACCAAATCTGGTTACCTGTTGCCTGGTGCAACAGGTACTGCCCACACGCCTTTTGAACGCGGGCTGCAGACGCCTTCCCATTGGGGAGATTGCGGCTTCGAACAGGCAGGACTCTCACCCACTCCCAGCATGGCGCCAGGCTCCTTTGCGGAACTGCTCTTTCTATGCGAACCTTGTCGCCTACCCTACGGATGTCTCCGCAGACAGCGGACTCACCTTCACCCCATGCGGGGACTCTGGATCATCTCGGCTCCTAACCGGCCTTGACGGTCGGATACACAGACCAATGTGATTTCTCACCAACATAAACTCTGTGAGTTTGTGCTATTTTTTGGTAGTTCTACGATGCACCTGACAAATATAAATAATTTTCTAATGTTACATCCAATAGTCAATGTTTGACTTTACTGTCATTCGTCAGATCCTATGAAGTCTTTCAATGTCTGGCTACCCCTATAATATTTAAATCAATTTTGGTTTTGAATAATATACGGATTTGATGTTGGATGTAACTTAGAAGGGGATCTCACAGAAATGCGTAGCGCATTTACCCCGTTATACAGACCGATTATATACGTACCTACGAATCTAATCTCATGGGTAGCGACACTTCGAGGACCGTCATGATGTCGGTAGCGAAAATCGCAGTGGCAACGCTTCGCATTTCCTGCTAACGCATCTTGTGAAGGGCGTGGACGACAGGCTGAGCGAAAATGACGAACTCTTCGATGCAGACGGATACTACGAGCTTATCAAAGGGTATGCCGACATATCACGAGGTCCAGGCTATGAGCAGGACGATGGCCGGTGGCCTGATAATCATTCTGAACAAGCTTTTCCGCAGCTGGGAGATGGTTATACGGCGACCGACTGATCTTTCCGGTGCTGCAGCCGCTGGTCAGACTATCCTATACGAATCCACTATCTCGCCGATGTAGACGACATGGTCGTCGTCATCGGAGTCGTGCTGACTGGGGATGCCCTTGTGAGGATAGAACCTGGCCTTGATGTTGTCGGGGATGAGAGAGACGTCCTGTTCCTGGCGGTATATGACCTTGCATTCAAGAGTGATCGGCAGCTCCCTTATTCCGGGAACGGAAATCTTTTCCGGATCCTCAAGAGTGAGTCCGGCCTCGGCCACCTTGTCGACGTCGCGGCCGCTCTTCCCTCCGCAGATACGGACTATTTTCTTGTCGTAAGGGCCGTCGGGGATGTTTATGGTGAATTCGGGGTTTGCATCGAGCATCTCCCTTGTGAACCTGCTGTTCCTGACGAAGGCTATGAAAACGGGTTTGGCCCAGAGGTTCCCGATTGTGCCCCATTCGATGGCCATGCAGTTCACCTTATCGCCGTTCCTGGTCGTGATGAACACGCACTTGGGGATCGCCTTGACGATGTCCCCTGATCTCTCGAATACGTCGAAATGCTCCTTCATGCCGTAATCTCCTCGAATTCTGTGGAACCAGGGCGTGGATGCATCTTTTCGACTTAAAGCGTTTCCACGCGCCCTCGATGGTCTGGAATAATTAACTTCGGGCAGTTTTCCTCTTTAGTTTTTATAGTAAACTACCATAGCGAAAACAGTGAGCATCAGATGGATGAAGCAACAAAGAAGAAACTACCGGGAATGATGTTATTGTCATTCAGCACGTTCGTGGTCTGTGTACCGGCCGCGTTCACGCAGATACTGTCGTTCAATCTGATGTTCGATCTGAATGCGTTCCCGAGCACCGACTATTCGTGGACGTTCCCGATGTTCGTGGCCGGAGAATGCGCATCCATGGGGCTTTGCGCAGGTCTGATAGACCGCTACGGCAGGAAGATGCCGTATCTGTTCGGGGCCCTGATGTTCATGATCGCCTCGATTCTTTGTGCTGTTTCCACAGAAATGGGCATGTTCATCGCCTTCAGGTTCATACAGGGGTTCGGCGCAGGGATAATAGTCGTCACCTGCATAGCCCAGATATACTTCGATATCGAGAATCAGAAGGACCGCTACATGGTCAACGGCATAATGTCGCTGGGTTTCGGCGGCGGTATGCTGGTCGGATTGTTCGTGGCCACGTCCGTCGACAGCTCGATAGGGTGGAGAACCGCATTCTGGATCCTCGTGATCCTCCAGGCCATCGTGTTCTATCCATGCCTGCAGGTCCTTTCCAACGGAAAGAAGAGCCATATGAAGGCAGACATTCTGGGAGCGGTCATCCTTACCATATGGGCGGCTGTCTTCGTGCTGTATCTCCAGAAGGTCTACATCGATTGGCATTTCTTCAGCATCGAGGGAATGATGGGCCTGATGCTGGTCGTGCTGATATTCCTCGTGTTCCTGCTGGTCGAGACCCGCAATCCCGATTCGGTGTTCCATCGGAAGGTGAACGACGGGAAACTGGTCACCGCATCCCTGATCTTCATCGTCCTTCTTGGTGCCATAGACATGGCCGGTGTAGGATGCATGGTCAAGATCGCATTCTTCACCTATCAGATGTCCGTCGCAGAGGCCGCTCCGTTTTTCATACTCCTGGTCCTCGCTGCCGCGATAACGGCCGTGACGATCTCGGAGAAGATAGATAAGACCGGACACCTGCCCTGGTTGCTGCTCAGTGCGGTGCTGTCGCCGATAGCCCTGCTGTCGATGCACCTGGTCCGCTCCGATGACCCGGCCATCATGCTGGCCGTCCACCTGTTCCTGCTCGGACTGGCGATAGGATGCCTTATCTCGATGCTGAACGCGACCATCCAGAACAGGACCAACCATGACAACAACGGGGCCATGATGTCGTTCGCCATGATGATACGCACAGTCGCGCTATGGCTCGGATACAACTTCTACACGAAGATCGCGGACCGCGTCATGTCCTTGGAGATCGGGGAGACCATGGACCACTGGAACGCCGTGATGCCCATCCAGCTCCCCACGGACAGCACTCTGGCGAACCTTCTCATCACGCCGCTGCAGGATGTCATCAAGATGATACCCGGGCTTTCGGAGAAGATCGCCCAGGTGTTCTCGGAGGCCGTAGCGCAGGGATTCACGATCACCGCGGTGGTGTTCGTGGTGGTGAGCGTCCCGGTCTCGATTCTGCTCGTAGGAAGGAGGAAGAGGCTATGAGATCCAAGTTAGTGTTCTTCTTATTTTTCGCGGTGTTCGCGATTTCATCCATAATCCTTGTCTGTGCAGACGACGGCGATACTGACGCCGCTCCTGCCGAGGACTACATCATCAGCGGCCATGTGACGCTCCATTCCGATCTGACTATCCCCAACGGCACAAGGGTCGTCATCCTCGACAATGCCGTGATCGACATCGGTAGCTACACCCTGGACTTCGGAAGGGATTCGCACATAATCATGTCCCCCAACGTCCAGTTCCAATCATCCGCAGGAAAGTTCGTCATTGGATTCGGAACGGACATCATCCTGCTGGGCGCCGTCATCCCCTCGCCGCATTCCGATGTGACGATACAGTACAACGGTTCCCTGACGTTCTCAGGACTGTCCATGACCAAGCAGGGAGCAGGCATGCACTTCTTCCCTTATGGTTCGGATCCTGCGGTGAGCATCTCCTGGGATCACTCGGTCCTGTCCATCGATAATCCGTCCCTGGAGTACACCGTGTCCCTCAAGACCATAGGGCTCACGATCGGATCTCCCAAGATACAGTACAAATCGGAGGAATACGACGGCGGCACCCTCGCAGTCACATCGGAGACCACCCTGACCGGAAGCTCATCGAACATGGCCACCCTCACCCTCGGCAACGGCACCCAGACCGCCAGGTTCTGGATCGACGAGGCGAAGTTCGTTGATACATATCATGAGAACGGTTCCAAGAGGACCACCGATGTACGTGGCATCGGGGAGATCCAGGTGTCCGTGGACAAGAATCTGCTCATGAAGCTCAGCGGCAGCGCGGAGTTCATCGATGTCGACAATTCGGAATCCGGCACCATGACGACTTCCATATCGCTGCAGGACACCGCTTTCAGCATCCAGCTGAAGTCCGACATCATGAGCCTCATCAATTTCATACTCCCGGGCATCAACCATACCGAGGTCCCGGTCGAGATCCGCAGCCTGGATGCGACCTGCAGCTATCTGGACATCAACGACCGCGAGAGAGGGGTCCAGAAGAGGTTCTCCGCCATATCCGCTGTGATCGACGGCCAGAACCCTACACAGTACTTCATGAAGATGCAGTTCGAGGATGGCAGCAAGAGATTCACCATCCTGATGGACAAGGCGGAGTTCGCACTCCTCAGCATCAGCCGCAGCCTTATGGCGGATGTTGATGCAACCATCCCCGAGATAACGGTCACCGTGACCGAATCGGATAAGGTAATCTCCGAATCCAAAGCGGAAGGAATCGGAATGAAGGCCAGCAGCATCGATCTCATGGCTCTCTACAGCTACTACGCCGTCAACGGCGATCTCACAGTCAGGGAGATTTTGGACGACACCTTGAGGCTGGAGCTCTCTGTGGCAAGCCTATCCATGGACCGCGACCACGACGGCGAGGCCGATGTGACGGCCGAGAAGCTGACGATAAGGTCCTCCGTCGACGACAGGGGCTACGACACGCTGGACATCTCGCTCGCCAAGATGTCGGGCACCTATCCGTACAATGAAGGCACCCTGAACTTCAGCGCGACCGATACGGAGCTCTACATCGAGTCGGACGGTTCCGTGGACGACATCCTCGATGCGTTCACATCCGGAATCCACTTCACTGAGGACACGCTGGCGGAGTTCAAACTCACGTCCGCAGGGGCCTCCATAATGTACTTGAAGGATTCCATGACCATGGGCTTCGAGATCGCTCCGATATCATCGGTCTCACCAAAGGGAATCTCCGTTGTCGCGGCGCTGGAGTATCTGAGGTACAACGAGATCACGACCTTCGGCGGCAACATGTCCGCGATCGGATACGCTGTCAGGTTCGTCGTCCAGGACGAATACACCGACCCTGACGGCAACCTGGATTGCGTATTCGAGTCCAGGGACATGACCGGAACCTTCGGGTTCGGCTTCGACGACAAGGTCTCGATATCCTTGGACCTTCATGGACCGATGTTCTTCGACATCGACTACTATGACATTGATTTCGAGACCGACCTGACCGGAACCACCCTGGGCCTGAACCACGGTGTCCTCGATATCGACGGTTATTCTCCAAGGGACGAGGGCATCCTTGCCATGCTGCACAAGATCCGCGATGCGGACCTGTCGTTCAGCTCCAAGGTGAACATGTCCGTGGATAGGATTGATGTTTACCGCGATTCCAGGCAGACCCTCTACAACACCTACCTGGACACGGAGATAAGCATCAAGGATCTCAGCATCGGCATCGTCAGGGACGACAAGTTCACCCTGTCATTGGAAAGGTTCATCATCTCGCTCATAGACGCCGACGGCACCAACGTGCACAGGACCCTGGACCATCTGGACATAGAGAAGGACCTGTCAGGAAAGGATCCAGAGCAGGGCTGGCTCGAGCAGAACGCGATGATCCTCCTTGTGATCTTCAGTGTCATATCGGCCATACTTGCGGGTATGCTCATAAGGCTCAGGATCAAGAGGCCGGAGCTCTTCAGGTTCACCGATACCGAGGCCGAAGAGAACGAGGCATCCGCAGAGGAACAGAAGTCCGAATGAGGTACGGAGCAGAAACTGAGATAAGGGTGAAGATGGCCCGAAGGCCACCTCCTTTGTCAATAGTCCTCGGCCATGCCCATGATGGCCGATCCGAGGATTATGTAGGGTTTGTTCGTCTCATCGTCGGTGAACACCCTGCAGTTGATGCCGTAGACATCGCGGATGTTCTCCTCTGTGAGGACCTCTTCCGGGGTTCCAACAGCATGGATCTTCCCGGGCCTTGCCAGCATGATGACCTTGTGGGCGTACTTCGAGGTGATGTTCAGGTCATGGCAGATCGTCATGATGACCATCTGCCTCTCGATGGCTATCGCCCTGAGCATCTCCATGACATAGACCTGATACTTCACATCTAGATTCGCCGTGGGCTCATCGAGGATGAGCACAGCCGGTTCCTGGACTAGTCCCCTGGCGATGGACACCTTCTGGTGCTGTCCGGCGGACAGGGCGTTGTAGTTCCTCATACCGAGGTTCTCTATGTGGAGGAGCTTCATGGTCTTATACACCATCTCGAGGTCCTTCTCGCGGGAGCCCCACTTCTGGTGATTGTACCTTCCGATGAGGATGGTGTTGATCACAGACATGGAGAAGGCGTCCTGGGAGAAAGCAGGCACGAAACCGACCTTCTTGGCAACCTCCTTGTGCTTCATCTGGGCCACATCCTCTCCGTCCAGCAGCACCTGGCCTTTCAGAGGCGTAACGATTTTGCTGACGCACTTCACCATGGTGGATTTTCCGACCCCGTTGGGCCCTATTATGCAGTAGAGTCCCGGCTCGTTGATCTCCAGATTGATGTTGTGGAGGACGATGTGGTCCTCGCTGTATCCGAAATCGACATCCTTGATCATTATCTCGGTCATGATATCACCACGCGTTGCTGTTGCGCCTGAGGATCATCCAGAGGAAGAACGGGCCTCCGATGAATGACATAACGACTCCGACGGGCAGTGCGGAGGGGTAGATGACGACCCTTCCGATGACGTCCGCAATGATCATCAATGCCGCTCCGAAGATGGCGCTGGCGGGGATGAGGTATCTGTTGTCCGCTCCGATGAACATCCTGACGATGTGGGGGGTGACCAGTCCGACGAATCCGATGAGTCCGGTGTAGCTGACGATCGCAGCGCTGACAACACCGGTGAGCACCAGGGTGAATATCCTCATGCGGTCTGCGTTGATACCGAGGGCCTTGGCGCTGTCGTCGCCTGTGGCAAGGACGTTGAGCTTCCCGGACAGGATCATGGATATGATCAGACCTACGAGCACGACTCCGAACATGACGGGAAGGGATTCCCATCCGTCGATCAGTGCAAGCGATCCGGTCTGCCAATAGAAGATCCTGTTGAGGTCGCTGGAGTTGGCCCATAGCATCATGACGGTGGTCAGGGCATTGAACAGGTACATCACGCCGATACCGGCCATGACCACTGTTGTGGGCGATGCGTTGGCGAACTTGGACATCATCGCGATGATGACCGTTGGCACCAGGGAGAACACGAAAGCGAGGATCACGACGGATCCGTCCCCTGCGAAAGCGGCCAGGCCCAGGGTCATCGCCATGGTGGCTCCGAACGATGCGCCTGATGACACTCCGGTGGTATACGGGTCGGCCAGCGGGTTCTTAAGGACGCTCTGCATGATGACTCCGCAGATTGCCAGTCCGGCACCTGCGATGATACCGGCTACAACCCTCGGAAGCCTCATGTTGAACACGATGTGGTCGTAATCGGAGGTGATGTTACCGGTGAGATGGTCTATGATTATCTGATACACCTCGAAGAAGCCGATGTTGACCGCACCGACAGTCACCGCATAGCTCACGACCACGAGGATCACCAGCAGGCAGGCGGCGATGAATATGAACTTCATCCTGATGGAACGGTTGTATACGTCCACGGTCTCCGAGTACTGGGAGTCTCCGACGGGTTGGGAGCTCCATTCCTTCACAGAATTGACTACATCTGAACTGAGGATGCGATCCTCCTCGATCATAGTCTGTGACATGATATCACTTGGAAAAGGGGTTTGCCGGCCTCCGGAGAGACCGGCATGTTGGATCAGGCGCTGTACTGCCACACTGCGAACTTGGACTTCTTGAGGTCGTCAAGGGTTCCGTCGTAGTTGGTGAACTTGTCGTAGTACTCGAACATCAGGTCCCATGCCTCGCTCTCGCTGAAGGATCCGGGCCAGATCTTTGACGCAAGGGTCAGGATGAAGGCGGGTCCCGCCATGGAGCAGTTCTCGAAGGCGATTCCGTAGATGGGCTTCTTGTAACCGATGGTCCTGAAGATCTTTGCGATCTCGTTGAAGTGGTCCGTGTACTGCTTCTCGGTCATGGTCTTGGATGAAGCGTATCCGAAGGAGCTGATGATGAGGACGTCGGGGTTGTAGGAGATGATGGTCTCCGCCTCGACAGCGTCGAATCCGTCGGCGGTCTGGACGCTCACGGCGCTCTTCAGGGGCAGCTTCTCGATGGTGATGACATCCGCCATGAGGGTGGTTCCGGTTCCACGTGCGTCTACGTACATGGGGTTGAGGTCGTATCCGGGTGCGGTGTAGGGCATCATGTAGGTCTTGGTTCCTGCAGAGGACTTCTCCATCGCCTCGGCGATCTTCTTCTCGACCTTCTCGAGGTACTCGATATAGGGTGCGGACTTGTCCTGGAGGTTGCACATGACACCGAGGGTGATCATGGTGTCCTCCCAGGTGATGTCGCCGATGGCCCTGTTCTGGGGCAGCTTGATGACCTGGAGGTTGTACTTGGAGTAGTTGTTCTCGACCGCGTTGAGGAAGGTGCTGTCGTACCATCTCTTGTCACCCATGGTGACCTTGATCTTCTCGTTGATGAAGGTCTCGTAGTGGTCGGAGGTGAGGCGCATGTCGTTGAAGACGCCCATCTTGTCGACGTTGGGGTAGAGCTTGGTGTCCATGTCGGAGGGTCCGATGTCACCATTGGACATGTAGGTGAACTTGTCGTAGATTCCGAGGATGATACCCATGTCGAGTCCGGTGCTGAACATGCTGTGGATTCCGTATCCACCGTTCAGGACGTTGGTCAATGGGTACTCGATGGAGCTCCTCTGGTTGTCCCAATCCATGTAGTACATGGTGCACGACTGTCCTTTCAGGAACTTCTGGACGAGCTTGTAGTCGGCGTCGGTGATGTAGAAGTCCCCGTCTGCGTCAGCAAGGGGGTAGTTGTTCCTGTCCCATACGACCTTTCCGTCGATGATCTGCTGGATGTAGTCCAGATCCTTCTGGTCCAGATAGTTGTCCATGTTGGCGTTACCATAGACCCTGAGCTTGCAGCCGATATCGGTCGGCTCGGGATCCGTGTTGCCTCCTCCGTTGTTATTGTTGAGGAGGAGTACTGCTGCGGCAGCGATCACTATGATTGCGATGACCGCTACCAGGATGATAGTGACTTTCTTGTCCATTCTAACACCGTAGTAGTTGATGGATGTATAATCCATTTCAACACAAAGGTAAGTTGAATTTAAAACTTCATACATAAGACTATAAACCAGAGATTGACCAAAGAATAACATGCAAAAGTTAGTATTCCGGCCGTCTATTTTGATGAACTAAACCCATGATACGTCGCTTCATCCTTGATGAAACAACGATATACATCGTAGTGCTTGGTGGCCTCATGGCATCCGTAAGCTTGGATGATTTCGCAGTGGACGAGATCTACGTCCTCGATACTGAGACCACAGGTCTGAAGGGCGCACCGCTGGATGTCGTCGTCGATATCGGCATAACCAAGGTCGATATCGCCGAAGGTAAGGTGGAGGACGTCTATTCTTCAGTCCTTGGCTACGATGTGGACAAATGGGACGACTATCGTCGCAACGCATGGATTTTCGAGAACACCGACATGACGCTTGATATGGTGAGGGATGCCCCACCCGCCGAGAGGGTCATGAGGGATGTGTCCCGTATCCTCAAGGACAAGGCGGTCACGGCGTACAATGTCGGATACGACATGAAGAAGTTCCTGTATCTCGATCCATGGTGTCTCAACGGGACATTCCGCGAATGCTACGACATAATGCTCGCAGCCACGGACGTATGCAAGATCCCCAGCGAGTACTACGGAAGGAAATACCGCTATCCGAAGCTCGATTACGCCTACACCCACATCGTCGATGGCGATCCCGCCGGGATCCACGGCGTCCAGGACCACAGAGCCCTCTCCGATGCACGCATGGCTTCCTATCTCATGATAGAGCTCTACAGGTCGGGCGACTACACGCCTTGGAAATCACTTTGAGATCAGGTTCTCCTCGTTGACCACATCGCCCTTCGTGTATTCCTTATCTAATTTCTGCAGGTACCACTGCTCGAATATCTCCACGAGGCCGTGCATGATGTCCTTCTTCACAGCGATGAGTATCAGGACGAAGGCGATCGCAATGGCGGCGACGATGATCTCGAACGCCACAGGCGGGAGCATGGCCATTCCGAACACCGCAAGGATGTCGGGCACGAAAGCGTACATGGCGCAGACACCGGCGAGGATGAGCGCCACCAGGAATATGGGGAGCAGCCTCTTGTTGGTCTTCCCGTCAGCGGAAAAGAACTTGAAGAACGGGCATACGATGAGCAGCTGGAGAGCTCCTGTGACACCGGCGGTCAGGATCATCGCCGTACGTGCGAGGATGTCCGCGTAGGATATCGGTGCGTCCGGGTCGTATAGGTAATCCGCGCTAAGGAACGTATCGATGAATTCGTCCAGGGACATCTGCCTCATTGATGCCAGGGATTCTAGGTAGCTCGGGTCCCAGACGAGGTCCCCGTTGACGGTCATGTTCCAAACGACGCCGTAGACGATCAGGCTGACAGTACCGATGATCACGGCCGAAGGAACGGCGAAACGCAGCACATCGGGCAGGATCAGTTCGCCTATCTCGTCGGGCTTGGCGAATATGGTCATGAAGAATGCGATTATGGTGACTGCGATGAAGGCGTAGACCATGTTCTGGATGGGTAGCATGGGCATGTGGTCCATGAAAATGTACAGGACGATGAACATAAGGGCCATGATCAGGTTCCTGGAGAGGTAGATCTTCAGGATGTCCCTGATGCCGGAGATGGTCCTCCTTCCCTCGACCAGTGCTTTGGGGAGGGCGTTGAAGTTGTCGTCCACGAGGATCATGTCGGCAACACCTCTGGCCGCGCCGGAACCGGATTCCAATGCGACTCCCACCTGGGCGGACTTGAGGGATTTGACGTCGTTGACGCCGTCCCCGATCATCGCCACATACCTGCTGTTGCGCTTCAGGACCTCGATGACCTTCTCCTTGTTCTCGGGTTTCATCCTACCGAATATGTTCGTCTTGAGGATGACCTCGTCGAGCTGGGAATCCGGAATCTCGTCGAGCTCCGGACCGGATATGATGTGCCTTTCGCCGGGGATGTCGGCCAATTTGAAAAGTGCATCCACCGTCACGGGGTCGTCCCCGGAGATGACCTTCAGGTCCATTCCGTTCTGCAGGAAGACATCTATCGTCTCACGGCAGTCGGGCCTGATCTCGTCCCTTATGGAGATGACCGATACCGGTTCGAGATCGTTGATCACGTACTCCCCGTTCACCTCGAACGGCCTGTCATCGGATCTGCAGAGGAGTACGGTCCTCAATCCCTTGGCGGACTGCTCCTCGATCTTCGCATCTATAGTCTCAGGTGTTGCGACATGGGGGCGAAGGACGTTCCATGCCCCGGTGTAGAGGGAAACGACCCTGTCACCGTCGCGGACCTTCACGGCGCTGTACTTGCGGGCGGAGGAGAACTGGATCTCGTCCAGGAGCTCCACGTCGGCCTCTCCGTACCGGCTGATCAGGGCCTTGATGGTCCTGTTCTTGCTGCCTGTAGCGTTGGCGAAATCCCTGATGAGGCGCTCGGCCTCGGCGGGGTCGATCAGATGGTCGGCCGATTCGAAGACCAGGTTGTTGGTGGTTATCGTACCGGTCTTGTCCATGCAGACGGTGTCCACATGGCTGATGGATTCGACGGAGTTGAACCTCTGGAGGAGGACCCCTGTGTTGGCCATCCTGATGGCGGCCATCATGTAAGTCAATGTGATTAGAAGGAAAAGAGCGATCGGGACAATGTCCAGGCATATCACGAACAGCTCCAGATACTGTGTGAGGTCATCTAGACCGCTGATGCCGCCGCTCCTGATGAACTCGATGATGATCGTGAGGAACAGCAGGAAGAATGCGATGATCATCAGAACGGTGGTGATGGTCGTCGTCTCCATCTGGAGAGGCGTCCTCTTGGAAGTGAACTTCTTGGCGCTGTCAAGCATCTTGGAGGCTAGCGAATCGTTTCCGAAGGCGGTGACGACGAAGCGTCCCTCTCCGGTCACGCAGATGGATCCGGAATAGATCTCATCCCCTTCCTTCTTGCGGACCGTGCTGGATTCCCCGGTGAGGAGGGATTCGTCCATCTCCAGGGATGAGGCGGAGACCAATGTACCGTCCACCAGGGCCTGTTCCCCGGCGCGCATGACGATGAGGTCGTCCTTCACGATCTCAGTCTGGTCTATCACCACTTCCTTCCCGTCGCGGATGACCGTGACCTTGGGGCGGGTGAGCAGCGAGATCTTGTCCAGACGGCGCTTGGCACGCATCTCCTGGATGGTGGAGATGAGGATGTTGACCGATATGATACCTGTCGCCGACAGGGCGCTCATGAATTCGCCCAGAAGAAGCAGGGCGGCCCCTATGACGAACAGTGTCAGGTTCATAGGGGTGATGACGTTCTTGATGATTATGTCGGTGTACGACCTGCTGGTCTTCACGCTCGATCTGTTAATCTGTCCCGAGTCGGTACGCGCCTTTACTTCCTCGGAGGTCAATCCATCCATGCTGGGCCTATATCATAGCTGTTAAATAACCTTAGCAGGGGATTTCAATCGGATTCGGCCTTGTCCTCCAGATATCTGCGCACCCTGTCCTCGATATCATCCAGCGGGACGGGCTCAATCCTCTTGCTCTCCTTCATCGAGACGTAGTCTATGTAGCACTCCGCGTCGCAGCCGAAGTTCTCGCATGCCGCATACTAGTAGACGGACAGCTGGACCCTGTACTCGTCCTCGAACTGATGGGAGATGTCGGTCTTCCAGTCGTGTATCTCCACATGATCCTCATAGACGGCTATCATGTCGATGATGCCGTGCAGGGTAGCTTCGGTGTTCTCCAGCGGGAGCCAGCAGTCTATCTCGGCATAGATGTGGTTCGCATCCGAGATGGAATCCAGGACCTTGCGGATCTCAGGGATCTCCTCGTAGACGTCTTCGACCTCGCGGCCGTAGCACATGGTCTGGGCGATGCTATGGATCTTTTTCCCGTACTCCATTCCTTTGCCGGATACCTCGTCGGACCCATCAGGTATGGATGATCCGTCGCCGGAATCGAAGTCGAGTATCTCATGCACGCCTATCTTCGTGCGCCTCCTCCTGTACGGAGGGATCTCCGGGCTCGGGATGCGATCCTTCTCATTGTCATCGGCCTCGTATCCCACATCGGGGATGTCCGTGAACGAATCGGCCAGCCCCTCCATGAACGCGGAGGGCTGGTCACCGCAGATGACCGTCTCGTACTGCTTCGCCCTGGAAAGGGCCACGAACATCAGACGCCTCTCTTCGCTGTAATCGGTCTTCAGAGTGCCCAGGGCCAGGCTGGTCCTCCAATCAGGGCACATCTTGGAGTAGTCGCCGAACCTACCGACGACGCTCCTGCAGCGGACCCCCAGCGTCCTGTCGAAGAGGAACACGTCCCCGTCGCCCCTGACCCAAGGCATGGAGCCCTTGTCTATGAAAGGACATATGACGGTGGGGTACTCCAGTCCTTTGGACTTGTGCATGGTCATTATGGTAACGGCCTCGTCGTCGATGAAGTTCTCCACGGGGTATGTGGCCTCGTTCTCTATGTCGTCCTCTATCAGCGTGATGACGTCCGAGATAGTCAGCAACGATCCTCTGTGCATCGAAGATATGGTCGATATGATCGCCTGCGTGATGTCGTTGTCCAGTCCGTAGAAGCGGAACATCTTCGTCAGGAGGTCTGTGACCCTGCGCTTCTTCCTGAATAGGAACTCCCTCTGGTCGCGGAGCAAGGCAGGGACATGGGTCGGGTCCTCCGCCGCATCCAGCACCTGCATGGGGTTGTACTGCATGTCCACCATGATCGGCATGTACCCCCAGCGGTCCTCCGAGTTGTTCACATATCTGAGCCAGGCCAGGGCCAGCTTGCCCTCGCGGGTGGACATGATCTCGACCTCTCCCTGGAGATATGCAGGAATACCTTCCTTCTTGCAGGCATCCTTTATCAGCCTGCACTGGGCGGTCTTGCGGCAGAATACCGCTATGTCCCCGAAGCCCAGCAGACGGGATTCTCCGTTCCTGACGACATGGTACCTCCCTGACCTTACGTAGTCCTTGATGGCGGCCACCGTGGCGGCGACCTCCCCCTCACTAGAGTCGGCCTGCACGAACCTGACCTCGGAATCGTCATCGTTCAGATCGCTCCTGCCCTGGTTCAGTAGGACCACGTTCTCCTTCACCTCCTCCTATCTGGGGTTGTCATCCTTGGATCCGTTGAGGCACATGGCCCTGAAGGCGGTGTCGATCACCTTGCGTGACGAACGGTAGTTGATGTTCAGACGCGGAGTGTCCACCTCGGGTATGCTGTACCCTATGCGCTTGATGTCATCGTTGAGGAAGCGCCTGTATTCGACGAGCTTCCGTTCGAAATCGGTGATGTTCTCGATGGAGACGTGCCTGAAACCATAGATCCCCTGCTTCCAGTCACCGAGCACGGCCAGATTGGGCTCCTTGAGGATCATCATCGCGATCATCATCTGGTTGGCGTTGGTGTCCTGGAATTCGTCTATCATGACATACCTGAACGAGTTCCTCTCCCTGACGGAGGGCTTGCTGTAGAGGACGACGAAGGCCAGCATGGCGTTCAGTCCGAACGTGAGGCGGTTGTCCCTGATGCTGGTACGGATGTACTCGTAGTAGACGTCATGGATGAAATCGAAGAGGCCCTGCCTGTCTGGCGACGCCGCCTCCAGGAGCACCTCGTCGGGGAAGCTGCCGTCCAGATCAGGTTCCGGGAAATCGTAACGATCTGTCTTGATATCGTTCAGTCTCGATACGTTAGGGGACGCACCCCTGGACCTTGGGATGTTCCTTTCTTTCAGCTGCTCGAGGACCGCTTCGCAGTCGCCTTCCAACATCCTCTTCCAGTCGTTCCCGAACCATCCTTTCCTCAGAGGTATCAGCCCTTTGGACATCAGGTTCTGGATTAGCTTCATAATGGTCAGGGGCCTCTCGCTGGCGATGACGGCGTAATCGCCGTAGTCCGAACCCTTCCTCAGGAGGAAGCCGTCCATGAAGCGGATGAAGTAGTTCCTGTTCATGGCCCCGTTCTGGCTGAGGACAGCGGATCTCGTGAGTGATTCGTCGAATCTGAAGAACTCCCCTATCATATCGGGAGAGTCCAGGACGATGGACAGGCAGAAGGCGTCGAACGTCATCGTGCGCACGAGCTTGGAATCCCTCTCCATGCCCTTCTCGACCATCTTGTTCCTGATGCGCTCGTCCATCTCAGCGGCGGCGTTGTTCGTGAATGTGAGGAGCATGATGTCGCTGGGCGACACGTTGCGCTCGGTAAGGATGTTCATGTAACGGGCGACGATCGTGTGCGTCTTTCCGGTACCCGGGCCGGCATCGACTACCATCATGCCGTCCAGGGTGTCGGCTATGTGCTGCTGGATCTCGTTGAGCTCACTCATCGTCATCGACCTCCTCCGCCTCCAGATGGACGCTGTCCTCGGTGCATACCGGGTAGAACGGGCATTCGGAGCATCTGGCCTCCGGGTTGACAGGGAAGGACGTCCTGCTCCGCTCCATCATCTCCTTGTGCTTGGATGCCACCATGCCCATGACCTCCTCATAGGTCTTCAGCGGTATGACGACGGTGTCTCCGATGATCACCATGTCCGCCTTGATGCGGGATGCCACCTTCCTGACGGCCTTCTCAGCATCGCCCCTGTTGGTCTTGTTGTCGTTTAGGCCGGTCACGTCGAGTATGTTGGTGATCAGCGCATGGTCCTTGTCCCAATCGGCCGGATCGTCGGAGCCCATCTCCGATATGATGCCAAGGATGGCATCGGCGAAGGGTCTGAACTTCTTGCTGAGCCCTTTGCCGCCCTCTCTGGAGAGGTCCCTGGCCATATCCTCGCCGCAGACGATGTCCTTGATGCTTCCGCGTATGAGCTTGACGGTCCTGGTGTTCCTGTCGATGTCGAAGTCCTTGTCCGAGGATTCGATGTCGTTGTCCATCGCATAGAACAGTCTGAACTCGTCCCCGGGGACGTCCAGGGTCTGGAGCAGGGCCAGGTAGATGACAGGTTGGAACTCCGGCCTGCGGGTATCGACGGTCAGGCCTTGGGCGATATTCGATGCCGATTTAGGCTTCGATGTCTTGTAATCGGTGATTATCCCGTTCCATAGCAGGTCCGCGATGCCGTATATCGGATAGTCCTTCGATATCAGACGGCTCTCGCACATCGAGCTGGTCATCTCCTTTCCCATGGACACCATGAAGATATTGGGGTGCTTCTTATCGGCCAGCGGGATGTTCAGCGGCGCCGCGGGCAGGCCGAGGGTATCGATGTACCTGACCAGGGAAGTCATCGCTTTGCGGATCTTGTCGTTGTCCAGCTCCTCCATCATCGGTGACGACAGTCCCGAGTAACGTTCGCCGATCAGGGTTATGAAGTGGTCTATGCCGAGGTCCTGTACATCCTGCGGATAGCAGACGTAGTATTCGGCGAATGCATGGATCAGGTTACCGAACTCGGTGTACTTCTCCTCGGGTGTCTTGAGGCCCTGACCGAAAAGGAAGCGACGAGGGCATGCGAAGTAGTTGTTGAACGATGATTTCGTGAAGTTCTCATGAATGCAGTCATCGGCCACGGGAACCATCTCCGGGTCGGAAGGCATGCTCCCGTCCGAATCCTCGTGCCATCTGCCGCGTACGAAGTTGTCGCACATGTCGGAGAAGCTGCCCATCGGTCTGCCGTACACCAGGTCGAACAGGAGGCTGGGCCTGGCAGGTTTCCCTCCCTTGGTGGAATTGACGAAATAGTACCTGGCGGAGCCCTGCTGGATCAGGGCCGTGAGCTTCTGGACGTTGTTGTTCGTCTCCTCCTCGGCATCCAGATACCTCTTCCCGACCACCGGCCTGTTCCAATCCTGCTCCATGCCCAGATAGAGTACGACCGGCCTGTCGATGTAGACGGAATTGTTGCAGTCCACGAGCAGCACCCCTTTCTTCTCCTCGTCAGGGATCTGTTCGCTGTGCTTCAGCTCGTTGACGTTGTCGACCGCGTATACGATTTCGTTGAGGATGCTCTCCTTGATCCTGGTGCCGAACACCTTCAGCTCGTTCAGCATCATGGAGACTTGGATCCTGGATTTGGAGTCGCAGATGGCCTCGCATACCTCTCCGAAGGTACGGTCGCGGATGTCCCTCATCGTCTCCCACAGCAGAGGCCCCTTGCCCTTGAGCTCCCCGGGATCCTGCTTGCTGAGAAGGAATCCATCCTGGCCGACAGGGAAGAAGCCCTGGTAGTTGGAGAACAGTTCCTTGACGTTCCTGACCCTGATGGTCTCGAAGTCCATCGCCAATGATATGAACTGGAGGTAGTCCCTTATCTGAGAAAGGTCCCTCACGTTGAGGGAGTTGATGAACGGGATGTTCCTTCTGTAAAGGGCGGTCCTGACCGCATCCGCTATAGGGCTGGCGGTGTTGAGGACTATCGCCACATCGGAGGGGTTGTCCCTGTCGATCATGTCGACGGCGTTGTCGGCGATCTGGCGGTCGTTCCCCAGCTCGTAGATGGTATCGATGCTGTAGTCCGCGTTCTTGAAGATGGATATCGGAGTGTGGTCTATCGGGATGAAATGCTTGTCGAGGTCGTTGAAGAGCTCCTCGGCGATGACCGCCACGGGGATATCCGAGTACAGTTCGTTCCCGTTCTCCTCGGGGATGAAATCCCCCATGATCTTGTCCAGCGTCGGAAGCTCCCTGTAGGATTCGTATATCCTTTTGGCCCTGTTGCCGTGGAGGTTCGACTCGACATCCATGGTGTACTTGCGTATCTCCTTGATGTTCTCGACCTCGCTGTGGACGTACTTGAGGCCTAGTCCGGTCATGTCGGATACGGCAGAGATGACCTCCAGTTCGGTCAGGAACGGCTTGCCGAGGATCCTGGATCCCAGATAGGACGCTATCTGCTTCGGGGTGACGGCGAAATGGCCGACGATGGCCCTATCGAGCCTTGCGTTAAGGGCGGTGGCCAGAGCCGCATCTGTGGTGATGACCAGACCGTATTCGGATACCTCTTCGTAGAGCTCGTCGATGCTCTTCGCGCACTTCATCGGGACAGGCATCGTCTGTAGGGTAATAAGCACCTCGGTCGGATGCAACAACATGTCCTGTTACCGTAACAGTCAAGCATCCATACCGGACCGTTCTGGACATCCTGGCGTAGCGTTCGCGGGTTTTTATCGTAGATCCGGTATCATTCCCGCATGGACGATGTTTATGTCGTGGAGGCCGCATTCACGGGGCCCCGCGGTTTCCCCGTGGACAGGGTGATCGAGGTCGCAGTGTGCAGGATGCACCGCGATGGAGAGGATTTCGATACTGTTTACGATTCGTTCGTCCATGCCGACCCGATGGACATCGGCAAGGATTCGCTGGATTTCATCCAGGAGAACTACGGGGTGACTGCAGAGACGCTCTATGCCGCGCCTCCCGTGGAAGTTGTGGCCAAGGAGCTTCTGGAGAAGCTGAGGGACACCGAATGCACCTCGTTCGATGTGAACCATACGTTCGGAAGGTTCCTCTGCGTGGAGCCCTGGGATCTGAACGGGGAGCTGGAGCTTTTCCCCTCGATATCCTCCAGGCTGCCTCCGGAGTACTGCAAGACACTGGAGGAGGCATATGATTACGTCACGCCGGGAAATCCGATGGGCGTGGAGGGCAGGACCGCGATGGATCGCTGTCTCATGTCCACCTCCATCATGATGAAGCTGCGCAAGACTGGATATTTCTGATGTTGATCAACGTACGACTATGCTCGTACTTGCCAATGAATCCAGCACGGACAGCAGGAAGAGTATCGCATAGATGAATCCCATTCCGATGCCTGCGATGGTCTTGAAGACGCTGACGAAGAACTCCGGGATCGGGAACAGCAGAAGAGTGATCGCTCCGATGGCGAAGAAAAGGCCCAGGAGCAGGAACACGTATCCTCTTTTCTGCCTGTAGTTACGGTAGATTTGACCGAGACCCAATATGCCGAAGAAACCGGGCACGATCGAGAGGATCATGCGTATGGTGTTCGATTTGCCCTTGGCATCGGTGCCTCCGCTCTTCTTCTCGGTCTTCGCCGGCTCCGGCGGGATCTTGGCGTAGCATTTGGGACAAGTCAGGCTGTTGGATGGTACCGGCTCACCGCATTTGGGGCAATAACGAGTCATTCTGTCCTCCTGATGACGAATCCTGTGCATACGGCCGAGGCGATCAGCTTGCCTTCGGTGCTGTACACCCTCACGTCAAAGATTCCCAACGACCTGGACAGATTTATCGGCTTTGCTACGCACCTGAGGTCCGAGTTCCCCGGGCGGTAGTATTTCACCTCTATGCTCTGGCCGGTCCCGTCGCGGGTCATGTTCGAGATGATGGCGAACGTGTGGTCTATTAGGGAGTAGATCACGCCTCCGTGCATCCTGCCCATGCTGTTGAGCATGAAAGGCTGCATCTTCATGGTGCATACGACCTCGTCCAGCGATGCGCTCTCGATCTCCAATCCCAAATATCTGGCGAAGGGGGCGTCGAAGACCTCCGATATGCGTTCGGCGTACGGTCTGGCATCCTCTGAAAGCTTCGGCATGAGGGTATCCATGTCCATGCGCGGTCGGAAAAGGAGGCCCGACTTAATATTTTGCATAGGTACATCGGAATTGTTGGGACTGCGGAAACAGGAGCCCGACGTTCGAAGATAGCGGTTATATTGTCGTTAGGATATGGGTTGCCGATGCCCGAGACGATAACCGTAACGGAACTTAACACCCGCGTGAAGGAGCTCTTCCTCAAGACTCCGGCGATCAACGATGTATGGGTCAGCGGGGAGATCTCGGGCCTCAGGAAGTACCCCTCGGGCTATTATTTCGTCCTGAAGGATGCCACCAGCGAGATCCACGCGGTCATGTTCAACTCCGCACGCATGCGCATCGACTTTGAGCCGCAGGAGAACATGAAGGTCCGCGCGTTCGGGAGCATAGGGATGTACGTCCCCAGAGGAACATATCAGTTCATAGTTGAGGTCATGCAGAAATCAGGTCTCGGAGACAGGTACATCGCCTTCGAGGCGCTGAAGAAGAAACTGGGCGAGGAGGGGCTGTTTGACGAATCCCATAAGCGGAAGCTCCCGCCCTATCCAAAGAAGATAGGGGTGGTGACATCGCAGAGCGGGGCGGTCATCCACGACATCATCATGACATCCGCATCTAGATACACCGCCGACATAATCTTGGCGCCGGCGAAGGTCCAGGGGGACGGAGCGGCCGAGAGCATCGTTGATGGTATCCGCATCCTCAACAAGGCGGATGTGGACGTGATCATCGTCGGCAGGGGAGGAGGTTCCATCGAGGACCTCTGGGCTTTCAACGAGGAGATCGTCGCCAGGGCCATCTACAACTCCAGGGTGCCCGTTGTCTCTGCCGTAGGGCACGAGACGGATTTCACAATCGCCGATTTCGTCGCCGATGCCAGGGCCCCGACCCCCACCGGAGCCGCAGCTCTCATACTCCGTGACAAGGCGGAGATCGACGCAGAGATGGATGCCCTCTCCACGAGGCTTCAGAGGGCTATGCAATCGCAGATGAGGTCCGAGAGGCACGCGTTCGAGATACTGGATTCCAAATTGGACCTTAGGTCGGCCATGGAGGGCCTGGACATGCATGCGATGCACCTGGACGACCTCATGAGGACGGCCGAGCATCGTATTTCATCGATGCTCTCGGACATGAAGGGACGTTACAATGCGGTCGATCTCGGGCTCCGCCCATCCAGGGCCCTGGAGGACATGGAGGCATTGGGCGAGAGGGTGGAGGTATCCCTGGAGAGGATCCGTGTCAGGACCTCGTCCACACTTGAGAATCGCAGGGCGATCCTTGAAGGCATCCAGGACAGGCCCGACAGGGCCATAAGCAAGGGTCTCCAGGACCTCGATTCCCGCATGGCCGCGGATTCGAAGATGCTGGACGGCCTCAACCCGCTGAATGTCCTGAACAGGGGATACAGCATGATAACATCCGAGGATGGCAAGGTCCTCACATCCATAGACGACATCGAAGTGGATGACAGCGTAAGGATACACATGCGCGACGGCACCGCCGACGCCGAGATAAGGAAGAAGGAGAAGAGAACATGAGCGGATACGAAGAGGAAGTCGAGCAGATGAGCTTCGAGGAGAGCATAAAGACCCTCGAAGAACTGGTGAAGGAGCTGGAGGCCGGAGGTCTCGACCTGGACAAGAGCATAGAGATCTACGAGAAGGCGGTCATCCTCCGCAACCACTGCAGGAAGATCCTGGACGAGAGCGAGAGGAAGATCCAGAAGATCATGGAGTCCTCCGGACAGCTCAAGACAGAGGATTTCGAAGTCGATTGACCCGCCAGAGGGACAGCCCTCTGGATTCCACCCAATCCTTCGATACGCGATACAGTTCCGTATCGTCGAAATCGTCGAAGGAGAACGCCAGCCTGAGCGACCCGCCGAGGCTGCCCTCGTTTATGTTCGCCGTGTTGTAGGTGCCGAATATATCCTTCAATCCTATCAGCAGCACTTTGACGGAATCATGGCCTCTGGCGATGCGCTCCTTGTCCTGGAAGAGCTGCGACTGTTGGTGAAGGTCCCTCAGGGCGTTTCTGTAGGACAGTTCGCAGCCTTCCGTGTTCCTGATCACCGCCTGGACCATCTTCGTCTCGTCGATGCGGAGGGTCCTGCGGTCTATGAAATCCCTGAAATCCAGGTCCTTGAAGTCCAGATTGTATCCGCGGAGGAACGATACGTACATGAAAAGGCCTAGCGGGTAAGATGCGGAGATTATGACGTCCCTTATGGGGCCGTTCTGCTTCTCGAAACGCTCCAGACGGTCGCGGTCCGCATACTCTATCAGCACATCCGACAGGGCATGGCTGTTGATGAGCATCATCTCCAGGTCGCGGTAATCCGTGTAGAACACGGGCTTCTCCATGCTCTTGCCCTTCATCTCGTCCAGGTCCCTGTCCACTATGCCGATGACCTTCGCATCCCTGCGGGCGATCATCTTGCGGACGCACGAAAGCACGTTCGTCTTGGAATACGCTGACAGGACCCTCACACGGTCCCTGTCCACGAATTTTGAGTATAATCTCTGATCAGTATTTCCCTCGGTCATGACGATGGTCCCCTTGAAGAGGGACCTGTTCATCGAGATCTGGTTGCAGATGTCGTCGGTCGTCAGGTATTTACGCATTCTTACACACCAGTTCCTGTGCGAGGTCCCATTTGTCGTGGATCACCTGAGGAGAGTGTGTGGTAATCACCATCTGTATCCTCCTGATCCTGCTGATGTCGCTGAAATAATCGCCCAGCATCTGCTGCCAGGAGACATGGAGGGATATCTCCGGTTCGTCCACAATGAGCAGGCTGTCCGTCTGGCAGTGGAACAGGATGGAGTAGAAGATGACCAGGATCTGCCTCTCTCCGGAGGACAGCTTGGTGATGGGAAGGGATGTGCCGTTCCTCATCGTGATGGTTATCTTCCCGGAACCTGTGACGTCCAGGGTCTTGTTAATCAGGATGTTGTTCACGATGTCCTTGAAGACTATGATCGATTCCGCCAAGGGGTAGTTGCGGTCCACATAGTCCGATACGGCGAAGGCAAGGTCCTCATACGCTTGCCTGTTATCCATCAGATCGTATCTCGATGGAGGGAACCTGAGCTGGTCGGGGATCCTGGGCTGGAAACCCGCATCCGATATGAAGTCGAGCTTGGCTTTGAGGTCCTTGCACCAGAACTCCAGCTCGCTGTCGGTGAACGCCTTCCTCCCGTCCTTGGGAGGGATGGATAATTCGGTATCATCCTTTGCACGGCGGATGGTCTCGTACAGCTCCTGGGCGTAGTATTCGAGGGTGTTGACGATGTGCCCGTCCTTCTTCTTGAGTGTCATACGCTCCGGCGGGAGGTAGTTGATGTCCAGCAGGTTCTCCACATCCTCGTATGTGACGTCGGACACACCCGATTTCTGCATCTGCAGCGAGACCTTGCCGTCGACGTTGTTGACTATTAGCATGGAACCGTCATCGAAATCGATGAAGAGCTTGCTGAAAGGCGTCTCGCTGATGAACTCCGCATCGCCCTTGAACAGGCTGTAGACTAGATGCATCAGGATGGTCTTCCCGTAGCCGTTGGGGGAGTGAAGGAACGTGAGGTCCGGGTTGAGATTCAGATCGTAGTCGAACTCGTTGAAAAGACCCTGTACACGGACCGACTTTAACTTCATGCCAAGGAATCGGAATCGGTCTATAAATAATTATAAAAGCACAATAATGCCACCTTAAAATGTCCAACGACGACGCATTGCAGGGTATATCGGCCGATATCACGGCCGGTCGCAAGGATGGTCTCTCAGACAGGATACTGGCCGTCGCGCAGTCCACCGAGGATCCGTTCGATATTCTCAAGCTAATGTCCCTGCTGAAGCTCCTCCCCCGTGATTTCGTGGAATCCAAGGTGGCCGAGATCGTCGTTTCCAAGGCGGACAGCTCCAACGGGCTGTCTCTCGCCAACGGGCTATACAATCTGGGATGCCACGTACAGGCATCCGATATCCTGAGGAAGCTCGAGCCCAGCGACCAGGTCGAGAGGCTGAGATGCAGATGCCTCTGCGACATGGAGGAGTACGAATACGCCTTGGAGGTCTACAATCTCATCAAAGAGCCTGTCATCAACGACAAGGTCCTCAAGTGCAGACTCCTATCGTCAGTGGGGGAGCACAAGAAGGCCATCGCGGCATCCGAGGAGCTCCTCCGCGAGTACCCTAAGGATTACGATGTCCGTGTGACCTATACCAATGCGCTGATGATGGGCGGCCACAACAAGGAGGCCCTCAAATACGCCCGCGAGGGCCTGAAGGAGAAGACCGCGGACGCCAACGCCGTCGCGGCATACGTCCTCTGGGTCCAAGGCAACATCAAGGCGGCCGGAGGATACGCATCGAGGGCCGTCCAGATGGACAACACCCATATCGGAGCCATGGGAGTGCTCGGCATCTGCCTCGCGCTCAAGGGCGAGTATGAGAAGGCGAAGATCACGGCCGGCGCCATAAACGAGCTCTCCCCTGGCAACAGGGTCGCCATAGAAGTCCTGTCTTATTGCGAAGGGCACTGACCCTTCATTCCCTTCTGTGGTTGCGGCGATTCGCTATATGGTTCGAGCGTATCGAATGTCCGACATCCTCCCAGAACGTCCTCGTGAACACCACAAGTGCGAGGGTGATCTCGAGACGTCCGACCCACATCATGAACATCAGGAAGACCTTGATCGGGTCCGACAGCGTATCGAAGGATCCCAGAGGTCCGTATTCTCCGAATCCGACGCCGGTGTTGGAGATCATTCCTGCAGCAAGACCTAGCGAATCCTGCCAGTCGATACCCTGCGACAGCAGGACGATCATGGTGAAGAACATCGTCAGGAAGTACAGCAAAGTGATGGATACCGCGGTGATCACGCGTTTCTCGTCAACGTTCTCCCCGTCGATGGACACGGAGTAGACGGCGTTCGGGTGAAGAACGTTCTTCATGGTGTTGTTGAAGAACTTGAGGACCACCCTCATCCTCGAGAACTTGATTCCTCCGCTGGTGGAACCTGCGGACGCACCGATGAGCATGAGAACTATCAGTATGAGCGTGATGGTCACGGGGTACTCGGTGAAATCGAACACAGCGCTTCCGGTCGTCGTACCCAGGGACACGACGGTGAACACCGCGTTCTTGAAATCCGTCGCCATTTCGCCGGCGTTGATGTCGAATGCGGACAGCTTCGGCCATTCCATGATGAGGAACACTATGACGGCCATCGTGGTGAACCACAGCAGGATGTACCTGAACTCCCTGTTGCTCGTGTAGGCCTTCAGGTTCTTTCCGTAAATGGCCTTGAAATGGAGGTAGAAGTTGGTACCTCCGATGAACATGAAGACTATGGTGACGATCTGGACCCATATGTTCATCTCCACGAGGCTTGAGTTCGAGACTATGAGTCCTCCGGTGGAGATGGTCGTAAGCGACAGGCAGAGCGCATCGCAGAATGATGCGTTGCATATCAGGAGCAGGGCCAGGTTGACCAGGGTCAGTCCTACGTAAACCTGTATGAAGGAGCTGGCGGCGTTCCTGAGCTTGATGGACAGCTGGGAGGAACCGGATCCCTCCAGCTCGTTGCTGAAGAACGTGCGTCCCATACCGAACATGGGCAGGATGTAGATGAAAATGAGAACGACAGCGATACCTCCGATCCACTGCGTCATGGATCTCCACACCATGAGGCTCTGCGGCATCACGGTCACATCGCTGATCGTGGAGCTGCCGGTGGTGGTGAAGCCGCTTACCGATTCAAAAATTGAGTTCAAAGGTGTCAGGCCGGCCATTAGATAAGGGATGGATCCGAGGGCGAAGAGGACCAGCCAGACGATTATGACCAGGAATACTCCGTTCACAGTACTGAAGTCCTCCGAAGGACCGTTGAGAAGGAACAGCAGGCTGCCGATGATGAGCAAGAACGGCACCGGAAGCAGGAAGATGGACATGTCCTCCCCCACCCAGTATGCATACGTTGCCGGGAACAGGAAGATCAGAGCCATCATGACCATCAGCCCACCGATGATCTTGATGATCGTGCTGTTCATCACATGCAGGGAATCCAGAACGGTGGTCTTCTTGAAGGCCATGCTTCATCCCTCTGTGATGTAGTTCCTTCCGAAGATCCTGGCCAGCTCCTTGTCCCTCGTGAAGTTGGTGAAGACCAGCACCTTATCCCCCTCGCGGAAGAAAGTGTGCAGCTTCGGGTAGATGATCTGGCCCTCGCGCCAGATGGCGACGATCCTGATGCGCTCGGGCACCTTGATGTCGCCGTAGTACCTGTCCTGCAGCTTGGAATACTTGTTGACGTCATGGATGAACAGGATCTCCTCCTGGTCCCTCATGCGCAGCAGTATCTTCGACTCGGACATGACGCATTTGCCGATCTCGTTGGACACGATCCTGTCGAATCCGACGATGGTCTGCAGTCCGTCGAAGGAGAAGATGTCCATGTACTCCTTCTTGAAGTACCTGGAGACCACCTTGGCGGTGTTGTTGCGGTGCGCTGTCATGCACATCAGCAGATTGGTGTCGTCCTGGCCGGATACGGAGACCATGCAGTCAGATTTGAAGATGCCCTCGCTCCTCTGGATGTCGGGGTCGGTGTAATCGCCGCCGACGGTGACGAATCCTCCCAGCTTGGAGATCTCCCTGGAGCGTTCCAGGTTCTTCTCGAACAGCCTGACGAACCTCTTCCTCTTGTCCTGGGCCAGGAGCATCGCCAGACGGCGGCCGACAATGGTCCCTCCGAGGATGACTATGTCCCTTATGGTCGTCTCCACGCCCAGGTCGTCGTTGAAGCGCTCTATCGACTCCTCCGTACCCATGACATACAGGCTGTCGCCGGCATGGATCTCGACGGTGTCCACTTGGAATGTCAGAACGTCGTCATGCTTGGCGGCGAAGATGGTGAGGTCGTCCTTGACCAGATTGAGTACGACCTTGCCCAGCAGCGGGCTGGTGTCGGGAACGTTCATCACGGCGACCTTGATGTCGAAGGAGGTCAGGTTCTCGTAATCGATGGCGTTCTCGACCGTGCACAGCCTGAACATCTTGTCGGCAGTGATCATCTCGGGCGAGATGATGATGTCGATCCCCGGGACCCCTTCTGCGGATGTCTCCACGATGTAATCGGGGTCTGTGACGGATGCGATGGTTATGATGTCCGGTTTGTACCTCTTGGCCATCATGCAAATGAACAGGTTGGTGTCATCCTTGCTGATGGTGCTGATTATCATGCTGGGCTGATGCTCCTGGAACGACTTCTTTAGAGAACTGGGGTTGGCCCCATTGGCATTCAGAACACTGACGTTGAGACGGTTCTTTACCGTATCGGCGATTTCCGGATCGTTCTCGATCACTAGCACGTCATGGGATTCCGAGAGGGTCTTCGCCGCGACGAAACCTACACGACCTGCTCCAACAACGATGATCTTCATCCTTTCGTCAGGTACGAGATATATCTGCGTAAAAATACATTCGCATAATCTAGTGGGTTCTTAGACCCTATCCGGGGACCTGAAAGGCCATGATTCGGGGGAGAATTTCGTTCTTCCGGAGGGTAGGACCCATCGGATGGGCAGCAGCCTCGTACATCCGCCAGGGCGAAATGACATCCTATAGTGTTCGGATTTTCAAATCAAATAAATAGGGCTGTATATTAGAGAGGGGCATGTGGAAGCAAGTCAGTGAGGATTTCTGGGCACAGAATCGCACTTCGAAGGTAGATCAGGTCAACGATATCGTCAAAGGTATCATCGACCAGGTACGCAACGACGGGGACAAGGCGCTCATCGAGCTCGCAGAGAAGTTCGACAAGGTCAAGCTCGACACCGTCGTGGTCAAGAGAGAGGAGATCGAGGAGGCCTACGAGAAAGTATCGGCCGACATAGTTGAAGAACTCGAGAATGCGGCCTACAACATCCAGCGCTTCCATCAGATGCAGAAGCCCGCAGGACTCTGGCTCTCCGAAGTGGAGCCCGGCGTAACCCTCGGTGTCAAGACCACCCCGCTCCGCAGGGTCGGATGCTACATCCCCGGAGGAAGGGCCTCCTACCCCAGCACGGTGCTCATGACCGTCATCCCCGCCAAGGTCGCAGGGGTGGACGAGGTCATCATGTTCACTCCCGCACCCGCCAACCCGATCACATTGGTCGCGGCGGACATCGCCGGTGTGGACGAGATATACTACAGCGGAGGCGCCCAGGCGATCGCCGCCATGGCCCTCGGTACCCAGAGCGTGGAGCCTGTCGAGAAGATCGTCGGCCCCGGCAATGTCTTCGTCACAGCGGCGAAGATGATGCTCCGCGACAAGGTGGACATAGACTTCCCGGCCGGACCCAGCGAGGTCGCGGTTCTGGCGGACAGCTCCGCGGACCCTGAGTTCGTAGCCGTCGACCTGGCTGCACAGGCCGAGCACGACCCCTCTTCCGCCTGCCTGCTTATCACGGATGACCCCGAGCTCCCCGACAAGGCATGGGCCATAATGAAGGACTTCATCAATGAGACCCCCAGGAAGGAGATCATCGAGAAGGCTCTGGCCAACTCCGGATACATCATCACGGAGGACATGGACAAGGCCATCGAGGCCATGAACAACATCGCCCCTGAGCACCTCTCCATCCAGACGAGGGACCCCCTCGACACCCTGAGCAAGGTGAGGAATGCCGGATCCATATTCATCGGGCCCTACACCCCCGTGGCCGCCGGAGACTATGCATCCGGTACGAACCACGTCCTCCCCACCGCAGAGCACGCCAAGACCTGCTCCGGACTGAATGTCATGGCATTCATGAAGACGTCCACCGTCCAGTACCTCACCAAGGAGGGCCTGGCGTCTCTGGCACCCACCGTGGAGACCCTTGCGAACGCCGAAGGGCTCTACGCCCACGGCGCATCGGTCAAGGCCAGGAAATCCAGTCAATGAGACCGGAGGGGTCCGCCCCTCCTCTCCCCTTAGGAATAATAGTCCGTTTTTGATCTTCTGAGCTGTTTTCGAGCACTTTTTGAGTGAAATATAAATCCTGTGAGCCGTATTCAGAATCATAGTAGGAGACAGCCCCTTGCATGGAGAAATCCACTGTCTCCTCTATTAGTTTATATCATTCAGCGTATGAGGCGTCAATGGCGGATCAGGGGAGACTTTTCGAGGAGATGACCGGTTCGGGCGACGTCGTCGTCAAGAACGGCCTCTGCAACCTCTGCAAGGGCACAAGGAAGCTCTGCGGCAGGGAAAGATGCCCTCTGATGGTCAGATTCTACAATAATAATCTCAGGATGCCCGAGGTGAAGTCAAACGACGTCGCCGGCAGCTCGCCCCCTGCGGTCTTCGTGGGAAGGTACGGGTACCCCAAGGTGGACATCGGACCATTGCTCCCCACGTTCCTCGGTGACACCACCCATCTGGACACTCCCGAGATGTGGTCCGGGAAGTCGATGTACGACATCGCATCCATGAGGTTCCAGCTGATCCGCGGCAAATACAGGATCGACGCAAAGGACTTCCAGAAGTCCGGGAGGATCGTGGACAGCGTCCAGGAGCTCGCCCTGACGGAGAAGCCGGTCGATCTGGAGACCGTCTTCGAGAAGAAGCCGTCCGGGCGCATAGTGATGGACGACGACATCATCCCGTTCGGTCCCTCCGGGAAGATGTCTCAGATGAGGATGGAGAACGGCAGGTTCGAGCACAACCTCGAGAAATCGTTCTATGACACGGACATGAGGTCCGCCGATGCGGTCGTGTCCGCCTACTCGAACGGCACGCTGGTGTCCGAGATCGAGAAGGCCTTCTCAGTCGGGACCATGGGAGTCGGGAAGAGGAGGTGCTTCGTCCCCACCAGATGGAGCATCACAGCGGTGGACGACATCATCAGCAAGGACCTGATGAAGGAAGTCAGGTTCCTGGAGACCATCGACGAGTTCAGGCTGTTCCAGTGGAAGGGGCTTGACAACTGGTGGTCCATAGTCATGATCCCCCAGACCTGGAAGTTCGAGATGATAGAGGCATGGTATCCGAAGACCTCATGGAACCCGAGCCCCAACGAGATGATACTCTCCCACGACCACGAGTTCTTCGAGGGAAGGACGTCCTATGCGGACAACATCACCGGCGGCTATTACGCGGCGAGGCTGGCCGCTGCAGAATATCTGGAGAGCATAGGCCGTTCGGCCACCGTGCTGGTCTGCAGGGAGATCCATCCGGGATACGACATCCCCCTGGGGGTTTGGAACATCCGCGAGAACGTCCGTGCGGCCCTGAGGACCAAGCCGTACACGGCGGAGAGTCTGGAGGGCCTCTGGCCGCAGATAAACTCGTTCATGGACCTTAAAAAGGACCGCTGGGTGAAGAACTCGGAGGTGCTCAAGGACTATCTCACCCAGCGTCGCATAGAGGATTTCTACTGACGCTGGCTTAACAGTTATCCTTCGAATCCTGATTAGCATCCTTTATATAGAAGAACTAAAATATCGTCGAACCATAGAAAGGTGAAAACCATGTATGGTTCTGGAAATCAGCCCGTCATCGTACTGAAAGAAGGTACACAGAGGAGCAAGGACAAGGAAGCTCAGTTCAACAACATCTCCGCCGCTAAGGCCGTCGCAGATGCGGTCAGGTCCACGCTCGGACCCAAGGGAATGGACAAGATGCTCGTCAACACGATAGGTGATGTCGTCATCACCAACGACGGTGTCACGATCCTCAAGGAGATTGACGTCCAGCACCCCGCCGCCAAGATGGTCGTCGAGGTCGCCAAGACTCAGGATTCCGAGTGCGGAGACGGAACCACCACATCCGTTGTCCTCGCCGGAGAGCTCCTCAAGCAGTCCGAGGAACTCATAGACGCCAACGTCCATCCCACCGTCATCACCAACGGTTACAAGATGGCCGCGGCAAAGGCGATCGAGGTCCTCAACTCCATCGCAGTCGATGCGAAGAACGACAAGATCCTCAAGCAGGTCGCAGCCACCGCCCTCACCGGAAAGTCCGTGGGTGACGAGGAGTCCCTGCTGGCAGACATCGTCGTCAAGGCAGCCAAGACCGTCATGGACAACGATGTTGTCGACCCCAAGAATATCCGCATCCAGAAGAAGGTCGGAGGTACCATCGCCGACACCGAGATCGTCCAGGGAATCGTAGTCGACAAGGAGAAGGTCCACAGCAGGATGCCCGCCAAGGTCGACAAGGCGAAGATCGCACTGTTCTCCTGCCCTCTCGAGGTCAAGAAGACTGAGTTCGACGCATCCATCCAGATCACAGACCCCACCATGATGTCCTCATTCCTCGCAGAGGAGGAGAACAGCATGAAGCAGATGGTCGAGGCGATCAAGAAGGCCGGTGCGAACGTCGTCTACTGCTCCAAGGGAGTCGACGAGCTCGTCCAGCACTACCTCGCAAAGGCCAACATCCTCGCATACAGGAGATGCAAGGCATCCGATCTCGACGCCATCGCACTCGCGACCGGCGCAACGATCGTTGGAAACGTCCTCGAGGTCACAAGCAAGGACCTCGGTACCGCAGGAACCGTCGAGGAGAAGAAGGTCGGAGAGGACGGAATGTCCTTCATCACCGGATGCAAGAACGCAAAGGCAGTAACAATCTTCGTCCGCGGCGGAACCGAGCACGTGCTCGAAGAGGTCGAGAGGGCACTCACCGACGCCATCCGCGCCGTTGGAGTCGCACTCGAGGACGGAAAGGTCGTCGCAGGCGCAGGAGCACCCGAGATTGAGGTCGAGCTCGCCCTGATCGATTACGCATCCTCCGTCGGAGGAAGAGAGCAGCTCGCTATCGAGAAGTTCGCGAAGGCCATGGAGATCATCCCCTGGACCCTTGCAGAGAACGCCGGTATCGACCCCATCGACAGCATCATTAAGCTGAAGAACGCGCACGAGAAGAAGAACGCCAAGGCCAAGTACTTCGGTCTCGACCTTGACACCGGTGAAGCGGTCGACATGCTCGCCCGCAACGTCGTCGAGCCCCTCAGGGTCAAATCCCAGGCCATCAACTCCGCTGAGGAAGTGTCCAACATGATCCTCAGGATCGACGATGTCATCGCCTCCCGCAAGGCCCCTCCAGCGCCCGCAGCGAGCAACGCCCTCGCCAACGGACCCCACGGAATGGCCGGCGAGATGTGATTCCGTAAAACTTCACAGGCGGGGAGCCACCCCGCCTCTTAACAACTTAAAGATTAGTGATTCTACTTACATTTTGTATATTTTTTGGTATTTTTGTTTTAAAGATTTAAAATATCGAACTTAAAAATCCATAGTTATAATAACTTGATGATGTTAAGTGGTGTTTATCGGTAATATCATGAATCCACCAGTCAAAACAGATGAAATGGATTTCAAACAGTCCTTGTTTGCAAGCTATGCGAACATCGCGATAATGGAGATGAAGCTCTTCAATTCCAATTCGGAAATCATGCGTCCCACCCACAAGGAGGTCCTGTATCTTTACAGCATATGGACCAACCCGGGGTGCACCGCATCGGATCTGGTTGAGCTGTTCAACAGCTCTAAGGCACTCGTCTCACAGACCATCATCGCTATGGAGGAGAAGGGATATATAATCCGTACGAAGGATCCCAAGGATAACAGAAGGCAGATCCTTGAGATCGCCCCCCAGAGGATGGAGGCCAGCACGAAGGAGCTCGAGCTCATCGATGAGGCAGCCAAGTCCCTCTCCAAGGACTACACAGAGGAAGAGATCCGCACCGCGGCGAAGATAATCAACATCTTCACCTACCGCATGATGGACCTGGCCCTCGAAGAATCCGCTAAAAACAAAAGGTGAACGCTCCTCAAGGAGCTTCACCCCCTTTACATCCCTCTACTTGCTGTTCATAGCTTACTCTAGCAAACTCCTGCATCCGACGGGAGTTTCGATGATATGGCCATACTAATCGAAATCTCTCTTTCCGAACCATGATAATCGAATCAACGATAGCGACCCCCGCACAAATCAGCATGTGGCGAATGGGCCAGACTTCATTCAGTGGTCACAAAGTGGTGAGGTCAGGATAGAAGATCGGTCGACTCGAGGGCCAAGGTCAACACTTGATATTATGAACTTTGGGGGGGGGGGTGACCCCCCCTGTTAAAATCGGTTTGTTTCAGGCCTTATGCCAATGCGCATACAGTTTAGTATCTGATGTGAACTGGGTATCTGTGGTGACCTTTTTGCCCCCCTCAGATTCGGTGAACCAGCCGTCGAACTGATAACCTTCCCTAATGGGATCCACCGGGAGTTCGGGAAGCTTTCCCTCTACCGCTGTCCAAGCGTCATCGTAGGTGCCTTCGGTTCCGTAGTTGAGTTCGAATTCCACCAGGAATGCGTGGTAGAGCTTCTGGCCTCCTTGACCTGCCCAGGTCTTTCCTTTGAGGTTGTCAGCTGTAATGTCTATTTCCTTCCAGGTTCCGTCCCTGAGGTCAAAGAATGTGAAATCTTCGAAAGCATCATCACGTATCGTTTCCAAACCAGCGGGCAGGCTGATCAGGGCCAACGAGGAACACTCGTAGAATACGCTGTACCCCAGCTCTGTCAGGGTTTCCGGCAAGGTCGCCGTGACGAGCGATGAGCAACCGAAGAACGTAGACGTGATCTCGGTCAAGCCCTTTCCGATCACGGCCGATTTCAGCGATACGCAACCATCGAAGACTCCGGTATCCATGGCAGTCACACTGTCCGGAATGGTAGCGGTGACGAGAGAACCGCATCCGTTGAAGATAAGGTAACCCATCGTTTCGATACCTTCTCCCAACTCGACGGAGGTCAGCGAATCGCAGTCATAGAATGCATTATTGCATATCTCCTTGACTGTGCCCGGGACGGTGACGGACACCAGGTATCTGCAGTTGCCGCATGCCGAATCAGCGATGACCGTTACGCTGTCGGGTACGGTGAATGTGGTGGATGGGCATGCAGGCGGATATCTCAACAACGTGCTCTTCCCCTTGTCATAGAGTATCCCGTCCTCCGACGAGAAATTGGGGTTGTCCTTGACCACTGAGAACGATTGTACGGAATCAAAGAGATCGAACGCATCCTTGTCGATCGTTTCAACGTTCTTCGATATGATGATCGATGCGAGCGAATTGCATTTCATGAATGCATTCGCTCCGATGGTCGTTACCGTTTCGGGTATTACGAACATGTCCGCGGCCTTGCCTTCGGGATATCTTATCAGAGCGGTCGCATCCTTGTTGTACAGTACTCCGTCCGCTGATGAGAAATGGTTGTTGTCGGGATCGACGTTTATGGCTTCAAGGGATTTGCATAGAACGAAGACTTGATCGTGGTCATTTTTGACACCTTTGCCGATATAGGCGGTGGTCAACGATTTGCATTGGAAGAATGCATAGCTGCCCAGGTATTCCACGCTGTCCGGCACAACTATCGACACCAGGGAAGTACAGCTATCGAACGATCCGAATCCTATGCGGGTCACGGTATCCGGGATCTCGATCGATGCCCATGATTCGCAACCATAGAACGCCTTCTCACCTATGGTCTTCAGTCCGCTGTTCAATTCCACGTTCGTCAGATTCTTACATAAGTAAAACGCCGAATCTCCTATGTCCTCGACGCTGCCCGGTATGGATATGGACTGGAGGCGGTCGCACTCATAGAATGCATACTTGTCAATGATCTTCAATCCATCAGGTATTTCGACAGAGGTGAGATTGTGACACCTATCGAAAGCAGACCTGTCTATCGTGACGACGGTTTCTGGTACGGTGAATGAGGTTGCCATCTTTCCCGCAGGGTACCTGACGATGGTGCTCATGTCCTTGCTGTAAAGGACCCCATTCGACGATGTGTAATGGCTATTGCTCGGATCCACCGTGAAGGTGTCCAGGGCGCCACAGCCGTCGAACACATCCTCCAGGATCGATTCGACGCTGCCCGGGATCCCAATGGTCTTGAGGGATACGCAATTGGTGAATGCATCCGCGCGTATTTCTTTCAACCCATCCGGCAGGTCCACCGAGACGAGTGAGACGAGTTCAAAGAACGATTCGTCCCCTATCACGGTAACACCTTTGCCGATCATAATATGCTCTATGGATTCACTGTAGGAGATCCATGGTTGTTCGACTTTGCTTTCGCTGTAGTCGTACATCTCGCCCTTGCCCTCACCGCTGACGAAGATATCCAACGTCTTGGTGGATCCGTCATATGTACAGTATACATTGTCCCCGCATTTCTCGCCCTGTTTGCTATGGTCATCGAAAACACCGAAAGCGAACAGTGCCGCTACGAGGACCACGATCACGACCGCGATCCCCGCTACGAGGATGTACGGGTTCATCCTCTTCCCTGAAGTCGGCCTCGGGCCTACGGTTGTGCTCGGGGTCGATCTTTCATCAACAGGATCATTTGACATGCTGATATCACTGAATCTGCATTCGTCTTTTGCAATTATAAAGAGAATGGAAGCCAGGAATCTCGGTTTTCTATATCGGCAGGGTGTTTCGGCCCTTTGGAATCAATATGCGGAATGATGCAGGGGAGGAATATTAGGCCCATCCTCCGATAATATTCGAACAAGAGGTTATTCCGGGAATAGGTGTGAAAGTCAATGTTAAATATCATCGACCGACATGTCATTCACGGGATGGATAGCACTTGCGTGCAGCACTATACGCTAGGGTATCCACTGAGGATCAGGCAGTGGAAGGATTCTCGTTGGATGCTCAGATGAAGAAGCTCGAGGCCTATTGCAGGTCGGAGGGTTACGAAGTGGCCGATCGCTACATAGACGACGGTTACTCTGGTCGTAAGACCAACCGTCCGGAGTACCAGCGTATGCTGTCGGAGATCGACCGTTGGGATGTGATCGTCGTTCTGAAGATGGACCGTATCCACAGGAACAGCGTGAACTTCACCAACATGATGGATTTCCTAGGCAAGAATGGAAAGAAGTTTGCATCCGTCTACGACAAATTAGACACGGGTAATGCTATGGGAAGATTTGTTATGGACATAATGCAGCGTATCGCTCAGCTAGAGAGCGAGCAGATCGGGGAGAGGGTCAAGCTGGCCATGGGGTATAAGGCCAAGCACGGCACCGGCAATCTCGGGTCAGGGCATCCGTACGGGTACCAGTATGTGAACGGCGAGCTGATCATCGTCGAGGACGAGGCTCACATCGTCCGTGCAATATACAACATGTACATCCGCGGTTCCACCCTTCAGGAGATATGCGACTTCCTGAACAACGCTGGGATCGAGTCGAAGAAAGGTGTGGGTTGGAGCAGGCAGACCATCTCCAACATAATCCACAATCCCCTCTATGTTGGGCAGAGGAAATGGGACGGCATAACCCTGAACGCCAGGAACGAGCCGATCATACCCTTAGAGAAATTCAAAATCATCAATCCCGATTACGTCTCATCATGAGTCAGCAGCGGGTAGCGATCTACATCAGGGTCTCCACGGAGGAGCAGGCCAGGGAAGGATACTCTCTGGATGCGCAGCGCCAGCAGCTGGAGGATTACAGCGAGGCGAACGACCTGGAGATCGTCGATGTCTATGTGGATGACGGTTTCAGCGGACGCAATACACGCCGTCCCGGCTACAGGCGCATGATGTCCGATATGTCCAGATGGGACTCCATCCTCGTCATGAAGATGGACCGTATCCACAGGAACAGCAGGAACTTCATCGAGATGATGGACCTGCTGAAGAAGAAGGGCAAGGGCTTCATATCGAAGCAGGAGAAGCTCGATACTGATTCCGCCATGGGCAATTTCATCATGAATCTGATTCAGAGCATCGCCCAGCTGGAGAGCGAGCAGATCGGGGAGCGTACAAGGGACGGGATGCGCCAGAAGGCCGAGACGCTCAACAGCAGCGAGGATGCGAAACGTACAATGGGATTCACGCCCCCGTTCGGATACAGGCTGCAGGATGGTAAGCTGACAGACGATCTCGATGAGCAGTTCGTCGTCAGCACCATATTCGAGCTCTACGCCGCGGGGGAGACGATGGATACCATATGCTATTCTTTGAACCAGCAGGGGTTGCTGACCCGCAAGGGGAATCCGTGGAACAAGTACAACCTCAGGAACATCCTCCACAACCCGGTCTATGCAGGATATATGAGATGGGAGGACGTCCTGATCAAGCACGATGCCACCCCCGTGGTATCCCCGGAGGATTTCAATGGCATACAGGAGAAGATGGCAAGGAAGGTCAGGGATCCCAACAAGCGCAAGGTCGAGTACGTCCCGGTCTACGACGATGTAGAAGGTCTGGAGCAGTCGTCTTTCGACGACGGTCTGGACGATGACGGGGATGACGGTAAGAGTTGACCGTCCCCCATGTCATAGTTATATATGCGAATGAAATTCGCACTCCTATGAACAAAGAACAGAAGGCCAAGTGGCGTGCAATTCTGATGGTCGGCATCATGGTCGTCGTCGCACTCGTTGCAGCTGCTTCGGTATTCATCTGATGGCCATTGCCATCGTCACAGGGGCCTCCTCGGGGATGGGCGAGGAGTTCTGTCGGAGTCTGGACAATCAGGGCCTCGATTGCATATGGCTCGTCGCCAGACGCCAGGATAGGCTCGTTCAGGTTGCCTCTTCCCTGAAGACCCCTGCCAGAATCTTCTCAGTCGATCTTTCGGATCGCGCATAGTTGGACGAGTTCTCATCTACGATAGTGGAAGAATCTCCATCGATTGAATTCCTGGTGAATTGCGCCGGATTCGGCAAGTTCGGTATGACTTGGGATATTCCTGAAGAGGTTACAAGGTCCATGATAGATGTGAACGTCACCTCGCTCGTGACGCTTACCTCAGTATGCGTCCCTTTCATGTCTAAAGGCGGGCACATCATACAGCTCTGTTCTGCTTCCGCATACGTCCCCCTTTATGATCTGAATGTCTACGCTTCTAGCAAAGCGTTCGTCAGGCATTTCTGCAATGGCCTCAGGAACGAGCTCAAAGGAAGGAACATCTCCGTCACAGAAGTGTCCCCTGGCTGGGTGAGCACCGAATTCATCTCAGTTGCGGTGGAGGACAGCAAGATTCCTGAGAAGGTGTTCAGAGGTGCACTGACCAAGGAGGATGTCGTCAAAGATGCCATGCGCTGCGCCCTCAGGGGCAAGCCTAGATCCATCTGCGGATTCAGGAACAAGGTCATTACCGCGATTGCATCCCATTTTCCTAGGCTTGCGTCGAAGGTTTGGATGAATCAGTTTTGAAATTAAGCTTTCACATTAATTCATTTAGCTGATTATTTAACTAAATTTATTAATTGCACTTCATGCTCGCTATCCAAATTGATCCGTTACTTGTGCATTATTAATTAAGCTAATAACTTAACATGCAATATTAAATGCAATATTACATGAGAATCGACTGTGGAGATAATTGCTTTGCTTGCACATTCATAATTAATTAAGTTAGTTGCTTTACTAACATTATTAGTTAATGTTAATTGTAATTCTTATGAAATCGAGCAATGAAAGCAACGTTTGCGGGCAAAAGAAGCAGCTTCTTTTGTTTAGTCTCGAGGACCTAATCGTTGGCTTCCTTTGCGATAGCGTGTACCACCTGTTAGCTGATAGAGGGATAATCTTGCGTTTAGTTTCAGTTTTCCGGCGCACAGGACTCACTTCTCCCACTCACACCTTGCCGGACCGACGTTACGTTCTATTCAGACCTCGAAGGATCCAACAGATTGTTTCGGAATTTATGAGCTGATAAATAGTGCAATCCATCTGTAATCTTAGTAGTTCATGCATCCTGCCGTTGTGGGAAGATCTTGAGCTGAGAACGATGCAGTGTTGCATAACACGCCGTTGTGGGGTGTTCCAACACTGTAGGCGTTCATTCATCTCTATCCGCAGCTTACACTTGAAACCCGGCCTATAGATTGTTTACTTTGTCTTATTTGGAAGACGATTATCTATTCGTATGGAATCGATGTTTCGTCTTTGCTCTAAGTATATCTCGCTTGCACTGAGTTAAACAGTGTGAATGTATAGGATCCGGAAATGAAGGCAAAAAGCACCTCAAAATGCAAAATTCTATCAAATCAGATGCATATCGCCCTAGAAATGCAAAGATGCTCTGAAATGCACGAAAAGTACACCCTAATCAACTCCAAAGAGGCCTAATTAAGTTGATATTCGGGAGACCGTCGTTGACAGAATTGGAACTAAAAATCGGCATAAATCGCGCAAAATGCTCAGATTTTACTCAGAATTCAATAAAATGTATGTTTATATGCATTTTAACGAAAAATCATCGATCAAGAGCATTATTACAATTAATAACGCTAATAAAGTAATCAGCTAAATTAAATGCAATCCTACAGCTTTTGTAAATTGCATTTTAGTTTCATCATTAAAAATAATGCAATTAACTTAACACATTGAATAATTACAGACTTAGATAAATATCACTTACACCAAGTGCATGACATTTATTTTTCTAAATAGTAAAGTAACTACCTTAACTAATTGAATACCAATTCTAATTATAGACTTAGTGTGCAATAATTATAGTTAGTTAAGCAACTAGCTAAATTAATAATAGACCAACTCAGAAAAGAGAGAAACATCACACACCGAGCTCCAAAGAGACGAACAGCTGAGCAAGGATGAGCTCCGCCCTCATACCGGTCTTGGATTGGAAGGACACTATATCGGCACGGTCATGCGGATCCAGGTCCGGAAGGAACAGCTTGTTGAACGCTTCGCAGTTGCAGCGCATCCTCTCATCATAATGATACACGAGGTCCTCGACCTGTATGGTCTTGGAAAGATAGATCCTGATCATTATGCTGCACTCCATTAGCATCGAGTCCACGTACCTCTCCGCTTCGGCATAGGGAAGGTCGGTCTCGTCGCGCAGAAGCTCGCATCTCTCCTTCGCACCCTCGAAGATTCCCTTGAGCTTCTGGACCTTCATGAATTCATTGTATGAGATCGGATTGCTTCCTTTCAGCATCTCGTTGGCGATGGCCTTGCCATGGCTTGCATGGATGAACAGATCAATACCTAGATTGCAGAAGAATATGAACGCGGTCTCAAGGTTTAGGTCCTCCTCGTCCAGATCTCCCAGGTACTCCTGGTAGACATCCAGCGGAAGCTAGTTCGGCTGAGGGGAGAGGGACTGTATGTCCTCATCGAAATTCGAGAAGTCGTTCTCGGAGATGCGCTACATTGCCAGGCATCTCATGATATCCTGTGAGAACTGGCAGTCGGCAGCGGATCTGATAGATTCCGGAAGGGCATCCAGGGCCGCATAGATCGTCTTGTCCATCCTCTTGCGCTCACATATCTTGGCGATAAGGTCGCATTCCTCTATAGAATATATCATCTGAACTCATCCCTCACTTTGCCGATGTTCTTCTTCAGGTTGGTGATGTAAGAATGGGTTATCTTCTCGTTCAGCCGCTCCGAGGGGTCGATCTCCCTCAGGTATTCGGCATAGAGCTTCGGAGGGAGCTCGCTATCCTTCGTAAGGACCAGGAGATCCTCGTTGAGTCCGTTCTCGAAGTAGGTGAAGTCCTCTGCATAGTAATGCTTGGCGAGGTCGTAGTAGCGCCACTCGATATCCACATAGGTCTGTAGCTCCCTGTAGACCTTCTCGCGGGAGGGGTCGTTGACCGCACGCATCGCGAATATCTCATGCTCCTCCAGCTTCCTTGTGGCGCCTTTGTCGAATAATTCGACCAATCTCTCCTTCGTTACGGGCTTGTTATTCATGGTGTGCATTTAATTAAGCTGATTACTTAACTAGCGTAATTATTATCAGTTAATTAATCCGACCTCCCTTCCGCCGTCCGTAACTACGTCACATTTTTTAAGATGCGTGCATTGGCAAGGCCTGGCGATGAAGAAGCTTATCATTTTCGATATGGATGGGACTATAAACGACTCGTCCCCCGGTATAACTTACTGCTTCCGCAAGACCTGCGAGCATTACGGGAAGACCGATGTCAGCGATGAGCTTCTCCGCACCGGACTCTGCGGACCTTTCACGGACAACCTGAAATCTATCGTCGGTATCAACGACTCCCAGATACCCGAGGCCGTGGATTTCTATGTGAAGCATTACGCTTCCGAAGGTCAGGCCATGGCAAGGTTGTTCCCTGATATCAGCGATGTGATACGCACCCTGAAGGATTCCGGATACCGCCTGGCCATTGCTACTTTGATGGCAGAGAAGTATGCAGTCATGACTCTGAAGAAGGAGTCGATCTACGACCTCTTCGAAACCGTGCATGGCGCCAGCTTCGAGGTGGAATACACCAAGAGGGACCTACTCGAAAAGTGCCTGGATTCAACCGGCGTTTCCGTGAAAGATACGATAATGATAGGGGACGGGGTCGACGATTATCTGTCCGCCAAAGGCATGGGCATGGATTTCATCGCTGCAGGATACGGTTACGAACTCGATCCCGGATTCTGCGAGGAGCATGGGCTCAGATATGTCAGAGATCCGAAAGGGCTCCTGGATGTTCTGTGACGGGTTCCTGTTTTCTCTCATCCAAGGTTGAAACATGATCCCGACCAACGCCATTCTTTCGAAGGAACGAGCTGGTCTACCGTCTTTTCTCCGTATCGGGGTACAATGAAAATCTCATGGTTCCCGATCTGGGGAGGGGTGTGATCCTCTTCGAGGGGGAGAGGTCGTCAGGAACACCATGGAGTGACCGATCACTCGATGATCCTGAACCCGGATTCGTCCCCTTCCATGGAGTAGCGGACATTCCTCTTGTCCATGAGCTCCATGAGGGTGGCCACGTGCACGCCGACTCCGATGTTCATGATCTGGTTCTCGATCATCTTGTGACCGTCCAGTTCGACCGAGGGATGGAATCCGGTGTTGCGGTGGTCGGTGAACGTCTGCATGCCGTAGATGTGGCCCTTGGCATCGAAGATGGGTCCTCCGGACTGTCCCTTCAGACCGATCGAGGAGGTCTCGATGTACCTGAGGTCGCAAGATCCGTCGTGGGACTTGCCCTTGTTCTCCGTGTGGGTGTAGATCCCGTCTATGGGGTAGAAGTACTGCTCGGCGTTGATCTTGGGGATGCGGAAAGCCTTCTGCTGCTCCAAGAACTCGGGCTTGATGTTGATGAAAGGGAAACCTCCGCGGCAGACGCTGGTCCCGATGCGCATGTGGCGGGGGTCCGCGAACGTGGGGTACTCGGTGACCCACGAGGGGTCGAAGGGCTCCAGCTTCCCGATGGCGACATCGATCTGCCTGTTGACCATCACGTTGTTCAGCCTGACGCCGTCCCAGCCCCACCAGAAGGAATGGTTGGTGAGGTAGTCCTTCTCCATCCTGACCGGGGTGGAGGGAGCGTTGGGATGCTGCATCTTGGATGCGTTGAGGCTGTCGATCTCCTGCATCTTCTTGGTGTCCTCGCGGAACTTCATGAAGCTGTCGAAGACGTGCCCGGCGGTCATTGCCCAGCCGTCAGAGTTGATGACGATCATCGCACCGATGTCGGTGCGCAACGTCCCGTCATAGGTACGTGTCGATATGGCGACGGGATGCGTGAACTTCATGACCTTCTGACAGGCGTCTGCGAACATGAGTCAGAGAATTTGATAGTCATAGATAAGATTTGGCGATAGTTGTTCCGTAAGGTTGCGAACGGTTCCCATTTCGCACGATGCGATGCGGGCGTTCGATGCCCATCATTTGAGAACTGGCTTCCCGTCGCGAACGTCGACGTCTATGAGGGTGAATATCTCTATCCCTGCCTTCTCGGCCAGAGCGCTGATGTCCTCAGACTTGTTCAGGACGATTACGGCCTTGTCCACGATGATGCCGGCTTCCCTGAGGGTCTTCACCGTGGCGACGAGGGTGCCTCCGGTGCTTATGACGTCGTCGATGAGAATGGCCTTGGTGCCCTTTTCGATGGAGTTGAGGTGCATCGTGGAACCGCCGTAGCCGGTCCTCTGTTCGATGGTGATCTCTCCCGGCAGGCCGTAGCCTCTCTTGCGTATGATCTGGAACGGGATGCCTGTCCTGATTGTCAACGCGGCACCGTATGGGATGGCCATGGCCTCCGGCGCGAGGAACACATCGCAATCCAGATCGACGTTCTCCACGATCAGATCCGTGACCTCGTCCAGGAGCTCTTTGGTAATCGCGGGATTGCCATCGGATATGGGGTTCACGAAGTACGGGTAATCGCCTTTCATGACCACTTTGGATCCCAGATATGCCTTCTCCAGGTTCGTCTTAGACATGTTATCACTCCGTAAGGAGCCTGTAGACCAGGCTCTTGAGGTCCGCGACCTCCTTCTCCAAGGCGGTGACCCTATCTTCAAGTGACTCGGTCCTGCCTTTGGATCCGGAGCTCTTCATCTCCTCGATGAGGGTCTGCCTCCTGGCCTTCAGCGCGTTGGCGGACAGCTGCAGCTTGACCTTCTCGCTCTCGTCGTCATCGATCTCGGCCTTGAGCATCCTTATCTCGATCTGCATCAGCTCGTCGGTTATGGCCCTGATCTCCTCGGTGAGGCCGTCGACCTCCTTGCGGACGGTCTGGGTGCCCTGCTTCTCGTACAGCTCGGCCAGCTGCTCCTCGATCAGACCGATCTCCATGGCCTTCTTCTCAGCATCCAGAGGAGTCTCCGGCATCTGGTCGCGGAGTATCGAGAGCTTCTCCTTCAGGATATCGATCTGCTGCTGGATTCCGTTCATGGTATCAGAACTTGGTGTCGCGGGGGATGATCTGCACGGGCTTTCCGCAGAACGGGCATGCATCCAATACAGCATCCATTCCGTCCTCGTCCTCTCCGAGCAGGGCGGGGCCCTTGTATGAATCTATGAAGACTATCTCCTCATTCAGGAGCTTGTCGAGCATCGGTTTGCAGCAAGCGGCCTCAACATCCACGTCGGATATCTGCAGGTGAAGGAGAGGTCTCGCACGCAGCTTCGCCCTCCTCTCCTCGTAGAGGATCTTATCGACGCGCTCCGCATCTATCTCCGCACCGGGGTAGCCCATCTCAGCCGCGTATGCGAGCATGCGGACGCATTTCTGCATGTCCTTGGGGACGCCTATGCCGTGCTCGTACATGATGCCCAGATGGTACAGCGCGCTGGGATCGAGGTTATCAGCCGCCTCTGAAAGGTACTGCACGGCCTTGTCCATGTCCTGCTCCACGCCCTCTCCGGATGCGAGCAGTATCCCCAGCTCCCTGCGGGCGGGAAGGTATCCCTGTTCCGCGGCCATCCCGAAGCATTCCGCGGCCTTCGACGCATCTTTGGGCACATCGTTGCCGTAAATGTAGTTGAGACCGATCTTGTACTGGGCCTCCGCATCTCCTTCCTGAGCCAACGTCTTCAGATTTTCGCCTGCCATGTTAACACCTGGGTTGCGATGGGGTATCGTCTAACTGGGATAATACCTCTTTGGCATCCTCGATGCCGCTGTCAGCGGCCATCTTGAGCCATTTCCTCGCCTCGGACTCGTTCTTCTCCACGCTTATGCCCTCGAGATAGAACAGTCCGACTATGTGCATCGATGTGGGAATGCCCATGTTGGCTGCTTTGATGAAGAGCTCGAACGATTCGTTCACATCCTGTTCGATGCCGTCCCTGCCCTCGTAGAGGATGAATCCGAGTCTTTCTGACGAATACGGATCGCCCATGTCGGATGCCTTCCTGTATATCTCCATGCATTTGGCCAGATCCGTTTTTGTCCCGATGCCGAACTCATAGCATATGCCTAAATGGAACATCCCGTTGACGTTCCCGTTCTTGGCCGAGGTGCGGAACATCATGAAGGCCTTCTTCTCGTCCTTGGGGGCGCCGAGGCCTTCCTGGATGAGGTAAGCGAGATCCACCCTCGCCTCATCGTTGCCCTGGTTGGCCGCAAGGCGGAAGTACCTGGCCGCTTCCTCGTAGTCCTGCCGTACCGATACGCCGTCCATGTAGGCGAGACCGGCGTAGAGCTGTGCCTCGGGGATGCCGTCCTTGGCGGCCTTGATGGATAATGTTGCAGCCTCGTACGGGTTGATACCTTCGTACTCCCCTTCCATGAACATGTGAACCAAGAGCGTCATGGCCTCCGTTTGACCCCTGTCCGAGGCCATCTCGAGGTATTCGTAACCGAGCTTCTCGTCGGCCTCGATATCCCAACCGTAGAGATATGCCATTCCCAAAGCATAGAGACCATCAGGGTCCTTTCTGCTGGCCAGCTCCTTTACCTCTTCGATCGAAAGCTCCGATTCTCCATTCGAGGAGTGAAAAACGAAGCCTCTCTTCTCTTCATCCGACATACGATTTCCCAAACACATCGAACATCAACAAGTGTTGATATCGCGCTTAGTTCGATAATTGAATCAAAAAAGCACAATAAATAACCTACCCTGTTGGTCAGAACAGGGCAGGGCAGGAAGCGTTTCATCCGGCCAATAGGCCTTTTCCAGCCATCTTCAGGGTGGCTTTCTTCAGTTCGGGATCATCCCTCAGATAGCACCTTACCGTGGTGACGGGGTCCTCGTGCCTCAACGCTATTGCGATGTCTCCGAGCTCCGCACCGTTGTGCCTCATGTTCGTGGCCCCGAACCTCCTCAGGCTGTGCGGTGTGAATTCCTTCACGCCAGATTTCTTCGCCAGGTCCTTCAGCCTTGTGTAGACGGCATCGCCGCTCATGGGCATCCCGTACGAGTTCAGGAATATCGCATCGGGGTCGTAATCCCCCCACTTATCCGCCATCTTCCAGTGAATTCTGGATTAATTGTCTGATTCCGACTTCTCCGTAACCATCGACTTTAGATGCTGTGGCTTTTCAGTATCGGATTGGATCACCAATATGTGTTAATGCCATTCCATATAGCAGAACCCGACGGGGACGGAGGAGAACCTCCGCCCCTATCTTCGATTCAAGCAGTTTGCTGAGTATCCTTCGTCCTCTTGATCCTAGCGAGGACCAAGGGTATCAGATAACAGATGATAAGGCATATCGCCATCGTCAGGACGGTGATCACCAATCCTATCCCAATTGGAACAGTGCTGGGCAAAATGACAGTAATAACTGTGTATCCGAATGCCGCGACCAGAATCTTCCCTACCACGGCATGGAGAAGGATTATCCCCATTGTATGGTGTCCCAACGAATCGAGCATTTTCGATACCAGCGGGATCTTCGAGAAGATGAGTCCGACGTAGGCGATCGGTATGAACATCAGCATCGACTCGGCGTAATACGAGAACAGTGAAATGGTTCCGTATTCACCATAGATCATTCCGTGGTATCCGACACCCGGAGGCAGGAGACTGCATAATCCCACTCCCGCTACAAGGCACACAATCGGTATGAGCCAGTACTTCAACGATCTCTTATTGCCGTATTCAACACTCTCCAACACTTGTTTTTTGGCCAACAGGGCACCGGAAAACATGAATGCTGCATTGATCGGTCCCAACCACATGTTCAAAGGAAGTTTCGGCAGAAGTTCGTTATTGAGACATTCTATCAAGGCAATCTGCAGAAGCAGAAGCAACACGATCATAACGATCGTTATCTTCCAATCTTTGAGGATATACGGTGCTATAGCATAGAATATCAGGAATCCCCATAGCATTCCTGCAAGGAAGTAGGATCCAAAGTTGATGGCTAACTCTCCGGACTTAATACCCGTGTAGTTCAAATCAACAAAGCCCAAGGCACCGGCGATGTACTGCATAAACGGAAGATTGTATCCCAAAGCATTGAGGTATATCCAGAGGATCAACGGCAGGGTAAGGGATCCGATCGCCAAAGGAACGGCGATCTGCTTCAATCTTTTGCCCATGTTGGTCTTGAACCCTCTGGGACGGTAGAAATAACCTGAAAGGATGAGATATCCCATCAGACCAAGATATATGCTCTGGAGAATTACAGGTGATCCACCTCCGACGAGACAGGCACCTCCGCCACCGCCATCACCGCCTCCGTCTAGCAGAAACATGTGACCAAGGACGATAACCACCAAGATTATTCCTTTAAGGACGTCCATAGACATAAGGTGCTGTGACGTTTCAATCTCAGACATAAATTGGGTATAGCACATCTGACTAATAACAATAATCGATTACAGTGAATTCGGACTCAGGGTACAGGTACAAGCGTTTTCGAATCTTTGCTTTTTTGGATCTGTCACTCCACCCTTATCTTTTCCTTGAAATATGGTCCGTTGATGGTAATTTGTTCATGATTTGTGTCATTTCTAATTACAACTTAACCTCGTCAGGAAAATAACCTTTTCTTCTTAGTACGCACGCGCAAACGTGCGAAACCGCATAGCTTCCGCTGAAGAGAAGCATATCTGAGTTTCGAGATCATTCGACAGCTACGCTGCCATGACCTTATCGGGAGGTCCCGAATACTGTTTGATGCCCTTAGGACGGTTCATTTTTGAAAACGAAACCCCCCTCTTCCTCACCCGACAGACGATTTCTGGACCGTATAGTATCCGTATATAGGATGTCAAGACCGGTCCGTGAAATCAATCCGAGAAGGACGATAAATAAACTGTCCTGTCCATCCGAACAGTACAGGGAAACGTTTCATCTGACATGTAGACCTTGACCGGTCATTTTCAAGATGCCTTTCTTCTGATCCGGACTGTCCTCAGTAACGACAGTCGCACAATAGCTGTCGAGTAGTAAATAAAAATGTACTGTTTACTAATCTGTTGTTTATATCCGTACCTCGGTACGATTTCCAATGGCGCTCGATTTCGATTCGTTCATAGCCATGGTCTGGGAGTTCGACGATGTCTTTTGGTTCATCCCGCTAGTACTGATCGTAGCTCTGGGCCTGTATTCTACGGTAAGGTTCAGGGCGGTGCAGTTCACCGGGATCAAGGAGATGCTCAAGGTCACATTCTCGTTGGAGAAAGGTGCCAAGAGCGATATCACCCCCTTTATTCTGCGTCAGTATGGGGAACCGTATCGGCGTAGGGAACATCGTCGGGCCGATCACCGCAATAATCTTCGGTGGCCCGGGAGCCATCCTGTGGATGTGGATCTTCGCCACATTGGGAGGTGCGACAAGTTTTGTCGAGACCATCGTCGGTCAGATATTCAAGAGCAAGGACGATAAGGATGGCTATATCGGAGGTCCCGCCTACAATGTGGCCAAGGGAATGAATTCGAGGAAGCTCGGGGTCATCATCGCCGCCCTTATGATCGCCGTGTATTTCGGAGGCTACAACCTCTCTGCAGTGACGTCCATATCATCATCGTTCAAGGGCGCCTATGATTTCGAGTACAACACATTGGTCATCGCACTCGTATTGGCGGCGATCGCCGTTGTGGTCGCCATCGGCGGTTTCAAAGGTGTCGCCAAAGCGTCCGTCCTGATCGTCCCCATCATGGCATTAGGATGGGTCATCCTCTCGATAGCCATCATCGTCATGAACATCGGAGGTCTGCCGGATGCCATAGCATCCATATTCGCCTGTGCGTTCAACGTGCCCTCGGCCGTTGGCGGAGGTGTAGGTGCAATGATCATATGGGCGCTGAGAAGGGGCGTGTGGTCCAACGAGGCTGGTGAAGGAACCATCACCAACATCTCGTCCTCGGCCGCCGTTTCCCACCCTGTGAAACAGGGGCTCTCGCAGTCCCTAGGCGTCTTCTTCGACACGATCATCAGCACCATGACCGCACTGGTGGTCCTGAGCTTCTTCAGCGGCGATTACGAGGCCTTGATAGCAGCTGTGGCCTCCTTCGGCAACGGTTCGATGCCGCTGCTGCAGTTCGTGATGAGCGATACGCTCGGTGGCATCGCGCCGACGCTGGTGTTCATCTTCGTGTTCCTGTTCGCTATCACATGCGTCATGAGCGACTATGTCATCGGCATGAACAACCTGTCCTTCATTACCAAGGACAGGAAGGTCAGGTTCGCGCTGATAATCATCTCGGTCTTTATCGTGTTCTTTTCGGCATACTACGGATCGGAAGGTCTGCTTGCGATAATGGATGTCTTGCTGGGGGTATGCGGTATCGTGAACTGCTTCGTGATGTTCAAACTCTCCAAGTATGCGATAGAGGCGTTCAACGACTATCGCAGGCAGAAAGCCGAAGGTATAGATGACCCTGTATTCCACAAGAGTGCGCTGTCAGATCCGTCTGGAGTGACCGAGTGGGACAACTGAAACCCACGGGTCGCTCTCGCAGGGAGGTCGACCCCCTCTTTTCCACTCCAGTTTGATTAGCTAGGCATAGGTTCCCAAGGGCCAGGATCTCTTCTTCCTGGCCCGCCGCAACTTTCAATTCAACCCGTTCTTGAGGATGCCGAAAGCGCTGCGGCTCAGACCTTGGTGTACGGATTGCGGTACTGTCCGTGCTCGCGGGTCTTCATCTTCTTGCCGTACTGTATGGCGAAGGAGCTGGGGTGCCCCTTCACCGACAACTAGACGCCCTACGGCAGGGCGGAGCCCGGACCTCCTGTCATCGTGGATTACTTCTATCACGAAGAGGTCAGGAAGATCAACAATTCCGGAGTCAGGAACAAGGAATGAGAGGATCCGGTGCTCCACCTAAAACCGTAACCAACTGTTACTGACGGATGTTTCTGCAGGACATCCTTCGACGATCAGCAGGAGGCCGTTGCGTCGCTCTTCTTCATGTATCCCCTGACGAACAGCAGCGAGGCGATGATGGTGAACACCGCCGCGATGGCCGTCGAGAGGGTGCGGTCCAGTCCGAAGCCGAGGTCGGAGCACAGGATGAACGATGTCACCACCATGGTCATGAATACCGCGGGGATCGCAGTCACCAGGGCGTATTTCGGACGGCTCGTGGTCCTGAAGATGAACACCGTTGCGGTCCACAGGATCATGCAGGCAAGCGTCTGGTTCAGCCACGAGAAGTAGTTCCACAGCACAGAGAAATCAAGCGAGCATAGGATCAGGATGGGCACCATCAGGACCAGGGTCACCAGGATCCTGTTGTTCATCTTGGACTCCTCCTTGTTGGTGTTGTCCTGCACCATCAGCCTGGCGGCCCTCAGAGCTGTATCTCCCGATGTGATCGGACAGATTATCACTCCTATGACGGCAAGGACGCCTCCGAGAGGTCCGGCAACACCCATGGCGATGTCGTAGACGACTCCGGACGCACCGCCCGCATCCAGCGCCTGGGCCAGCCCGACCGTGTCGTGATAGAACGCCAAGCCTGCCAGGGCCCACATGAGGGCGATGGCGGATTCGACGACCATGGCGCCGTAGAAGACCATGCGGCCGTCCTTCTCGTCCTTGAGGCACCTGGATGCCATCGGCGACTGGGTGGCATGGAATCCTGAGATCGCACCGCAGGCGACGGTGATGAACATGTCCGGGAAGATGTCCTGACCGTTGGGATGGAGGTTCTCCAAGGTGAATTCAGGTAATGCATATCCTCCGACGATCAGCCCTCCGATAACGGCGACCACCATCAGGATCAGAAGGACCCCGAAGACCGGGTAGATCCTGCCGATGAGCTTATTAATGGGCAGGATGGTCGATGTCACGAAGTATATGAGGATCAGGACGACCCAGGCCAGGGACGGTATGCCAGTGATTGCTGTGAGGAGGTCGCTGGCGCTTCTGGTGAAGGTGGCTGTCACCATTAACATAGCGAACAGCACCAGCAGGAGGATCGGATACCTCCATTTCTCGCCCATGAAGAGGCGGATGAGATAGGTGGCCGATTTCCCCTTGTTGCGTTCGGACATCATGCCGCACATGTAATCGTGCACGGCACCGCCAAGGATCGTCCCTGCGACTATCCACACCAAAACTACTGGACCCCACTTGGCTCCCATCAGCGCCCCGAATATCGGACCGGTACCGGCGATGTTGAGCAGCTGGATGAGGTGGGTCTTGGCCCTTGACATCGGCACGTAATCGACACCGTCCGCCAACGTATAGGCGGGGGTGGGCTCACGGTAGGGGAGCAGTATCCCCTCGACGAATCTGCCGTACACTAGGTACCCCACAGCGAGGAGACCGAGGCATACGAACAGAAGGAACATACGCCTTGATTAAACAGGGGATAAATAAGCATGGCTCAGGAAAACTGCGCATAATCTAAACTATTTGACGAATTATAGACGGGGCGGCGATACTCCAGTTACGTGACGATATCGGCTAGTATCGCGGGAATCTTGCTTTTTGAACAATCCATGCTCGCTGACGCTCACAGAGCCCTCTTCCGAGGGCACGACGGTGTGGAAGATGATTACTTCCATCATTCAATATCTGACATGGATCACAGCGCTGCGGTTCAGGCCCATCCATAAATACGCTTACATGGATGATAGACGCGATGAACGGCGGCATCCCTACCTGGCTTAAGGCATTAGTGGTGATATGCATCATTGCAGCGGCCGCTATCCTCGTCATATCCGTCGTTCCGCTGACGTCGCCTTCCCAGCCGGAGGATGACCCCGTCCCGCCCGAGAAGATGACCTTGGTTCTGCTCCGCCACGGCGAGAGCGAATGGAACAAGCTGAACCTCTTCACCGGTTGGACGGATGTGGACCTTTCCGACAACGGCAGGGCCGAGGCCAAGACCGCCGGCGAGCTACTGAAGCAGGAGGGGTTCGACTTCGATGTCTGCTACACATCGTATCTGAAGCGCTCCATCCACACCCTGGACATCGTGCTCGACGAGATGGATCTCGAGTGGCTCCCTGTCATCAAGTCATGGAAGCTCAACGAGAGGCATTACGGCGCCCTACAGGGGCTCAACAAGGCGGAGACGGCGGAGAAGTACGGGGCAGACCAGGTCAAGATATGGCGCAGGTCCTACGACGTTCCCCCGCCGGCGCTGGAGCCCGATGACGAGAGGAACCCGGCCAATCAGGAGCAGTACAGAGGGATCCCGGCGGAGGAACTCCCCCTGACGGAGAGCCTGAAGGACACCATCGCCAGGACCATGCCGTATTTCAACGAGGTCATCAAGCCCCGGATGCTTGCTGGCGACAATGTCTTCATCGTCGCACACGGGAACTCGCTCCGTGCCATGGTGAAGTACCTTGAGGGCATATCCGACAAGGACATCGTCGAATTGAACATCCCCAACGGGGTTCCTCTGATCTACGAGTTCGACAGCGATTTCAAAGTCATATCGAAGAGATATCTCGGACAGGATGCATCGGCGTGATGATGATCTCCGCGAACCTCATGCGACATCATGCACCCCAAGTTCTTCCCTGCGACAGATGCATCGATTGCATCTTATGTAACATTCCTCGCTCTAATGAAATGAGACGAAGGTCTGTTCCGACACAAAGACGGACGGCATCCTTAGGGAATGAGCGGCATCATTTCTTGCCAGAATTCCTTCTTTCCAAAGCCTCATTGATCTTCTGAATCTGGATGCGGTAGGACATGTAGACGGAGAACCAGATCATCACGTACGCGCAGATCCCCATCGCCAGGACGACGATGTTACCCTCCATCACACGTCCGGTCCACCACAGGAAATTGGAGATCGGGATCAGGGTGAAGAATGCGATCACCATATGGATGCATGTAGCCTCAAGTAGGTTGTATTCGTCCTTGTAGTACACGATCGTAGCACCGAAGCATATGCATCCCAGGACCCCTGAGAGCAGAGTCTGTAAGATCACAGCTGGAACATATCCGAACTCTTCGATGAGTTCGGGTGCTGCCAAAGATATGCCTTCGGAAGCGGTGAAAGCAACCACCATAATATCGCCGATGATCATCCCTAGAACGAATCCGACGGCCGCTAGCCTGATAAGATCCTTGATGGCCGTCACATCAACACCTCCTTCACCTTCGAGATGTATCTCCTGGAAACGCGTGTCCGGATGTCTCCCTGGAGATATACCATTATGGTCCCTGCCAGATTCAGATCCAATCTGATGATCTTGTCCGTGTTCACTATCTCTGAGTTGGAGATCCTCACGAACTGCCTGGGAAGGTCATCCTCCAGCTGATAGAGCGTGCTTTTAATCAGATACGAGTCGTCCAGGGTATCGGCATACACCCTCTTGTCCTTGGAGTAGATGCGGATGATGGTATCCTTGTTCAGCTTGGTGACGATCCCTTCAGAATAACCGGAGAGCGGTGAGGGAACAAAGCCCTTTATGGCCTCCATCAACTCGTCCACATCTTTAGTGCGGGAGGGAGCGTGCACAATGACACTGATGTCATCGGCTTCCTTGTCCTGGATGAAGTTGACACGCATGGGGATGCGACGCAATGGGCTATTCAGCCTAAAAAGTTTTAGAATAATGAACTAAGGTCGGCATTATCATCGATGGTCTTTTGGATGAGATCATCTTGCTGCGGTTACACCATGTTATCAGCCCTTAGATCTGCATACCTATAGCTACTCCGACAGACATGCTTCCAGCATATCCCGAACCGCAAGGTCGGATAGCCCAGTTCAGGATGGTTAGGAGTTTGTCATCATTGAAATACTTTCGGCAGTCTTCATCATCATGGACGAGAACCTCGCACCGATAGACAGGGAACTGATGATGACCGCCCACAGGATTGTCATAGGCTATGCGGTCAACGATGAATCCTTCCTTTCGGATGCCGTCCGCGACGAAGGGACTTTGGAGCACATCATCGACAGGACCATGCGTTGCGAAAATGCATTTGATCGGGCCGCCAGCCTCCTATGGAGCATATCGAACTGGCATCCGTTCATGGAAGGTAACAAGCGCACGGCATGGCTGATGATGCAGTACGCTCTGCACAACTGTTATCTTGTAACCGAGGGCAGAGACGAGGACTACAACTTCTATGTGCGCGAGACTGCCTCTGGTATGCATTCGGGGAAGGAAGTGGCCGTTTTCATCAGGGAGAACGCTGTTGGTATCATGCAGGATATCTCTGGTTTCAGTCCTGAGGCAAGGCTGAAGGTCTATGCGGATATGCATTCCGGACTGCTGAAGAAGCTAAGCGAGCGATTCTCCGCAATGTCAAACGGGTATCGAATGAGATCAGACAGCTCCGACATCCGCCCTCATAATACAGTCATTTTCCCTCATAGATGCAGACCATTTCGACCTCTGCGCAATCTTGGATGTCCTTCAGGAAGAATGCGTGGATAGGCTTTCCGAACAGTGGTTGCAGAGCGCAGTTGTCCGGAGGATAGACGGAAGAGCATCCCTCAAAGCCCAGGATGATGTCGTGGACGTTCGGATCCACGAGCATATGGATCCTGTGCGGCCTGTCGGTAATTTAAACTGGATTTGGATACAATTTTTCTGTTTTCTTAACAATCCGATCTGCGGTTTCTGAATCCCGAATCTGCGACTTGTACAGCGGACGAATCAAAGCGAGAAGGGAGAATGGGAAAGGTCGGTCCGGCCCCCGCCACACATGCAACATGGCGGGGACCGGCCGGTTCATGCGTAATACACACAACGGTAGGTGAAGTTCTCAGGCTTCGCCAGCTCCATCGACATCAGTTCCTTCCCGGATGTGAAGTCATACACGGAGAAGCATACCGCATCGTTCTCGGTGCACCCCCAGCCGATCATGAAGGTCTCGCCGTCAATCTGCTGCTGGCATCCGCATGCGGATGAGAACTTGCCAGGCACAACCCTCTCCTTGAATGCCTTCAGCTCCTGGGAGTCCATATCCACCTTGTACTCGACGATGCGGGTCCTCTCGGATATGTTGTGGTTGTCGAACGCCCTGATGGTGTCGCCGTCCACGGTGACGTAATGCTGGCAGGAGGTCCTCTGATCGTCCGTCAGACCGAACTCATCCGCGTTGCCAGAGAGCTTCCATTTGATCTGATCGGTATCCTTGGTACGGTCTAGGCACAAGATGGTGCTCAGGTGACGGAATGAGCACACAAGGTCCCCGTCGTCGTTGAGGCGCATGGCGTTGAAATGGACGTAGTCGGGTGCGTCCGTCTTCGTGTTACCGAAATCGTTGGCGGTGTCGACGGCATCGGTGACCGTGAGGGAGTACAGCTCAGGGTAATCGACGCTCCTCCAGTCCCACACGACCTTTCCGTCATCGACCTCCTGCAGATAGGAGTACACGACGGATGAGCTCTCATATCCGGGAACGTTGGTCACGGTGTCCTTGATGTAGCCTGACATGATGTAGTGGTCAAGGTCTATCAGTAGGAAATCATGTCCGTCCAGGAAGTGACCCTTGTCGACGATGTCTGACTTCTCGAAGGTTATGCGCTTGACCTCCCTGAAAGCGGAATCCAGTATGACCCTCTCCCCGGGGGCGTATCCCGGAAGGCCGTATTGGTCGGCATTGATGTTCTGGTCATGGTAGCTGTAGTAGACCTTGCCGTCTATCACATGCTTCTTGAAGTCCCAATAGCCTGCTTGGACCCCCTGGGGCAGATCCTCGTGCTTGTGCCATACGAGATCGCCCTTGCCGTCGAACATCATGATGTTCTTGGTGTAGACGAAGGATACGAAGAAGTTCCCGTCCAAGTCTGTGCATCCGGTGATCTTGAACTCAGGAAGTTCTTCCTTGGGATCCTGACTGTCCTGATACATAGCGATGGCCAGTGCCGCGATGATGGCTATGGCGGCAATGACGATGATGATTGCGTAATTCCTCTGCGTGGCCAAATGCCTCCCCCTCCTTCCGGGATTGCTCGGATTATGAGGACAGGAATCTGTTCTAAACATTTAATGGTCTCAAATCGGTTGACCGTTCGGGGTCACTTGCCAGCCTCTTGGCACCATTCTTCGGTCGTCGGAAAGCTATGGACTTAACGAAGGTTTAATGGGACACTTGTACAATTGCCATTTTATATCCTTATAAAGAATTCACATGTCCGTGACAGATGGCCAACCGAACCCGAAGATCATCCTTTTCGCCCTCGTCCTGGGAACGTTCATGACCGCTCTGGATGCCACCATCGTCTCGGTCGCATTACCGACTATGGCGGAGGAGCTTCTCGAGGCGGGTCATGATACCTCCAACATCTCCTGGGTGTTGCTGATCTACACACTGATGCTGTGCTGCTTCATCCTGCTATGGTCCAAGCTCGGCTCCACCAAAGGGTACAAGAAGGTCTTCATGACCGGTGTGGGAGTGTTCGCCGCATCTTCGCTCATGATTGGCCTATGCGGGTTCTTCCCGGGATTGGGGCTGAATGCGATCATCCTCCTGCGTGCAGTCCAGGGGCTCGGGGCCGGAATGGTGACCGCAATGTCCCTGGCCATGGTGTCCTCGTATCTCCCCAAAGAGATCAGGGGGTCGTCCATCGGAGCGGTCACACTGGCCGCTTCCGCAGGCACGGCGTTCGGACCTGCCATCGGAGGGATCCTCACCACATTCCACTGGTCCTACATCTTCTTCATAAACGTCCCCATCGGACTGCTGTGCCTGTTCCTGTGCTTCAGGTACATGCACGTGAAGGAGGACCTGGAGGATACCGGTAACAGATTGGACTACACCGGGGCCGCTCTGTTGTTCGTCATGCTGTTCACGCTGATATATTATCTGAACAAGGGTCCTGAGATCGGATGGACCTCGGAACTCGGCATCGGGCTAATATTCCTGATGATGATCGCCGCAGGACTGGTGTTCTGCTGGGAGCAGAGGACTAAGGATCCGCTGGTTGACATGGGCATGATAAGGGATCCCATGATCCTCAGGAGCGTCACGGCCACCATGCTGCTGTTCATGGCCATGGCAGGGAGCTATCTCCTGCTGCCGTACTATCTGCAGTTCGTCCAGGGATATGAAACGATGGAGTACGGTTTCATCCTCATCGCCAACTCCGTGGGAATGATGGTGATGGGGCCGATCGTCGGGAAGCTGGCTGACCGCACGGGAAAGAACAAGAGGTTCATAGTCGCCGGAGCGCTGGTCTGTGCCCTGGGATTCTACATGATGATGCTCTACGACGAAGGCACCGGGCTGGGATGGATACTGATCTCCCTGTTCGTCATGGGAGCTGGGATAGGGATGGCCATGGTGGCCTGCACCAACCTGTCGTTCGAATACATCGCTGAGGGGCAGAACGGACAGCTGTCCGGCATAACGAACACCTTCAGGCAGGCAGGTAGCTCTGCGGGTGTCGCCATCCTGAACGCCGTGTTCATGGGATTCGTCGTGACCGTTCCCGATATCGACCTGATCCCCGGCTTCAGACATGCGTTCTTCGTTGCGATAATCATCTCGTTGCTCGCGTTCGTCGTTGGAATGGGGTTGAAGGATAAGGAAAGGACGTCTTCTTCCTGAATCCGATAAGGACTTTGGGCCTGGGGACTTGAACCCGTGATAAACGGCGCATAGGGCCCCCCTGCCCCTCGAACCATTATCCTAGAGCAGGTTGACCATACTTCCATCATGATCCCGATGTTCAATTCATTGTGATTTTAAACTCTATAAAAAGATCTGAAATCACAATCCAGAACCCTTCCTTCAGCTTGACTTGGGCAGTTGACTTTTCCTCTTTAGCCGCTTTTTGATGGATCAGCCGGATTTGCCCTCAAAATATGCTTTTCGAACATACCTATCCGGAAATGACCGTACGGCGGTCGTTTCCGGCATTTCCGAAGGATTCGAAAAAAATGAGGTCATTGGACAGTTGCCGGTTTGTCAGGTCTTCAGCCTCGTTCGAAATGTAAAAAGGGACCCGATCACACTTGACATTCTATGAAGGATGCCCATTCTCGGCGGTTTTCAGCTCAGATCACACGAATGATCGTCCTCCATCCTTCCGTATCCGTCGCAACTGTCCATTGAAGCAGATTTCCGAAAACCGTCTTTTCAGAGTTGCCGCGATCGATTCCCTATC
>JAEEGL014450697.1_pt1 | contig 85354 bp, 57 predicted proteins | sample 9134231 | NCBI WGS metagenome assembly JAEEGL01 (sample SAMN16246548, study PRJNA631951) | gut metagenome | biome: gut microbiome; feature: rumen; material: fiber-attached | host: Bos | place: Iran: Karaj | collected 2018-10
ACTGTGGAGTGTACAAGAACTTGTGAGTAGCGTATTGCTTGCAATAGCCAAAGCATACACGTTGAAACAGTAAGAAGTATCCGTAAGGACTTCAATCTCTCAGTATGCTTGAGTATATTTAAGTATATTTTGAGTAGCAGAGAGGGAAGACGAGAAAGAAGATTGAGTTATTTTTCAGACGAATACAGTTTCAGAATAGAGTTTATTCCTGCATCAGGTGCGGTGTATAAGGTTGAACTCAACCAGTTTCAGGTAAAAATGCTTATTGATAAATATTTTTCTGAACTTAAGGATGATATAGAGATGAGCTATGAAGAAACGGTACACCGCTTTGGTTTAACAATACCTGCGAAAGCTAGGGTAAACCGGATTATTCTCGAGTCCAAATAAATGTGTTTCTCTGTCCGACAAGATTTTCGGGATTATGGATTATGCCGGCGATTCTGTCTACCGGCATATGAAAATTAATGAGACGGAATACTAGTTTTTATAGAATTTCTGATCGTTATAAATAGCTTCCAGAATCATTCTTTCGTGATTGTAATGCGGTCTGGCGATACGTTTGGCCTGCAGATTCTGTCTTGTTTTTTCATCGTATGACAGGTTGTTCATGAAATAAACAAATGGCACCAGTTTTCCATGGGAATCAGTCATAAAACCTGCCAGATTGGAAACACCTTCAAGAGTACCCGTCTTGGCCTTGACGTTTTTGACAAGAGGAGCCTTCATAACACTGCCTCTTCCTCCGAGAGTTCCGCTCATACCGGCAACCGGAAGCATCTCAATAAGATGCAGTTCGTTGTTGTTTGCCTTGATAAACTGCAGTACATTCAGCATCTGGCGAGGAGTAATGAAGTTGTGCGGAGACAGGCCTGAACCGTCTATAATGGTGGCATTACCGAGATCAATATTGTGTTTTTTCAGAATATTGCGTATAGCGATCGATGACATGTAGTAGTTAGCCGGACGGTCGTAATATTTTGTACCGATGGTTTTGGCCACGCTGTCGGCAATAATGTTTACGCTCTTTAAAAGACAGCGGCGCAACATGACATGCAGCGGCTGAGACATGTATGAGGCATACTGTACCATAACACCTTTGCTCTTTCTGGTGAGCTTGATGCCACCGTCTATTCTGATATTAAGCTTTTTTACCTGACTGCTGACGATCTTCTCGCCCCATTCATTAGGATCCTGAATGGCTACGGATAATCCCATCGGTTCTTTTTTCTGTACCGGAATACAGCCTGAAAGTCTGTAGATGTTGCTAGAATCTCTCTGCATGTCAAGAGAACAGCCACCATAGAATTCAGACGGTGCAACAACCTCAAGATCAGAGGTGTCAACAAGGATCGGCACGTTGTCCGGAATAATGGCTCTTACTTTTCCACCGATGGTTTTTGCCTCTAACTGGAATGATGTGCAGTTTCCGTCAATGATGATTGATGCAGGAGGTGCGGTGAAGCATTTTGTCAGGTCGTCCCATGACCATCCCTGTGCATAATCATGGCCGTTGAAGTATCCGTAGTTAAGGTACAGGGTTCCGGTAATTCTCTGTACACCGGCTTTTTTCAGTGTTTCTATAAGATTGTATAAATCAGTTCTTTTCAGAGTAGGGTCGCCACGGAATTCAATCTCTACATCGCCGTCTAGAATACCGTTTTTTGTGTACAGCTGTCCGTTAGAGGATATGGCTTTGTTGTTTACCAGCAATTTTGTTTTAATCTGGTAGTTTGGACCTAAATACAGAAGGGCAGCAAGGGCTGTGATTACTTTCTCGGTTGATGCCGGTCTGAAGTAGGTGTCGACATTCTGTCCATAAACGAGTGATGATTGGTCGGGCAGATATGCCACGCCGTTCATGGCTCCTGACGGCATCTTTGCATTGATGGAATCTATATCTGTATTGGCGTAGGATGCAGTCAGGCATGAGGCTGCAACCAGCCCCAGTGATAACTTTTTTAAAATATTCATGATGTGCTAACGGTCACTATTATATATGCAGAGACATTGTAATTATAAGGTTACTGACATTACCGCAGGCTGAAAACGGATAATTTCCGGCCCTGATACTTTTTATAAAAATCTGATTCTATCTTAGTAAAAATAGAGTCGCTAAAGTTCAATAAAATTTCAATAAATAATATCCGGATCTGATTATTCCGGTGCAGAAGGCAGTTCAAAGCATGTTTCCAGTGCGGATGTCATCATTCAAGCAGAATATTATATTATAATTTCTTTTTTTTCTCCTTTTTTCAAGTATCAGGAAAAATTCAGATCTCTTATGCTTTTATATTGTAATAGGATTTACTCTTGAAGAACTGTAATCACAAGGTTACATGAGACAAAGATAGCAAACACGTTTCTGGTTTATTGTTTTTATGCCTTTTTAACATTATAATTTTGTCGGTTTACAGCGGTTTCGTCCGAGATGATCCGCTTTTTTATTGCTGAAAATATTGCATAGTTTAAAAATTGAGAGAGTAAAGTAATGATTATCACTCCAAAAGTTCGTGGTTTTATCTGTACTTCAACACATCCGACCGGCTGTGAAGAAAATGTCAAAAATCAGATAGACTATGTTAAGACTCATGGTCCGGTGACTAATGGACCAAAGAAGGTTCTGGTTATCGGCTCTTCCACAGGTTACGGTCTGGCCTCTAGAATAAGTGCCGCTTTCGGTTCAGGAGCCGCTACTATTGGGGTGTTCTTTGAAAAGCCTGGTACTGAAAAGAAGCCTGGTACTGCAGGCTGGTACAATGCTGCAGCCTTTGATAAGTTTGCCAAGGCAGAAGGTCTTTATGCCAAGAGCATCAATGGTGATGCGTTTTCAGATGAGTGCAGAGCCAAGGTAATTGAACTTATCAAGCAGGATCTCGGCAAGATTGATCTTGTAGTATATTCTCTTGCTTCTCCTGTAAGAAAAATCCCTTCAACAGGAGAGCTGGTGCGTTCATCACTGAAGCCTATCGGTGAAGTGTACAGAACCACAGCTGTTGACACCAACAAAGATGAAATCATTCAGGCTGAAATTGAACCTGCTAATGAAGAAGAAATTGCCAATACCGTAAAGGTTATGGGCGGACAGGACTGGGAATTATGGATTAATGCTCTGCTTGATGCCGGCGTTCTTGAAAATGGTTTTAAGACGGTAGCATACAGCTATATCGGCACTGATTTAACATGGCCTATATACTGGAACGGTACTCTCGGTAAGGCCAAGGAGGATCTGGACAGAGCAGCTACTGCAATTAATACCAAGCTGGTTGCTGTTTCAGGAAAAGCTAATGTTGCTGTTCTTAAATCCGTAATTACTCAGGCTTCCTCCGCTATTCCTGTTATGCCTTTATACATTTCCATGTGCTTTAAGGTGATGAAGGATCAGGGGGTACATGAAGAGGTTATTCATCATATCTTCAGAATGTTCAATACTGAAATTAATCAGCCGGCCTACAATAACCTTGATGAAAAAGGGCGCATCAGAATGGATTCATGGGAACTTGATGACAAGGTTCAGAATGCCTGTCGTGACATGTGGCCGAAGATTACTACCGAAAATCTTAAGAGTTTGACTGATTATGAATGTTACAAGTCAGATTTCCTGAAGCTGTTTGGTTTCGGTGTGGCTAATGTTGATTATGATGCTGATGTTAATCCGGTTGTTGATTTTGATGTGATTACTCTTTAGTCAGCAGCTTTCGATACTAATGATAATAAATAAAAGGCGACGGTTATCTGTCGCCTTTTTCAGTAAATATTCTTATCACAGTTTCCATGGACGTTTTCAGTTTGTCCGAATAACATGTTTACCGGATTGTTCTGAAAGTATATACAAAAGTATTTGAACAAAAAGTCCCCCGTTACCCTAAGACTGAGTTGTAACGGGGGATTCAGCTAATTCAGGTCAGTGTATTTCCTATATGACGGAAATATCTCCTGTTTTTATTTGCTAGTATGGTAGCGGTTATAAGCTTCCAAAGTGTTTTCCATTAAAGATGCAATGGTCATTGGACCGACACCTCCTGGAACAGGAGTGATGAATGAAGCTCTTTCCTTGGCTGTATCGAACAGGATATCACCGCAGATCTTTCCGTCAGGTAGACGGTTAATACCTACGTCAATAACGACAGCTCCAGGCTTAATCCATTCACCAGGAATGAAATTAGGTTTGCCTACTGCAACAACAAGGACATCGGCCTGTTCCACAAATGATCTTAAATCCTTAGTGAATCTGTGAGTGGTGATGGTTGTACAGCCTGCCAGCAGAAATTCCAAAGTCATCGGACGGCCTACAATGTTTGAAGCTCCGACAATAACAGCATTCTTTCCAAGTAAATCAATTCCGGTACTGTTGATAAGTGTAATGATTCCTTTCGGAGTGCATGGACGAAGAATAGGAATACGTTGAGCCAGTCTGCCTACGTTGTACGGATTGAATCCGTCTACATCCTTGTCAGGTCTGATTCTTTCGATTACCTTGGTTGAATCGATATGTTTAGGTAAAGGTAACTGAACCAGTATACCGTCAACATTATCGTCTTCGTTGAGGCGGTCAACCAGAGCCAAAAGCTCTTCTTCAGTTGTAGTGTCCGGTAAATCATGAGCACTTGATTGAAAGCCGATTTCTTCACAGGATTTTCTTTTCCCTTTGACGTATATCTGAGATGCAGGATCGCTTCCTACCAGAATAACAGCGAGACCTGGACGGCGCTTTCCTTCTGCAACTAGATTATCTACCTCAACTTTTAATTTTGCTCTAATAGAGGCTGCTATAGCCTTACCATCTATAATATTAGCGGACATGGAATACCTCATATGTGAAACATTGCTTATGCTATTATAATACATGTTTGGTATTTGTTTTATTTTTTTCTACTTAACATCACATTTTTATAAAAAAAGTAAATTTTTTTACAGGTATACTTTTGTACAAACAATAATAAATTTCAATCTACAGACTGTAAGAAGAAAAATAGAGTATATATTTTCACAGTTAAATTATACTTTTTTTGTGCTGACATTTAATTATTGGTATAAGAAATTAGTAAATTCTAGGTATATTGCATTTAGTGGAAATGTTTTCAGTATTATAATCTCAGTATTATGACATAGTGAATTATTGTTAATAAATTCACACTTAATGTTAAACGAGTGTTAAAATATGATAACGCTGTTATTGGTTGTTTCTTGTTCAGTAATATTGCATATTACTTTATGTAATATGTAAATTGTTACCGACGTCTGCATACACATATAAGAGTATCTTTTATCTTTATTAAATGCTGAATAATGTAATGTTTACCGGTTATTTTCGTTATCATGTTTCTGTTGCCTCCATGGTGCTGGCACCTCTATTCTGCGGGTGTGAGTACTCGGGTAGTGCTGTCTGTGATAATACGAAAATTGTTGATAATCTGCGCAGTGATTTCAGCTACGAACTGCTTCATGACAGTAATTTGCCTCAGATTGTATACAGAAATCTGAATATGACAGGCAGAATGAATTCCATTGTGTGGTGTAACGGCTATGGTGAAATATCAGGAAGTGGCGACAAAGTGTTGGCTGCACTGATTGAAAAATACGGTTATCGTAAATGGAAAGTTCAGAAAAATGAACTGTTAAATGATGATTTTTATAACTGGAATCAGCGAAAGATCATCAAAGAGAAGGATTTGCTTGCTCTGTATCTTGTCGAAAAATACAGCGGAAATATCCGGAACAAGGATTTTTCTCTGACACTGAATGTTAACTATAATGTTGATATCACCGGCAGCTTCATCAAGGATGTTGACTATCAGGAGGATATTTATATTAAATTCCTTTCTCTAGTAGCTGCCGATATTCCTCCTGTGAATACAAAAGATCAGTATCTTATATCAAAGATTCTAAATACCCAGACCGTTAAGTAACATCTTTATACCAGTTACAATCAGTAAAATACTGAACAGTATTTTCAATTTTGCTGGGGATATTTTCTTATTTATACTCACTCCAACGGGTGCAAACATCATTGAAAATGGAATGACTGCAAGCGCTGCTGCAAATACCATATGGCCAACAGTCAATACAGGTGCGTTGGCAATAGGTTCCGTTTTATTTGAAAGTTCCTGAATAATCACGGTTATGGCTCCTGGAATACAAATGATTGCTCCGATTGTAGAGGCGGTGCCGATGGCTTTCTTTGTGTCATATCTGAACAGTGTAAGAATCGGTACGGTAAGAGTTCCGCCACCTATTCCCAGCATTACAGATACACTTGATACAAAAAAGGCAATGATGTATTGAACCGGTTTTGGCGGAAGACTGTTAAAGAATGGTGGCTGTTTGGAAAGGTAGATCATATTGAATGATGAAAACATAAGAATACATCCGAAAAGTACTGACAGCCACAGACCTCCGAAGAGTCTGGCAAAAATTACGCCACTGATAACCCCGAGCAGAAGCAGAGGCAGCCATCTTTTTAAAAGTTCAAAATCGATATTTCCTTTACGATAGTGTGAAAGACATGACGATATGGTAGTGGGGATCATGGTTAAAAGTGAGGTGCATGTTGCCATCATTATGGCATCTTTGGGGGCAATATCCAGAAAAGAGGTAAATGTATAGTAGTAAACTGGAACAAAAATAATACCGCCACCTACACCTAGGAGACCGGCCAGTGTTCCTGCCAGAGCCCCTGAAATGGAAAGGATTAAAAAAAGAAAAGGAAGGTTCATAATTCTTAAGTGCTTACGTTATTGGTAAATATAAAAATCGGGAATAAATTTTAACTGAGGATTTATTTATAAAAGTCCTGTTATTGATTATAGCAGTATGATAGTTGGTAAAGGTGAAAAAAGAAACAGCGGAACGTAATAAATATATAAATGAGTAGATATTATTCCGGTTACAGTTTTTCGTAATGAATTATTTTTTTTTCAGGATAATTACGTTGACAGACTGAAATGTTTTTGGAAATACAAGGATTTACCTGTCTTTTTTTGATGAGACTATAAAAGATTTACGCTAATTGGGAAAATTTTGATTATAAAACAGCAAAAATGTTTAAAAGACATACAATAAAGTGTTTTTTTTAAAAAAATGAAAAAAAATTATTGACGAAAAAAGGTTTGTACTCTATCATGCACACCTGTTAGCACAATGGCATCGGCGATTAGCGCAGCCCGGTAGCGCATCTGGTTTGGGACCAGAGGGTCGCAGGTTCGAACCCTGCATCGCCGACCATCTAATAAGGGTATGCGCCCTTAGCTCAGTTGGATAGAGCAACGGCCTTCTAAGCCGTGGGTCGAAGGTTCGACTCCTTCAGGGCGCGCCACGTGTTATCGTTATTTTCTGCAATGGTGGCTGTAGCTCAGTTGGCAGAGTCCTGGATTGTGATTCCAGTTGTCGTGGGTTCGACCCCCATCAGCCACCCCATGTAGAATAAGATGGTATTGCGGGAATGGCGAAATCGGTAGACGCACCAGATTTAGGTTCTGGCGCCTTGTGTGTGAGAGTTCGAGTCTCTCTTCCCGCACCACTATCGCTTCAACACAGTTCAAATAAATGAAGAGGAGCTGCTTTTATGCAGCTTTTTTTATATCTTGATTATAAGTTCCGGTTTCTAGATTCTCTCAGGTTAAGTTACGTCAGTCTCCTTGACTATCGATTGTTTAGACTGTTGATTTCATTATTTGTAGCAGTATTCTTTTAAATTACAAAATTCCTGCTGTTATTTGAAGAAAAACATCTCATTTCCGGTGTTTTTACGTAATGAAAATACCGGTTACGTAGTGCCGGTATTTTAAAATACATAGACGATGTTAGACGGATTCCTGTCTTAAAACGCTGATTTTATTTTCAGGGAAACTGTCGTTTCTAACCATATTGATAATTTCATCCTGACTGAAACTCTGATGATATACAACCACGTAACTAATATCTCTTGGCTGCAGATAGTGGGTTTCACCGTATTCAGTATATCTGGTAGCTCCTATGCTGATTAAGGCCTGTGCAGGCTTGTTTGAATCCATAAGGTAATCATGAATATTTTCAGCAGGACCTTCGTCCTTCTGATTGTTCATTCGATCGATAATCCATGCCAACAGGGTATCATACATATAGCTGTAGTCCCTAACCGCACTGTCAACACCATACACATTAATTTCACCATTTCTTTTTAGGAAACAGGCGATACGGTATTCAGAAATGTTTCCGGATGCACTGAAACTGTCAAGGGGGATAAGATTTGCACTGATGCCTTTGGTATCAGTACCCCAGTTTTTCTTTTCGCTGATTTTCTTGGCACCTGGACGGCGGATGGAACAGTCATTATAAGCTCCGAAAGCGATCGGCTTCAGTGATTTTACTGTATCGTTTTCATATTCAATCTCGCAGAGAAGACCTACTTCGGGTTCTATCTGATGATTTTCTGAGATGGTGCTGCTGATGTTGGTTTTGTCTGAAGAAAGGGGGTAGGTGTGCAGGAATGTATCCATTCTGCTCCCGGCAGCTTTAGGCAGATAGAAAGGGAAGATTGCTTTCGGGGCTTTAACATCCTTAACAACTACATTCTTGAAATCTGCAGCTTCGCCGGCCTGCTCTAAATGTCCGGTAAAATTGCCGGCTACACCAAGTCCAATAACTTTTTTGAAATCCATCTATTAACTCCGTTATTAAATAATCTGTAAATGGTAAGGAGTATGCCTCCCGGGATTTGTTCAAATATATCATAAGGCTTGATGATTACAAGGTAAAAAATGATGATTCTTTTATGGTTGCTGATGATAATGATAAGAGTCGTTCTGTGAATATCTTTTGCAACAACAGGGAGAGATATCAGGAGACTTGTTTTATCCTTGACTTCAAGCTTTTTACATAACCTGACAGATTCCTGATGTGATGGGAATTTCTCTTAGCTGTTCCTGTGGAGTGTTAATTTTACAGGAGAAGTCATTTGTTATTTTTTGCAGTAATTTGCCATAATAAGGTAATTTTAAGCAATTTTGATGTATCATAACTTAATTCTTCGTGGAATAACTTTATGAATGAAGTTATTTTGAACAGTGATGCACTGCAGTGGCTCACTGATTGAAATTAAAATTATTACCGGGAAACCGTCGCCGTTCTGACGGAAACAGCTCTATAACGGAAGAGATCCCCAATGAGAACAGTAAGAGTTTACGACAATCAGTTTTTGGAAGTTGATCGGGAGATTACTCTCGGTGAAAATGCTTTTGGTCATGCCGTTAAAGTATTGCGGATGAAGGTGAATGATCCATTAACTATCTTCAACGGGGATGGCTTTAACTATCAGACAGTGATTACCGATATTCAGAAAAAAAGCGCGACTGTAAGGATTACGGCAAAAGAGTTATGTGGCACGGAATCATCCATAAAAATCCATCTCGGACAGGTGTTAAGCAGAGGTGATAAGATGGATTATACCGTTCAGAAAGCTACTGAGCTCGGGGTTACCTGTATAACACCGTTGGTTTCAGAAAGATGCGGAGTGAGGTTGAATGATGAACGCGGTGATAAAAAGCAGGAGACCCTGCAGAGGATAGTTATAAGCGCATGTGAACAGTGTGGCCGTGCCGTTATTCCTGAGGTTCGACCTATTATGACTCTGAGTGAATTTCTGGCAGAGGAGAGCAGTGGCGAATTGAAGGTTACGATGAATCCGCACGCCAGTAAGCACTTTAGAAATCTGCCTCAGTCAGATTCGTACCGTCTGCTGGTAGGTCCCGAAGGTGGATTTACTGATGATGAGGTTGCCGATAGTGTCCGTGCGGGGTATCAGGACGTACTGGCGGGACCGAGAATACTGAGAACTGAAACGGCCGCACTTGTTGCTGTCAGTATTATTCAGTCAAACTTTGGAGATATTTAGCAGTTTTCCTCTTGGGAATTCTGCCACTCTTGTCATAAAATGATACGTATTGTGTGAAGAATGGCTGCTGGTTGATATTTTCTCCTGCTGATAAGTGTTTCGTTTATTTACGGGTGATTATATCCAGATGTTTTTCTGCGAGTGTTTTATTGCATATTTTCTGATGCCGTCTATTATGATTCCGGGGCTAATGAGGCTGGATTATGATTTTTTTCAGCAGAACTGCATTATGTCCGCCGTAAATCTATTTTATATTTTAAGGAGCTTCAATGAATTCAGATAGTATAAAGAATCTCTCACATCAACTGGTTCTTGGAAAAAGAACAGTGTACGGGAGTCATTATAATGCTAATTTGTTGCAGACAGTTCCAAGATCCATAAACAGAGATACGCTGGATATCAGAACACCGTTTTACGGTTACGATGTGTGGCATCATTATGAAATATCATATCTGAATCATCGGGGAAAGCCTGAGGTAGCCGTAGGTATTCTGTACATACCGGCAACATCTGAAAGTATCATAGAATCAAAATCGTTAAAGCTGTATTTCAACAGCTTTAACATGACTAGATTTATTAATCTTAATGCTGTAAGGGGGACGGTGGAGACTGATTTATCAAGAGTTCTTAACACTGAGGTTAAGGTTCATTTGTACCGTATTGCAGATGCAGACAGGGATTTTGGCTTCAGCAGACTCACGGCACAGAGTCTTGATGATCTGGATATTGAAATTGACACATATGCCCTTACCCCTGAATTTATCACTCAGGATGAAGGTGGAGAGGTTGTCTCAGAGGAGCTTTGTTCTGATCTGCTGAAGTCCAACTGTCTGATTACGGGACAGCCTGACTGGGGTAGCGTTTATATTCGTTATACTGGACGGAAAATAAGTCATGAAGGACTGCTCCGGTATATTATTTCCATGAGAACCCATAATGAATTTCATGAACACTGCGTGGAACGTATTTTTACCGATATAGCCAACAGGTGTTCTGTTACTTATCTTGAGGTAAGAGCATTCTACACCAGAAGAGGCGGACTGGATATCAATCCTGTAAGAGCAACGTGTGAACTGCCTTGTGAGTCAGCACGTCTCATCAGACAGTAGTCTTAAACGGAGATCTAATCATGTTGGATTATCTTTTAATACCGATTATGCTTCCTGAATATCCTATTGAGGAGGAGGTGCAGTTAAATCAACCGCTGGAAATAGCATATAGCTTTAAAGATAGAAATCCCTACATGTGTATAGATCTGACTAATGCCTACATTGATAATCAGATTCTGACCTATCAGAACAGCAACAGAAACAATTACCTGGAGATTGCGGTTACCAAGAGTGCCACCGGGGCTTCATCGGAAAACGGTGTGACTGCTGACCACCGAAACACCGGTATATCAGATGGGGTGAAGGAGCCTGACAGTATTGAAAATGAAGCCACCGTTAAGAATTCCGGAAACGCTGCAGATACACATAATGATGGTAAATCAGATAAAAAACTAGATGGTTCCGGTTACAGAAGTGTCAAGGACAGATTCAGAAGGGGAAGCTCTTCTTCATCTTACAGGGATAATGAGGTTAACAGTGCTGTCAGAAATGACATCATTGAGGATGAGCACAGGATCAATGATCTAAAGCGGGAAAGATTTATCATGTCCCATAAGTCTGAAAACAATCTTGTAGCATATAACATTCTGAATACCTGTAAAATCAAGGCGGGAATTGCTGATTCTTCAAGAATGAAGAGAACAATTGATCTGCATACCAGTAATCCGGTTGTCATCGCAAATAACTACAATTATCTCCGGGCAGCACTTATGGATTCAAGCACGGATATAGCGGATATCGATTTTCTTCCGTCAATCAAGAGCGGTAACAAGGAATACTATAAAAGGATAAAACCGTATATCCAGCTGATTGAACTGTACAAACTGATAAAGGTAAACAATATCAAGGCTGTTTCCCTTTTTGATTCTATAATAAGGGATTCAAGTTTTGACAGTTATTCTGAAAAGGTCAAGCTGGCTTTCTGGTTTCAGGGATTTGTTATATATAAGGAACTGAATAACGACAGAATTGCATATTCTTTTTTAAGTCTGGTAGAACGCGGTTATGGTAATAAAACCCAGTTCAGCTACACCGGTTCAGTTATTTTTTATCTGCTCAGTGATTTGGCATACAAGAATAAGAAACTTGATTATGCCGAGGAGTATCTGGGGAAATATTTGCAGGTTATTGAAAGACTGCCAGAGGAGAAAAATAACTATATCGAGAATCTGTTAAAGCTTAGTGATATAAAGATTAAAAGGGGTAACAGATCGGATGCTTTGACTATATTAAAGAAAACAGACAGAATTCTGATGAATTCGGATGATTTTGAACCGGAAAAACGCGAGGAATACATGGATAAGCTGGCTCATCTCTATATAAAAATAGATGAGTTCCAGAGAGCCTTGGACGTATTGCAGTATGGTGACAATAATTTCTCGTTTAACAGTGATGATCCTTCAAGTATCCATAAACTTCTCGATCTTGCCGTAGCTCTCAGCGGTTCCGGTCAGGTGAATAATGCCGTACAGCTTATGAATACTCTGAACAGTTATGTGGATAAGCTACCTGTTGAGGAAAGGCAGATATATTACTACACTATGTCAAAACTTCTTATGCGTCAGAACAGGCTACAGGAATCCTATGATAATCTGCTGCTAGCCTATGACCTGTTCGCTAAACGTGACGGGTTCAGCAATGAAGAGGAGAATCTCTCCAATGTATCAATTATTCCGACAACAAGCAGTTTGTCTCCTCAGTATCATCCGTATATGAACAGGAATGAAATAAGTCTTCCGGTGAAGGGGCTCACGGTGGTAATTTCCGGTATAACTCTAGCCTTTATTATATGCATACTGACGGCAATGAGGTATTACAATAAGTCCAAGGATTTATCAAAGGAAATTGACAGAATAGAAGATAATAGTACGCAGATGATATCTGTGAACATTAAGAATTATAATGATTTTATAAATTACATCATCAGACAGAGTATGAACTATCACCTGTCTAATGACAGTACGGATAATACAACCCCGTACAGAAACATCGAATATATTAATAACAAAGAACTGTATCAGATTTTTGTTCCGGCATTTACGGATCTGTCTATAAAAAGAGGTGATAAGCAGGCCATTAGACAGCGTAATGCCTTTGTTGAGCGACTGCAGAATGAACTGCAGTATACTACTGATGTATATATGGTGAATGATTATCGTTACATCATTGTTAAAAAGCCAGAGGTTGACATTGATGCTGAAGATAATGGAAGAATGATTATTCAGATTATCGAAAGCATTTTAAAGGATCTGCATCTTGGCACTGTCGTTAATATCGGCAGTATCAATTATCCGTTTATCAGCAGTGAACCGTATTCGCTTGAATCAAACAGGATTTTTGAATTAACATCTCTTGCGCTTGCAGGAGCCAGAGATATTTCTGAAAACGGTCAGAAATCTTCATATATAAAGTTTATGGCCTACAGGGTTGATAAAAACAGTATTCAGGATGGAGCGACTTATGTTAAGGCTATTTCATGCATAAGAAAGGGGTGTATAAAGGTGATTTCAGTTCCGAAGGAGGAGAATATCAACTGGCAGGATATTCAGGAAGATAATCTGCTTTAAAGCATGTCCAAAAATAACAGAAAACTGAAAATAGTAAAGAACTGTCATAATATAGAATCCCGCATAACATTGCTGTTTGCGGGATTCTTATGTTTTTCGGAAGACTTTAAAGGTCCCGGATTAACGTGCTGTTAGTTAGCCAAATGACGGAGGACTTCAGCCTTATCGATCTGTTCCCAAGGGAATTCTTCACGGCCGAAATGACCGTAACTTGCTGTTGGCTGGTAAATAGGTCTCTTCAGATTGAGCATTTCAATAAGACCGTAAGGTCTCAGATCAAAGGTCTTTCTGATAATGCTTACCAGTCTGTCATCAGGGATGGTACCGGTACCGAATGTGTTAACGTACAGGGATACAGGTTCGGCAACACCGATGGCATAGGAGATCTGAATTTCACATCTCTTGGCGAGACCTGCTGCGACAACATTCTTTGCAACATATCTTGCTGCGTATGCCGCACTGCGGTCAACCTTTGATGGATCCTTTCCTGAGAATGCCCCGCCACCGTGTCTTGCATACCCGCCGTAGGTATCAACAATAATCTTTCTTCCAGTAAGACCGCAGTCACCCATTGGTCCGCCGATAACAAAACGGCCGGTAGGGTTGATGAAATACTTTGTCTTTGGAGTGAGCCATTCTGATGGAATAACCTTATTAATGATTTCTTCTCTCACACCTTCATGTATTTCCTTGTTGGTAACAGTTTCGTCATGCTGAGTTGAGAGAACGATGGTGTCAATTCCGGCAATGCTTCCGTCATCATTGTAGATAAATGTAACCTGACTTTTAGCATCAGGGCGCAACCACTTGAGAGTGCCGTTCTTGCGTACTTCTGCCTGTTTCTTCATCAGACGGTGCGCGTAGGTGATAGGTGCAGGCATGTACACATCGGTTTCATCGCAGGCAAAACCGAACATTAGCCCCTGATCACCGGCTCCCTGTTCTTTTGGATCGGCACGGGAAACCCCCTGATTGATATCAGGAGACTGCTTACCGATGGCATTCAGTACGGCGCAGGAATTGGCGTCAAAGCCCATATCAGAATGATTGTAGCCGATGTCACATACAACCTTACGCACCAGGGCTTCAATATCAACCCAGGCTGTAGTGGTGATTTCACCGCCTACAAGAACCATACCTGTCTTAATGAAGGTTTCGCAGGCAACGTGAGCTAAAGTATCCTGCTTAAGAATTTCGTCCAGTACGGCATCAGATATCTGATCCGCAATTTTATCAGGATGTCCTTCAGATACGGATTCTGAAGTGAATAGATACGCCATGTTATATCCTTAATGTGTTGAACTATAAAATAAATTTTGAATCTTTCCGTAGTATCCGGGAATGCTCTGTTGATTTTTCTTTTGGGAAAAATCTGTTCCGTTCCCGAATTACCTCAATGTTTCCGATCTGGATGCTGTCGGACGGATTATCTTACAGCACCTGTAATTTATGTCTAAGCCTTATCTGATGTTTATCCTATAAGGAATAAGGTTTGCAGTGAAGTTACCGACAGCGTCTAAAAAAACAGCAGAAAAACTTATCACGCAATCTGATATGTGAATAAATAATTGTGCAGTTTATCGCATATTTGAATTGTAACATAATATTGCTTTATCAAAAACAGTGCAAATGACAAAGTTAAAAAAAAATCTACTAAACAGATATGATTTTAAAAAATAAAATGTCGAACTAGAAAAATATCTTTTATTGTGGTAGTCATGGTGAAAGAAATCTGAACGGCAGTCAGATATTTTTCAATATATGATATGCGACATTATAAGATTATTTCCCGCTGTTTTAGATATTATAATCTGGATATTGTTTGAACATTCAGTTTGTCAGATATCAGTAAAAGCATACAAAAACGAAACTTATGTCCGGTATTTATGGTCAAAGTAGCGCTTTTAGTGCCGTGCCACGGGGATTGTGTCAAAAATGATGAATAAATCAGATTATTTTATTTTCAGATAATGTAATCTTATTGAGTTAATTTTTTTGTTTTTTACAGCGTTTGTGTGCTGATGTGCCGGTTGTCCGTGTTTTTGGCGATGATAACGGGCAGAATATTCATCATGCAGACTCCGGTCTGACATCGGTTCTGTATACAGTAGTGTTCTGAAAAAGGACGGAGATTCCCGGGGGGTTTTATTCAGTTCTCTACCGACAGATGCACAAAGACCGTGAACTGCGTCTGTTAGTTGACGTGGAGGGGGTTTTTTATACGGATACCTTCTGTGCCATAGTCTGTATAGAAGAAAATACGGGGAATGTGACGACAGATGTCATGATTGGTTGATAAGTACCGGTTTCTGGCGGTAATTGAGTAACGGGTACTGTTTTTTTTAATGATAAAAATGTTTGGTTGGTTTTCAGAACTAAAAAATTATAGATTATCTCTATTTACTATAATCGTTTTAGTGTTGACGGTATTAGGTGTTTCCTTGGTTTACAAGTATAAAATCGAGGAAATCATGGCTAATACCTTAAAGCAGCAGATTGTATTTAAGGCAAAAGGGGAGCTTGAAGCGGTTAACCATAATTTTAACCGTATCATTAGTGTTCTCAATATGGCCTCGTCAAGCATATCCAAAGGGAACTACATAGGTTCCACCAAAACAGTAGAAACACTTAATGATATAACTAGAATCACTGGCTTTCTTGATATTGGTATTACCGACTTGAATGGTAAGGTAATGTACGGCTTTAAACTTGAAGATGAGGATGTTGCCAAGCTAAAAAACGTCTTTATCGGCAAGAACGTCATTTCCGTGGTCAGTTCACGTCACGGTGGCAACTATGATATTCTTATTGCCGTGCCGGTGTATGTAAATAACAGCTACGTACGCTACGCTCTTTTTATAAGAGCTACCGGTGAGGAGTTGATCAGTTATTTCAAACGATATAATCTGTATGATGATGAACTTCTGTCTTCATTCAGTTTTCTTCTGTACAACATGTACGACGTTGTGCATATCAGTGATAAGACTAAAAACAGACTTATTCCGCAGTATGTAGGGGATCATATTGTTAATCACAACAAAGATACATACTACGTTCAGAGATCCGGTAAAATGCGCAGTATCAACCTCAATGTTGACAGTCTGCATATTTTCGAGGACGATAACTTTCCGAAACACTACATGTCTGTTATCAGACTGCCTTATGACGGCTGGAGTTTTATCTACATGATTCCGTCTTCTGAACTGGATTCCAGAATCAAGGCAATTATGACAATGTTCGGTTTCTTAATTATCGGGACACTTGTGATTCTCACTGTACTGTTGGTTTATTATGAGTATACCGTGGAATATAACCGCAAAAAGATCTATGACATGGGTTATTATGATGAATTTACCGGACTGCCGAACAGAGCAAATTTAAGAAGCGGTTATCCGGATAAATACACCAGCATGTACTCGCATATGCTGGACAAGTACTATATGGTCAATATAGTCATCAGTAATTTCCATATGCTCCATAATCTTTATGGCACTGAAATTACCAATAAGTTTGAGCTGAAGCTCGCAGAAAGTATGAGGAAGATGACCTCGTTTGTGTTTGAGGCATACAGAGGAAACAACAGTTTTTACGCCATTATCCGAGCAGACAGCGAAGCTGAGATTACGATTGTATTAAGAAAGCTGTTTGCATCTGCACAGTCAATTGTTGAGGTTGATTATAATTCCCAGTTTAAGGCAGGGGTATGCAAGTTTTCTTCATCACATTTCCCTGAAAATGTTGATGATATTATGGACAAGTGTAGCATTGCCCTTTACGATCACGGCAGTGACAACAACAAGACCAAGAATGCCATTATTTTCTTTAATGTCTCTATGCAGGAGGAGATTGTCAGACAGAATAATCTTGAGAAGGAACTGGTTCCGGCAATATTCAATGGCGAGCTTCTAGTTTACCTTCAGCCGAAGTACAGCCTGGAAAACAACCGGCTTGCCGGTGCTGAAGCTCTGATAAGATGGAATTACAAGCATCAGAGCATGATGCCTCCGGGACAGTTTGTACCGGTGTTCGAAAGAAACGGTTCCATCGCCCATATTGATAATTTCATATTCATCAGTATTCTCAAACTTTTGAAGCACTGGAATAAGCTGGGTTACAGAATGGTGCCGATTTCCGTGAATTTCTCTCAGGTTCAGTTTAGAAATCCGAATCTGTTACGAGATCTGCGGGAACGTATAAAAGGGTATGAGGAGATTATCCAGTACATAGACATTGAAATAACGGAATCGGCGACTATTGATAGTCAGGATACGGTGCTGGAGATTCTTAACGAACTTAAGACAATGGGCTTTAAGCTCTCTATGGATGATTTCGGCACAGGGTATTCCTGCCTTTCAAACATATCCCTTTATCCGTTCGATACCATAAAACTTGATAAATCATTTGTGGATAAGATAGATGTCAATAATACTTCATCACCTGATGTAATGCTGGTTAATGACGTAATTCAGATTACCAAGCATTTCGGTATCCACAGTCTTGTTGAAGGTGTAGAAAACAAGGCGCAGAAGGATATTCTTAGAAATTTAGGGTGTGAATACTGTCAGGGATATTATTATTCCAAAGCTATTTCTGTAGATGATTTTGAAACTTTATTGAAAGAGGATAAGGTATTCGATGATTGGGAATAGTAATAAAACTAACATAAACATCAATTATGTGCTGATGTGGGTGGTGCTGTCCTGTCTGGGAATAGCCTTGATCACCGGGTTGACGATTTATTTCTATGATGTCTCCCCTCAGCCGGTTGCCATAAAGGATAATGTTGAGGATCAACGCAGGCTACAGGCAATATACCTGCTACCGAAGGAAAAGCATGCTGATGAGAAGTACCGGCTGAATGATTTTCTGTCTGCTGCCTCACGTCTGGGGATAAGAGCATATGCTGTTGATAACATACGTTCCGATGAGGACTGTATGATGCTAATTGAAAAATATATCGACAGGGGCGTAAAGGTGGTGGTGTCTCCTGCAAGACGTTTCGTAAACTGCATTGATCAGACATCAAAGAAAATAAAGGGAAAAAATTCGATTAAATTCATCAGTGTCTATGATGATGTGTTGCGTAATAACAGTAATACCATTACCTTCAAGGTGCAGTTGTACCAGATATACTATTTAAGCGGGATTATTGCGGCCAGTATTTCCAACAGTGAACATTTTATATTTACAGTTCCAGAGCTTAACGGTGATTCGTACAGGAATATCAATGCATTTACCCTTGGTGTGCGTAAATATAAGAAGAACGGTATGGTTCATGTAGTGGTTCTCTCAAGTACCAATGAACATGTACAGTACGCCAAGCTTACCCAGACAATTATCAGGTATCCGGATATTTCGGTAATGGCGGCTGAATATACAGATGTGACAGTTGATGAATTCTGTGAACAGAAGGTTCCTTACTGCATAAGATATGATCGTGACTTTGCCAGTAAGTACTTCCTCAGTACTGTCGGCAATATTCAGGTGGACTACCGCGGTTTCTTCAGCCGCTCTCTGTCCCGCATTATTTCAGGATCGTTTGAAGCTGGTAACTATCTGCTGAATATATCCAATGGTTCTACCAGAATTGGTTCACTTAATGCTGATGTCATATCTCCTAATGTGTTGAAAAACGTTGATTTAATCTTCAACCGTTTCATGATTTCTGATGATAATATATTCTCCGGTCCGGTATATGACAATGAACACCATTTACGTCTGGATAAGGGGAGCGCTCTCAGGGATAGGTCTGATCAGATGTTTTCAATGGATTGGCTTGTTGAAGGTACGGTGGTGGAAAAACTATGAGCAGTAATAATCGTGATTTTGCAGGTCTGATAGCATTCATTATCTGCTTTCTGATAATTGTTTCTGTTGTAGTACTTTTTTCGGTAAATAATTTCAGTCTTAGTTCGGATACTAAAGCACTCTATTCTTCAACCAATGTTATGGCTCAGAGTAGCAAAAAGATTTATTACATAGAATCTAATAATCTTGAACCGAAGTCTACTGAATATCTGAATCTGCATGGTTTTATCATGAGCCTGAAAAAGTATCCACAGATAGACATCAGTGTAATTGAAGGTGTGGGAACCGATTATGCCCGACTTGAGGAAATTGTAAATAATGCCTACAGTAAGGGAGTAAGATACATTTTTCTGAGCGGCTTTGAAAAAAACAATGCCCTGGGAAATATATTCAGACGTTTCAACGAAATCAATTTCTTTGTAAACAATATGGAGGCTACTGATGCCAACGTGATTTCCTATACCGATAAAAACTACGTGGCTAAATATCTTGCAGGATTTGTTGCCGGAGCATCATCAGACAAGGGAAATATCGGTTATGTGGCCAACGGCTGCGGTTTTATAGAACTGCGTAATCTAAATGCTTTTGCTATAGGACTTCATAAGGCAACTCCCGACAAGACTCTCTATGTGTACTGGCTGAACAACAGTGCTAATACGGATGAGCAGAATTACAGGGAGGTTAATGATTTTGTCAGGGAATATGCTATAGATGTGATAGACGGGACCAATTCACCATGCCGCTGGTGCCGTTATGCTATGTACAACGACCTCTACTACTTTGATCTGGTGACCCGCGGTCATGAATCTAGAATTGGGAATATCATCGGCCGGTATCATTACGATCCTGCGATAATCTTTGATACTCTTATCGGAGGTATTGTGGCAAACAGCAGGTACTATGCTTCAAACTACTATTTCGGCTACTCCGACCGGGTAATCAAGTTTGATTACAACACTCACTATATTCAGAAAAGATTCAGTGACTATATGAATAAAATCATTAGTAACCTGATGGCCGGGAATGAGTATGTGTACAGTGGTCCAATATATAACAATCAGGGGTTGCTGATGGTTCCTGAGGGATATACATTTACGGATGAAGAGCTGCTTCATGAGATGAACTGGAAAAACGAAAATATTCAGGAAGTAAATGAATGCAGACCTAGTAAAAACTCCAAACGTTTTGTTATCAGAATGGTTACTTTTAACAATTAATGCGTTTTAATCAGGTTAATACTATTTGATTTAAAGTTACCATAATGGCATAATGCAGAAAATTATTGCCTTTATTCTTTCCGAATGAAACACGATTATTTTTCAATGTGTTTTTTTAAGATTTTTAGGTTAGATTTGAAAGCTTTTACAGATTAAATATGGGGTATAAGATGTTATCCAATAAGACATTGGCAAACGCAATCAGAGCCTTGAGTATGGATGCTATCCAGAAGGCCAATTCAGGTCACCCAGGTGCACCTATGGGTATGGCTGATATAGCTGAAGTACTGTGGCGTCATTTCTTAAATCATAATCCGGCCGATCCGAAATGGGCTAACAGGGACCGTTTTGTACTGTCTAACGGCCATGGCTCAATGTTGTTGTATTCTTTACTCCATTTAACCGGATATAATCTTTCCATTGAAGATATCAAAAACTTCAGACAGCTTCATTCCAAGACTCCAGGTCATCCGGAATACGGTTATGCTGATGGCGTTGAAACCACCACTGGTCCTCTCGGTCAGGGTATCACCAATGCTGTAGGTATGGCACTTGCCGAAAAGGTTCTTGCCTCTCAGTTCAACAGAGAAGGCTTTGATATTGTTGATCATTATACCTACGTGTTTATGGGAGACGGCTGTTTAATGGAAGGCGTTTCTCATGAAGCCTGTTCTCTTGCAGGTACATTAAAACTCGGCAAATTGATTGCCTTCTGGGATGATAACGGTATTTCTATCGACGGTAACACCTCCGGCTGGTTCGCTGAAGATACTGCTGCCCGTTTCGCAGCATACGGCTGGCATGTTCAGAAGGTTGATGGTCATGACAGTGAGGCTATTACCAAAGCAATTGAAGAGGCTCAGAAGGTAACAGACAAGCCAAGTATCATCTGCTGTAAGACTGTTATCGGCTTCGGTTCTCCAAATAAGCAGGGTACTGAGAAGTGTCACGGTTCACCTCTTGGTGATGCAGAAATTGCCCTTGCCAAGGAAAAGCTCGGTTGGAACTACGGTCCATTCGAAGTTCCTGCTGAAGTGTATGAAGCATGGGATGCCAAAAAGGCTGGAGCCGATAAGGAGCAGAAGTGGCTTGATCTTTTTGCAGCATATCAGACTAAGTATCCTGAACTTGCAGCCGAATTTCAGCGTCGTATGAAGCATGAACTTCCAAAGAACTGGGCTGAAAAGTCAGAACAGTACATTCAGGAACTTCAGGCAAACCCAGCCAAGATTGCCAGTCGTAAGGCCAGCCAGAACGCTCTTGATGCGTACAGTGATGTTCTTCCGGAATTTCTTGGGGGCTCCGCTGACCTTGCTCCAAGCAATCTTACTTTCAACCGTAACTCCAAGTCTGTAACTCCTGATGATGCATCCGGTAACTACATTCATTACGGTGTCCGTGAATTCGGTATGAGTGCCATTATGAACGGTGTATACCTTCACGGCGGTTTTATTCCTTACGGTGCAACTTTCCTGATGTTTATGGAATATGCTAAGAATGCCGTAAGAATGAGTTCTCTTATGAAGCTTCCGGTGATCTATGTGTTTACTCATGACTCCATCGGTCTCGGTGAAGATGGTCCAACCCATCAGCCGGTTGAACAGATTTCCACTCTGAGACTCAGTTTGAATCTCAATACCTGGCGTCCGTGTGATCAGGTTGAGTCAGCAGTTGCATGGCAGCAAGCAATCGAATCAGAGACTACTCCTAGTGCTTTGATTTTCTCACGTCAGAATCTTGCCCAGATGGATAGAACTCCTGCTCAGCTCGCAAATGTTAAGAAAGGTGGCTATGTTCTCAAGGAAGGTTCAGCAACCCCGGATCTTATCATTATTGCCACCGGTTCAGAGGTCGAACTGGCAATGAACACAGCTGCTGCACTGGAACAGGAAGGCAGAAAGGTTCGTGTAGTTTCCATGCCTTGTACTGAAGTGTTTGACAAACAGAGTGCTGAATATAAGGAATCGGTTCTTCCTAAGTCTGTTACCGCTCGTATGGCGATAGAAGCAGGTGTAAGTGATTTTTGGTACAAGTATGTAGGTCTTGATGGTGTTATCCTCGGTCTGGATTCATTCGGTGAATCAGCTCCTGCAGGTGAACTCTTCAAGCTATTCGGTTTTACAGTTGAAAATGCTGTAGCCAAGGCTAAGACTCTGTTAAAGTAGCAGAAATACTGGAGGCTGGCGGTACGCCGGTATAAGTGACTGGAAATAAGCCCCGGAATACTCCGGGGTTTATTTTTGTTTGATGAACTGCGATACTCATCTGCCGGTTCAAAAATGAATTTCCGGTTTTTGGGTGATTGATGTCTGAATACCTGATAATGTCTAGCTATCCGGCTGACCTGGTGATTAATAATTATCAATATCCTGAGATATCTAAAATAAATAAAAATTTGCCTGAGGGTAATTAATTACAGTGTTGACGGAGAATGGCGAAAAAGCTATTTTTTTTAGTTAAAATAATTGATAAAATTTAAGATTTATATTATTATTTGTATAAATTTTAACTCATGAGATTTGCTATTTCAGGGGTGGGTATTGCCAAAAAAATAAAAAATACTCAATAAAACTGTTTTCAATTATTTTTAGTAAGACAGCACCCATAGAAAGTAGTACAATAAATGACAGTCACCCGGACGGGGTGAAAAGATTTTACAGTGATGCCGAGGCATCAGATTTTTTTGTTTATTTAATTGTCTTAATAAGATGAGGACTTTGATATGTCAATTATCAAGATGACTGATTTAGACTTAGCAGGAAAGAGAGTTTTAATCCGTGCTGACCTGAATGTACCTGTAAAGGATGGTAAGGTTGCATCAGACAAGCGTATTACCGCTACTATGCCAACCATTAAGCTTGCTCTTGAAAAGGGTGCTAAGGTAATGGTTACTTCACACCTTGGCAGACCAACTGAAGGTGAATATGATGAAGCTTTCTCTCTTAAGCCAGTAGTTGATTACTTAAAGGAACACATGGATTGTCCAGTTCGTCTTGTTAAAGATTATCTTGATGCTCCAGTTGACGTAAAGGCTGGTGAACTGGTTGTATTAGAAAACTGTCGTTTCAACAAGGGTGAAAAGAAGAATGATGAAGCCCTTGCTAAGAAGTATGCTGCTCTCTGTGATGTATTCGTAATGGATGCATTTGGTACTGCTCACCGTGCTCAGGGTACCACTTACGGTGCTGCCCAGTTTGCCCCAGTAGCCTGTGCAGGTCCACTTCTCGCTGCTGAATTAGAAGCTTTAGGCAAGGCTATGGATAACCCAGCAAGACCAATGGTTGCTATCGTTGGCGGTTCAAAGGTTTCTACCAAGCTCGAAGTTTTATACTCTTTAGCTAAGATTGCTGACCAGATCATCGTTGGCGGTGGTATTGCTAATACCTTTATCGCTGCTGAAGGCAAGAAGGTAGGCGGTTCATTATACGAACCTGATCTCGTTGATACTGCAAAGGATATCGCCAGCAAGACTGAAATCCCTGAAGTTATTGACGTTGTAACCGGTAAGGAATTCAGTGAAACTGCAGCTGCTGAAATCAAGGATGTAAGCGAAGTTGCTGAAGACGACAAGATTTTTGACTTTGGTCCTAAGAGCACTGCTAAGATTGTTGATATCATTAAGAATGCTAAGACCATCCTTTGGAACGGTCCTGTTGGTGTATTCGAATTTGACAATTTTGCAAAGGGTACTGAAGAAATGGCTAAGGCTATTGCTGAAAGCCCAGCATTCTCAATTGCCGGCGGTGGTGACACTATCAATGCTATCCAGAAGTTCGGTGTAACTGATAAGATTTCTTACATTTCTACCGGTGGTGGTGCATTCCTCGAATTCGTAGAAGGCAAGAAGTTACCAGCTGTTGAAATTCTTGAAAAGCGTGCTGCTGAAGCTAAGTAATCAGTTGATATGAACGGGAGGAGCAATCCTCCCATTTAAAGTTATTTTAAACTATATATTTTTTGGGAAATATCTAAATGACTAAGATTTTAGACGTTGTAAAGCCAGGTGTTATTGCTGGTAAAGATTTAAACAAGGTTTTTGCTGTAGCTAGAGAAAATGGTTTTGCAATTCCTGCAGTTAACTGTGTAGGTACTGATTCTATCAACGCTGTTATCGAAGCAGCTCGTGTTGCTCAGGCTCCGGTTATCGTTCAGATTTCTAACGGCGGTGCCCAGTTCATCGCTGGTAAGGGTTTAAAGCTTGAAGGTCAGAAGGCTCAGGTTTTAGGTTCTATTTCTGCTGCTTTACATACCCGTAACGTTGCTGAAGCATACGGCGTACCTGTAATTATGCATACTGACCACTGTGCTAAGAAGCTTCTTCCATGGATCGACGGTCTTCTTGATGCAGGCGAAAAGTACTATGCTGAACACGGTGTACCTTTATTCTCTTCTCACATGATTGACCTTTCAGAAGAATCTCTCGAAGATAACGTAGACCTTTGCTGCAAGTACTTAGAACGTATGGCTAAGATCGATATGACTCTCGAACTCGAATTAGGTTGCACCGGCGGTGAAGAAGACGGTGTTGATAATTCTGGTAAGGATGAATCAGCTCTTTACACTCAGCCAAAGGATGTTTACTACGCTTACGAACGTTTAAGCAAGATCAGCCCTAACTTCACTATCGCAGCTTCATTCGGTAACGTACACGGTGTATACCAGGCTGGTAACGTTAAGTTAAAGCCAACAATTCTCCGTGATTCTCAGGCTTATGTTGCTGAAAAGTTAGGTCTTGCTAAAGATGCTAAGCCATTAAGCTTTGTATTCCACGGCGGTTCAGGTTCAGCTGCTCAGGATATCCGTGATGCAGTTAGCTACGGTGTTGTTAAGATGAATATCGATACCGATACTCAGTGGGCTACATGGAGCGGTGTTCTCAACTACTACAAGGATAAGGATGCTTACCTCCAGGGTCAGTTAGGCAACCCAGAAGGTCCACATGCTCCTAACAAGAAGTACTACGACCCACGCGTATGGTTACGTAAGGGCCAGGAAGGTATGATCGCTCGTTTACAGGAAGCTTTCGAAGAATTAGGTTCTAAGAACTCTCTCTAATTTTCGAGTCTGATTAAATAGGATAGCCTCATGACAGTAATGTCATGAGGCTTTTACGTTGATGATGCTATAAAAAATTCCAGCTACTGAAAAATGACGGTTAAGCATACGAATACAGTAGGAGTCTGTCAGACTTAAATGTTCGATGGTAGCTAGTCGATATTTCTGTCTAAACACATAATTTTTAATAGTTTCTTAGCTTTGTCCTCATAGTAATCTGAACCGTTATGCAGGGTATTCAGTCGGTTTTTGGTGCGGAATATCAGTTCTTTCAGAATAATCATTAAATCCTCCGGAATTTCTCCTACTGCACCGCTAAGACACCTGTTGTTAAAGTGTTTAAGAATTATCTGATGTTCGAGAAGTGGATTGGAGATTTCTTCTTCCAAACGACGGATTTTTTGTGATAATTCCTGATTATCTTTTTTGAGTCTTAAAATGGTGTGGTCGGTCTGGCTGATTAAACATGCAAAGCTTTCACCGGTACAGATGGTATTATCATTGTTTACTGCGGTATGCTGAGAATTACAAGTTGATGAATTCCTGTTTTCATCGTCCTTTGAATACTCTTCTGTGCTTTTATCTTCATGCTGAATACTTGGTGATACTCCCCCGTTTTTAATCCTGCCATCCGAGTTATATACCTTCTCACCCGGCGAATGGATATAGCCGTTCTGCTGTAGAATTTTCTGGAGCGTGGCGTAAGAACCGCGGCCGAGAATACGGCGCAGATTAATGGTGGATATCTTTAGATTCTGTTCTTTCAGAGCAGCTATTGCGTCGTCAATTTCTGTAGTTGTAAACCCCATCATCATTGGTCCTGTTTAGTAAATCCTGAAGCATTCTTTCAACATTTTTTAAACTTTGTATTCCCCCCCTCAGACGCAGTTCTCCGGGTTTTTTTATCATGGACTGGACTTCTTTGATAAATTCATTAAGCAGAATATTATGCATGCTACTGATTGTCTGCTGACTCAGATCATATGATTCCGAAGCTATCAGCCAGCTTGTATCCTGATCAGAGATAAATTTTACCAGAGGATTTCCAGGATGAAGATGTCTGATTAAAATATCTTTAATCAGGCTTAAAAGAATAATACTGCTGATATCTATGTGCTTATATTTATCGGCAAGTTCTTTTTTTAATAATTCATGACGGTACTGTTCTTTTATCAGATTGTTCTTTAACTCGTGTAGCAATTCCATGCTGCCGCCGGTGGTATTATCAGTGATTACACCTGATTTTGAGGTTTTAATTCCGTTCTTCACCAGTATAGCCATAATGGTGGAATACGAACCACGTCCCAGGGCTGAACGTATTTTATTGGTGCTAACCCTCTCCCCGCGAATCATTATCGCCCTGGCGACATCCATAACTTCCTCTTCGGTCACATGATCCATAGAACAGCCTGATATTTTATGATTTTATTGCGAATTTAATATTTCAAAAAAACGGGTACAGGAGAAACGTAGTCGAAGCAGAGTCATTATCTGTACCAGTTATTAATTTTAACAGTAATGCAGTTTTTTGGGCAGAAATGATGTACCGGAGTGAATAAAACTGTCGTTGGTTTCACTGTAGGAAATTTCAGTTTTCCGGTTTTATTATTTTCTTTTGTTTTTTCTGTTTGAGTTTTTTTAATAATTGATTTCGGGGAGAACACTCTCGGATAACGTGGCGGCTGTGGTTATTGGTATGATATTATCTGATGAAGTAAGACTGAAAAAAGGTGAAAGTACGCAAGTACTATCACCTTTTTTGTAATGCAAAAGCTGAAAGCTTTATTAGAATTTCTTAGGACAGTCTGGACGGTCAGCAAGAGGCTTAACATCTCTTGTCGGGTTGCCGATGTAGATCTGACGAGGTCTACCGATACGTGAATCAGGTTCTTCGTTCATTTCAATCCAGTGAGTAATCCATCCGATGGTTCTTGCAAGGGCAAATATTACAGTAAACATGTTTGTTGGAATACCGATGGCATTGAGGATAATACCTGAATAGAAGTCTACGTTAGGATAGAGTTTTCGTTCGATAAAGTACTCGTCGCTACGGGCAATTCTTTCTAGTTCAACAGCAACGTCAAGAATCGGATGATCCTTGATATTGAGTTCCTTAAGAACTTCATGGCAGGTGTCACGCATAACTGTGGCTCTAGGATCGTAGTTTTTATAAACGCGATGACCAAAGCCCATAAGTCTGAACGGATCCTTCTTGTCCTTAGCTTTAGCGATGAATTCAGGGATACGTTCAACTGTACCGATTCGTTCAAGCATTCTCAGACAGGCTTCGTTAGCACCGCCGTGGGCCGGTCCCCATAAAGAAGCAATACCGGCAGCAATACAGGCGTAAGGATTGGCACCTGATGAACCTGCGAGTCGAACGGATGATGTTGAGGCATTCTGTTCATGATCCGCATGAAGAATGAAGATACGATCCAGAGCTTTTTCGATAACCGGATTTACTACATATTCCTCACAAGGTGTGGCAAACATCATGTGCAGGAAGTTTCCGGCATAGCTGAGGTCATTTTTTGGAGACATAAAAGGCTGACCGATAGAGTACTTATATGACATTGCTGCCAATGTAGGCATCTTGGCGATAAGTCTTAATGCGGTAAGTTCGCGGTGTTCCGGATCGTAGATATCAAGATTATCGTGATAGAACGCTGATAATGCACCGGCTATACCGCACATAATGGCCATAGGGTGTGAGTCGCGACGGAATGCCTTGAACAGGGAATTGATCTGCTCATGCACCATGGTATGGTAGGTAACTCTTTTCTTGAATGCGGCATACTGATCTGCGCTTGGCAGGTCGCCGTTTAACAGCAGGTAGCATACCTGTAAATAATCAGTCTGGGTTGCGAGCTGTGCGATTGGATAACCGCGATGCAGAAGAATACCTTTCTCTCCGTCTATGAAAGTGATTTTGGATTTGCATGAGGCGGTAGAAACAAAACCCGGGTCATAAGTAAAGTATCCGTGTGAACCCAGGGCTCTTACGTCTATTACTTCAGGTCCTTCAGTTCCTTTTAAAATAGGAAGTTCGATAGGATCCAGTCCGGGAATATTAAGAATAGCAACTTTCTTATCAGTTACTTCAGACATTGCAAACTCCTTCATAATTCTTTTTTTTGTGGCGGACAGTTATTGAATTTTTTTAACAATATAGCTATTCGTCAAAAAACTGTTACTATTATAACCATAATGATCATTTTTTACATGTTTTAAAACGGTTAAATTTAAAATAATTGTGTTTTTTTTTTTATGACTGTTTCATGAAAACGTTATTAGTAATGTTTTATGCCTGTGATCCCCAAAGCCTGATTGATATAAAATGAAGAGGCAAAGGGATAGATATGTCTCTATATTTATATTGTGAGATCAGATTTTCTGTATCCTTGGTGAGATGTTATCCGGAATAGCACGACAGTGTATGTTAGTAGCATAACGGCTTTTTTCTGAGTTTTTTTTATTTTTGATTTTATTGATTATGCTTATGCTTATGGGAAAGCATATATTTCTCTTTATCTGCTTATTTATCTCTTTTCCTGTAAATGTGTTTTTTTGATTGATATATTTTGTTTGTATTTCTAGATTATTCTGGTTCTTCCCTGTTTTTTGTAGATTGTTTTCTGTATTTTTTTGTCGAAATTCTGTGATTCGATGCGGGAATTATTACCTGTGTTCAGCAGGGCTCTGCGGGAATTATTTTGTGCTTATTGTCACGCAGTGATCTTTAAATTTATTAACTCTGTCGTTATAATTGCACATTAGTTGGCCTTTTAATTGCATTATGAGCTAAGAGTTATGGAATATGTCACTGCCGTGATGAAGGTGTTCCGTGAAAGGGGACTGAAATTACTGCGGTGTATTAATTTTTTAAATAAGGTTTGCATAAAATGAATTTACATGAATATCAGGCAAAAGACCTATTAAGAAAATATGGTTTACCTGTTCCTAAAAATGTAGTTTGCAGTACTGCCACTGAAGTGGAACAGGCTTTTTCTGCTTTTGAAGGACAGCCTGTGGTTGTAAAGTGCCAGGCGTATACCGGCGGTCGCGGCAAAGTAGGTGGCGTTAAGATCTGCAAGACGGCTGAAGAAGCCGGCGAATTTGCGTCAAAGTGGCTGGGAAACAGAATTGTAACCGTTCAGACCGGAGAAAAAGGACAGCCGGTATCCAGAATGCTGGTTGAGGAATGTTCGGAAATCTCCAGAGAACTGTATTTGGGAGCAACCATTGACAGATCAAAGGCTCGTGTTGTGTTCATGGCTTCTACCGAAGGCGGTATGGAGATTGAAAAGGTAGCCAGGGAAACTCCTGAGAAGATTTTTAAGGAAGTTATCGACCCGGTTGCAGGAGCACAGCCTTTCCAGGGAAGAGAACTTGCTTTTAAGCTGGGACTTACCGGTGACGCCTTTAAACAGTTCGTCAGTCTTTTTCTCAGCATGAGCAAAATGTTTCATGAGCAGGATTTGTCTCTTCTGGAAATCAATCCTCTTGTAGTTACAGCAGATAATCATCTGTCATGTCTTGATGCCAAGATTAATATAGATTCTAATGCTCTGTACCGTCACAAGGATCTTGCCGCCATGGACGATCCTTCACAGATTGATCCAAGAGAGGCTAGAGCCCAGACAGCCGGTTTAAGTTATGTGGCTCTCGACGGTAATATCGGTTGTATGGTTAACGGTGCAGGACTGGCCATGGGAACCATGGATATTATTAAAACATTCGGCGGTTCACCGGCAAATTTCCTGGATGTAGGAGGTACTGCCACAAAGGAACGTGTGGTTGAAGCCTTTAAGATTATTCTGGCAGACCAGAATGTTAAATGTATTCTGGTGAATATTTTCGGCGGTATTGTTCGCTGTGATCTTATAGCTGACGGCATTATCGGTGCCGTTGCCGAGGTCGGGGTTAAGGTTCCTGTAGTTGTGCGTCTTGAAGGTAATCAGGCGGAAAGTGGTCTGGCTAAACTTGATGCCAGCGGATTAAACATTATTTCAGCCAAATCTCTAAAGGAAGCTGCTGAGCTGGCCGTTAAGAGTGCACAGTAGGAGGATAAACAATGTCAATTTTACTAAACAGTGAAACAAAAGCCATTTGTCAGGGGTTTACAGGTTCTCAGGGAACCTCCCATTCTGAACAGTGTATTGCATACGGTACAAAGCTTGTAGGGGGTACAACTCCGGGAAAGGGCGGTCAGGTTCATCTAGGTCTTCCAGTGTTCAATACTGTTAAGGAAGCTGTTGAAAAGACCGGTGCTACAGCTACCATGATTTATGTGCCGGCTCCTTTCTGCAAGGATGCCGTATACGAGGCTATTGATGCCGGCATAAAACTGATTGTATGCATTACCGAAGGTGTGCCTACTCTTGATATGCTACAGATTAAGAGACGACTTGCCGGTACTGATATAACCATGATCGGACCTAACTGTCCCGGTATTGTTACCAGCGGTGAAGCCAAGCTGGGGATTATGCCTGCTTCAATACACATGAAGGGCAAGGTTGGTATTGTTTCCCGCAGCGGTACTCTTACTTATGAAGCAATCAAGCAGACTACTGATGCCGGTTTTGGTCAGTCCACCTGTGTTGGGATCGGCGGAGACCCTATTCCAGGATCAAATTTTATTGATATGCTGAAGCTCTTCCAGGAGGATGAACAAACAGAAGCTATCGTTATGATTGGTGAAATTGGTGGAAATGCAGAAGAAGAGGCCGCCGAGTATATCAAAAAGCATGTGACTAAGCCTGTTGTGGCCTACATTGCTGGTGCAACTGCACCAAAAGGGAAGAGAATGGGACATGCTGGTGCAATCATTGCTGGAGGCAAGGGAACAGCTGAAGAAAAATTCAAAGCTTTGGAAAGCGCCGGGGTTAAAATCGTGCGCTCACTTGCCGACATTGCTGACGGTTTACGTGAAATAACCGGATGGAAGTAGACTGACTATCGTACGGGGAGATGTTCTCCGTACAGACTGATATATACGGGTGTCACGCCGGTCATACGGCGGACATCCTTTTTATTTTTCAAAGAGAATGTCTGGTGCTACTGTTTCAGATTTGCTTTTTCAGGTAAAAATCTGAGCGGGTAATTATTTTCAGCTGTTTTTTGGGGCAAAAACTAGATGTGATGTATCTTTAAAAGTATAATAATAAGTATTTTTTAAATTATTTGTTGTATGTCCGCTTATTACATATTGAATTTTTTTGTTACGTCCGGCGGTATTACGTATTGCTGTCAGAGTGATACTGATATAAAGAATAAGACAAAAAAGATTAAAAGAATAAAGGACTGATGAGAAAGAATAAAGGTTCAAAAGGGATGAAAAGCGGAAATACCTGTATTCTCTTTTATGAACCGGCAGATATTTTCGAGGATTATTTATGGCATTGTTAAAACTATTCAGGCCTTTGAGTCTATCAGTAGGATTGCGCTATGCCTTCGCCTCTTCAAAACGCCGTTTTGCCACTTTTATCGCACTGCTTTCCATGATTGGTATTATGCTGGGCGTAGCTGCTCTGATTGTGGTTATATCGGTAATGAACGGTTTAGAGGGGGAATTGAAGGATAGACTGCTGTCTTCCGTACCTCATGCTGTGCTGACAGGTTCGAACGACCGGATTGCCATGGATTACGATTTGGAAAAAATTAAACGTATCCGCGGTGTGCAGCATATAGCACCGCAGATTTCCGATGATGTTATGATTCAGGGAAGTAACGGTATATACGGTGCTACCCTTTATGGTGTAGATCCTGCCACCTATCCTTTAAATGATCTTGTAAGAGCCTCTTCGAGAAGCGAAATATTTAATACGCTGCAGCCCCAGAGCTATTCTATTATTTTAGGGTATGATGCTCTTGACGGTCTTAACGGCAGTAGATACGGCGGTTTAAGAATTATTTCTGCATCATATGTTCGCTACACTCCGTTCGGCAGAATGCCCTCACAGCGTATGTTTAATGTTTCCGGAACATTTTCAGTCGGAGGTATGTCTGCAAGTAAAATGATTCTTGCTAACATTGAAGACGTGAGAAAACTGGTTCATATGCCTAAAGGCTATATTTCGGGTTTCAGAGTTTGGTTGAAGGATCCGTTTACCATCAGTGATTTCATTGAACAGGTAAAGAAGATTGATCCGGAACTGGAGGTTAAGGACTGGCGTATTGAACTCGGGGAATTCTTTCAGAGTGTGGCTCAGGAAAGAACCATGATGGGACTTATGCTGGCGTTGATTACCATGGTGGCAGTATTTAACATGCTTTCCTCCTTAGCTATGGTGGTGAGTAATAAGCTTACTGAAATTGCGGTAATGCGTACACTGGGTGTCAGTCAGGGGACTATTATGCGTATCTTCATTATTGAAGGAGCTCTGAGCGGTATACTCGGTTCGGTATTCGGTCTGGGGCTAGGTCTGCTCTGTCTCAATTATCTTGACAGCATTCTGAGTATGCTGAATCTGAATCTTGCAATTTCTGCAGGCGGTACAGGTGTTCCTGTACTAATTCGTGGCGGACAGCTGTTCCTGATAGTATTAGTAACCATTGCTTTGAGCTTTGCCATAACCATCTATCCGTCAATAAAGGCGGCAAAGCAGTCACCGGTTGAGTCACTTCGTTATGAATAGGATTGATTATCATGAGTAAAAATCTCGAAAAGGAATTAATTTTAAGAGCTGACAGTGTATGCAAGGACTACACTGAAAGCAGTATAGTTACTCATGTTTTAAAGGGCGTGGATTTAGATATCTACAGCGATGAGATGGTAGCCATTATCGGTTCATCCGGCTCTGGTAAGAGTACTTTACTGCACATACTGGGAACTCTGGACAAGCCTACCAAGGGGGCTGTTTATTATCAGGGAGAAAACCTGTTCAAGCTGGGTAATGCACGCTGTGATTACTTCAGAAATCATATTCTGGGCTTCGTATATCAGTTTCATCACCTTTTGAGCGATTTTACCGCTTATGAGAATGTTGCCTTTCCGATGATGATTTCAGGTGATTATAACAAAAAGCAGATTGATGAGCGGGTTAAATACCTGCTCGACAGGGTAGGCTTAGGACATCGTCTCAACCACCGTTCATCAGAACTTTCAGGAGGTGAGAGACAGCGTGTGGCCATTGCCCGCGCCGTTGCCAACAAACCTTCACTTATTCTTGCTGATGAACCTACAGGCAACCTTGATTTCAAGAGTGCAAATGAAGTTCTGGCGCTGCTTGAGGAGATAAGAGAGGAAAGTAAATGTTCCATGCTGGTTGTTACACACGACAGGGATATGGCCGGTAAATTCGAAAGAGTTTATGAAATGAATGACGGAACTCTGGCCGAACGTGTTATCAAGAGATAAGTTCATAAAGGTTAAGTAGATATGTTTTTACCTTTAAAAGTAGGCATTCAGTTTTCCCGCAGTAAGAAAAAACTGATAATGTCCAATTTTATTTCTATTGCTTCTGTAGTAGGAATTACCATAGGTGTTGCTGCACTTATAATAGGTCTTTCTGCCATGAACGGCTTTGAAAGAGAGGTGGCACACCGCGTGGTAGGTGTAATGCCCACCATTGAACTGCGGTCACTGAGTGGCTATTTCGATAATACCTCGGATGTGATCGAGACTCTGGAACGTCAGGATAAAATAAAATCAGCTACACCTGGAATGGTAGTCAGTGCCATGCTGAACCATGATAACAAGTACCGTTCTGCCAGAGTTACGGCTCTAGATACAGCTAATTTTAAGAATATTATAAATCTTGATGATTTTATGCTTGATGGTGTCAGAGTGTCAGATCTGCAGCCAGGTAAAAACGGATATGACAGCCCAGGTGTTATTCTGGGAAATGATCTTGCCAAAAAACTTCAGGTAAAGAGAGGTGACAGTGTAGAGCTTATTATCACCAAAAACAGCAGTGACGGGGCTTTGAGCGCACCTATGGGACTTAACTGCAAAGTAACCGGCATCTTTAAGATTGGCGGGCAGCTTGACGGAGTTTTAGCGTATATTGATATAAGTTCTCTCCGTAAGCTTCTGGGAATGAATGATGACCAGTCGGTAAGTATCTTCATTGATACCGGTAGTTTTTTTCATGCGTATGAGGATACCACAGATGCGGTTACTCCTATACGTAACAGTATTTCAACTCCTATGGGAATTCAGAGCTGGATGGCTCAGGCTGCTCCTTTCTACAGGGATATTCAAATGGTGCGTACGGTAATGTGGCTGGCACTGCTCATGGTAATAGTAGTATCGAGCTTTAACATTATTTCCATTCTTATTATGTCTGTTAATGAAAAGCGCAGTGAGGTGGCTATCTTAATGTCAATGGGGTACTCCCGCAAAAGTGTGCTTGCAACCTTTGTGGTGCAGGGGCTTATTATGAGCATCTACGGTACAGTTTTCGGTGTTTGTTTAGGTCTGCTTATTGCTTATAATTTAACTGAGGTAATTAATTTTATTCAGAGCGTTACAGGCATAACTATTCTCAAGTCTGAGACCTACTTTATAGATTTCGTGCCGACAGAGGTGCGTAATTCAGATGTGCTGCTGATATCACTGTCATGTATACTGGTGACACTGTTATCAACTGTTCTTCCGGGAATGAAGGCGGCGTATATCAGACCGGCGGTTGAGCTATCCGGTAAATAAGGATGTATCACGGGGACTTGAAAGAGTCCCCTTTTTTGTATTGATGATATTATGATCCTGGGAAACTTTTTTATGATAATAGGAAATATTCGGTATGATTGATGTTTTAATTGAACGTGCTGAGGTAGATGATCTGCCGGATATACTGGCTCTTCAGCATCGAGCCTTTATAAGCGAGGCCGAGCTTTTCGGGACGAGAGATATTGAGCCGCTTACCGCCACACTTGATGATCTGCTTCAGGAATATCGCAAGTGCGTGGTATTTAAAATGGTTTATAAAAATACTATTATCGGCTCAGTCAGAGTGAAGACTGATGCGGATTCTGTATATATTGGCAAGCTGATGATTCATCCGGATTATCAGCGTCAGGGACTGGGAACTAAACTTCTGCTGGAACTGGAGCACTTTTTTCCTGACAGGAGATATGAGCTCTTCACCTCCACCAGAAGTGTAAAAAATATCAGACTTTATGAAAAACTCGGCTACAGAAGGTTCAAAGAGCATCAGGTTACCGGTGAACTTATATTTGTTTATCTGGAAAAGAATCCATTAAAAAGAGCTGATTAAGAGAGATTTATTTTATTAGAAGGTGGGCGTTTGCCTGATAGGAGTTTTGAATCTCTTAGGCAACAAAATATTCCGGAAAAAAAACCTCTGGCAGATTATATGGGCTGCCGGAGGTTTTAGTTTATGTATGAATCAGAATGTCTAATTGCTTACTTAACAAACTTGAAGGCGCTGCGGGCAATCACCAGTTCTTCGTTGGTTGGTACAACAACGATCTTGACCTTTGAATCTGCAGCATGGATAGGACCCTTACCGCCTAAGTACGCACGTGCTTTACTGTTGGCTTCGAGATCGAGCTTGGCTCCGAATACCTCAGGGAGAAGTTCGATAACACGCTTTCTCATGAGATATGAGTTTTCACCGATACCGCCGGTAAATACGATGGCATCAACACGTCCTAAAGGAATGTAGTATGAAGCGATGAATTTAGCTAAACGGTAGCAGAACATTTCAAAAGCGAGAGTGCACTTTTCATCACCCTTTTCATAGCCTTCGGTGATGCCTCTCCAGTCAGAGGTGGCACCGGAAATAGCCATTAAACCTGATTTCTTATTGAATATTTCACGAACTTCTTCAACCTTATAGCCTAAAACGTCACACATGAAGAATACTACGGAGGCATCGATTGAACCGCAACGTGTTCCCATTACCAGACCGTCAAGCGGAGTTAACCCCATAGAGGTGTCAACGCACTTGCCGTTCTTAACTGCAGAAACTGATGCGCCGTTACCAAGGTGACAGGTGATAACATTGAAGTTTTCCGGATCTGCATTGAGCTGTTTTGCAACTTCAGCAGCAACATAGCCGTGAGAGGTACCGTGAGCACCATAGCGTCTGATACCGTGCTTGGTATAAAGTTCTTCAGGAATAGCGTATCTGTACGCTACAGCAGGCATAGTCTGATGGAATGCTGTATCAAATACGGTAACGTGAGGAACATTTGAGAATGATTTTCTGGCAGCTCTGATACCGATGAGGTGAGCCGGGTTGTGAAGAGGTGCGAAAGGAATACATTTTTCGATACCGGCTTCAACTTCATCTGTTACCAGAGTAGGTTCAGTGTATAATTCACCGCCCTGCACAATACGATGGCCAACGGCACAGATGGAATCAAGAAGATCCTGACGGGTTGCCAGAATGTTCTTATTAAGGAAGCTGATGGCAATATCATGGTCTGCTTTGTTACCCAGATCCTGACTTTGTTTGTCCTGACCTTCAAATCTCCATTCAATTCTTGCTTCAGGAAGATTCAGATATTCAGCGATACCGTTAAGATAAACGTGACCGTCGTTAGGGTTGATGATGGCAAATTTTACAGATGAACTGCCACAGTTGATAACCAATACGGTTTTTTCAACAATAGAAGACATAAATGATCCTTAAAAATAAAAAAACACCTCGTGAGCCTTCCGGACTGGTAATCCGTAGCCTGAGGTTTTGTCAGATATAAACAGAATAAAGTCCGGATTATTTTTGGAAAAACCGGACTGCCATAGGGCTGAAATATGGTGTTAATTTTACCACATGAGAGAAAATTTTTCTAAAAAAATAGAGAATTCAGGGAACATTAGGCAGAACTGAAAATCAGCTTCGTATTCCTAATGGCAGCTGGAACTTTTTCGTTTCTAATTCACTGGTACTTTGATATGATGCCTGCCCCCAATGATATTCAGAGGTTTGTCGGTTATTTTCGGTCTGCTGAAATATTCTGCTATTTTCAGGCGGTCTATCCCCCGGCCAATCCATACACACTCAGCACCTGATTTTAAAGTGGAATTATCATATCCCTCAATGGATATTCTGCCGTTCACAATGTCAAACCGCAACCATTCCTTGCCCGCAGGCAGTATTCCTTTGGCCCTGACAATAAAACCGAAGGCTCCTCTTACAGCCTGTTCCAGAATCATAAGCAGATGTACAGGTGACTGAATGCAACATCCGTTTACGGTGTAGGTTTCAAGATCCAGGGAATTTCCTGGTCCGGCGTTATTCTGGGTACCGGTACAGGGGACTGTAAAAAGAGATTTCCACCAGTTATCATCAGCTTCTCGGTAGTGACCGTGAAGTATATCTGCCTTCGGGTTAAGTGTGGCTATTTTTCTTGTTACTGTATCTAGAAGAGAGGGATCTGGATGATCCGGTTTGGAGATTGCTACAGTACAGGATGATTTAATCTGATCCGGAAAAATATCAGGATACTGTTTCAGGTTCAGCATAAAATTCTCAGCATCTACAATAGTTATGGGCCTGAGAATCGTAATTCTTTCGTATTCGATTTTTTTTAGATTTGCAATTACGTTGCTGAGAGCTGCCACGCCGGAGGGTTCAACAATAAGAAAATCAGGTCTGACTGTGTTTTCAATGGTTATGACGGATGCGGCTAGATCGGCACTTTTAGTGCAGCAGATACAACCTTCTGTCAAGTCCCACACGCTGGCCGCATCACTGGTGCGGATGATCTGCTGATCGATATCGGTACTACCATATTCATTCTCTAAAACAACAAGCCGTTCATGAGAACGGCTTATCATTTCCTGAATGAAAGTAGTCTTGCCGGCACCTAAAAAACCGGATACTACTAATACTTTCATTTCTATACTCTGTGTTTAGCCAGGGATAACTACTGTTTTAATGAGATCCTTCGGTTTGTTGCGCATGAGCTCAAGAGCTTCTGCACAGTGCTCCCATCCATGGAATACATGAGTGATTTCCGGCTTGACGTCAAGTCTTCCGGATGTCACCAAAGAGGCAAGCTTCTCCATGCGGAGACGTCCGCCAGGCATCAGACCTGAAAGAATCTGTTTGTGTCCCATACCGCACCCCCATTCAACTCTCGGTATGGTTACGAATTCACCGCTGCCTAAGTAATTTACGGAACCGATACGCCCGCCAGGCTTAAGAGACTTGATGGCAGCTTCAAATGTTGTAGAATCTCCTCCTGCCACACAGACACGATCCACTCCCTTACCGCCGGTAAGTTTCATCACCTGATCCTCGATAGATCCGTCCTTATAGGAGATGAAGTCTGTTGCACCATAAATCTTGGCTACTTCGATACATTTTGGTCTAGTACCTACCGCTATAATGCGTGAGGCTCCGCGAAGACTTGCTCCGGCTACACTCATAAGGCCGACAGCACCGATTCCGATAACCAGTACGGAGTCACCAAATTGTACGTCAGCAAGTTCAACTGCGTGGAATCCAGTTGGAACCATGTCTGAAAGAATACACGCCTCTTCAACGCTCATACCTTCAGGAATGAGTGCCAGGTTGCCGTCAGCATCGTTTACATGGAAATATTCGGAGAAAACACCATCCTTGAAGTTGGAGAATTTCCAGCCGGCTAGCATACCGCCTGAGTGCATGCTGTATCCAGCCTGGGCTTCAAGAGAGTTCCAGTCAGGGGTGATTGCCGGTACGAGTACACGATCGCCTGGCTTGAAATCCTTAACCTCAGAACCGACTTCGACAATTTCACCGCATCCTTCGTGTCCTAGAATCATGTTATGACGGTCGCCGATGGCTCCTTCATAAACAGTGTGTACGTCAGAAGTACAGATGGAAATGGCCAGAGGTCTTACAATGGCGTCAAGCGGACCGCATTTAGGGACTTCCTTTTCAATCCAGCCTACCTTGCCGATACCAAGCATGGCAAAACCTTTCATCATTTTACTCATAGTGCTTTGCTCCACATAAAAAAACAAGAAAAACATCAGCTTTAAACCGGTGGAGACAGAGGCCTGAGAACTGCCCTGGCAAAATGCAGGTCACATCAGTCTGGTGGCATGAATCCGAAACAGGCTTAAAACAGATTAAATCTGTAAAAATTTTTTTATATTGAATCCGGTGTACTTATAGATGCTGATGCCGTTTCAGGTTAAGCTGTATACCTGTATATTCGTTTTAGGGAATGTTTCTACAGGGGATTCTTCTTTCTAGATATTTATACCAGACCTGAATCATCAGCAATAAAAACAATATAACAGTATAGAGAATAAAAATGCGGCTGAGCGACTGAATATGGCAAGGAGAAAATACTGAAAGCCTCAGGTATTCACCAGAAATGACAGGGTGTGTCAAGGATGATTATAAGGCCGTTTTTCCTTTCTTGTTCAATGACTGATATAAAGTGTCCGTTTTTTTATTCACTTAATATGTTATGTTTTTTATAACTTATTATGACTATATTTAATCATATATGCAGGATGCTAAAAAATGATTATAGGTTATTGATGAATAAATTATGTCAATAATCACAGTTCAATATTACTTACTCACAAAAAGCGTTATTTTCTGTTCCGAAATAAACAAAAATACCCCGTAACAGACGAATTTATTTGTATTGACGGGGACAGAGCGACAGAAAACCGACGACTGAAATCTTCATAGGTTGTAATTACTGGCAATGATTATTTATGAAAAATGTCTTTCCGGTGAGGTTCTTTCTGTATTTAAAAAAGTATTCTGAGTTTTTTTAAGAATGTATTGTGTTTTGCTGAGGTGGAATATTGGAGAATTAAGGTAAAAATGTATGGAATAATTGTGTTATTTTTATTCACTTGTAAAGTGAGAGATGGGCGTTTTCTCTAAGAGGTAATTTGAATTTTTTTATTGTATTTGTTGTTTTTCTTGACTCGAAAATCAAAAAATAGTGATAATAATGTTAAATTTTCTTTAAAAAGACAAATAAATTTGATAAAATGTGATCTTATTCAAGAATTGGTTTTTATGTGTAATTGATATGACTCAATTTACTTCTAATTACTGTTCTATAGTTGTTAAGGCTTTTCCTCAAGGTTGGATGAATGCGTAAATATCTGATTCTTCTGTTGACTGCTCTTTGTACCGTTTTTATATCTGTGGCATATGCAAATATAGGAACGAAGGTGCCTGAAATATCAATCGAAAAAATTGAAAATATGGAGCAGAAAGAGAAAATATTTACCATTAAAGATGCCAAAGTCGATATTCGTCTTGACAAGAATGTCCGCTATCTTGAAGGGTATCAGGAGGTTGAATGGCCATGGGACCTACCTGATCATGGATGGAGTGACAACCCCGAGATTTTTTCCCAGTGTTCAGCACTGCCGGAGATCGAAGACAAGACTTTCTGGTACCACATTATTGTGGATAACAAGTCTGTTGACAACAGATTCCTAGTGTTGACCATCAATAACATTTTTATCAAATACTTGAGTGTGTATGTAATCGGTCCTAACGGAGCTCTTTCGAAAGTTTCGCACACCGGCCTTAGTACCCAGGGGTTGCGGAAGCTTTTTCCGACAGCAGCCTATTCTTTTCCTATTAATTTCGTGGAGCATGACGGCGGACGCACTGAACTTTACATTAAAGTAACATCAGATCAGGACTACCGTCTGGATATGATGCTGCAGGATCTGCGTAGCTTCTCTCACCGTGATGCCAAGGAAAAAATTGTCAATGCGGTAATCACCGGATTCATGTTGCTGGTGAGTCTGTTCTCACTGGTGATGTTTATAATATTAAGGGAGAAAAGATACCTTTCCTATGTGGTGTTTGCATCGAGCCTGATGGCGGATCTGCTGATAACCGGCAGCTATTCCTCCCTGTTTCTGCCTAGTGTAAACAGCTGGTCGGTAGTGAGTATTTTCAAGTGTTTCTGTTTTATCACTCTCTGGGGAATTCAGCTTATCAGTTTTGAGTATCTTGCCTATGCCAAGTGGCGATTCCTGAAATATGTAAGCCGTACCTTCAGTCTTTTTCTGATGTTCTGTATTGTGCTAGTATGGATTATTCCTAACTATTTTTCGTCAGTACTGTTCTTCTTCGGTACTGCGGTAATGTTCCTGCTGACACTGGTCTGGGCTATCTATGCCGTTACCAAACGTAATATTGCCCATTTTATATATGCTATGGCACAGCTTACTTTTATATTCGGATGTATTTTTCCGTTTATCTGCACCTATACCATGTGGGGGTGGTCAAAGTATGCTATTTACGATTTCTTCCTGATTTCGATTTCCGCTTCCATTATGATTAGCGCCTCACTTATCTACAGATTCTACAAGGAAAAGAATTATAACCGCAGTGTTACTCAGAAGATTAAGACCAGCCGCCGGCAGTTTGTTGATTTCTTCAGTATGACCAGTGAAGGTATGTTCAGAGCTGACGTTGATGGTAAGATTCTGAATATAAATCCTGCTCTTTGTAAGATTCTCGGTTACGCCAACATTGCTGAAATAACAGCTCTCGGTCTCGGTAATATCAAGAATCTCTGCTGTGATGAGGATAATCAGAAACTGTACGGCAGCAGTATTGCCAAACTTATGAATCTTGTGGAGGAGCAAAATGAGGATGAACTGTCAGACAACAGCATAGACAACATCCGTATTTGTCTTAAAGGCTCTGACGGCCGTCCGGTATATGTCAGCATGACTCTGAAGCTTGCAGATAAGAACGGCGGTAGCTATACCATTATCGGTGATGTAAGAGATCTCTCTGGAGACGAGGATTTGCGTAAGAGACTGCGCTATATGGAATTCTACGATCAGAATACCGGGGCGTACAACCGCAAGTATATGATGACGCTTCTCGAGAATATTTTCCATCATGAGTCTGAATACATGGAGCACAGCAGTGAGCATTTCGAGGACGTTGGTGGAAAGGATTATCTCTGCTTTATTCATGTCAACAATCTTAAGTATATAAGAGATACTGTGGGTCATGAACATGCAGATCTTATGTTGAAGATGATTTCTGATTATCTCACAAAGCATCTTCCAGAGAAGAGCAGTCTTATCTGTCTTAACAATGATGAATTTGCTGTGGTTATGCGCAGTGTCTATACTGTGCTTAATCAGGTTAAAACCTGGATTAACGGCATAGCCGATATCCGGTATTCAACAAACGGATATATTTATAATGTAACAACAGACTGCGGTATTGTGGATATGTCTATAGCCGATAATGATGTTTCTGTTCTGTTGTCGTATGCTGATATTGCCTGCAGAAATGCTAGCAGTCAGGGGCCTAACCAGTGCTTCCTCTGCTGTGAAAGAACCGACCGGATAATGATGTCACGTAACAGCGTGCAGACGGCAACATTCGTATGGAATGCTTTAAACAGCAACTCTATTCGCACCAGTAGGAATATATTGGTATCATGCAGCAGTGACACTGATGGTACTATGGCAAGCTTCTCTGTACTTGTTAGAAACAATCACGGCGATTTTATTGATACTGAGTCATTCCGTGAAAGTACTGAGGATTTCAATCTGATGCCAATGGTGGATATGCGACTTGCCGAGTACATGGTAGCTGAAGTGAACCGCAGAGCAGAGGAAATTCTTGCTGATTATAAAAAGATTATTTTCTGTATTCACAGTGAGACTCTTTGTGACAACTATCTTGTTGATAAGCTTTACAAACAGCTGTCATTATGTCCGCAACTCTGTGAAAGACTTGTTTTTCTCTTCGATACATATAAGCTTGATAACCGCATGGCTCAGCTTGAACGGTTTATTTCCAGGTTTGAGAATACCGGCATCTGTTTCGGACTTAAGGATTTTATCGGAAACAGAGTCTCTCTTGAAATTCTAGAAAAGCTTCCGGTTAAATACGTGCAGCTCGATCCGTTCTATACCAAAGAACTTTTTGGGAATGGTAAAGCAGGCAGACAGATTGCTGAGGCTACTGTGGATATGCTCCATGATCTGAAAATTGAGACCATTGCCGTAAATGTTGGCAGTGAGACTGAATACCGCAGTGTGACCGGCGTCGGGTTCGACTGGTGTCAGGGGGAATATGCCAAGAGTAAATCCGGCGATAAACAGTAGAAAAAATAACATCATCTCCGGAGTATGGTAAACAGTCTAATTTCCTGTCTGATTTATTTGCTTAAAAAGGAGTCCTTAAAAATCCTTCTTTAGAATAATGCCTGTGTAATGTATAATATGCGGGCATTTATATTTTATGGATTCGGATAATCCAATGTATTTATTAACTTTCGGCTCAGAATCACTGAGCTGAAGGCTTTCTGTTTTTCTGCCGGAAAAGTTAGGCTAAACCGGTAAAAACGGAACGGAAGACAGTGAACCATCGAAGTAGCCTAGGCTTTATGAATAAATATGGTTTTGGGAAACCTGGAGACGTTGTGGCGCATCAGGTTACTCAAGACAGATTTGATTTTTTTGTTAACTACACAAACAAAAGCGTGTAATGAGGATCGTATGGATAATTTAGAAGAACTGGTGCAGAAGGCATTACAGCAGATTGAAGCTGTGAATGATGAAGCAAGCCTGGATGCCGTTCGTGTGCAGTATCTTGGTAAAAAAGGATGCTTTACCGATTTAATGAAGGGGTTAAGTACTTTATCACCTGAAGAAAGACCTAAAAGAGGTGCTGAAGTAAACGTGGCCAAGAATCAGGTAATGCAGGCAATTAACGCCAAACGTGATGCCATGGCTGCTGAAGCCCTGAGCAAAAGACTGGCGTCTGAAAGTGTGGATATTACCCTTTCTGGCAGAACCTGTGAAGCCGGCAGTCTACATCCTGTAACCAGAACCATCAGACGTATCGAGGAAATCTTTAAGGGGCTTGGTTTCAGTGTTGAAGCCGGTCCGGAAATTGAAGACTGTTTCCATAATTTTGATGCTCTGTGTATAGAGCCTGATCATCCTGCCCGTTCCGAGCATGATACTTTCTATTTCAACAGCAACCTGCTTTTAAGAACCCAGACTTCAGGTGTGCAGATTCGTGTAATGGAAACAAAGAAGCCTCCTCTCCGCATAATTGTTCCTGGACGTGTGTACCGTCCTGATTACGATATGACCCATACTCCGATGTTTCATCAGGTTGAAGGTCTTCTGGTAGATGAAAAGAGCTCATTTACCGAATTAAAGGGTATACTGCACAGTTTCCTAGTCAATTTCTTTGAAGAGGAACTGCAGGTTCGTTTCAGACCTTCCTTCTTCCCGTTCACAGAACCTTCAGCAGAAGTTGACGTAATGAGACAGAACGGCAAGTGGCTGGAGGTTCTCGGTTGCGGTATGGTTAATCCAAAGGTTTTGGAAAACGTAGGTATTGATCCGAACAGATACCACGGATTCGCTTTCGGTCTCGGTGTAGAACGTCTGACCATGCTGCGTTACGGGGTAAATGATCTAAGAGCCTTCTTTGAAAATGATTTAAGATTCTTAAAACAGTTCGGCAAGTAAGGGGGAGCGTTCAAAATGAATTTTAATAAATTATGGATAGATGAACTGGTTCCTACCGGTCTTGATGTCAACAGTATTGCCGATATTATTACCATGGCGGGGCTTGAGGTTGATTCCGTTAATCCTGTATGCGGTAATTTTACCAATGTTGTTGTCGGTGAGGTGCTCACCTGTGTCGACCATCCGGATTCTGATCATTTGCATGTTACTACCGTTAATGTCGGCAGTGAGATTCTGGATATCGTCTGCGGTGCTCCTAACTGCAGGGCCGGCCTTAAGGTTGCCTGTGCAAAGGTCGGTGCTGTTCTTCCTGGAGATTTTAAGATTAAGCCGGCAAAACTGAGAGGTGTTCCTTCAAACGGTATGCTCTGCTCTCTTAAGGAACTTGAGCTTTCAGACGAAAGTAACGGTATTATTGAATTTCCGGCAGATGCTCCTGTAGGAATGGATATTCATGATTATCTTAACTTAAATGACAGTGCTGTTGAGGTTGACTTAACCGCCAACCGAGCCGACTGTCTGAGTATAAGAGGTATTGCTAGAGAAATCGGCGTACTGACATCGAAGGATGTAAATTATCCGCAAATAAGTGAAGTTCCGGCATCTGTCAAAGATACTTTCAATGTTGAAGTTGCAGACAGCAATGCCTGTCCGCGTTATCTTTGCCGGGTAATTAAAAATGTGGATATCACTAGACCAAGTCCTTTATGGATGCAGGAAAAACTGCGTCGCTGCGGTATCCGCTCAATTGATGCAATTGTAGATATCACCAACTATATTCTTCTTGAACTCGGTCAGCCTATGCATGCCTTTGATCTGCAGAAGCTTGACAGCCAGATTATCGTTCGTCAGGCAGTTGCCGGAGAGAAGCTGGTTCTTCTCAGCGGTAACGAGGTAACTCTGAAGGAAGGTACTTTGGTAATTGCCGATAAGTCCGGTCCGGTTGCTCTTGCCGGTATTTTCGGTGGCGCCAGAACCGGAGTTAATGCTGAAACCCGTGATGTTCTGCTTGAATCAGCATTCTTCTCTCCAGCCGCTATCAAGAATAGAGCAAGAGAATACGGTCTGGCTACAGATTCATCCCACCGTTTTGAAAGAGGTGTTGATTACACCATCACTAGAGAAGCAATGGAAAGGGCCACCTCCTTCATTCTGGATATCTGCGGCGGTGAAGCAGGTCCGGTTAATGAGGTTGTTTCTCCTGAAAAACTGCCTTTACGTAACAGCATTGATGTTCCTTTCAATTATATCAATGATGTCATCGGTATCGAGATTCCGCAGAATACCGTTATGGATATTCTGACCCGTCTTGGTATGAAACCACAACTTTCTGCTGACAGCAGTGCGGTTACAGTTGTAAGTCCTTCATGGAGATATGATATCGCCATCCCTGTAGATATCTGCGAGGAAATAGCTAGAATATATGGATACGACAATATTCCTAACAAGGATCCGGTTGCTCCTCTAAGAATGCTTGAGCAGCACGAGGCAAAGGTTTCAGTATATGACATCAAGTCTCTGCTTGCTGATTGCGGTTATCATGAAGTTGTAACATACAGCTTTGTTGATCCGGTGTCTCTTACTACTCTGAAGCCTGAAACAGAGGCTATTGTCCTGCCGTCACCTATTTCCGCCGATATGTCAGCCATGAGAACAACCCTATGGTCTGGTTTAATCAATACCGTTCTTTATAATGTAAACCGTCAGGTTACTAGAATGAAGATTTTTGAGAGCGGTTTAACCTTTATCAAGGATGCTTCTGCAGAAAACGGAATTCTTCAGGAGGAGCATATTGCCGGTGCTGTATATGGTACTGTCGCTGATGACAGTTGGAATATCCAGAACCGTGATGTTGATTTCTTTGATGTAAAGGGAGATGTGGAGAAACTACTTTCTGTTACCGGTAATACCGGATCATTTACCTTTGAACGAGCTGATATTGCTGCGCTACATCCAGGTGTAAGTGCTGTTATAAAGCTTAATGGTGAAGCAGTGGGGTATGTTGGTCTGATTCATCCGGTTGTTCAGAAGAAGCTGGGTCTTAAGCGTCAGATATTCCTCTTCGATTTGAAGATGAGTGCTCTTACCACCAGAAACATTCCGGCCTATACCGAAATTTCCAAGTATCCGTCAATTAAGCGTGACTTTGCTATTCTGGTGGACAGTACGGTTACTGCTGATAATATCATCAATACCGTCAAGGAGTGCAGCAGTCTGGTTCAGAGCGTTGTGATTTTTGACGTGTTTGCCGGTAGCGGTGTTCCTGAAGGAAAGAAGAGTATTGCTTTCAGTGTAGTACTGCAGAGTAATGATAGAACTCTTGAGGAAGCTGATATCACCGGTTTCTCCGATAATGTCGTCAAGGTTCTGGCTGAAAAGCTTAATGCGGTATTAAGAGACTAGTCTTTTTTTTACCATTGACAGTCCCCCGGTGAATGTGATTATTTTCCGGGGTTTTTTTTTTAGAAAAAATCAGTCGCCTTATACTGCATGAAGGTCTTGCTCGTGAGGTGGATAGGTGTTTTATTAAAATAGCGCTATAATAGACACCGGTAGTAACCATATCGCAGACCAGTACAACGGGAATTAAAAAAGAATTATGTCAGACAAGGATACCTTAATAACAGATGAGCTTTATCAGAGAAGCATTGATGATATTCCTATTTCAGCTGATGATTACATGGCTCCGGAGGAAGACGATAGCGTCTCTACGGATTATTTAACTGATGCCGTTTTTTTTACGGGGCAGGATTTTGGTAGCTACGACAGTTCTACACCATACTGTCAGCCTGCAGGAGCTATACCTCCCAGCACAGGAGGGTATCGTACCGGGGACGGCCGTCAGAACAGATCTGGTGCCAGAAATTCATTTCAGGGAAACACTGATAAGGGAAATAATATTGCCTATCTGAGGGTTCCTTTTAATGAAAAGGATGAAGCCAAGAAACTTGGTGCTAGATGGGATGCATCTGCCAAGAAGTGGTATGTTCCTGCGGGAGTTCCTCTGGACGGTTTTGCAAAATGGCTGTAGACAGAGGTAATGTATGCAGACAGAGAACAGGATGGATAATTTAAGTCAGAAACAGATTTATAATTTTAATAAGCTGCAGAAAAGACTGAGACATGACGCCGGACGGGCTATAGCTGACTTTAATATGATTGAGGACGGAGACCGCATCATGGTGTGTATGTCAGGCGGAAAGGACAGTTATGCATTGTTGGAGATTCTCCAAAGCCTTCAGAGAAGTGCTCCTGTCGATTTCACACTGATCCCGGTACACTTAAACGGTATTTTTCCCGGCTATCCGGAAGGACTTGTTGAAAACTATCTTAAGGGTACAGGTCTTGAGTACCATATTATCAAAGAGGATATATACAGTATTATCACAGATAAAATCCCTTCAGGACAGAACATCTGCTCGCTCTGTTCAAGGTTGAGAAGGGGGATCCTCTATCGCTGTGCCGGAGAATTCAATATTACCAAAATCGCTCTGGGGCATCATGCTGATGATATTCTGACCACTTTCTTTCTGAATCTGTTTTACGCCGGCAAATTGAAAACCATGCCGCCGAAACTTCTTACGGATGACGGGGCGCATGTGGTTATCCGGCCTCTAGCATACTGCAGGGAGCGGGATTTAATCAGACTGTCTGAAATAAGAAATTATCCGCTGGTTCCAAAGGCAATGTGTAACGGGGTGGAAAATAAGATGCGCGGGGAGATTGAAAATATGATAAAGGCCTGGGATAGACAGTATCATGGCAGAAGTGAAATTATGTTTAAGGCCCTCAAGGATATCAGTCTCAGCCATCTTCTTGACGGCACTAAGTACGATTTTAAGAATCTCAAGTCTGTAGGGAAATAATTCCGGCAGAAAACTTTCTCCGGAATGAGTAAAAGTTTGTGGCTAAATTTAAAAAAAGGAGATCGGCTGAGCCGATCCCCCTAAGGTTTTATCAGAAAGGAAACTGTTGTTTGACAGAGCTGTCAGCGTAAGAAAGTAGAGAACTGAGATGTCCTCTTCATGTGTTTCTTTCCTATTCATCTTTATGAGGAGCACTGATTACAAACATGTCGCACTTCAGTTCATCCCCTATCTGTTCACAGATGTTGCCTACAAGTGTACCTATAATACCTGAACGGGCAAAGTTACCCACAAGTACTGAGTTGGCATTCAACTCCTGAGCATAGTGCGCAATAACATCTCCTGCCTGACCGATACTGATATGACAGTTTTCCGGAGGAATTTTGTGCTTTTTGGCAAATGCCTCCATCTTGCCGTTGTTGTGATTGTACAGTGCTTCGCTGTATAGATCCGGAGAGAACCCCGGCATTTCTATCAGAGTTGACTGATTGATTGGCACTGCTGCATTTATAAGATGAATAGTACAACCGGTCATTTTTGCCAGTACCTGGGCGTGACGCAGAAGGGTGATGTTCATCATCCGGTAAAGATTCTGCTCACTATGATCTTCAAAGTTCAGTGCCACCAGTATAGTAGCATTTTTCTCCCAGGCGTGCTCCTTGGCGATAATCACCGGAATCGGTGAGTGCCTTAGAAGTTTTAGATCAAGAGGAGCTACCAGAAGGCTGTGGAGAAGATCGTGTTCGCTGTTATTGGCGCTCTTAATCAGCAGATCGTAATCTCCGTGATTTATTTCGTCAACAATGGCTCTGGTAATACTGCGCTGCCAGATGATTTTGGTTTCAATGTCCACATGGGCATCAATTTTTTTTAGTTCCTGATCTATCATCTGTTCATTTACTTCTATCAGTCTGTTTTTAAGCTCCAGCTGGGTGCTGATATCAAGAACAGAGGTAAGTTCATTGGAAAAGTCATATACGGCGATCATTGCCGTGATTCTGACATCCGGGGAAAAGTTGGCTATTTCAAGAGCTCTGGTCAGAGCTGTATTTTTATCGGAACCAGGTTCTAGAACGGCCAGAATGTGTCTGTATCTACGCATAAAACTCCTCCTGTTATTTGACAATTCATTCAACGACAGAAAGTAATTAGAAATAATTTGAAGTACCTTTGATTTAATTGTAAATAGATAACAGGATTTGGTTATGGAAATTTGTTCATAATTGCGGGGTTTATAGCAGTTGCAACGCAAAAATGTGGACTGTTTAACGTATATACCGGCATTTCCGACGTATTGAGTCTGTTTTTAAAAATGAAAAACGCCATATTTTCGCCGGCTTTTTTTTCGTCGCCGGTGTCATTTGGAGTTTGAAGAGGTAAGTAACATTGTCTGGTAATGCTACGAGTGTACTTTAACTGCTTTTATTATCGATGAGAGCCTTCAGTCTGTCGTAGTCAATGATTGTGATATAACGGCCCTTTACTGAAATAATCTGATTCTGCTGGAATTTAGAGAGCAGTCTGCTGATGGTTTCCACCGTCAGGGCGATATAGTTGCCGATTTCATAACGTGTCATCGGTAGCCTGATTTCGTCACATGAGAGATTTCTTCGGCGGAGATTATCGGTAAGATGCAGAATAAATGTGGCGAGGCGCTGTTCAGCTGTTTGTTTAGAAATCATCATGGTGAGGTTCTTTTTTACGGATATTTCCGCACTGATGAGTTTCAGCAACCGGATATTAAGTTCCGGATACCGTCCGGCAAGATTCATTAAAGGCTCAAAGGGGATTTCGCAGATACTGGTAGTTTCCAGAGTCTGGGCAAATGACAGGTGTCTGTTGTCGGCAATAGCGTCAAAGCCGATAAGCTCCCCAGGCATATGAAAGCCTGTAATCTGCTCGTCGCCGTGCTCATCTATGGAATAGATTTTTACTGCACCTGAACGGATGGCATAAAGATTTTTAAGTTCATCTCCGGCTTTGTAGATGATGGTGGATTTCTGAAAGCTTTTTTTTCTCTCTACCATTCTGTCAAGAGACAGAACCGCCTGTTTATCGACATTTTTATGGGCAAGACACAGTTGTCCCACGAGACATGAGGAGCAGGAAAATTCCATACCTTTCGGCAGACTGTTGTTTTTATTCATTGATACTGACCTGATTAGAGATGACATCACAATTCCTGCAGGCCGATTTTTACAGTCAGAAGAGAAAAAGGTGACCTGCCGCTGATAGAGATGTTTTATGCCTTTTATCTGTTTGCAATAATCCGTAAGGCATAAGTGAAATTATACACTTTTTGTCCGGTTTAAGTTCAGCGTATTTGCTGTTTTTTAATCATGGCAGATGCCTGTGACTTATACAGGGGCAATCGCTACCGTTCAATAATTAATACTAAAAATCCCGTTTTTATGAAAATTTGAGATAAAATAGAACTTATTCATCCCTGGCTGGTAATAACCGGAATAACGTAGAATTTTAAAAGGAATGAGAAGTGACTTCAGAAGATTTGGCTAAAAAAATTTGGTTTGGTAGTTCCCGGATGTACTGCCTGCTGCTTCCACTATCAGCCGTCTATGCCGCAGTTACATCAGTAAGAAGATGGCTGTACCGGAAGGAGATCCTGAAGTCATACCGCTGCAAGGTGCCTGTGGTGGTAGTGGGGAATATCATGGTCGGAGGCAACGGCAAGACCCCGGTGGTGGTTGCCATTGTTAATTATCTCAGGCAGCAGGGACTCAGGGTGGGGGTCGTAAGCCGCGGTTACCATTCTCATCCTCCGGTATATCCGTTTATTGTTGATGCGGGAACCGATACTGTTTTTTCCGGTGACGAGCCCAAGCTCATTGCCTCACACACCGGAGTGAATGTCTATATAGATCCGGTTAGAAGCAGAGCAGCCGAGCTTGCATCTCAAACTGTTGATGTGATTGTCACTGATGACGGACTGCAACACTATGCTCTGAAGAGGGATGTGGAGATTATCGTCATTGACGGAAAAAGAAGACTGGGTAACGGCTGTCTTTTTCCTGCAGGTCCATTGAGAGAAGGTAAATGGCGTATGTCTGGTGTGGACTTTGTTATAAATAACGGCGGGGAGCTTCGTAACGGTGAACTGTCGATGAATCTCAGGGTAACCGGACTGCTTCCGGTGGCTGATACTCCGGCGGGAGCTCCACCAACCGGAACCGGGGTCATGGCATTAGCGGGAATCGGCTGTCCTGAAAGGTTCTATGATACTGTGAAAAGTATGGGCTACAGCGTGGTGGGAACCATAAAGGCTCCTGATCACGGCACGGTGTCTGATGAGGAAATTTTGAAGGCGGAAAGGAAATATCCTTTACTGATGACTGAAAAGGATTATGTCAAGTATGCCGGACTGCCCCTGAAAAATTCATATTATGTACCTGTTGAGGCCGAGCTTCCTGAAAGCTTTTATACCTCTCTTCTTCAGAAGATCAGAGCGGCCGGTACGAGATAAGCAGTTGAATGACTCTTATACTGAAGATGCTTTTCAGGGAATGTTCTGAAGCAGTGTATGTTTATAAATCTGACAGCATCATTGAACGATGCAGTATTTAACAGAAAATAGTAATGTAGGAGTATCTGTGAAATTTACAGTAATTATTCCGGCCAGATATGGTTCATCCAGACTGCCCGGTAAACCATTAATGGATATCTGTGGTAAACCGATGATCGTCAGGGTGGCAGAACAGTCTCTAAATGCCGGAGCTGACAGGGTGGTGGTCGCTACTGATGATGAGCGCATTGTTGAGGCTTGCAGTGGATGCGGTGCGGAAGTCTGCCTGACTTCGAAAGATCATAATTCAGGAACGGAACGTCTTTCTGAGGTTGTTGAAAAACTTAGTCTGCCCGATGATGAAATTGTTGTTAATGTTCAGGGTGATGAACCGCTGATTCCCGGGGAGAATATCCGTCAGGTGGCTTCACTCCTCGAAACAACAGGGGCTCCTATGGCTACACTCTGTGTGCCGATTGAAGGTGAAGAGGTTTTTAATCCGAACTGCGTAAAGGTTATTTTTAATCATCACCATGAGGCAATCTACTTCAGCCGTGCGCCGATACCATATGAAAGGGATAATTTCCGGAACGGCATAAAGGATGCGAAAGACGGTCATGCACGCCATTTAGGAATCTACGCTTACAGGGCCGGATTTATAAGAGAATATGTCAACATGCAGCCTTGTGCTCTTGAAAGCATTGAATCACTTGAGCAGCTGAGAGTACTCTACTATGGTAAAAAGATAGCTGTTGACTACGCTGAGACAGATCCTGAGGTAGGGGTAGATACTTTAGAAGATTTGAATAAAGTTCGAGATATCTTTGCTAAAAAATCAATAAAAGGTTAATATTATATTCGAAGGATTGCGATAATATCTTTGATGGAGATATTAACAATAATTTTATTACCATATTAACAATAATTTAAAGGGAAACTGAATATATGTTTAGTTCATCTAATCCTCTTTCAAATGCTGACAGAATTATAAATGCCTCCAGAAGTCACGTACGCGAGACAACCGGGGTGGTTACTGTCAGAAGTGCTGCAACCAAAGCTGTTGCTCTTACTGCTATCTGTCTGGTCGGAGCAATTCTGGCGTACGGTAATGCCGGTATTAATCCTGCATTATTGTTGGGTTCAATCGTGATTTCACTGATTGCATATTTTGTGGGAATGTTTGTTCCTTCTGTTGCTTTTGTCTGTGCTCCGGTTTATGCATTAAGTGAGGGTGTATATCTTGGTGTTATTTCTGCATTTGTGGATTTAAAATACGGTGCTGGCATTAGTTCTCACGCTCTTAACGGCACAATCTGTGTAGCCGGTGTTATTTTTGCAGGCTATGCATCAGGTGTGTTTAAACCCGGAAAAAAACTGTATGCCTTCGCTGCCGCTGCTGGCGGTGCTCTTTGCTTATGCTACCTGATTAATTTTGCCCTGTCTTTCTTCGGTCATAATTTTACCAGCATTGGTGATACATCTTTGCTCGGTTTCGGTATTAACATTGTGGCTATTGTGGTTGCAGCTGTGTACCTGCTTCTGGATTTTGACCAGCTGTACAGACTTGAAGGTAATGCAGATAAGAGATACGAATGGGTATGGTCAATGGGCATTCTTGCAACAATCGTTTGGCTTTATGTTGAGCTCCTCAAGCTTTTTGCCAAATTGAACAGCCGTGACTAACATATAGTTTCCGGTATTCCTGCCGGAGAGTATTTCATGAAACCGCTAACAGCCTGATGCTTTAGCGGTTTTTTTTTTGTGTGTGGAAAACCGGAAATCTGGATGTCATAATGAATTGCGGTTAAAAAAGTGAAACCTTGAATACGATGTGCGGAGCATACTGTCATCCAAGAATACTGTCTTAACAAGATGTTCCGTAAAAATTAGTCAGGAAAAACATTGCCTAAAATTAATTACAGCTATGATGCATCAAGAGACATTTGCTTTTGATTATATCTGATGAACCGTACTGACGTTAATGATGAAGGAAAGAGGAAAAAAACAACCGGAAATCAGCAGTACTGATTTCCGGTTCACTATTTTTACTGCGCCTTTTCAGGCTGTGCTAGATGTTTTCCTAACAGTATCAGGCAGAATATTACTTGATGATGGTAGGATTGTTTTCAAGAAGCTTATGGTGAAGTTCGGCAATAGTCTTAGGAGCCTGATCTTCATTTACCAGGAAGCAGAGGTTGTGAGTGCTTGCACCGTAGCAAATCATACGGATATTTACATCACAGATTGATGAGAATACTGCAGCACCGGTACCGCTTACCTGACTCATACCGTTACCGATAAGAGCAATCAGGGAAAGACCTTCGTCGATACGTACCTTGCAGAATGATCTTAACTCATTCAGTAACTTTTCACTGAGAACTGACTGACCGTTAGACTGACTGCCGGTGTAGTCGATGGTTAAGGCAACACTAACTTCTGAAGTGGTAATCAGGTCGACAGAAATACCATACTTGGCAAAAATACTGAAGATATTTGCCAGGAAGCCGCAGGCTCCGATCATGTTAGGGCTCTGTAAGGTTAACAGAATCTGGTTCTTTCTTAAGGCTACAGCTCTGAAGGTCGGCTTGGAAGCAGTTTCCTTGCGTACCCATGTACCTCCCTTTTCAGGTTCCTTTGAAGAACCTACGAATACAGGAATGTTCTTGCGAACTGCTGGGAAAATAGTTGCAGGGTGTAATACCTTGGCACCGAAGGTTGCCATTTCGGCAGCTTCAGAGAAGGTGATTTCAGGAATAGCGTGAGCTTCAGGAACCAGACGAGGGTCAGTGGTATAGATACCTGGAACGTCAGTCCAGATTTCAATAGCTGAACATCCTGGAAGAGCTTCACCTAATAAGGCTGCACTGTAGTCTGAACCGCCACGTCCTAAAGTGGTGGTCTGACCGATGGCATTTGAACCGATAAAGCCCTGAGTAACTACGATGTAGTCATCAAGTAACGGAGCGATGATTTCTTTAGCGCTGTTGCTGATAACTTCAATGATTGGAGCAGCCTTACCGAAGTGGCTGTCTGTTCTCATTACGGTGCGGACGTCAACCCACTTTGACTTGAAGCCCAGCTTGTTGAGAACTTCAGTGAAAAGCTTGGTTGACATGATTTCACCGAAAGATACGATTCTGTCGGTTAAAGCATCATCGTGTTCAATAATGGCGTGGTTAGCCAGATCTCTGATTTCGTGTAACAGCTTTTCAATTTCAGCGGTGATTGCTTCAGGACGACCTAAGTCATTGAGAATTGAATTTTCAATGGCAGAAAGTTTTTCCATGTGCTGTTCAATACCAGCCTGATCAAGAGAACCTGATGCAAGGGCAACCAGAAGGTTGGTTACGCCGGCACTGGCACTGAGCACAACAAGACGGGTATTTGGATTACTGGTAACGATTTTTGCACAATTGCACATTGCCTGGTAGTTAGCAACACTGGTACCACCGAACTTGGCAACACAAACTTTGTTCATTTGAACTCCTTAATAAAAAAAGTGGTTTGAGTTACCTAAGGAAAAGTTGGATAAAGGCGGGGGAATATTTCCGCCAGAAGCACTTCACCTTAAGTGTGACAGCCTGAAGGATTCAGCCTTCACAGCCGACAATCTTTTTAATGCTGTTATTGATTGCCTCGGCTCTTCATTCCCTTTCTCAAACGCATGTTAAGCATGTTAGCTGATTGAGATACCTAAGAAGAGCGCCTCTTCTGGTTTTTAATTCCGAAGAATTGTGACTGAATGTACATTTTTTATCATGCTTTGTCAAATGTTTTTTTAGGTGAATAAAATAAAAACGTTTTTTATAAAAGATAAGTTTCTGCGTAATAAAATAACTGAAAAAAGAATTGTTCCGGTTTCATGGCAGTGGGGCAAATAAGAAGGATAAATCACGTCTCCTGGTCAGCAATGCGGAACCGGGGCCCTTTTTTTGTTATAATTTTTCTCGTGTTTTTCCGGATGTTTACGGGAAAAATTTTATTTTTCACAATTTCAGCCGGATTTTATGTGTATTCCAAATACATCCGGGCATCTCTATGTATTTCAGATGTTCCGGAGAGTTCATCTCAGACATATAATAATGATCCGGTTAACTTAAATACAGCCAGCAACAGGAGAACAGATAATAAATATGAAGGTGTTGATGATTAACGGCAGCCGCAGAGAACACGGTTGCACCTATACAGCTTTACAGAAAATGGCCGAGGTATTTGCCGAAGCCGGAGTTGAAAGTGAGATTATTTTTGTCGGTAAAAGAGCGGTAAACGGTGAAATTGATGAACTAGTAAAGGAAATTGCCGGTGCTGCGGCTACAGCTGACGGTATAGTTGTCGGATCTCCTGTTTACTATGCTTCTCCTACAGGGGAGGTGCTTTCCGTGCTAGACAGACTATTCAGTGTGGCTGAAGCCGACCTGCGTTTTAAACCTGCAGCAGCTGTAACTTCAGCAAGAAGAGCAGGAACCACTGCCTGTCTTGACGCACTTAATAAATATTTTATGTTCAATCAGATGCCAATTGTCTCCTCAAGATACTGGAACATGGTTCATGGCAGTGTTCCTGAGGATGTTAAGAAGGATGAGGAAGGGCTGCAGATCATGGAGGTTCTTGCAAAGAATATGATCTGGCTTATGCAGAGTATTGCCGCCGGAAAAGAAAAAGGCGTAGTTCAGCCGCAGCCGGTTAAGAAAGTCTTTACCAATTTTATAAGATAAAATTTTCAGAAGATTCCGGAACCTGATTATTAAAGCAGAAGGATTTTATGGTCTGTATTTATCAGAAGTTTGCTTTTCCGGCGAACTGCTTTCTCCGGAGTCATTTCCCCGGATGTTTATAACCACATATTCCGATTTGGTGCCTGTTTTGAATTTCAGGGCCCAGTCGGATATTCCTGATGTAACGATAAAGTCGGTGTTGTTTCTCTTTTCATGGCCGTAAACCGCATCAACAGCCCCGATGATTTTTCCGGTTTCATTTAAAGGAAAGATCTGGCCTCCGTGGGTATGTCCTGAGAGTACCAAATCAATGCCTGAACGTGCAAGATCGGTGTAGCCAGTCGGCTGATGATCAAGAATAATGGTGTATTTTTCCGGATCAAGATTAGCGGCAATCTTCTCCGGGGACATTCTGGTGCCGAAGAGCTCTCTTTCAATTGATTTATCGAGTCTGCCGAAGATGTTGAAATGCATGTTGACCACTGTATTGGTGTCTTTCAGAATTTGTATCCCGTTTTTTTGAAGCTCTGTGCTGAGATCTTCAACACTGAATCCCCGTCTGGCACTGCCGTAGTATCCCTTGTCATGATTACCGAAAACAAAATAGATGCCTCCCGGAATATGGGAACTGAGTTCACCTAGAGCTTGGCAGGAATTAATCATATCCTCTTTTGATGTGTCGTCATCAACAAAATCCCCGACTATAAGCAGGACGTCGGGTTTTTCCTGTTTCATGTTTTCGAGGTGACCGGCAAATCCCCTGGCATCAAAGGTGGTACCTATATGTGAATCGGCGAACATTACCGCCTTGAACGGAGGAATGTTTTTACCGGTAGTGATAGTGTATTCGGTGCGCCATATGTGATGATCAAGATACCATCCTGCAACAAGAACTGTAATACATACTGCACCTGCCGTAACTGTGCGGTATATGAGTGGGATCGCCTTGCCGGTTACAGCTTTAAAGAGCAGGGAAAAGATGTCGGCAATAATAATTAATACTGCAAGATGCATTATAATGACTACAGCGTTTATAAAATTCAGAATAAGTCCGGTTATGGCGAAAAGACCACCGGTAATAAGCAGAGCTATGAGAAATTTGCCACCACGGCTGAGGCCTGAATTTTTCCGGTCAAATGTGAGTCTTTTAAGTCTTTGACTTATAAAGAGTATTGAAGAAAGAGTGATCAGTTTAATCACCAGAAAAATGATTATCCACATGGTCATATTTCAAATACCTTATTTATTTGACGGGTACGGAGACTTATCTGTCAAGTTAAAACCTTCTTTGCACCCGTTCGGGTACTGAATAAACTTCCGTATGTTAGTTTATATGCAAACCATATAAAGAATATATAACAGTATATGCTTATATTATCATGCTTTTTGGAAATTACCATAATACAAGTTATAAAAAAAGCGCCGGACTGCGGTTCTGTACCTCCGGCGCTATTGATTGAGTAATTATTATATTATTTCTCAGCAAGTATGGCGGTAGCCATATCCTTAACTTTTACATAGTCAACCTTACCGGTACCGTTGAGAGGAATGCTGTCAACACACTGAATGTACTTCGGTATGGCGAGCTCTGTAATACCTTCATTCTTAAAAGCAGCCTTGATGTCATTCTTGTTGGCACTGTCGGTGCAGATAAACAGCATCAGCTGTTCACCTTTGCGTTCGTCAGGAACATTGACCACGGCAAGAGGTACTTCCGGATACAGTTTGGTAAGTACTGTTTCCACCTGGGTTAATGACACCATTTCACCGGCAATCTTAGCAAAACGTTTGGCTCGACCCTGAATATGAATAAAGCCGGTATCATCAATGGTGGCGATATCACCGGTGTCATACCAATTATCTTCAGGAGCGTCGATAACACCAGGATTGGTGGCTCTGAGATATCCCTTCATTACATTGTTACCGCGAACCCACAGTCTGCCGCCTTCAGTAATTCCAGGAATAGGTTCAAGTCTGGTTTCGATATCAGGCAGTGTCCTGCCGGCAGTGTTACGGCGGTAGAACATGTTGGTGTTTACTGATATTACCGGAGCGGTTTCGGTTGCACCATAGCCTTCAAGAATTCTGATGCCGAACTTGTCATTCCAGAGGTTTACGGTCTCCTCCTTGAGTTTTTCACCGCCGGATACTGCAAATCTTACGGCATACATGTCATAAGGATGGGCGTGTTCGGCATAGCCCTTCAGGAAGGTATCGGTACCGAACAGGGCAGTGGAGTTTGTGTCGTATACCAGTAATGGTACGTTCTTGTAATGTAATGGTGACGGATACATGAATACCTTCATGCCGGTGATGAGCGGTAACAGAGTTCCGGCTGTTAGACCGAATGAATGGAACATCGGCATGGAGTTGAATACAGAGTCCTTTACACCGAAAGGCAGTACTGCCTGGAGTTGCACAATGTTGGTTTCCACATTGCGGTGACTGAGAACAACCCCTTTAGGGAGACCTTCGGATCCTGAGGTAAAAAGTACTACGGCAGCGTCATCTGGATTTACCGGCTTGCCGTATATCTTCAGAAATGATCTGTAAGGTCTCAAGAGACTGAAGAATGAGGCCACTTTGGTGAACAGGGATATTTTATCCTTGAGATCTTCAAGATACTTCACGGTGATGCCGTGACTGGTGAGACTATCTGTCAATTCGGTAAACTTGCCGGCTTCAATAAAGGTTCTGGATGTATACACTGTTTTGAGCGGTACGGCGTCACAGCATGAGAGCAGATTCTTTGAGCCTGATGAGAAGTTCAGCATGCACGGAAGTTTGCCACACGCCTGAAGTCCAAGAAATACCACTACAGCAGCTACGGAATTCGGCATAAGCAGACCAACGGCTGATTCCGGTTCATTCTTACGGAAATATCTGCCCATTACCATGGATTTTACATAGAGATTGCCAATGGATAAAGGTTTACGATTGTGATCTTCAACAATCAGCTTACCTCTGCCTACAGTCTTCATGGTATCGATTACTGAACCGAAGATAGCGTTTTCCGGTATCATGCTTGCTTTAACCTTCATGGTGGACATGAGATCATACATGAGGTCGGAGGCTTTGCTTGAACGTGCTTTACCTGTGTACTGTTCAGGAACAGAGAATCTGGTTGCCGGCATTATGCGCACCACGATGCGTGAACGCGGTTTATGACGCAGGCTGGCACCGAAACGTGAGAAAGCTGAGAACTGACTGCCTTCTATGATTACCGGCAGAATCTCAGCACCTGACTTGTCGGCAATCATTGCTGTACCTGAGTAGATTTTCATCAGGGTACCAGTGGTGGTGATACGTCCTTCAGGGAAGATAACTGGAATTCTGCCGTTATCTATTTCCTTGATGAGACTTCTGATGGACATCGGGTTGCGACTGTCGATGGTATAGTATTTGGACATGGCCAGTATAGGTTTGAAGTACCATCTGGTGGCAATGGTAGTGTCTACTGCAAATGACAGATCATCATAGAGGTATGTCCACAGGAGAACACCGTCGAGGAAAGAGGTGTGGTTGGCTACAATTAGAGTACGCTGGCCCTTTCTTATCTCAAAGTTTTCCAGACCGTCGCATTTTGCATGGTAAACCAGCTCCAGAAATTTTCTGGTGAGAGCTCTTACCATTGGTATAGGCAGAATACCTACTGCAAGAATAGCACCGGCGATACAGATTAAAGCAATGAGGCCGGACATAAACGGAACACCTCCGGCAGCGCCGAAGACATAGGTGCACAAAGCACCGATAACGGAGATAATTACCAGAAAGATGGCGGCGATAATGTTATTGGCGGCCATTATACGGGTACTTTCCTCTTCAGGAGCCTTGGCCTGAAGATAGGCGGTAACCGGAACGATGAACATGGCGGCAAAGAAGCAGATGAAGAAGATACACAGACTGGTATGAATACCTATGGCACTGGTAAGGAAATCAGAAATAGTGATATTTTCCTGACCTGGAGTGTAGGTAAGCAGAATCAGTGCAAAATCGGAAAGGAGTACTGCTTCGATTACGGCCGTGAGAGGGAGCATGGCATTAACCGGTTCCTTTTTGTACACCTTTGAGGCAACTGCTGCACCGATACCTATACCTATGGAGAAGTAACCGATAAAGAGAATTTTAAGACTCTGACCGGCATCATTGAATATATGGGAGGCAATAATCGGCAGCTGCAGCATAAAGGTCAGGGTGATACACCAGGCACCGGCAAGGCCTAATACGGCAAGAAACACCTCACGGGAGTATTTAGCGTATTTCAGATTGCTCCAGGTGGATCTGATGAACATTTTGTTGATTACTGTTTCCGGAGCGGCAGGTTGTAGCGGTTTTATGTTGCTGGCCGCGATAAAACCGCAGGTTGAAAGAATCACCAAGGCTGCAGGGAAAAACGGATTGATGGTGGCTCCGGCTATGAGACCTAGAGCAAAACCTGCAAATTTGGTAACGTAGGAGCCTGATTCAAGAGCTGAATTTGCCGTTACCAGCTGTCCTTTTCCTGTAATAAAAGGAACGATACTGAGTCGGACAGGTGTGAAGAAAGCTGCTTCAATGCCGGTAAGACACATACCGACGAGCATACCGGTCTCTGATTTTAAACAGTAGGAGGTGGCAATGAATACCGCTATGAATATTTCAAATATTTTCAAGAATCTGAGCAGCTTCGCCTTATCATATTTGTCTGATAATTCGCCGGCAAGAGCGGAGAACAAAAAAACAGGTATCATAAATGCGGCTGTTCCGAGATAAGTGGCGGCAGTAGACTGTTCTGACTTTGCCAGAAAAGCAAGACTGAAAGCCAAAAATCCCGACTGAATGAAACTGTCGTTAAAGGCTCCTAGAAGCTTAAGTGTCATAAAAGATAAAAATGATTTATTTTTATGTAGTGGGGGTAATGAGTTTTCCATAATTTTACTTCAGCTTTATCGTTATATAAAATGTGATATATATCATATTGTTATTTGATATTATCTGTATAAAAATACAAATTAAAAAAAATGTTTCTTAATTTGTATCATTGACCCTTTGACATTTATTATATAAAAAAGTTTATTTTATAGACAATTATTTTTTGCATAATGAATATTCTGTTTAAAAAATAAACGATAAAAGCTGTAATGATATCCCTTATTTTTACAGAAGTGCATTATATTGTTTTAATAATTATCTTGTTTTGTATAAGTATTGTTATATATGATTTAATGCTACATATGAATTTCTGCAGGGGTTGTCATAGTAAGTATCTATGGGAAATAGCTGTGTTTTCTGTTTGTAATTAATAAGAATGGCTGAGAAAAGGAAAATCATCTGTAATCTATTTTGGGTATAAAGGGTGAGGTAGGCAAAAATTACGGCAACTTAAAGATTAAACTGAAGATTAAAGGAATTGAAAACTTAGATAACTGGTTATGGTGCTACTTACGGGATTCGAACCCACGACCTCTTGTTTACGAAACAATTGCTCTACCAGCTGAGCTAAAGTAGCAGTCATAACTAAAAATGCCAGTTTTTTTGAGTATGCTCATCGTGAGAAACCGGTGAACACGACAGGCATTGTACCACAAAATACTTTCATCTTAAGTATTTTTAGTCTTTTTTATTGCGATGTTTGTTGAATTGGTTATTTAATGATATAGAAAAACCGCTGTACATTCTGGCAATGACACCGGCTGAAACCGGATGATTGTTCTTGTCGTATAGAGTAATGGTTGATTTTCCTTCGTATACACCAACTTTGAAGGTGTACTTGCCGGAATCAATGCCCCATGGTTCAGTTTCAAGTTTCTGCCATTCCTCCGGCTCTAGCTCAGAGTAGTCTATCTTAAGATCCCCGCCTGTTGAGGAGTATTCTACAATCTTGATGTCATAGTCCTTCATAAGATCCATGAGTACGGTATAGGTTTCGTCAAAGGATGCGGTAATTATCCAGCATGGAAGATCGTTGTTATCTCTGCCTATGGTAATTTCGATATCCTTTTTTCCTGAAGCGTATTTCATGTTCTGCTGTTCATGATAGGAACGTAATAAACGATTGGCCATGAGGGCTGAGAATCTTGCCGGTTCAAATCTGTTCAGACCGGCACTGAGCTCTTCACCGTCTGTTTTTTCCATAATATTATCGGTTATCTGAACGGCTATACCTGGAATATTGTTGCTGTTCTTTATCAGACGGAACAGGTACTTCTGTCTGTATATAAGGGCATTGTTCTGCATAGCCTCGTTGTCGTACGGAGTGACGAATTCAGTACATTCGTACCAGTCGGTGTGTACAAAACTCTGTACAGGATCAATGCTTTCGATATCCATACCGTTTCTGTTGAGGAATTTTAGCAGAACTGCAAATAATTCGTTGGAGTTCATAACCCTGCCTTGTTCATCCGGGAAGAACCAGATCTGTGACAGGTCGCCGTCGTTTCTAGTCACTACATTGCCGTCTAGCGGAATCAGCTTCTGTGGGGGTCTGACATCAACGTGTCTGCCGACAATGGCGGCACGGGAGTCTCTGATGACGTTCTTCGGCAGACTGTATTCGTTAGAGAATACCAAAGGATCAAGATTTACCGGAGTCCTCAGTTCTTTGCTAGTGGCCGAATCGTCCAAATATCTGAAGTTGTTGTTGGCTTCACGAATGCTCTGGTTGATATTTCCGGAGGAACAGCCGGTAACGGCTGAGAGCAGTAGGATGCCGCAACCTGCAGCAATCCTTTGGAGCTTATAGTTATTTTTATAGTTTCCGGTGCATTCAAATGTAAAAGAGGAGCTGATATTATTTTTCACGATTAGCCTCTGTCAGAACTTTTGGCTGTATAAGGAATGATAACTAAAATCTTTTTAAACTAAGTACCGATCGTACATTATCCCTGTTAATTTTACAAGTTTAATAAACTGCGAAGAGTGACCGGTGTTATGGAGGATGACAGTTCCCGGAGAAACTGTCTTAAATAAAGACAGTCCTTCTAATGCGTTATCAGGTCTGTTATGAAAAAAAAGGGAAGATTAATCTTCCCTGAAAGATTAATGTTAGAAAAATGCTATCTGCGACAGGCATTACCGCTTGAAGGAATTGCTAAATCACCTTCCTGCTGGGCCTGACCGAGGAATTCATGGTACTTGGCCAGTTTGTCCTGATCGGCAAAAATGGCTTCGTAGATCTTACGGCTTACACGCATCATATAAGGCTTCTGATCTCTGCTGTATACCTGAGCAAGACACTGCTGCGCATTCATGAATAACTTGTTGGTTTCAATAACCTGTTCTCTGTTTTGGGTATCGGTGCTTAGAATGGTTTCGAGACTGTCAGCATACTGAGTAAGTGCTCTCTGTTGTAATGAATCAAGTTTGGAATCGCTAATAAGTGAGTCAACATCAGAGCTGAATGCTGAAGCTGCTGTAGCTAGAGTCATGCTCATAACTATTGCAGAACCGATAAGAGATTTTTTTAAAAAGTTCATATAAGTCCTCTTTGTCTCAATAAAAAATCGGATAATTGTTTCCGGTTCCTGTGAAGTACCGGAAACCGCTTCGTGCACATAAGTATACAATCATACTCATTGCCGGTATGTTTATCCATGAAAAAAGCATAGGAATTAGATATTACACAAAATTTTTCTGAAGGTGAAGAGAGTAGATGATGAAAAAAGATATTCGTGGTTGTGGATAATTGGAAATATAAAAGCGATATACCGCCTGGACGATATATCGCTTAGTATTGTTTTTGGCATTTCCGCTGGTAGATCAGGATCTCTGCCGGCCGGAAAAGCTGATTGACTACTGCTTGCTCAGGTAGGCGGCAAGATGGTCGATAACTTTGTCGAATACAGGTTTAATCTGAGCACATTCCTCATCTCCTTCCATTACTGGAGTTGAAGGTCCGATTTCACCGTTTTCATTCTGGTAGGAAATTTCGATGTGGCTGAAGCTCATTTCAATTTCCAGTTCACCTAAAACCACGTTACATTTGAAGGTGATGTATCTTACACCTTCTTCAGATGCAAAGAGAGGATCTTTCATTCTCTTGATGAAAGAGAATACATTTTCTTCCTTGTCCTCACGGATAATTTCTTCAGGTCGAACGCCGATTTTTAACCAATGACGGGTTCTTGCAAAAACCTGAAGGAATACATCTCCTTTTGGTGAGCGGCGACTCAGTTCTACTTCAAATTCATCGGAATCATTTTCTTCATCAGCGATGAAGTCCTGACCGACAACTTCATTATCGTATAAATCTTCGTTGCTCATAAAAACCTCATAAAAAATAAAAAATAAACAGTAATTTTTTTATTCAGCAGCCTTCTGGGAATCTTCCTTGAGTGCTACAGTTAAGTTAAATACCTTTTTATCATCTGTTGAGTACTTGCTGTCTAAACAGAAATAGCCTGTTCTTTCGAACTGGAATGCCTGTGACGGGGCAGCTTCGGCGAGAGCTGGTTCGATATATGCATTGTCAATGATCTTCAGAGAATTTTCATTGATGGTTGCCAGAAAATCCTCGGCTGCTCCCGGATTAGAAACCTTGAACAGGCGCTCATAAAGTCTTACTTCAGCTTTCTTTGACTCGGTTGCACTGACCCAGTGAATAACTCCTTTAGGCTTGTGTCCTTCCACATCCTGTCCGAGAGATTCCGGAATATAGGTGCAGTGAACACAGGTGATGTTGCCGTCGGCATCCTCCTCGCAACTTTCCGCCTTGACGATATAGCCGTAGCGCAGGCGGACTTCCTTATCAAGAGTGAGTCGCTTGAATTTTTTATTGGCTTCCTTGCGGAAATCCTCTGCTTCAATGAACAGTTCTCGGGTGAAAGGAACTTTTCTGGTGCCGAGTTCAGGCTTTAACGGATGGTTGGTGGCTTCTAGCTGCTCAACCTGACCTTCAGGATAGTTGTCAATAACCAGTCTTAATGGATTAAGCACTGCCATGCGTCTTTCCGCATGTTCGTTCAGATCCTCTCTTACACATGATTCCAGAGCGGAGAACTCTACGGTGTTATCCTGCTTGGTAACGCCGATGCGGCGACAGAATTCCCTGATTGATGCCGGAGTATAGCCACGGCGTCTAAGTCCTGAAATGGTAGTCATACGCGGATCGTCCCATCCGTCGACAATATGTTCTTTAACCAGAGTGTTGAGTTTTCTCTTGGAGGTGATTGCATATTCCAGATTCAGACGGCTGAATTCATACTGATGAGGATGATGTTCGATGGTGATGTGTTCCAGTACCCAGTCATAAAGACGGCGGTTATCCTGGAATTCCAGAGTACAGATTGAATGAGTGATACCTTCGAGTGCATCGGAAATACAGTGAGTAAAATCGTACATAGGATATATGCACCACTTGTCACCGGTCTGATGGTGGGAGGCAAATTTTATGCGGTAGATAACCGGGTCTCTCATGCAGATAAATGATGAGGCCATGTCGATTTTGGCTCGGAGACAGGCTTTGCCTTCTTCAAACTCACCATTCTTCATCTTTTCAAAGAGAGCTAAATTTTCAGCTACTGTGCGATCTCTGTACGGACTGTTTTTACCAGGAGAGGTGAGGGTACCGCGGTATTCCCTGATTTCGTCAGGAGTAAGTTCGTCAACGTAAGCGAGTCCCTTCTGAATGAGTTCAATAGCATAGCCGTATAGTTTGTCAAAATAGTTTGATGAGTATTTTGGTTCACCATTCCAGCTGAATCCCAGCCAGTTAACGTCCTTTTTGATTGATTCTACGTATTCAACCTCTTCCTTGGAAGGATTTGTGTCATCAAAACGCAGGTTGCAGAGCCCATTGTAGTCTCTGGCGATGCCGAAATTGAGGCATATTGATTTGGCATGACCGATATGCAGATAACCGTTCGGTTCTGGCGGGAATCTGGTAACGATGGTTTCATATTTATGATTAGCCAAATCATCATCAATAATCTGGGTAATAAAGTTGGAAGTATGTATAGCTTCTTCTGTCATACTAAACCTCTAGTATAAGCTCTGTTTCTGGTTCTGTTATCTACGGGCATGGCTGTTTATTATTCTTGGCCTTTTGCATAACCTTTCATTTATTCTCTACCGGCTTCCAGTTATGTTACCGGGATAAACAATATCTTAATGCCTTTTAATCCATGCTGTATGTAACACCTTGAAGGGCAGTAAGATACCGTCTTGCCTTTGCTGACCGTTATGTTGTCAGAATACATGGTATCTTGAAAGGCGGTGCACTCCGGCGATCCTGTCAGCAATGAAGAATAATTTTATACTATATTTCAAGTAATCAGAAATACAAAATTTCTGATTTTACCCTGCCGGTCAATGAAATTAAAAATCAATTATATAATTATGTGGGATTTTAAGCAAAATTTTTGTACGGCATGATTTTGATCTAATCGGAAAAAATGCCGGTATTCCGGCATTAGGCTTAACAAAACACAGGGGAATAATTATTGTTTCCGGAAGTTTTTCGTGTACGCTTTAAATGAAAAGTGTCGGAGATGGAATGTTGTTTTTTTCGGGGCTTTTTATAGCGGAGATCTCGGGGATGTGCTGGAATAATTTCATCTGTTACAATACGCTGGTTTTATATCATTGGCTGGCTGGAGAATGCGGAGAATATTCCGCTTAACGGCTTTCAATACAGGTTGCAGGTAAAATGATGGATTTTTCGAAAATACAGAGGTATGAGTGTCTGGTGTTTGATCTTGACGGAACGCTTGTTGATTCCATGCCTTATCACTATGCGGCATGGGTGCAGACTGTATCCCCGTTCGGAATAAAACTTGATAAAGAATGGATGTACGCGAGAGGAGGGGTTCCCAGTACAAAAATTGCCGGCATCCTTATTGCCGAACATAATCTTCCAGTTAAGGATCCTCAGGAGCTTGCTTACATAAAAACCAGAAATTATTTACAGAATATCAGAAATGTCAGAATATTTCCGGCAATGCACCGGCTTCTTGATTTTGCCAGAGAACATCGTATTCCCATGGGAATCGGAACGGGAACATTACGATCAAACGTGGAATATATCGTGGAGCATACCCCTCTTAAGGATTATATGCAGGTAATAGTTTCAGCCGATGATGTGGTAAATCATAAGCCTCATCCTGACACTTTTTTAAAGGTGGCAGAGTATTTCGGGGCTGATGCCAGAAAAAGTGCCGTCTTTGAAGATTCACTTTTTGGATTTCAGGCTGCTGAAAAAGGTGGTTTTGATTTGATAAAGGTAGTTGACGGTGAACCTCAGCTGTAGGATTAATCTTTCTTATGTTTTGCAATAAACATGGATACTGCAGGAAAATGTTTGCTTACATGAAATGAGAAAGGCCGAGTGTATAGAACAATCAGCCTTGTCCCAAGGAGTTATTGTGACAGCCGGTCTGTTCAGGTAAGGACGGGGCTGAAAAACCTTAAAACAGTATACAATATGCTGTTTCTTTTACTGTTGATTCTGCTGGTAATTATTTCTAGGCTGTCTGTGGAATTGCTTGTAGCCAGGCTTGTGCTGTGGCTTTTCTGAAGTATTGGCAATGGTAATAGTAGATATTTTTGCCTTGTATATAAGCTGCTGACAGCCGTGGTCGTCAGTTAAAGTCATACTGTACTGATCGTGTCCACTTATGACACCTTCAAGCTTGATGCCGCTGACCAGAAACACTGATACCACTTGATTTGTTTCTTTTAACCAGTTAAGGGCTGTATTCTGTCCGTTACCTAAAGAGAAAGCCTGTTCCAGCGATTTATAGCTTTTAACATCAACTTCAGCATTATCTGAAGCACTGGTGTCTGTCGTATTATTATCTGTCATTTAATTCTCTCAAATGTATTGAATGCCTTCAAAATGAAATAAATGTCTGATATGAAAAATTGTTAGATGCTTAAAAAGAGCTTTTGTCTAACCTTTTCTGTGTGTCTGTAATCCGGCAGTCTTCGCCGTTTTATCCCCGGAGGCAACAAAATATCAAACAATATGAAAAGTAATCAGTATTTTATTCTAAACTAAATAATTAACTAGAGAAATAAAAACATAAAATTAGTGATTAAAATCAAATATTGATTCAATTTTTAGTTTGGTTTGAGAAGAAAACTAATGGAAAACAGGCTGACGGGTAGAATACGGATAATTAATAAAACTGCAGGTGGGGATAAATTTATCAGAAACTTAAATTTGGATTTACAGGCGCCTCTTAAGAACTGTGCTCATCAAAAAAACAGAGATTATATGCCATTTAGTTATAGAATTATACTTGATTTGAAAAAAGATGGTGCCGGCTAACGGAATCGAACTGTTGACCTACTGATTACAAGTCAGTTGCTCTACCTACTGAGCTAAGCCGGCTTATCTGAATTGATGGTGCCCAGAGGCGGAATCGAACCACCGACACGGGGATTTTCAATCCCCTGCTCTACCGACTGAGCTATCTGGGCATATTTAAGTGGTGCCGGCTAACGGAATCGAACTGTTGACCTACTGATTACAAGTCAGTTGCTCTACCTACTGAGCTAAGCCGGCATTTGGCCTGGTGCCCAGAGGCGGAATCGAACCACCGACACGGGGATTTTCAATCCCCTGCTCTACCGACTGAGCTATCTGGGCAACACGGAGTATTTTACAGAATGATTTTTTTAAGTCAAATAATTTTTTGGTTTTTTCTGTAAAATAGCGATAATTGTTTAAATATTATGCTAAATACTCTTTTAAAAGGTGGTAAAGGTTATTTGGTTGCGTAATACTTTCGCATTAGTGATTCTTTTCTTTTATTACATAATGAAGGAAATTCTTTAATTGATTTTCGTGATTTTCTCTACCTCGCACCGGAAAAGCCAAGATGTACTTTATTTCAAATAAATCTTGATGGAATATGGAGTGCAACAGGAACAGCATACAGTGATGATATAAGCCGTATTTCGCCAATATCCGTGTTACGGCTTTAAATTTGGCTCGACAGACAGACTCAGCAGAAAGTGTAGTATGACGGCTGATACCAGATAACCGGTTTTTATGTAAGGTATGTTTTTTTTGATGGAACATGGTTTGGCTGTTCTGATTGATTTTCAGTTGTTCATTTGTCTTTCTCATAATTGTCATAACAGGTTCTCACAGTATTTGAAAGAGTGGTAAAGAAGGTAACAATACGATTTTTACCTCTATGAAAGGTTAAACAATCAATTAAAATAATTCGGGATAAAGATAATATAGGAAATTCATCTGAATAGATTTATTTTCGAGGCAATTAATCATACATATTATCTTATTTACCGCCTTTTCATTGCTGGGCTACTAAATCGTAAGATCTGATTATTATGATTTGATGCAAGTGTTAAAAGTGTTCCCGGAATACGCGGTAATTAAATCGTGAATTTTTTAATTTTTTCAAGCAAAAACTCAAATATTGAGTTCCGTTGAGGAAAAAAATCATTTTCTGTTGATATATTCTATTTTCTTAACAGTTGTGGCAAGTCTTGCAGATTTAAATAGAAAAATCAGAAAACGGCTGTTCATCCTTCGTATATATACCATTCTGATAAAGATTTTTAAAAATATTAGCAAAAACATATTGATTTAGTATGAAATATTCTATATACTAACACCTAGTTAACAGGTAGGAATAATATAAAATACTGATAATAAACAGTTTCTGCCGGTTATTACGGTTTATTTTTTTTTACATGATTTTTATTTTACAGGGGAATAAATAACATGACATACAGATTCGAAACATTGCAGTTACATGCAGGTCAGGAAAAACCGGATAGTGCAACAGGAGCACGTGCAGTACCTATATATTTGACAAGTTCATACGTATTCAATGATTCTCAGCATGCTGCAGATCGTTTTGCCTTAAGAGATCCTGGTAATATCTATGGCCGTCTTACCAACCCTACAGTTGATGTTTTTGAACAGAGAATTGCCGCTCTGGAAGGTGGTGTTGGAGCTTTGGCTGTGGCTTCAGGTCTTGCTGCCATTACCTATGCGGTACTTACTGCTGCCAGTGGCGGTCAGAATATCGTGGCTGCCTCCAATATATATGGCGGTACCTTTAATCTTTTAGCTCATACTTTGCCTGATTACGGCGTGAAGACCAAGTTTGTGGATCCTTCTGATTTGGCTGCGGTTGAAGCTGCTATTGATGACAATACCCGTGCTTTATATGCTGAAACTCTAGGTAATCCTAATTCGGATGTCGCTGATATTGAAGCACTGGCTGCAATAGCCCATAAGCATAAGATTCCGTTGATTATTGACAGTACATTTACTCCTCCTTCAGTGTTCAGACCGATTGAACATGGTGCGGATATCGTAGTTCATTCAGCTACAAAGTTTATCGGCGGTCACGGTACTGCGTTAGGAGGCGTGATTGTGGATTCAGGTAATTTTGATTGGGAGGCATCAGGCAAATATCCTTCAATTACTGAACCTAATCCTTCCTATCACGGTGTGGTATTCAGTAAGGCTGCCGGCAGAGCCGCCTATATTGTTAAAGCAAGAGCGGTATTCCTTAGAAACACAGGAGCTACATTATCACCATTCCATGCATTCCTCTTCCTTCAAGGACTTGAATCTTTATCTCTGAGACTTGAAAGACATGTGGAAAACGCTCTGAAGGTGGTTCAGTTCCTGAACAGTCATCCGAAGGTTGAAAAGGTTAACCATCCTTCTGTATCTACCGATGCAAGACAGCAGGAACTTTATAAGAAGTATTATCCTCAGGGGGCTGGTTCTATCTTTACCTTTGAAATTAAAGGGGATATCAATGATGCACGCAAGGTGATTGACTCCCTGAAGCTGTTCTCTCTGCTTGCTAATGTCGGTGATTCTAAGTCTTTGGCGATACATCCTGCTTCAACCACTCATTCACAGCTTAATGAAAAGGAACTGCTTGAACATGGTATTAAACCTAATACCATAAGACTTTCCGTCGGTATCGAGCATATCGACGACATCATCGGTGATTTAAGTCAGGCTCTTGACAGCATTTAATAGGGTAAACCGTATAGATAGGTTTTAGTATACTGAATGCCTACGTGTAAAAGAACCGGACGCCGTTGTCTTGTGCGGCGGACCGGTTCTTTTTTGTTTTGAAGTCAATGCTGTTTATCGGAATAAAGGATTATTCGCAAATGATCAAGTGTACGGTTTCAGTAACTCTAGCATAAGTGCGTTATTTTTAATTATGCGAAAACAAATAAAAATGTAATTATTTGAGCTTTTTATTTATTTTTGTTGTATCATTAGATCCGCTTTGTTTTTGTATTGATACTACAGTCCATACTTTCAACAGGTGACATTACAATGCACCGTTTTCCGGCTCAGGTGACTGACAGCCAATTCATATAGTGTATGTAATCTACCTTCAGTGTTAAAAAATTGTGTTTTGTAAATTATTACTTTTCACCACTGTCAAAAACAAGTCATGCCTTTTCCTCTGATATTTACGTAATCTGCTTTTTGGGAATTAACGGATATAATTCAGATAAACCTCATGCAGGCGGCTGAGAAGAAAGGATGAAAAGAATAAAGGTAAGGAATAAAAAGCCGGAATACGGAGACTCATAATCAATCTGTATGTTTTACAGAAAAATCGAATAAAAATGCGTATGATGATAATATCATGATGCATACAACAGGATGGACTTATGCTCAGTTAAAAAAAGTGAGAGATACAGTAAAGAGAAAAAGCTAATAGTTAAGCAGATATTTTGTAAATATCAATGTAGCCGTTAAAATTACGGAAGTATAAGTATAATCCGCAGAAAAGCCGGAATTCGTTATTGCTCATGGTTAATGTTGTTCCAACAGGTATCTTTTTCGCTATATATACTGATTTAAGTGGAGCTTAATGGACTTTATATCTAGCAAAAACGCCCGAATGATCACAGAATGAACCGGATAATTAAGCATAATAAATAGTAGGAAAGATGAAATAGAGAGCACTTTCCCGGAACAGCATCTAAAGAAAAAAACAGTTGATATAAAGTGCAGCTATTCGGAGAACATTAATCAGGATTAAGCAGAATATTCTACAACAGAATGTGCACGAGGCTCTGGCGGATTAGATATAAAAAGCTCAAAAATAAGGAATAATATAGTATGACGAATAAGAATTCAGTCGATAAAGCTAATGGAAAAGCAGCTGCCGGCAAAAATGAAAAATCAAAAAAGGAAAGAATAACTCCGGTTAAAAACATCAGAAAGAGCACCATTAAAATCACTGCAGATGATTTACCGGAATCAGTTGCTATGGATAATCTTCTGGATAGTTACCTCGGTGATGCCAAAAATGTCAGTGTGAATCTGGATAAGATGAATAACGAGTCTATTAAGGACAAAAAAGTTATCTCAGAAATCAAACGCAATAAATCTGCCAGCAACTGTGACGCAGATGCTTTGGTTAAACAGCAAATCACCGGTATGTTGGTACAGAAGATAGTATTTGATGTCAAATGCGATGAACTTACGGATGCTACCGGAAATCCGGATCTTATTGCGGTAGCAGATGCTGTATGCAAACAGAAGTCTTTTATCCGCAGTCTTGCTGAGAGAACACAGAGAGCTCTGAAAAAAAGCAATCCTGATGTGACTGTTCAAAATTCGGAAATTATCCGTACATTCAGGGATATGGTTGAACAAGGTGAACTTATTACGGTATTTATCAATAAGGTGGCATTGAAGTTCATCGGTGCGGATAACTATGAACAGATGGAAGGAACCATTGACAGTTCCACTCTGTCTCCCGGAGATGAATTGTGGATGCGTTACAATGTGTTTCACCCTAACAGTAATCCTGATCAGAGTTTTTTTGTGTATTCCGACAGGGATCCTACCGCCTGCTCTATTATGAAGGGGGATACTGTGCTCTGTGCTGTTGACAAGAGTATCAGTAAGGCCTATGTCCTCAGTGTGGTAAAGCCTATCAGCAGAATACTTGGCAGAATAATGCCGAGAAAATCAGGCTTCATGCTTTATTCAGATGATCCGGCATATTCCACATTTGATTTTGTATTAAGTAAAAACAGTTTAGGTGAGGCAGTTGCCGGAGATGTTGTTATCTGTGAAATTATCGGCAGGGTTTCCCGTAATCAATGCAATGTCAGGGTTGTCAGCAGAATGGATAACTCAAGCTCTCTTGCAGCTAGAATTCAGATTGAACTGATGTCAAACAGCATTCCGTATATCTGGAACGGTAACGTGAAGAAAGAGATAGAAGCTATTGCCGATGAGGTTCCTGCAAAAGACAAGGCCAATCGCGTAGATGTAACCGGACTGCCACTAGTAACTATTGACGGAGCAGATGCCAGAGACTTTGATGATGCGGTCTACTGTCGCCGTGAAAACAATGGTTTCAGACTGTTTGTAGCCATAGCTGACGTTTCCTACTACGTGCGCCCGGGATCTCCGCTTGATCATGAGGCTAAACAGAGGGGAACCTCCATTTATTTTCCTAACTATGTGGTGCCGATGCTTCCGGAAAAGCTCTCCAACGGGCTGTGCTCACTGAATCCTCATGTGGACAGATTATGTATGGTATGTGAGATGTTCGTGAAGAAGGGCGGGGCGCTGGGGGAATACAGCTTCTACCCGGCGGTAATGAATTCTCATGCCCGTCTTACCTATGACGAGGTGGCAGCTGTTCTTTCAGGTAATGAGGTTAATAATGAAGAGATTATCCCGCTTAAGGAGGATTTGCTTAATCTCTATGCTCTCTACAAGGAACTGAAGCAGGATAGAGTAAACCGCGGAGGTATAGAGTTTGAAGGAAGTGAAAGCCGCTTTGTATTTGATGCCAATCAGGAAGTTGTGGACATTCTGCCTGTGGAAAGAAATGATGCCCACATGCTCATAGAGGAATGCATGATTGCCGCCAACGTCTGTGCCGCCGATTTTGTGGAAAAGAACAAGGCTGCCACACTGTTCCGTGTGCATCCGAAACCGAATGCCCTGAAGGTTACAACCTTTAGAAATTTCATCAGGCTTTACGGACTGACGCTAGACGGGGGGGATGTGCCGGAAAGTCATGATTATGCCGAATTCGCTCGGAAGATTCAGGATAATCAGTATCGTGATCTCCTGCAGACCATGATGCTTCGTTCTCTTTCTCTGGCCACCTATACCCCGGAAAATGAAGGCCACTTCGGTCTGGCTTTGGGGCATTATGCTCATTTTACTTCGCCGATTAGAAGATATCCGGATCTGCAGCTGCATCGTGAGATTAAGTATCTGCTCGGTAAAACCGGCTACTACTCCATAAGCCGCGGCACCTCGTTCGGTGCCAAAAAATATGAAACCCCGGAGCTCACTGTTCTTGCTGAACACTGCAATCTTACGGAAAGAAGAGCGGACGAGGTGAGTGGAAAAGTCGAGGCCTCACTAAAGGCTAAATTTCTGGAGCGTTTCATTGGAAAAAGTCTTCCTGGAGTGGTGGTCAATGTCACCAGTTTCGGTCTTTTTGTAAAAATATCCAGATTCAACGTTGATGGTCTGATTCATGTATCCAATATCGGTAATCAGTATTTTGAATTTGATGAAAAGACCATGCGTCTTGTGGGAACTGGTTCCGGATATTCCATCGGTTTAGGCGATGCCATTACCGTGACCATCACCAATGTCAATGTTGATGACGGTAAGATTACCATGGTCCCAGCCAGAGCCCAGCACAAGAAACAGCAGAAGATCTCGGCCGCAGAGATTGCCGTTGCCGCTAAAGAACTTGTAGAAAGCTATAAGGGGGAAGGAGGCGTTGAAAACAATAAAATCAGAGATCTTGTAAGGAATCATATTAATGAGTGGAATCCTGACAATGATCTGGAATCACCTGAAGAAGATGATACAGCAAGAGAGATGCTTCTTGATACCATAACCTCTGTAGGTGTTAAATCAGCCCCTCATGCCAAAATTGATGTTCATAGAAAAGCTCCTGGAACAAATGCTAAAGAACATAAGGGAAAGGCAGGTACAGCCAAAAAACGTCCGGCTGGAAAAAACTCATCACAGGCGAATTCTGTTACATCGTCCCGAAGCTCCGGAGCCAAAAAAAGAAGTAAAGCATCAAAAACATCAGAAGCAGGAAAGGGAGGCAAGACCTCCGGATAATATACCGGCATGATGATTTAAGTTATTGAGTATAAGTGTCTTTAAAAAGGATGGCGAAAGCCGTCCTTTTGCATTACTGACGTATCAGCCATGCTTCCGTTAGACCGGTATTAAAATACCGGAGACAGGGATAGGCAAAAAAGAAATCAGTCAGTCTCGTACTGTCGGAATATCGGTACCGGCAACAGGCGGTGGAGACTGCTGAGGAACGACTTTTTTTAATAATCAGCTATGCCAAACATATGATGTTTATATAAAAAACTTGTGATATAATAACCCGCAAAATTTCGGGTTCGGTCACGTTATGATGCGGTAGATTCTCCCTTGCCACGGATAAAAATGCCCGGCGCGGGGAATTTCAGCCCTGCCGTATTTATCCTGTAAATACGGTATGTCAGAATGACTTCAGTCGAAAAATTGGAATTATTTAAAATCACTTATTTCCCATTTATTAAAGGGCATAAATATGTTTTTTGAAAAAATCGTTGCAGCTCCTGCAGATCCTATTCTTGGTTTAACCGAAGAATTTAAAAACGATCCACGTACTGACAAGATTAATCTTGGTGTAGGTATTTACAAGACCAATGATGGTGTTACCCCAATTCTTAAGTGTGTTAAGAAGGCTGAAGAAATCATTCTCAAAGAAGAAACTACCAAGAGCTATTTACCGATCGTAGGTACTCCTGAATACGGCAAGCTCGTAAGAGAACTCGTGTTCGGCAAGGACAACGAAGTTATCGCATCTGACAGAGCACGTACAACTCAGGCTCCAGGCGGTACCGGTGCTTTGAGAATCGGCGCTGACTTCCTTAAGCAACAGAGCGTAACTGCCAAGATCTGGATTTCTGACCCAACCTGGGCTAACCATTTCCAGGTATTCGGTAAGGCCGGTCTTGAAACTGCTAAATACAGATATTATGACAAAAACACCCGAGCTCTTGATTTCGAAGGTATGAAGGAAGATCTTAAGAACGCCAAGGCCGGTGATGCTGTTCTTATTCATGCATGCTGTCATAATCCGTCAGGTATGGATCCAAACGCCGCTCAGTGGGAAGAACTCGCTAAACTGGTTGCTGATCTCGGCCTGTTACCTTTCTTTGACTTTGCTTATCAGGGCTTCGGTAACGGTATTGAAGAAGATGCTTTCGGTATCCGTACATTCCTTAAGTACAATAAAGAAATTCTGGTTGCAAGTTCTTTCTCAAAGAACTTCGGTCTCTACAATGAACGTATCGGTGCCTTAACTGTTGTTTCAGCTGATAAGGAAACTGCTGATCGTGTATTCTCTCAGGTTAAGATTGCAGTTCGTGCCAATATTTCCAACCCTCCTGCTCACGGTGCAAAGATTGTTACCACCGTTCTTTCATGCCCTGAACTCCGTGCTCAGTGGGAACAGGAAGTTGCTGAAATGCGCGATCGTATCAAGGAAATGCGTGAACTGTTTGTTTCCAAACTTGCAGCTCTCGGCAGCTCTGTTGACTTCAGCTTTATCAATACCCAGTATGGTATGTTCTCATTCTCAGGCTTAAGTCCAGAACAGGTTGCTACCTTAAAGAAGGATTACGGTATTTACATGGTTGGTAATGGTCGTATCAGTGTTGCCGGTATCACCACTTCAAATATCGATGCTTTATGTAAGGCTATCAGCGAAGTCCTCAAGAAGTAATATTTCTTAAATGACCGGTGCATCCGGTGTGATGTTAAGTGAAAAGGTCCTCCATGCGGAGGACTTTTTTTTGGCCGGAAGAAACAGTCGTTAAAGAATAAATATTAGATTTACGAAAACGGTGTATGTAGTCCGGGAGGAATTTGAAATGATAACTGCTTTCACTGATAAGCAGGTTTTACAGCCTGTAATTACGGAATTATGCAAATAAAAGCGGGCGTATTAAATACACCCGCCTGATGTCAGCCGAAGCCTTAGGATGAGGTTCTGCTGGATATTAAGAGAACAGTTGCAGAAGTTCTTCAGAGGAGAGACTCATTAATGACTGGTTGTTACCTTCGAGAATGGAATCAGCCAGATCCTTTTTACTTTCCTGAAGCTTCAGAATCTTTTCCTCAATAGTATCTTTGAGAATCATGCGGTATACGGTAACATTTTTGGTCTGACCTATGCGATGGGCACGGTCTGTTGCCTGATTCTGGGCAGCCTGATTCCACCACGGATCATAATGAATAACGGTATCTGCACCTACGAGATTAAGTCCTGTGCCTCCAGCTTTTAGAGAAATCAGAAATACCGGTACATCACCCTCATTGAAATCGTGAACCATTGTCATGCGACGTTCCTTGGTGGTTGCTCCGGTTATTTTATAATAACTGATCTTTCGGTCAGAGAGTTCTTTTTCCAGAATTTCCAGCATTGAGGTGAACTGGGAGAATATGAGCATACGGTGACCGCTGTCAATGGCTGATTCCACCAGTTGCATACAGGCTTCTTTCTTGGCACTTTCCTTGCTGTAGTTGCTGAAAAGCAGGGAAGGATCACAGCATATCTGTCTGATTTTGGTAAGTTCAGCTAAAATCTTGAGCTTATCTTCGCCGCTGTTACCAGATAGCTGGATTAACTGCTTCATTTTCAGCACCTGGGCATCGTAGAGTTTCTGTTGTTCTCCTGAGATGCGGATATAACGTACTTCGTCGATCTTGGACGGAAGATTCTTCAGTACGTCAACTTTTTTACGTCTCAGAATGAATGGAGCTGTCATGTTTTTCAGCTTCTGAATTGCTGCTTCGTCCTGATTTTTAGTGATGGCATTTTCGAATTTCTTGTTGAATTCATTGTAGGAGTACAGGAATCCCGGCATAATAAAATCAAAAATACTCCACAGTTCTGAGAGTCTGTTTTCAATCGGAGTACCGGTCAGCGCCAAATGGGTTTTTGCCTTGAGTGCTTTAACAGCTTTTGACTGCCCTGCTTTAGGATTCTTGATGTACTGAGCCTCATCGATGATGACGGTGGCGAATTCAATATCCTGATATAAGGTAATGTCCTTACTCAGCAGATCATATGAGATGACAAATACATCTGTTTTATCTATCTGTTCCAAAGCCTTTTTGCGGGAGGAGATATTGCCTGTAAGAGGAACAGCCCTGATTTTAGGAGCAAAACGGTTCATTTCCTCAATCCAGTTATAAACAAGGGATGCCGGGCAGACAACAATATTGGCCTGATGATTTTCAGAAGTCGGGTTTTCCACCGAGTCAAGCAGTACGGAGATGGTCTGCAGAGTTTTACCGAGCCCCATATCATCAGCCAGAATACCTCCGAATCCGGCATTTTTTATGGTCTCGAGCCATTTGTATCCGTACGTTTGGTATTCTCTCATGATGTTCTGCAGATTCTTTGGCGGTTCATAATCAGAATCCTTTATCTGATTGAAGCTGCGTATAATCTTACGGTAGGTGTTGTCTCTGTTTAAAGACAGTTCTTCATGCTCCTGCATCAGCTTGTCGAGGTACAGTGCACGGAAGAGAGGAATTTTAGCCTTCTTGTGGATTACATCCGCAGGTACCAGATCTATTTTATCCAGAAGATCCATCATTTCCTTCAGGGATTCATTGTCTGAAAGGTCTATAAATTCTCCGGAGGACAGCTTGTGCCATCTTTTTTTCAGGGTATAGCTTTTAAGAAGAGCCACCAGTTCCTTTTTATCAATGTCTGGAGAGGTAATTGATATGTCCAGCAGATTGCTTTCTACGGATACTCCTATTTTGATGCTCGGATTTTTTTTGATTTTAATTCTGTTAAATGCATCGCTCCCGTGTACAGTACCAAGTTTCGACAGTCGGTCTATATTGAAATTCAGGAAGTTGAACAGAGAATCATCATCCATATCTCTAAACCAGGTGGCGTCTTCGCTGGTGGATTTGGTAAACGTTCTGTTTAATTCATTGATAACGCGTTTTTCCTGTCTTTCATCACGATAGGCTTTTTTATCGGATTTAGCATCAAGATCAAAGGTTTTGTCGTCATAACTGACATTGGCTTTTAGATTGACAATGCTGTCATCAAGCAGATCAAGATAAAAATCAAATACCGGTTCAGGAGCCAGCAGTTTGCCTATTTTACCTTCGGTATTATCTTCTATTTCCACATGCGGATTTTCCATAAGTGTAGGAAGAATGCGGTAATAGAACTCATTAAGATTCGGCAACCCTACATAGAAATAGAAACTGCCTCTTTTTTTAATCAGACTTGCAAAAGGTTTTAAAAATTCGGCATCCTGCTCGCTGATTTTCGTTAAGGCATTACTGGATATGACATAACTGTCGGCTACACCGCTATGAAGGCTCGGGATGATACCGGAGACCTCGATTCCTGATACCTGATTTTTAGCATCATAGGTAGGATCAATGGTTAGTTTGAACCTGATATCTGAAGAACCTATATACATTTCAGGATTTTTAATATTTTCATTTTTGTTGACATATTCAGCTGTCAGTCCTTCCGCCATAGTGTAGAAGGAATCAAGGAGGTATCCGTGAAGTGGCTGCTGGTAGATAATTTTCGGTTCGCGTGAAAAAAATATATCAGTTAAGTTTGCTGAATGTACCTGTTTGATTGTAGCGTCTATGGTCTGAATGAATCTCAGGATAGGGATACTCTTTTCAGTGAAGGATGAATGTTTAAAGTCAATAGTATTTGTTTTGGTGAGTTCAAATTTTTCACTATTGTAGAATGCATTAAGGAATGCTTTGATATTTTTAATGACAAATGACTTGCTACTGCCGGCTTTTCCGAGTTTAAAAGACAGGTCGGCTGCGCTATTATCATGGTTTATACGCAGTGATAGCTCCAGTTGCTCCTCTGTAGTTTGTTGTCTAGGCGTATTTTGTTTTTTCTGGAAGTCATCCGCCTCTCTGTCCCAGGATTTTTCCATCTCAGAAAAGAATGACAGAGCACTCTGGTCTGTTACGTCCTGACACTGTAGATTTTTTTTATCCACTTCCTTTATTGTTTCCTGAATCGCAATCAGCTGATATTCGTTCAAAAACTGTTTGCCGTTTAATTCTTCCGGAGTGTAATCGTAGGGAAGTCGCAGCATTTTTGATTGTTCTGACATCCACATGATGTTATTCAGATATATGTGGCATGAAAGATTCACCCTGTCCGGATAACTGTAGAAATCAGTGTCAACTACAAGCTTTATTACCTGTTCGCGGTTGTATATCTGGGTCGTCAGATTGACATCCTGAATGATTTTATGTTTGTCCCTTGCTTCAAGAATGTCTCTTGCTCTCTGGATGGCAGCTTCACAGGTGACGCATTTTTCAAGAATTCCAGTGAAATCAAAATGAACCAGCCCCCGGTGCTGGACTATTTTTGGAAAGAAATTCAAAGCCGGAACAGGATCTCTTTTAAACTGCTCTCTTTCTTTTTTTATATCTTCAATAAACTGATTATGAATGAGTTCTCTAACCCTTGTCCTGCGGTCATATTCGGATTCTTCAACAATCCATTTGCCGTAATGTTTCTCATAATTGAGGAATAATGCTGCAGTATGTTCACATGGCTTTTTAGTTTTGCAGATGGAGCATTCGAACCGGCATCCCTTAAAATCCTCAGATTCATTTTCGAAGGTATCAGGGGTACCGTAAACACCGCATATATGGTAGTTGTTTGAGGATCTTCCCCCGGTCTTTATGACATGTGCTGTTATGCTGCGCGGAGGAATTTTGTTAATTGAGAAAAAATAGCTGTCATTGATTTTCAGGTTTCTGATAATAATCTGCTGAGCCTTATCCAACAGTTCCTTAGGGAATAACATTCTCCAGTGTAATTCTTTCTTTAGAGCTGGAAAGCTGTCAATATCTATTTCTTTAATCATGGTAATGGGTACTAAATATTTAGTGGTGTATCTTTATACTTAACTTTAATGTAATTAGAGATAAGCAATATGTTCAGTGATATATTTACGGACGGCTTTTTATCTCCAAATTCTGTTTAAGTTCATGGAATATCATAAAAAATTGCAAAAATGTGAATATAAAAAATAAAATCCGGTAAAGCGTAGAGGGAATTATATCAAATGAATGAAGAGAAATATATTTCTACTGTTTTGGAGAAGTGTTCCCTGGTTTTATGAGACTTTTGATAACCTGTACACAGGTACTGCCCGGTAATTTTTCAGATATTTTAGATATCCTGCAGAGCTGTTTATGTGAAAAATAATAAAACGCTATGGAAAAAATATCGGGAAGAATGAGGAAATATGGTAACATGTGCACGATAAAAATCTGGTGGAGACAACCTGGATTCTTGAAGTATCGACATGTTGATTTACTTACGGTTACGGTAATATTATGAGCAATAAGAATGATTATGTATACGGCGTTCATGCAGTCAACGCCTTAATAGAAAATGAACCTGAAAGAATTATTGAAGTTTATATTCTTAAAGGAAGAGATGATGCAAGATTGCATGCTATTGCCTCAGCATTAAGTTCTGTAGGCATCACCGTTAACCAGGTTAACAGAAAGACCCTTGATGACAAGGTCTTCGGCGGGGTGCATCAGGGGATTGTCGCCAGAGTCAAAAGCGCCAAGGTTCTTGGTGATTATGAATTGAATGAGTTTTTAGATAAGCAGCATGCTGATCCGTTCCTGCTGATTCTTGATAATGTTACGGATGTGCATAATCTTGGAGCCTGTCTGCGTAGCTGTGACGGTGCTGGTGTGAATGCCATCATAACCTCAAAGGATAAGAGTGCATCTCTTACTGCTGCTGCTAAAAAGGTGGCATGCGGAGCAGCTGAAAGCGTTCCGGTTTTCTATGTTACAAATCTTGCCAGAACTATGAAAGAACTGAAGGATCGCTTTATCAGGATTGTGGGTACTGCCGGTGAAACAGATAAATGCATTTATGATGCAGATCTTACCGGTCCTCTGGCAGTCGTTATGGGGGCCGAGGATACCGGTTTACGCCGTCTTACCAGAGAAAACTGTGATGAACTGGTGAAGCTGCCAATGCTAGGTCAGGTATCAAGTCTCAATGTTTCCGTAGCCACCGGTATCTGTCTCTACGAAGCTTTAAGACAGAGACAGCTTAAGAAGTAGGCAGAGATTAATTTTATATAGTATTTTTTAATGAAAGCCCCGCTACCCGAAAGCAGCGGGGCTTTATCTATGTAAAAAAGCCCCCGTAAGTGCTGTACAGCTTACGGGGGCATTTCATAATCAGCCTTTTCTACATTTATGCCTGTATTAAGGCTCGGTCTGATTACCGGTTACAGTAAGTCGCCGAAGAAGTAGATGGCGGCAAATGTCAGAACAAAACACACCACACTGGTGATGCCGCCGGCTTTAATCATGTCCTTATTGCTGATTTTACCGGTAGCATATGCAAGGGCATTAGGCGGAGTACTGATAGGCAGGGTCATGGCAAATGACAGAGCCAGAGCAATAAAGAACAGAGCTCCGGAAAGTTTGATGCCGGTGTCGACGCCTGAGCCTGTCAGTACGGCGAGAGCTATAGGAATCAGCAGGTTGGCTGCCGCAGTGTTGGATATGAAGTTGGATAATCCCCAACCGACTAATCCCACCAGTCCTACGATAATGATACCGCTGAAACGGCTGTAATCCACCATATAGGCCAGCTGAGTGGCAAGACCGGTCTTGTCAAGCGCATTACCGATGGCAATACCGCCGGCTATGAGCCAGATAACGTCCCAGTTCATGGTACGGATATCAGCAGCCTTGATTATACCGGTGCAGGTATAGGCAATCAGAGGCAGAATGGCCACGATGTAGCTGTTGATGCCGTGGAGTTTTTCGGTCATCCATAAAAGAATGGTAACGGCAAATGTGATGTATACGAATAAGGAGCGCCAGTCGGTATTGAACTTACTGTCGATTTTTATGGATATTTCTTTCGATTTGAACGGGAACATGAATTTCAGCAGTACCCAGCAAAACAGAATGCAGGTGATGGCAACCGGCAGACCGAAGGCCATCCATGACAGGAAGCTGATGGCGTGTTCATTGGTAAGGTATCCGAGAGCAATAGCGTTTGGAGGTGTACCTACCGGAGTGGCAATACCGCCGATATTGGCTGCAAAGGGTACTGACAGGATCAGAGCCTTGACACCTTTATCGGACTGGTTAACCGAACCGAGAACCGGAGTTATCATGGCCAGCATCATAACGGTTGTTGCCGTATTACTCATGAACATGGCAAAGAATCCGGTAACGCACATGATACCCAGCATTACCATGGAAGGTTTTTTACCGAACGGTTTCAGCAGCACTCTGGCAAGGTTTATGTCCAGCTTGTATTTGGTTGCTGCAATGGCCAGTGCGAAACCGCCTAAAAACAGGATGATTACCGGAGAACTGAAGCTGTTAAAAACTGATTTGTAGCTCAGCAGATGCTCTCCGTCCGCTTCCTTCAGATAATTCTTTATCGGCGTGATGGCTCCGTCTGAGGCAAAAAGACAGAGCGAGCCTATGATGGCGAGAGACGTGGCATATACGGGCATAGGCTCAAGAATCCACATAAGAGCCGCTGCCACGAAAATGCACATGGTGATGTTCTGAATCACGGTAAAATGAAATGTATCCGGCGCAACATACGGCAGGAGTGCGGTGATACAGGTCGCAACGAAAATAATCAGCAGCTTGAGATAATTGTAACTCTTGGTGCCGGAAGACGGTTCATTGGATGAATCCGGGTTATTCTCCTGATGCTCCTGTTTCTGTTTTTTTAAATAATTGTCATTCATATAACAGCCTTAGTTTACAGAGTGTTCTTATTATTCATTAACTATGGTTATTCACTTGATAAAATGTGTTTCTGGTACGCATTGGTACGGAGGTCTTTCGAGAGACCGATTTCCCATATATTGTAATTAAGTATCGATATCAGTGGTATTTGCAGAATGTAATCTTGTGATATTGCATTAAGTAATTTCAGCTGAAAGGTTTAAATATGTTACTGTTCTAAAATTTCTATATAAGGATGCGGTTTGCAGGGGTTAATAACAGCTTGACTAAATCTATAAATGGTTTATAATATATAAAAATATTTATAGGTTTATTTTTAATGAATAAAATTATTTCTATTGGTCAGGCTGCAAAAATGCTTGGTGTTCATGTCCAAACATTACGTAACTGGGAAAAATCAGGCAAATTAAAGCCGGACAGTA